>ERZ761609.63-NODE-63-length-162892-cov-21.273992_pt1 | contig 162892 bp, 135 predicted proteins | sample MGYA00511163_ERZ761609 | MGnify/ENA primary metagenome ERZ761609 (study PRJEB28899, sample SAMN02445070) | bioreactor sludge metagenome | biome: EBPR sludge | place: Australia: Brisbane, Thorneside Wastewater Treatment Plant | collected 2011-12-16 ... | reverse complement strand
GCATTGAAACTTCCTACTCCCGGGATTATACTTTGCAAAAACGGAGTGACTACAGTCAATGCGAAAAAACCATACACAACTGTGGGCACAGCTGCTAGTAATTCAAGTGCTGGCTTTACGGTCTTTCTGAATTTATTATCAGCGTACTCGCTCAAGTAAATCGCTATGGTAAGACCGATCGGCAATGCCGTAGCAATAGCTATTGCGGTGGTAAGGAAAGTACCCACCAACAAAGGCAAGATACCATAGTGCTTTTGAGTAAATAATGGTGTCCACTGCGTATCTGTTAAAAAATCAAAAATTGAAACCTGTTGAAAAAACGTAAACGACTCACTAAACAGTACAACAATGATACCTACAGTGGTAAGCACTGTTATCAGCCCGCTGAATGCAAGCGCTCCTTCTATTATTCTTTCTCCTGGTCTTTTCAAACGACTTGAAGCTATGCCGAAAGGCTTCGCTGTTTCTTTATTTCGAAATTATTGATTGACAGGAGCAATAAAATTTTTGAACGCATCCAGCCCTTTTTGGTATTCAGCTTGTGGAAGAGGAATATATCCCACATCAGGAACAAGTGTTGATGCATTGTTCAAATAGAAGTTAACAAATGATACTACCTCAGGTCTTTTAGCCGCCACATCGTTAACATATATAAATACGGGCCTTGACAAAGGTGCATAAGTACCCTCTTTCACAGTTTGTGCAGAAGGTTCAATTGGGCCACTCCCATTATCCACTCCTACCAGTTTCAACTTATCAAGGTTTTCTTCATAGTAAGCCAATCCAAAAAATCCGATGGAATTGATATCTCCTGAAATCCCCTGAACCAAAACATTATCATCTTCACTGGCAGTATAATCACCACGACTTGAACCACTTTTACCAACGATCACTTCTGTGAAATAATCATAGGTACCTGACGCCACACCAGGACCATAAAGATTAAACTGCTCATCTGGCCACCCTTCACGAATCTGGCTCCACTTAGTGATGGTGCCCTGCGCTGATGGTTCCCAAATCTTTTTCAATTCTTCTACAGAGAAGTGATCCACCCACGTATTCTCTTTATTAACTAACACAGCCAATCCATCATAGGCGATCGTCAACTCAAGAAACTTTACATTATTTTCAGCACAGATGGCAGCCTCCTGATCTTTTATAGGGCGTGATGCATCATTGATATCACTCTCACCACGACTGAATTTATTAAATCCACCTCCAGTACCTGAAACACCAACGGTTACCCTCACTTTAGGCTGCCCTGCTCTAAACTCTTCAGCAATTGCTTCTGTGATAGGATAAACCGTGCTGGATCCATCAATTTTAACCTCTCCTGTTAAAAGGCCCGATTCTGAGCCTGATTCAGTATTTTTTGAGCCGCAAGCAACCGTGAATAACCCTGCGGCAACAAGAAATAGAAAAGTGTGTATTTTAAGATTCATAAAATGTTTTTAAAATTTTAACAAAAGTACGGCTGTCCTTCTCCACAATGGGATACTAAATATTAAGCTATTGTTAAGCTATTGTTAAGGGAGCTTTGGATTCGTCACCTCACTGCATAAAATCAGAGGGCTATCATTACTTTTGCCACACCATTCGAAGTGATGGAAAATAATGACTAAAAATCAATTCTATAATAAACAGACTGCTGTTATGTTAAAATCCATTAGAATATTAATGACCACTCTTGCAATCTGTACCCTTTGCCAAGTGGTATTATTCGCACAATCACAAGAGCCATTTCCAATCGATTTTTTTTATAAAAAAGGGAAAGGGTTTGGCATGGTAACGAAAGACAGCATTTTTTCTATTAACTATCAATTCAGAATGCAAAACCGGGCCACCTTTAACTCGATTGATAATTCGGATCTCGGTCTACAATCGGCTGAATTCAGGGTAAGACGATTGCGTATGAAGTTCGAAGGGTTTGTGCACGACCCCAGGCTTACCTATTATATCCAACTTTCATTCTCACGGGGCGATATGGATTTCAGAGTGAATGACAACTCAGCCATTAATAATAGTCCGAATGTGATACGCGATGCTGTAATCTATTATGCCCTTACAAAAAACATTAGGCTTGGCTTCGGTCAGACCAAACTGCCGGGCAACAGGCAACGCATTATCTCTTCTGGTGATCAACAATTCATAGACCGCTCTATTGTTAACGCTACTTTTAATATCGATCGTGACTTTGGGTTCTTCGGTCAATACACAAGCAAATTCATTAACTTAAAAGGAGCACTCACTTCTGGTGAAGGAAGGAATTCCAACCTCTCACCCAACAGCGGGCTGGCCTACACCGGGAGAATTGAATTTTTGCCACTGGGAAAATTCACTGGCAACAACGATTACATTGAAGGAGACCTTGCCCGAGAACCGAAACCAAAAGTATCTCTGGGCATAACTGCCAGTCAAAATGATAATGCGGTAAGGCAGGCAGGACAATTGGGGAATGACCTATTTGATAGCCGAACGATAAATACTTTTGAAACAGATCTGCTCATTAAATACAACGGCTTCGCATGGTACAGCGAATACATGGAGAGAAGTACCAACAATCCCGTTACTGTTAATCCCGCCAACTCAACGTCTATACGCACCGTGTTTGCCGGGCAAGGCTACATGTCACAATTGAGTTATTTATTGAAGAGCAATATTGAAATAGCAGGAAGGTATGCAGCAACACAGCCAGCTAAGACGCTTTATGAAAACTTGACCTATCCAGCATTGAACGAACGAAAAACAGAAACGGTAGAGCTGGTGCTGACAAAATATATCGTAGCACACCGTTTAAAGATTCAAAGTGGAATTATGCATACAACAATTTCAGAAATGATATCTCCCCTGAACACAACCCAATTCTGGTCAGGTTCTTTCCAGATTGAACTGGGTATTTAAAACTCAAACGCCTTTTGAAATCACCAGAAGGCAATGATCTAATATTAACCTTTTGTTAACTTTTTGTTATCCAGGAGGTACTCCTTCAGGTAAAACAAACAGGGATTTCTCTCTATGGAGAATGGCAATACAAAATAAATTGTGCCTTTATGCCCTCTATGAAAGGAATATCAATTAATTCCACCTCTTCATCGCAATAGCAAACTCGTTACCGCATCTCTTAACATAGCAGGTGCAAAACACAAAAGCAACTCCGACATGACTCCGTACCGAATAATTGATTTGAATTAAAGATTAGTTTTGCCGTGACATTTAAAATCAATCTTCAAACTAAAAATAAAATAATGTCATCATCGTTTCGGGCAATAATATGTCTTTTGATAATCAATTTATTTGTTTCACTTCCCAGCGAAGCTCAGGATGTAACCAACAATAAGTTTGGGAAAGGAATACGCATCACGGCAGCCGACTCTTCGTTCTATCTGAAGTTTGGTCTCCGTTTTCAAACTTTGTATAACGGAAAACTAAACCTCGAAAACCAGGATTACAACGATCAGATTCTAATAAGGAGATATCGATTGAAGTTCGATGGTTGGGCATACAATCCAAAGCTTGTTTATAAACTGGAGTTAGGCATTTCAAATAGAGATAACGGAGGCGGTAATATTCCTCAAACCGGGCTTACCTCAAGTCTTATACTGGATGCTGTAATCAAATGGAATTTTAAACCCAACTGGTCATTGTGGGTAGGCCAAACAAAACTACCTGGTAATCGTGAACGTGTTATTAGTTCTCAGGCACTTCAGTTCGTTGATCGAAGTAATCTGAATTCCAGATTCAATATCGACCGCGATGCAGGCATTCAATTGCACTACGAGAAAGACAAGTTCAATTTCATTTCTTCCGTTTCGATGGGAGAAGGCAGAAACATTATTACCAATAACTCCGGAGGCTACGACTACACCTTAAGGGCTGAGTATCTTCCCTTTGGAGCGTTTACAGATGGCGGAGATTACTTTAGCGCGGATTTAAAACGAGAACCAAAACCAAAATTATCACTCGGTGTTACTTACGATTATAACGATAGGGCCATGCGCGAACAGGGACAACTCGGTGACTTTCTGACTGCTCAACGTGACCTGGAAACTGTATTTTTAGATGCTCATTTTAAGTATAACGGACTCTCTTCCATGATCGAATATGCCAATAAAAAATCCCTTGACGGTGCAGTGATTGTTGATGGAAGCGGCAATTTTATGGAAGCGTTTTATACTGGTTCAGGAATCAGTTGGCAGGCCGGTTATTTATTTAAAAATAATTTTGAGATAGCCGGGCGCTTTACCCGGGTAACACCTGAAAAAATTACACTTAGAAATGAGAATACACAATATACACTAGGCCTATCAAAATACATTGTTGGTCATAATTTGAAAATTCAAAGTGATCTTTCCCTCATTCAGGAAAACTCTAAAGATGATGTGTTGATGGCCAGAGTACAGGTAGAGTTAGCTTTTTAACTCTTTTATATACATTCTTCCCATTTTTTTACGAACTTGATTCACTCTTAATCTAATAACCATGCGCAAAATAATTCTAACACTATGTGTTGTCACTTTCCTTTTTGGATGCCAACAAGAATATGATGTTGTTATAAAAAATGGGATGGTCTATGATGGTTCAGGAAATGCCCCTGCCCAGACAGATGTCGCCATCAACAAAGATAAAATAGTAAAGGTGGGTGATCTTTCCAGTGCCAAAGCCAAACGTATAATTGATGCCACCGGACTTGCTGTAGCTCCCGGGTTTATCGATCTGCATGCACACCTGGATCCATTACTCAATTTGCCTTCTGCTGAGAGTGCCATCCGGCAGGGAGTGACAACTTCATTGGGTGGGCCAGATGGATCATCACCCTGGCCTTTGGGCGAATACCTTGACAAAGCTGACAGCATTGGCATGACCATGAATGTGGCATTTCTTGTGGGGCACAACACCATCAGAAGAAATATTATGAAGCTGGAAAATAGAGCTCCATCCCATGAAGAACTGGTAGCCATGGAAGCACAAGTCGAGCAAGGCATGAAAGAGGGTGCATATGGAATGTCTACAGGATTAAAATATTTACCCGGAGCTTTTTCTAAAGTAGATGAGGTGATTGCCTTGTCAAAAGTAGCTTCCAAATACGATGGCATCTACACCTCTCATCTAAGGGAGGAGGGCATTGGTTTACTTGAGGCAGTATACGAAGCTATAGAGATCGGACGAGAGGCAAACATCCCTATAGTACTTACGCACCACAAAGCCATTGGTACAAAAATGTGGGGAGGAAGTGTGAAAACATTGGCCATGGTAGATAGTGCAAGAAATTTAGGCATCGATGTGATGATGGATCAATATCCATATAATGCAAGTTATACCGGAATTGCTGTTTTAATTCCATCATGGTCGATGGCCGGAGGAACACCAGCATTTAAAGAACGACTTACCAACCCCGTGCTAAGGGACAGTATCAAAAGAGGGATAGTCCACAACATATTATACGATCGTGGTGGTGCTGATTTAAATCGTGTGCAGTTTGCACTGGTGGAATGGAAGAAGGATTTAGAAGGAAGAACCTTGAATGATTGGCTGGTAGAAAGAAAGATGGAACCATCTGTTGAAAATGGCGCGGAGTTGGTGATTGAGGCACAACTCAATGGCGGTGCCTCTTGCGTGTACTTTGCCATGGACGATGCCGATGTAGAACGCATCATGCAACATCCACAAACGATGATAGCTTCTGATGGAAGGTTGGTGGCGCCAGGAGATGGTCATCCCCACCCCAGATGGTATGGCACTTTCCCTCGAGTACTAGGGGTATATGCCCGCGAAAAAGGAGTGATCACATTAGAAAATGCTGTCCAAAAAATGACCATGATGCCAGCCGATCGGCTTGGATTAAAAGAAAGAGGTAGAATTAAAGAAAATACATTTGCCGATGTGGTCGTATTCAATCCCGAAACAGTTGCGGATAAGTCAACTTTCCAAAATCCACATCAATATCCGGAAGGAATTGATTATGTGATAGTGAATGGAGTACTCGCTGTGGATGCTGGTAGATTTATTGATGCGAGATCAGGGGTGGTATTGAGAAAAGGGAAGTAATTTTTTCCACTCACACGAACCATCTTCTACATTGTGGTGATAGAGCGGCTACTTAAAAATGTTATAATCCGCCACCATCTTTTTATACTCCGGAAATATTTTTTCGTACGATGCCTCGTCCACCTTCTTTAAGGCATTCATCAGTCCACCTATTCCAGAGTCTTTCAGGGTCACCTTTTGTTTTTTTATTTCTTCCATTTTGGTACGGATGGTCCCCTCCAATTTTCTTAGTTCGCGCTCAGTCATCTCATTCAATTTTAAAAATTTATAAGCAAATATAGGATTAGTAAATAAAGCGAATTGATCCGCCCCTTATGGTTTGTAACCGGGTCCGCGAATAACTTTCCCCGGCTTCGCACCTGTGTACATGTTATTCTCAATCACTACTTTCCCGTTTACGATAACCCATTTCACTCCCTCAGAAAGGGTGGCAGGCGATGCGAACGTAGCCCGATCCTCAATGGTATTGAAGTCGAACAACACGATGTCGGCTGCCAGACCCGGAGCAAGCATGCCCCTGTCATACGCCATGATTTCATTGGCGGCCACCGCGCTCATGCGTTGAATCGCGCCTTCTAGTGATAGCACACCCAGTCCTTTTACATAGTGTGACAACACCCGCGGAAATGCACCATATCCTCTGGGATGAACTGCATAACCCGTAGCAGCCGGACCTGCATCAGTATCAAAAGAGGTAAATTCCTCGCGCATGGCTTTCATCTTATTGACTTCGGACATGGTTTGCGGCATAGCAAAGACATCATATGCGGTCAAATCAAAGAACACATCCCATGGTGATTTATTTTCCGCCTTCGCTATTGCACCAATTGTATTGCCGTTATACGCGGCATACGGTGTGTCTTCCAAATGAGCGACTACAATGCGATCCCAATTCTTGCCGGCATGTGCAAACCAGTTCTCCCACCCTGCCAATGTTTCCATCTCTTCGCGCATCACTGCTCTCACCTTCGGGTCTTTAAGTTTCTCCTGTAGGGCATCCTGTCCCTCCGCAGCATGCCGTGGATGCAACAGTGCAAGAATACCAAGGCCGTTATTGATATAAGGATAAATATCCACCCCCACTTCCTGGCCATTGGTTCTTGCCTCCTTTATTCTCGCAATGGCCATATCCATCTTTCCCCAGTTCGCCTGACCCGCAGCCTTCAGGTGGAAAATATGCACGGGTGTGCCAGCGGCCTTACCAATTCGCAGCGCTTCATCTATGGCTTCTATCAATCGGTCTCCCTCATTGCGCATGTGCGTAAAGTAACGGCCCCCATACTTTCCTGCTACCTTGGCCAGCTCGGCAATTTCCTCTTCACTTCCATAGATGGCTGGCGGATAAATCAACGAGGTCGATAAACCAATGGCACCTGCCTCCATCGCTTCTTGTACCATTCCCCGCATGGTGGCCATTTCTTTAGGTGTAGCCTGACGGTCTTTGTCTCCTATCACTAAATAACGAACCTGTGTATGCCCCACCGTTTGCACCATGTTCATTGGCATACCTGCTGTTTCCAGTTTTGTGAAATACTGGCGCATCGTTTTCCACCCCTGAATCTTTGCTTCTTCATCGCTCAGCGGAGCATCGGATCCTCCTTCCCCCGCGTTGATGGTGGTGATGCCTTGTGTTAATAAATTCAATGCTGTGTTGGGGTCTTTTATAAAGGAAGCCGCACTTTGACCCATCATGTCAATAAATCCGGGAGCCACAATAAGGCCAGTAGCATCGATACTGCGCTTTGCTGATGCGTTACTCAGCTTTCCGATGGCCACAATCCTTTCGTCTTTGATAGCTACATCACCCGTGTACCAGGGCGATCCTGTGCCATCCACAATCCGGCCGTTCTTAATTAACAGATCATAAGTCTGTGCTTCACTGAGCATTACTACTGATAAAAGTAAAAGAAGAAGAAAGGGAAATACTTTCATGGTCCTGAGTTTTTTGTTTATCACAAGCCACCAGTTTATTTGAGGGTGATTGTTAAGGTGATTGTTAATAAATATAGTAAATATGAGGTAGTTGATTACTGGTGCATTAGTTTCATTGGTGTGTTCATAATGTCTCCTATTACCATCCTTTAAACGGCTCAATCCGAGAGGCTTTTACTAATTCTCATGTTCGTTATCACCTGAAACATCTGATCAGGCTGAGTTTCGAGGATATGCAAGCACAAACGGGGATATTCGTACTAGTTTTTATCAAATTTTTCAACCCAATCTATGTCTAACTAATGAAATATATTGGAATTAGTTATCGACCAATCTTGTTATACTTATATAACCAAATGTGATACCATGAAATACTATTTTAACAAAATTTTGAAGAACAAAGGGTTTGATTCCGCTATTACACAAGTGACTGAGGAGCTAAAAAAAGAGGGCTTCGGTATACTTACTGAGATTGACGTGCAGGATACCCTAAAAAAGAAAATTGATGTAGACTTTAAGAAATACAAAATCCTGGGTGCATGCAATCCTCAATTTGCACACAAAGCGTTACAAAGTGAGGATAAGATAGGTGTATTACTGCCTTGTAATATTATAGTACAAGAACATGACGATGGGGCAGTAGAGGTTTCCGCAGTGGATCCTATCGCCTCTATGGGTGCTGTGGAAAATGAATCTTTAGGTGTAGTGGCGAAAGAAGTACAACAAAAGTTGCAGCGGGTGATCGAAAACTTGGCCTAGTGCAGATGATGATGTCATAAGGCACTCCATAAGAAATTAACTCCAATTTTCTACAGTGCCTTTCACATCATCATGTAATTCTATTACATTCTTTATGATTAGAAATAAAAAGAGAGGATGTAACATTCTCTCTTTTTATTTAAAGACACTTGTTACTTAAAATTCTAGCATCCGCATTTGCCACTTCCCGGCTCTACTCCTGCCTTGTCCAGTATTTTTTCTAAGGGACAAAAACGAGTGAAGGATGATTGAATCAGGTTGATAGCCACAAAGGCGGCTAGCCCCAACCAATAGATATTTACAAAATATGCCATTGTAATGCTGATCAATACAAATGTTCCTGCTACTATCCTTACTATGCGTTCTCTCATTATAGTTATCCTTTAAGATTTTGTGGTTACTTGATTTATATTTCTTCTTGTTTTTCTACAAAGTGGAGTGTTTTTGTATTCCTTACAAACCAATTCAAAATTATCCAAGGCTTTAAAAAAATGTTCTATGTACAGATTCCTTGAATCGGCTACACGAAATTGAATGTGGTTCATCATTCCATCATTGAATAACTAGACTTCTCCACAGGAACTATAAAAGCACGAATGGGAAATTTAGTTTTATTGTCCTCATTGTATTTCTTGATCAACTCCAGGGCACCATTGGCCTTTACGTCTTCAGTAAAGCTGAATAGAAAAATCGAATCAAACTGATCACTTCCGCTGCTAAACCAATTGTCGAGCAAAACAGGTCGTTGATGATCTTTATATCCAATCGTTTCAGACAAGCTGAATACTTCAATTCCTGCTTCATCCAGTATTTTTGCCACTATCTTTTGGCAATCTTTTAAACTTGTGACTACTAATAGTTTCATTTTTTTAGAATTAAATTTTTATCGCCCTGCATATTTTTTACGCATCAATTTAAAATACAAAAGAGGCACCACCAGCAGTGTTAAAAATGTAGAGGTAATGGTACCACCCATTAAAGAGATCGCCAAGCCTTGAAAAATAGGATCAAACAAAATAATCACAGCCCCCAGCACCACTGCTCCGGCTGTCAACAATATGGGAGTAGTGCGTACCGCTCCGGCTTCAATAATTGCCTGCTTTAATGGAATACCATCCTCCAAACGAATGTTCACAAAGTCAATCAACAATATGGAGTTGCGCACCATTACCCCTGCCAGTGCAATAAATCCAATCATGGAAGTGGCGGTAAAGTAGGCGCCCAGCATCCAATGACCCAGCACAATTCCGATTAACGACAATGGAATGGCTGCCAACATCACAATAGGAACTTTAAAATCCTGAAACCAACCCACAATAAGCATGTAGATAATAATAATAACCACCACAAAGGCAATCCCCAGATCACGGAATACTTCATAGGTGATCTGCCACTCTCCATCCCACTTCAAGGTATAGTTATCTTCAAATTCCGGTTGTTGATTAAAGGATTCTTCCAGCACATAACCTTTTTCCATGGGAATGTCCTTCAGTTTTTCACTGGCTTCCATAATGGCATAGAAAGGACTTTCAAGATCGCCTGCCAAATCCGCCAATACATACACTACCCTTTTTTGGTTTTTTCTGTATATGCTTTTCTCTTGAACTCCTTTTTTGATCTGCACAAGATCACCTATAGCAATCGCCTCGCCCATGGCATTCACTACTTTCAGGTTTCGGATGTCATTCAATTTGGTTTTGTCTGCCTCACTGAGCTGCAGCACAATATGGATTGGGTCGTAGGACACCGGATCATGCAAAATACCTGTGGGGAAATTGGATATGGCCGCATTGATCGTAGCGACTACTTGTGCGGGTGAAACACCAAAGCGCATGGCCTTCTCCTTATCCACTTCAAATGTGTATTCAGGCTGATCGGACTCTGTCATCATATCAATGTCTACAATCCCCGTAGTACTTTCAATTATTTTTCGTGCCTCCTCTGCAATGCGTATTTGTTCATCATAGTCTGGGCCGTAGATTTCAGCTACAATAGTAGAGAGCACAGGTGGCCCTGGCGGAACCTCAACAAGTTTAACGTTGGCATTGTAATGCCTGGCAATCTTTTGAATTGCAGGTCGTAAGTTCTTTACAATATCATGGCTCTGTATGCTTCTGTCCTTTTTATCTACCAGATTCACCTGAATGTCCGCCACATTGTTACCCCTTCGTAAATCATAGTGTCGTACCAGTCCATTGAAACTTATTGGGCCAGCCGTACCCACATATCCCTGATAGTTTCTCACCAAATCCTGACCTGCAAGGTACTGGGATATCTCACGGGTGACTACCGCAGTGCGCTCTAGTGTTGTTCCTTCTGGCATATCTATAACCACCTGAAATTCATTCTTATTGTCAAAAGGAAGCATTTTTACCGCTACCATCCTGGTGTAGAAAAATGAAACAGACCCTAACAGTATCACAACAGTTCCCATTATAAAAGCCCACCGCTTCCAACGGACCTCGAGCATAGGATGAATAAATGCTTTATAGAGCTTATAAATTTTAGACTCCTCCAATACCACTGGTTTTTTCTCCTTACGATCATCCTTTTCTCTTAAAAATAAATATCCGAGATAGGGAGTAAGGGTAAGCGCTACTACAAGTGAAAGCATCATGGCAATAGAAGCACCAATTGGCATGGGACTCATGTAAGGCCCCATCATGCCCGACACAAATGCCATCGGCAACACAGCCGCCACTACCGTAAACGTGGCCAATATGGTAGGATTACCTACTTCATTAATTGCAAAAATAGCAGCCTGCTTAAACGGCAGTCGTTTCATTTTAAAATGACGGTGCATGTTTTCTGCAATGATGATTGAATCATCCACCACAATTCCGGTAATGAATACCAGCGCAAAAAGTGTAATGCGATTAAGGGTATAATCCAGAAAGTAGTAACTGAACAAAGTAAGCGCGAAAGTGACGGGTACAGACAGGAATACAACCAGTCCACCACGCCACCCCATTGCCAGCATAACAAAGGCAGTCACTGCCAGAATAGCCACAAAAAGGTGAAATAAAAGTTCGGACACTTTCTCAGAAGCTGTTTCCCCATAATTTCTTGTTTCCGTTACCTGCACATCGGTAGGGATTAATTCCTTCTTTAAGTGCTCCACTTTAGAAACAATTCGCTCTGAGACTTTCATCGCATCAGACCCTTGTTTCTTTGCAATGGAAAGCGTTACGGAAGGATAATCCGATTTAAAGGTTTCGGATGCCGTCAAATCATGCTTTCCAAAACCAAAAAAAGAATATTGAGATGGAAGTGCAGCCCCCTCCACAATGTTGGCAACCTGCCTGAGGTAAACGGGTTGGCCATTGTTAGTGCCCACCACCAGATTTTCAACTTCTTCCACACTCTTCAAAAAGCTTCCAGCAACTATTGAAAAAACAGTGTCCTGCATGATTAGATTGCCTGCGTTTACCTGTGCGTTGCTCCCTTGAATGAGTCTGCTTATGCTGAGAAAATCTATGCGGCTTTGTGCCATCTTATCCTTGTCCAGCGTAACCGTCACCTGACGGTCTCTTCCACCAATAATATTTATAGTAGAAACCTCAGGAATCTTTTTTATTTCATTGGTAATTACCTGACCAAGCTGTTTTAACTCGTAGTCGTTGTAGTTTTCACTCCATAAGGTGAGTCCAAGAACAGGGACATCATCAATGGCACGTGTTTTTACCATTGGCATGGATATGCCCGGAGGCATTTTATCCATATTCTTCATCAGTTCATTGTAAAGCTTTACTATTGAACGTTCAATATCTTCGCCCACGTAGAACTGAACAATCAACATGGCCTGACCACTCATTGATGTGGAGTAAACATATTCAACGCCTTTGATATTAGAGATTATCTTCTCCAAAGGTTGGGCTATCCTCGCCTCCACCTCTTTAGGTGATGCACCCGGATAGCGCAGAAATATATCTGCCATGGGTACATCAATTTGTGGTTCTTCTTCTCTGGGTATCAACATGGTGCTATACCCTCCTATGAGCAAGAAAGCAATCATCAACAGAATCGTTAATTTCGATTGAATAAATGCCTTTGCAATATTTCCTGACAAACCTTCTTTCATCGTAATACTTTTATTCTTTTATCGAAATCTATCTTACTACCACAGGTACACCATTGTACAACTTACCGTCACTTTCCAGGATAAATTTCTCATCGTGCCGTAAACCAGAAATAATTTCTATTTGGTCATTGTAGGTTTTGCCTAACCTCACCCAACGCAACAGCGCTTGTTGACCTTCGCTAATAGTAAATACACCTGCCAATTGATCTTTATAAACTATTGCCGATTCAGGAACAAGCGTGATGTTATCTCCCTCCTGAGTGTTGGTGATGGGAATCATCACATTCACATACATACCTGTATACAAACCAGGATTTTCCTGTTCGGGTATACTTACCTTGATCTGATACTGACCGCTATTTTGCGAAGAAGGGCTTAATTCTGTTACCATGCCCTTGATATGCCTGTTTTGTGATTTGATAACTATTTCTGCAACAGCCCCTTGCTTCACTTCTGCAATATCATTTTCAGAAACCGAAGCCCTTACCTGATAGTTGCCTACTTGTTCCATAGTCAAAATGGGCATACCCGGATTGGCCATTCCTCCTACATCCATGTTTTTCGCAGTAATCACTCCAGTAAATGGAGCCACCAGATTAGTATAGGCAAGCATGGCTTCTGCTTCCTTTTGCATTTGTCGTGCTGCCTCTGCTTTGGATTTCATTGAATTTAGGTGAAGCGTAACATTTTCAAACTCTTTCTCAGAGGCACTTTGCTGGCCATACAATTCCTCAAATCGATTGAAATCTTTTTGCGCATCGGCCAGTGCTGCCTCCGCTTCTAAAAGCATGGCTTTTGCCTGTGCCCTTTTGGCCAGAATATCATCATTGCTGATAGTCACTAATAATTTTCCCTTTTGAACCTTGTCTCCAGGTTTCACATAGATGCCGGTGACAAATCCCATGATCCGCGTACTGATATCTATTGATTTCTCAGAAGCAATCTGTCCGCTCGCATAGATTCCTTTGCCAGTTCGGGTTTCTGCCGTCCCCAACTTTACTCCAATTGGATTGTCTTGTTTGGTTTCTTTTTTGGTTTCCGAACAAGACATTAAAAAAACGGAAGCAGTTAAAATCAGATAAAAGGTATAATTGATAATTCTCATGGTATTTATATTTCAGAAGTAGATGTTAAAAATTGCAGATAGGCTTGCAAGACATTGAATTGAAAAATGGCTTGTGCCTTACTGAGCTTTTGTTTTGACAATTGTGTCTGCGATTGTAGTAGATCATTGGTGTCTACTAAACCTTGTTCGTATCGGTTTTGCAAAATCCGTAATGCCTCAGAAGCCTGTTCTACTGCAAGTTCAGATTGCTGCAACGAAAACCTGGCGTTGCCAATATCTCGGATGGTTTTGTTCAGTTCGATTTGGCTTTGCTCCTTTTGGTAATCCAACTGGGTTATCATTTTGTCTCGCTCAATGCGATGCTCCACTACTTTATTTCTGGTGGCCATCCCATTGAACAAACTCCATGACAATTGTGCCCCTATCAGATAAGAATCTGAACCAAAACCCAACGCATCATTATCATTCAGCAGGTATTCACCAAAAGCGTTGAGTTTAGGGAGATAAGACATCTTGCTTGACCCCATCATTATTTCCTGGGCTTCGACCGCTGATTGCATCGCCCTGAAGTCTGCCCTGTTCGTAGGAATTCTTGAATCCTCATTAACAACAGGGTCAACCGTTTCAATTAAGTCAACCTGGTATACCACACTAGTTTCCACTCCCATCAGTAAGCTTAAATAGTCAGAGGCATTGAGTACATTACTCTTTGCTTCAGCCAGTTGGCTTTCTATGGTTGCCACTTGCACCTGTACATTGAGTAAATCCGACTTTTGTATAAATCCCTTTTCAAAACGATTTGAAGTTGTCGTTTCAATCGCTTTAATCGTACGCAAAGCTTCATCTAAAACAGTATTTGCCTGGTGGGCCAATTGAAGTTGAGCGTAAGCCTTTTCTACTTCAAGCGCCAGGTATTCCCTTGTTCGCTTCGTTTTAAAAGCATACACATCAATTTGGTGATTGGCTGCTCTGCGCATGTACAACATATCCATGTTGATAATAGGTTGCAACCATTCTGCCTTTGCAACATAGTTTTCTGTTGCAGAAGGGGCATTGAGCAGCTCAGGATTAAAATCAAGAGGAGTTATTGATTGTTGCTGCAATTTGAAACCAAATGCATTTAGTGGATTGTTGGTACTCAATGCCGTATAACTCAACTTAATCTGAGGAAGAAAAGCTGCATGGGTTTGCTTATACCTGGCCGCAGCACTTTGCTCTTCCATATTAGCTATTAGTAGCTCTTTATTATTTTCAAGGGCAGCTGTTAATGCAGATTGTAAAGACAATGGGGCAAAATCCTGACCATTCACCAGGAAAAAAGAAAAAATGGGAATAAACAACACAAGAACACGCTTCATAATTTTCTAATAATTTCCTGCAAAAGTATTTCATCTTTCACCCATTGTTTGTGACATAGGTTACGCTCAGCAAATTATTCGTGATTTATTATCAGAACTTTTGTTTGAGATCACTTTTAATAAGAAGGAACTTGTACTTGTGAGGGTGAATGATGACAATCCGGAAGAATTTCCGATCCGCCCTCTGCCCGTGATTAACCAGGTATGATTTCAGCTTCTTCAGCTGGGGGCTTGCGTAATTTTATGCGTAACTATTTCTTTTATCTGCCGCACGCGCTTTGCGTCAGATCCAATTTGGTGCTGATGTCATGTTACGAAAGGTTTATCTCCAAGTGCGTCTCTGTTCGGAATCCGGTTTATGGCAGGCGCTTCTTACTCTTGGTAACCGAACTCTTGATTTTTCGTTTTAGACGGCATCCAGTTAAAATTTTCTCTTGACACCGGCTATAGATTAGATCCAAACCCCCTTATTACTTCAAGCTGATCTCCTTTTTAATGGTTCCTCCTTTTTCGGACTGAACAGTAAAGGTGGCCACAGGATTCTTTCCCGTAATTTGAAATACATAATCTACAGAGCGTGTGGTAACTCCATTATTATCCCTGGTTCCATCGAGATTGCCCAGATCAGTTCTGGGTTCTCCACTTATCAGCTCTGCATCTTTTACCTCCACCAAGGAACGCACGGGCTTTGCAATCTTCATTTCAAGGGCTCGTGTGGTAATGTAGGTAGGCAGATAACCTTCGTTCTCTATCTTCAATGATATTTTTACAACTTTTCCCTTTTCAATTACACGTACATTGGATTCCCTGATTACTACCCGCGGACTGATCTCGGCCAGCCATGTCATCCAAGGCACATATTTTTCTATTTCTTCTTTCAACATCTCAACAGGTGGGTTTTGTCGGGTAAATTTGGTGTCCCATCCACCAATCTCCACCTGGCCGAGTTGAGGGTGATTAAAGCTTTGCCAATTTTTAAAACCTTTCCCTCCCAACTTTTCATCGTTCCACTTCAATCTTTCCTTGTCCGAAACACGGCCGTTTTTGTCATAGTCGGCATCAAAGGCACCCCAGAATTCAGGTACAAAGCCCACCACACCAAAATCCCAATACCCCCAACTAATGAGTGTTCCATGCCGATGCAGCCTTGGATTACTATAACTAGGAATGGCCCTTTGTCCAGTAGTCTTTTCATACTTGCCGGACAGCTCCATAATTAACTGCTGATCGTCCATATTGAAATTATCCCAGGAAGTTGTGGAGGGAAGTCGAAATAAATATCCTCCTGCAGTGTGGCCATGGAAAATTCCGGTGATGTTCCTGTGAGCATTTATAAATTCAATGGTATACCTCGTCTCCGGCTCCGATAGCGGATAAGGGCCAGCTCCCTTCTGCTCACTTTCAAGTCCCCAGTTGCGGGGAAAATTTCTGTTCATGTCTATCCCTCCTATTCCATCTTCATTGAACAGGCCATCGTTGTCATCATCGGTGCCTTCCTCCAGCACGTCATAAAAATCTCCTGTGGTATCGACTTCTCCTCTTCTCACCATGAGGCGAGGATCCTCTTCACTGATCTTCCACCTACCTGTAGGGTTTTTAATACGCATGTCGGTAATAAGATTGTCCTTATTCAAATCATTTCCCGGGTCTTCATCCAGCAGACCATCCATGTCTTCATCATAAGGGCGAGGTGTACTTCTTAAGTGGTTGACAGTGTTCAGTGCAATGTCTGCGCCATCCGGATTGAATTTTGGTCTTATATATAATGTGCGGGTGTCAACAAGATTTTTAATTCTCGGATCCTTGTCGTATTGAGTTAAAATGTGCCATGCAAAATACAAAGATACCTCTGCTCCTGTCAGTTCGCCTGCGTGGATATTACCATCATAATAATAGGCCGGTTTGCTGCCCGGGCTTCCGGTTTCTTTATTGGTGATCTCCAGTACCATAAGGGGCGTTCCTTTGAGCGTTTCCCCAATGGAGTATAAACTGGTGAGGTTTGGGTACGTTGTGGACCAGCCTTTCAACAAGGCATAGGCATCCGTAGTATTGTGGTACTTCTTCCAGTTGGGGTTTTTAGGATCTTCGCTTTGCGCGAATGCACAAACTGAAAGCAGGAGCGCCAGGCTGAACAGTAGGTTACGGGTTTGCATATGGGTTTATTTTGAGGTTGTAGTAAGCTACTTCTTCGTGATGGAAGTTAGAAAGGATTTTTGATGAGAGGTTTTACCCAGCGCTGCCTCACCCAAAAATATGATCCTTTCCGGTTTGGAAATTTTCAATCCTGTATTTCGACAAGTATTGGGATGACCATTCGAGAGGGAAGTGATTCTAGATTCTGGATTCTGGGTTTCTGAGATTAGTGCTTAACCAGTTTTTGTAACATCGCATCGATTGTTTCCTTAGGAAGGTACGTTTCTCCAATCATCACTGCTTCGATGGCTTGTGTGTTGGTGATGTCCTCCAATGGATTGGCATCAAGCAAAACCAAATCTGAAACAGCACCGGCTTGGATCATTCCTGCATTTTCCTTGTTGAGGTAATCAGCCACGTTGATGGTTCCCGTTTGCAAAGCTTCAAATGGAGTGAGGCCGGCATCTACCAGGTACTTCAATTCATGATGTGCCGAAAAACCGGGAACATTAAAAATTTGAGGCGCGTCCGATCCCAATAAAATTCCTACGCCATTCTGTTGGCATTCGTAAATAAGTTTTCTTCGCAACGCGATGTAATCCCGCACTTTCTCTGCATTGTATCTCTTGTCCGCCAACAATCCATCTTTGGTCTTTCTCCAGTTGTCCAGCACCTGCTGACTCATGTACTTCATTTCAGGAGCACTGAGGTGTTCCTCTGCTTCCGCAGGAAACATCCAGCGTTCAGCCAGCGATTGCGTGGGCACCATCCAAATATCTTTCTCTTTTAAACCTTGTATTATTTCGGGAATTCTGGAAGTATCCGCCAGAGGTGATGAGTAGATGGCAAAGAGTCCGTTGCCTTCTTCTCCTATCTCTTTAATGTTGGGAACCAGGGCTTCAACAATACCATCCATGTGATCGATGGAAGAATAGCCAGCTTCAATTGCGCGGTCAATACCTACATCAAAAGAAACATGACCCACAAATGGAATTCCCAATTCATTGGCCGTAGATGTAATTGCTGCAAAGGTCTCCGGAACCAATCCTGGGTGCATTTTCAAATAATCATAGCCTGCGGCCTTTTGATCACGTACTCTTTTGGCTCCCTCCTCTGCAGTTTTCACGGTGTTGCCATTAAATGATGGTCCAGTAGTATAGAAATGTGGCCCCAATACTTCGCCACTTTCTAACTTTTTCCTCAACTCAAGGTGAAGTGGGTGTCCCAGCATACCACGAATAGTGGTGATTCCCTTTGCGAGAAAAAGAGACAATACATCTTTCATGGGCTCCATGTCATCGATGGGAGGAACATGCGCATGCATTTCTGCTAATCCGGGGATCAGGTACTTTCCAGTACCGTCTACAATGGTTGCATCATCATTATAAGTTACCTGTCCGCTTCCCCCCACGGCTACAATTTTTCCCATGCTCACTACTACATCTTGATTTTCCAATATGCGCTCCTGATCCATTGGGATCACATTTACCGATTTAAATACCACCTGAGGTTGTCCGGTATTATTTTTGGGTTGACACGAAAAAAGAAAGAGGGTGGTGGCCAGGAATACAAGTGCTCTCATAGTTGCATTGATGAGGGTAAAAGTAGGATACCGAATGTAGTAATTAGAAGGTTGAATTCGAAAGTAAACGATTGAGAGTTAAGGGTAAAAAAATCAGTCAAAATGGCGGAATTGCACTATAATGGGGTGTTTTTAATGACATAATTTCATGATTTTGACTATTTTCTGAGGTGGAGTATTATTTGATAAGTGTTGTGAAAATAGAACAATATGAACTTCGATAAATTCACAATAAAGTCTCAGGAAGCATTACAAAAGTCTGCCGAGATTGCACTAAGCAATCAACATCAAGCCATAGAGCCTGCTCACTTGTTAAAGGCCATTTTAGAAACAGACGAAAATGTTTCCACTTATATATTAAAAAAGCTCAACGTAACGCAAGCCATTCTTGACACTAAGCTACAGGAAGTACTTGGATCATTTCCTAAAGTAACAGGACAACAACCTCACCTATCCTCTGCTACCAATCAGGTTTTACAAAATGCAGAAAAGGAATTGCGCGAGTTGAAAGATGAATACATTTCTGTAGAGCACTTGCTGTTGGCATTGTTAAATACCAAGGACAAGGTAGCAGCTATTATGAAGGATGTAGGCTTTGACAAGGCTACTTTGTTAAAAGCCATTAAAGAATTGCGTGGTGGAAGTAAGGTGACCGATCCAAATGCGGAAACAAAATACAAATCCCTGGAACGCTATTCTAAAAACTTGAATGAACTCGCCAAAAAAGGAAAGATAGATCCGGTAATCGGTCGTGATGAAGAAATCAGGCGAGTACTCCAAATTTTATCCAGACGCACAAAAAATAATCCTATCCTTTTGGGAGAACCTGGTGTGGGTAAAACAGCCATTGTGGAAGGAATGGCACAACGCATCGTGGATGGAGACGTACCTGAAAATCTTAAAGAAAAGATTCTGGTATCTCTTGACATGGGCTTACTGGTTGCCGGTGCCAAGTACAAAGGAGAATTCGAAGAGCGTTTAAAAGCGGTTATTAAAGAGGTGATAGATGCTGAAGGCCAAATCATCCTCTTCATTGATGAGATCCATACACTGGTAGGAGCTGGAGGTGGCGGAGAAGGGGCTATGGATGCGGCTAACTTATTGAAACCAGCGCTTGCCCGTGGAGAATTACATGCAATAGGTGCCACCACGCTTAAGGAATATCAAAAGTACATTGAGAAAGACAAAGCGCTGGAAAGAAGGTTCCAGGCGGTGATCGTGGATGAGCCTACCGTTGAGGATTCTATATCTATCCTACGCGGAATCAAAGACAAATACGAATTGCATCACGGAGTAAGAATTAAAGACGATGCCGTTATTTCTGCGGTAGAATTATCGCATCGCTATATCTCAGATCGTTTCTTGCCCGACAAAGCAATTGATCTAATGGATGAGGCTGCTGCCAAACTTAGGTTGGAGATGGACTCTATGCCCGTAGAACTGGATGAGCTGAACCGCAGGATCATGCAATTGGAGATTGAAAGAGAGGCCATTCGCAGAGAAAAGGACAAAGAAAAAGAAAGTGTGTTGAACAAAGTGATTGCTGAACTCTCGGAGTCACGCAATGCATTGAAAGCCCGATGGGAAAATGAAAAAGAAGTTGTGCATGGAATTCAACGTGAAAAAGAAAATATTGACAAGTTAAAGTTCGAAGCAGAGAAGGCAGAGAAGGCTGGTGATTATGGCGCTGTCGCTGAAATCCGCTATGGGAAAATGACGGAAGCAGAGCATCGCCTCAAAGCTGCTCAGGAGAAAATGAAAGAGTTGCAAGGAGAGCACTCCTTGTTAAAAGAAGAAGTAGACAGTGAGGACATTGCTGAGGTGGTCGCCAAATGGACAGGTATACCTGTTTCCAAAATGCTTCAAAGTGAAAGAGAAAAACTACTTTCCCTGGAAGAAGAATTAGGAAAAAGAGTAGCCGGACAAGAAGAAGCCATTCACGCCCTGAGTGATGCGGTGAGAAGAAGCAGAGCGGGATTGCAGGATCCTAAACGCCCGATAGGTTCATTCATTTTTATGGGAACTACAGGCGTGGGTAAAACCGAGCTTTCCAAAGCACTGGCTGAATATTTATTCAACGATGAGAATTCGATGGTACGTATTGATATGAGTGAGTATCAGGAAAGACATTCTGTGAGTAGATTGATAGGTGCGCCTCCCGGATACGTAGGTTATGATGAGGGTGGCCAGTTAACAGAGGCCGTAAGAAGAAAGCCCTACTCTGTCATTCTACTGGATGAAATTGAGAAGGCACATCCTGATGTCTTCAATATTTTACTTCAGGTATTGGATGAAGGAAGATTGACCGATAACAAGGGTCGTGTGGCTAACTTTAAGAACACGATCATTATCATGACCACTAACATTGGATCTCATGTGATTCAGGAAAAATTCGAAGGAATCACTGAAGAGAATTATTTCGAGGTACTGGAAGATACGAAGGAAATGGTAGTGGATCTATTGAAAAAATCGGTGCGACCAGAATTCATCAATAGAATAGACGACATCATTATGTTCCGTCCGCTGAGCAGAATCGATATCCGTAAAATTGTAGCTATCCAATTTGATCTAATTCGTAAGAGAATGGAGGAAAGTGGAATTAAGATTGATATTTCGGATGCCGCCCTCGACAGGCTGGCAAAAATCGGATTTGATCCTCAGTATGGCGCTCGTCCATTAAAAAGAGTTTTGCAAAGAGAAATATTAAATGAGCTCTCAAAACAAATTCTAGCTGGGACAATCAGGAAAGATGCTGTGATCTTTATTGATTTGAAGAATGATGTAGAGTTTGAATTCCAGAACCTGGAACATGTTGAGGAATTATAAATAGGTTAGTTTTAATACAAAGCCTCAGGAGTAATTGCCTGGGGCTTTTTTTATAGCCCCTCCTCAATATGGAACAGCCGTTTCAGTCTTTGGTGTCCTTTTCGATCCATCAGCAAAACCAAATAATCTCCTTTTTCTATAGTCACTGGCTCCTCAGGGTTTTTTAACATTTTCCGTTTCCCATCCACCATCTTTACCAAACCCACTAATACCACATTGCTTTCTTTCTTTAAATCAAAAAAGGCTTTGTCATAAAGCATCCCGGCCATTGGATTGTCCTCCTTCACCTGAAGTTGCTTCATATCGTACTCATCATCATGATGAGCGTAGGCAATTATCTCTTCGCTGAATAACGCCACATCTGGTTCATAGATATAACTGGCCAGTAGTTTAGATGAGATCTCGTTTTTAGAAATAGCATAAGTAACACCTGCGTGATGAAAAGTACTTTTTAGGTTTCCGTTGTCAAGTGTTACTACATAATTAAGGTCGTTGAAATGTTTCTTCATATTAATAATATAGACCAGCTTTTCGGTATCGTCATGAAGATTGATGAATACAATAGAAGCCTTGCGAATATTAGACTTCTCCATTAATTCAAAATTGTTGTAATCAGAATACAGTGTGTAGGCCTCATTTACAGTATAATACTCACGAATGAGTTCGATGTCACGCTTATCCTTTGTGATAATAGCCACCTTTTTCCCTGCGGCTATAAGATGACCAATCACCGACTGACTAAAGTCATTCCATCCGATAATGACCACATGACCTTCAAAGTTTGTTCCGTTTAATCCCATAGCCTTATTTTCTTTAACCGTTCTCATTACGATTGTAATCTGACCAATAACAAATCCATAAATTCCTATACTTGACAGCAGAAATACAAATCCAAGCATACGACCCCAATAGGTTACAGGAATAAGATCTCCGTAGCCTACTGTAGTTAGCGTGGCTATCGCATACCACGCTCCATCCTGTATCGAAATAATCCTTGCATTGGGAGCCCCTGATTCAAACTGCAACATTAAAAACACAAGGAAGGAGTATATTAATAATAATGCTCCAATGGTAAAAATACTCTTCCTATAGATCTGCTGCCTCATAATTAAAAAATACGCTCTTAAGTAAGAGAAAAGAATATTGAAATAAAAATATCCTTGAATTCTAAACCACTTACGAAATTTTTCGTACAAATAACTTGGAACAATGATAAAGACACACTAAACTTGAAATACGAAATAATTCGTAACAAATGAGTGCAAAGAAGAACAATGCCAAACCAACGGAAAAAGAGCTTGAAATACTGCATGTTTTATGGCAAAAAGGGCACTGCAGTGTAAAGGAAGTGCATCAGGAAATGGGCGGAGATGCGAGTAACGGATATACCACCATCCTGAAGTTTTTACAAATTATGTTTGAAAAGAACATCGTATCCCGTCAGAAAAGCGGCAAGCTTCACTTGTACAAAGCCATTGCCACTAAAGAGAACACAAAACAGCAGATGGTTGACAAAATAATAGATACTGTTTTTGAAGGGTCGGCCTCACAATTAGTAATGAGTGCTTTGGGCAACAACAAATCATCAAAGGAAGAACTAAACGCTATTAGAAAATATCTTGATGAATTAGAGGAGGGAGAAAAATGAATTACTTCTTAACCGATATGGCCAAATACACCTTGGGTTGGACTTTACTTCACACCTTATGGCAAGGCGCCATTATTTTTGGCTTGACAAAAATCGTGTTGTCGTTCATCTCCAGCAAAAGGGCTTCATTGAGATACAGCGTAAATTGCTTTGCCCTATTGCTCATCATCGGCAGCAGCATCCTTACATTCTCCTACTTAAACAATTCCGCTCTTGCCAGTTCTGCTTCCTCTTTCAAAATTGATTTTGCTGGGTTGTCGACTACAACCACCCCTTCCATAACAGATAGCACAAGCTTTTGGGCTTTGCTCAGCAGTGCCATCAATACCAAAATGATCTGGATCATTACTACCTGGTTAGTGGGCGTGTTGATTTTCTCTACACGTTTTATCATTGGTCTCATCTACATTCAGCAATTAAAAAGAAGAGTCATCAAGGTAAGTACAGCATGGGAACAAAAATTAGAAAGAATGGCAAATCAAATGGGTATAACCCGTTTGGTAAAACTGGCAGAATCTATTCATATAAGTAAACCCATCGTGTTGGGATATGCCAAACCGATCATCCTTTTACCATTGGGTCTTTTCTCAGGTTTACCTGCAGCCCAAATAGAAACCATTTTAATACACGAGCTATCTCACATCAAAAGGAACGATTATCTTGTCAACCTCATCCAGTCAGTGATTGAGGTTATCCTTTTCTTCAATCCCTTCGTTTGGCTTATTTCAGAAACTATTCGCAAAGAAAGAGAGCATTGTTGTGACGACCAGGTAGTAAGTCTGGGTTCTAGTCGTATTGAGTATGTAAGGGCATTGGCGCAGCTGGAGCAAGCCAATCAACTCCGTATACCTGCGCTTGCAATGGCTCTGAATAAAAATAAATTTCATGTCTTTAACAGGATTAAAAGAATTATGGAAACATCAGCAAATCAAAATCAAAGCAAGGTCAAACCATTTGTTTTGGCAACCTTAATTGTAGTAGGCCTGGTGAGTGCCTCCTGGTTAACAATCGGCTCCGACAAGGAAGCTGTTACTAGGGAAATAACTAATTCTCCGGCCGTGGTGGCGGATACCACCATCCGCAAGGATAAAGACAAAGAGCAAAAAGCAGCTACGTATTCGCGTCAGGTGATTACCACCTACGATGAAGATGGAACTCCGCATCAGGAAGTAATAGAAAATTTTGAAGGAGACGAAGAGTTGAGACCATTGATGTCTGACCCTCAGGGTATGAGTTTTGTTGTTCCGCCAGTACCCAGCATTCCTTCAATCCCTTCGATACCATCGGTTCCATCAACACCTTCAATACCCGCATTACCCTCAATTCCATTTGGTATGGGTTATAGTTATTCTTTTAATGGTGATACCATTCCTGACCGGCATTTCTTCTCCGATGAGGAAGCAGAAAAATGGAAAGATTTTGGTCGTGAGATGGAAAAACGATTTGAGCATTTCGGAGCAGATCATGAAGATTTTGCTGACGCGATGGAAAAATGGGCTGACAACTTTGGCAATACCTTTCAAAGGAGTTTTGATGAAGATTTTGGTCGTCAACTGGAAGCGCTAACCGATCAGCTCAAAGACATGGACTTCAATCGCAACTTTGAATTCCGATTTGAAGACGGGCTCAAAGAGATGGAAAAACACCTGGAGAGGGCAAAAGAAAAGCTGAAGGATCATGAGGCTGAGTTAAAGAAAGTAGAAAAGCAAATGGAGGAGTTTGAAAACACCCTTCAGGAGCAGCTTGTAAAAGATGGGTACCTCAAAAAAGGTGAAAAGGTAGAATCCATGAACTGGGGCAATGGAAAACTCACAGTGAACGGAATACAAATAAAAAAAGAGGATGTTCCGAAATATGAAGCACTTACCGAGAAGTATTTCAATGGCAATCGGGGATACTACAAAGCGAACTAACTACCTGTGTTGCACTCTTGTAACATTTTCGTTACCTGTTGTATCTCTATGATTCCCTGATCGTGTGTCCATGAATTATAAATGAATGTAGCAATCTCCGCAATCTCAAGATCAGTAAGGGTAGGAATACCCGGCATGGACTGATTGTATTTGTTTCCATTTACTACCAGTCCGCCACTTGATCCATTTTTTATCAGGCAAATTACATCTGATAAATTTTCCTGCATATAGTCAGATTCATCAAGCGGTGGATAGAGTAAGCCCAATCCTTTGCCAGACTTCTGGTGACAGTTGCTGCAATGCAGTGTATACAACTGTTCTCCCTCCACAAAGTACTGTTGAAATTTAACAGATCGCCCAGGCTTATTACTTGGATTACAACTGGCGAGTACGATTACAAAAACAGCGAATACAGAAATCCTACTCATATTCCTTTCTCAACCTGTTGATATCAACCAACAAGCGGTTTACATCTTCTTCTTTTGTTCCGTCATACTTTCCGCGAAGGCGCTGTTCTTTGTCTACCAGCAAAAAAGCTCCGCTATGAATAAATCCATCGGGCTCCGACTTGTCTTCCATGGCTGTGGCAAAGTAACTGGTTTGCGCGATTTTATAAATAGAGTCCTTAACACCAGTAACAAAATGCCACCTGTCGCTGGACACTCCAAGTCTTTTGGCAAAATCATGAAGCAATGCAACTGTATCATATTCCGGATCGATTGAATGCGATAATAATTTCACATCTGGTATATCAGCCGTTGCCTCGTATACGCGCAGCATCTGTGTTTTCATAATAGGACAAATCGTACGGCAAGACGTAAAGAAAAAATCGGTCACATAAATTTGATCTTTGAATGTTTCGTTTGTAACAAAGGCACTGTCCTGATCCACAAACTGAAAGTTGGCCACCTTGTGGTATACCGTATCTCCATTGACCACTTCACGCTGTCCAAAAATTGGAAGCGGTTTTTCCGTTTTAGCACAGCTTGAAATCAACCCCGCTACTGCAACAAATACCATTAATTTTCTCATTTATCTTTTATTAAAAAATACAACAATCACTTTTATTGAAATGATTCTATTTCAATTTCATCCCCTTCACTCACTTTCAGGTGATTACGGGCAACCAGATTTTGACCAAAATTAACCTTGCTTCCCACTTTTCTAAACCTGGATAATGTAGCCAAAGGTTCCATTCCCATTTCTCCCGTTTCCTGATTGACGGTAGTCAATACACACCGAGCACATAATTTCAATCCAGTAAATCCGTTTGCCCCTATTTTGATATCTCTCCAATTGTCCTCAGCAAATGGCTTACCACCCTCAAAAACAAAATTGGGACGAAAACGATTCATAGGAACCGGCACTTCTAATTTTGAGTTCAATTCATCAAGAGAACTTTGTCCAATGATGAGGAAAGGATATCCATCAGCAAATCCAACTTGCTCGTTGTTTTGAGCAAAGTCCTTGTCAACCAGCCGTTCATTCTCTTCGGGAAAAAAAACAAGTTTACATTTAAGCTCTGCCCTATCAGAAAACCATTGATTAAATTTCTCCCCTAGCTCTACACCTTGAACAACATCATTCCAAATTGTTACTGCAGTAAACCCCTTACTTAACTCAGGGCTTACAGGAAGGTCAATGACATCATTACCATGAGTTACCGTGAATACATTTTCTCCTAACGATAATTTGAATAACGCCAATTGTGGAAACACCCGTTGTGTGATAAAACGATTGTTCTCATCCACCAACATGTACCTGCGATCGTACTGTAATCCCTTAGGCAGTACTCCCGCTTTTTTCAACCTTACTCCACCCAGCGATTTAACAGGATAAATCCAAATCTCAGTTAATTTCATGAACCTGACAGCATTCTAAAATTACGGCACAAACTTAACGATTGCTGACCGCTTCTCCAGCCACAAATGAATTTTTGAACACACTTTGCTGTTGAGCCTTTATAATTTGCAATTATGAGTAAGGAAACCGCCCTATGGTATTTTGAAAGCGTGAACCTCTACAATGTGCTTTGTCCGCATAAAACGAAGACAATGTCTGATACTCATACTTTTACCAAATTTAAAAAGGATGAATTCATTTACTTTCCCAATGAAAAGGCAACTCATATTTATATGATTGCCACAGGCAGGGTAAAAATTGGTCATTATCTGGATGATGGTAAGGAAGCTGTAACGGCAATATTGGGCACCGGTGAAATTTTTGGGGAACTGGCTCTTGCCGGTGAGGATGAGCGAAAAGATTTTGCCCAGGCAATGGATGACGTTTCAATTTGCCCGCTGAGCATCGAAGATCTGAAGGATTTGATGAGAGAAGACAAAGAACTCAGTTTTAAAATCTTGAAGTTGGTGGGACTGCGCCTGATGAAACTCGAGCGCAAATTGGAATTACTTGTTTTTAAAGACGCACGCACCCGAATCATAGAATTCTTAAAAGACTCTGCCTCATGGAAAGGAAAGAAGGTAGGCTTTGAAACAATGATTCCCACCAAACTTACCCACAAGGACATCGCTGCCCTTACAGGAACTTCCCGACAAACAGTCACAACAATTTTAAATGAATTAAAAGATCAAAATCTGATCAATTTCGACAGAAGAAAAATTCTTATTAGAGATCTTGATCAGTTAAAATAGTTGTTGCCGCGACCGCATTTCTTTTTTCTCCTTATATTTACTATCACATCAGAGCAAAAGCGTATGAGATTATCCCTCATCATCATTTTGTGTTCTACCTCAGCCATGGCTCAAAGTCCGTGGGTAGCAGAAAAAGGAAAAGGCTATGCCCAACTTGGGTATACAACCATTGGCCCTTATAAAGATTTATTCCTGAGTAATGGAAATGCATATCCACTCAGTAACGAAATAACGGACAGAACCTTACAGGTATATGGAGAGTATGGAATTGGATCAGGCACTTCCATTATTACTACAATTCCAGTAAAAATTTTGACATCAGGCAGATCTCTCATTCCAAGTCTCCCTATAAGAACACGTAGTGGAGATTTCACAACCCTGGGCAATATCCAACTGGCAGCCCAACATAATTTTGTCAATAAGAAAGTTGTATTCAGCGGCCAACTGCTGGCTGAACTACCAACTTCTGGGTATGATGAAGCCACCGGTTTAAGAGGAGGATTGAATGCATTATCCATAATACCTACCCTGAGTGCAGGGTTTAGCAATGAAAAGCTCTATGAATTTGTTTCTGTAGGTGCAGCCATTCGTTCAAATGATTACAGTAGTGAATGGAGGCTCGGCATTGAGCTGGGGTACCAATTAATTAAACGCATTTTTATTATCGGAGTAATAGACATTGTTCAAAACTTTGAAAACGGCAATGCAATAGAAAGTGCAAATCAGTTGGGAACAGGATTATACTTAAACAATCAAAGTTATTCTGCGCTTGGCATAAAAGGAATTGTAGGGCTTACTGATAATGTTGGTATATCGGGGGCCTTCTATGGTGCAGGATCAGGAAATCTCGTTGCAAAATCTCCCAGCATTAACTTTGGCCTTTACTATAAGTGGTAATGTTACCGGAGCTTTACTCTCAGCTCCTCAGGCAAGTCTTCCTCTCTGTCTACATCCCTGAGGGTTGGCAGTTCAAAATAATCCAACTTCAATTGTTTAAAATCATTGATTGTATCCTTTGCTACATTAGATGTACTCCACTCTTTGTTTTTAAATAGATCAGGAATAAATCTCCTCATTCCTAATAAGTAATATCCACCATCTTTTGCCGGACCAATCACCGCATCCTTTGATTCCAGTTTTTGAAAACTTTGGTTCAATATTTCTTCTGTCAACTCAAAGCAATCAGACCCAATCACACCTACCGATTGGTAGTCTTTTTCAAAAGCTTGCTTTACAGCGTGTTCAAGTTTCTCTCCCAACGTAGCTCCCTTTTGAATTTCCTTATGGTATACCTTATTGCACCAACTGTCCTCAGTATCCACATGGTGAGAGTAACAAACCATTTTGTCCACCGCCAAATCCTTAGTAATGGATTGAGTGTGATTTACCAATTTCAAATATACAGCCAGCGCGTTGCCGTCACCAAGTGTTGCCGCCAATCTTGTCTTTACCTTGCCTAATTCTGGATTGCGGTAAAAAATAATCAGTAATCTTTTTTGCACTGTAGTTTAATAAACTTTTATCCCATGCTGTAGCCATGTTGACCAGCTACCGGAATAAGTATGAACACTATCTGTTGGTTGATTTTGGTTATTCAAAAGTGGCCGTCCTTCATTGGCCCATTGAAAAATCCCACCATACAAATTTTTAACATTGGTGAAGCCCATGTCCATTAATTTCTCGCCTACCCGTTCACTGCGGTAACCCACCGTACAATAAACCACGATCTCAGCATCTTTATCAATTTGTATTACATCTGCGGATTTAAAAGACTTATAATCGACAAATTTTGCCCCTGGTAAGTGGCTGACTTTGTATTCTTCTGGTGATCGTGTATCCAAAAGTACAACCTGCTTCCCCTCATCCATTTTTAATTTCACCTCGGATGGCTTGATCTGTGAAACTGTATTCTTATAAAGGGATTCCAGTTTTTTATCATAAGCAGTTTGTGCCTGCAAACAAGGCAGAGCGACAAAAACCAATGCTATGAGTAGGAATGCTTTCTTCTCCATATCAATTCATATACAAGATAACCAATCACAACAACATACTCCAGCACAGTCAGGGATAGGATTTCAGAGAATCCATTCATGGTATACCCTGCGTAAGTCAAAAAGATAAGAGCGCTCCATATCACCACAAACCGATAGGAGGTAAAAACAGAAAACATTAACAAAGTACAAATGTACCAGGGGTGTAAGGTGGTGGTGAATAAAAAGTACATGAGCATGATCCACATCATCACCAATGGAACGGTCGCCATGTCATCAGGAAATTTATAAATACGTTGCTCAAATTTTAGTTCACCCTTACTATAAAAGGATTTGAACGGCCAAAGTGCAATCAACAATATCATCACCGCAGAAATCAACCCCAGCTTCCAGCCAACCGTTTGAATGATGTTATAACCATAAACCCAATAGCCGTACTCACGTACCAGGTAATAAATACTGGCGTTGAATTCAAAACTTTTGAAATACAAAGTAAAACTCTCATTAAACCCTGCCAGTATTTCTGAATTCAGTAAAGGGAAAAAAAGAATGAAGGATCCGACTAGTACCGATCCATAAAATACAAGTGATCTTTTCAATCCTATCCTAATCAAAAATAGGGGAAGGAAAATAATTGGCAATAACTTCGCTGCAATGGAGACTGCAAAAGCAATACCCGCCTGCCCTATCTTATTATGCAACAAGAGATAAAGAGCAAGGAGGATAAAAAATATAACAAAGGCTTCAAAGTGAAGGTTGCCCGTCAACTCCAATATCACCAAAGGATTAAGAGCATAGATCAACACATTTCTTGCATTCAAATTAAATCGCACCAATAATTTTTGAAGGAGGAGAATGCTCCCCACTTCAGCCGCGATGATAAAACTCTTCATCACTACCACACTCCCCAGTATCGATTGCGGTGAGATCCAAACCGAGACCCAAAATATAAACTGAGCAAAAGGCGGGTAGATTGTAAAGTACTCCGGGCTGTTCAGTTGATTGTACAGTGACTGGTCGATTCCAGGAATATTGATATCATTCTGCAAATAAAATCCAGGTAGTTCGGCAAAGGGATGAAATCCATTGGCAATAAGTCTGCCATCCCAAATAAACCGATAGAAGTCGTCCGATAAAGACGGAATGGCAACCAGCAATGAAAGCCTGAACAGAACCGAAGCAATCACCCAAAATTTAGCATCCTTGTCCGTTGCTGTTTTTAAAATCCAGACATAGACACCAAATAATAAAAAGTATAAAACAAGAAGTTGAGCTGTCTCATGGCGTTGCACAGTGTAAGCCATTGTGCCATAGGTCGCCAGGGCAACTAAAAATAAAAAATACGATAAAGGCTTCTGCCTAGGCATTGGCAGTCGGTTTCACCGAATAATAGAAAACGCCACCAAACCCCAACATCAACATGATGTGGAAGAACATCAGTCCCAAGTCATTGAGGTGAATCCCCGTAGCTATTCCGAAAATGAAATACAAACAAAGAACACCTTCCATAATAGTTAAGGCACTCCATTTTACTTTCACATAATCATTTCCCTTCCACGAATCTCCTTTCAGCGTTACATTAAATTTTGGTGTTCTAATGAATGGCGTCTTGTGCCCCAGTAAGCCCTCCAACACAGCGATGCCATTGTGCAATGATAAACCCATGGATACAAGCAAAAACCGAGGATATAGCGAAAGAAAAGACCTTGAAGGTTTTGGTCCGTAAAATCGTTTCGTAGAGATCCAATAAAATAAAGTGATCGACAAAAAGCCTATAATGAATACAATTCCCAAATCAAAAATCCACTCAATTTTCGGATGTTGATATTTTATATAAAGCATAGGAACGCTTAGAACAGCAGCAATCAATAAACAAACAAAAACAGAGCTGTTGAACAAATGAAAAAATGCATGCGTTTTATTTAGAAAAGACAATTTGGAAAAAAGCACTTGTTTGAAATTTTTACGCGCGGTTTCAGCTCCTCCTTTATTCCATCGGTATTGTTGCGACTTTATCGCATTCATTAATATCGGTAACTCCCCTGGCGTCTCCACCTCTTCCAGGTATTTAAATTTCCAGCCTTTGAGTTGAGCACGATAGCTAAGGTCAAGATCTTCTGTCAGTGTATCAAAATTCCAACCTCCGGCATCTTCGATACATTCTTTTCTCCACATACCACAAGTACCGTTGAAGTTGATAAAGCTATTCGAAGCACTCCTTGCTGATTGTTCAATAGAAAAATGAGCATCCAAACCAAAGGCCTGAAGTTGGGTAAGTAAGGAAAAGTCCTTATTGATATGCCCCCAGCGCGTTTGAACAACTCCGATATGCTCTTCTTCAAAATAGGGAATTGTCTTTTTTATAAATTCCGGATGCGGCAAAAAGTCTGCATCAAAAATGGCAATGAACTTACCCTTGGCTAGCTTAAATCCCTCATCCAATGCGCCCGCCTTAAAACCTTTGCGGTCTTCTCTATGGATCAATTTTATATCCAGGCCCATTGGCCTTAACGATTCAATTTTTTTTAAAATAATTTCAGTGGTTTCATCCGTTGAATCATCCAACACCTGAATCTCCAGTTTGTCTTTGGGGTAGTCAAATTTACTGACAGCCTCCATCAGGCGTTCTACCACGTACTTTTCATTGTATACTGGCAACTGTATCGTTACGTGAGGAGTAAAATTCTTGTTGTAAATAATCTCCGCTTCTTTCATTCTTTTGGATTTCACATACACCCAGGTGAGATGTAACTGGCCGAGACTGAATAAAAAAACATACAGCAACGAAAAGGAATAAACACCTACAACTAACCACTCCATCACACGTATTTGAATATCGTATACAAAATTTTATATCCAGCCAACACAGTCCCTTTTAACGTCCCTGATATTTTTGAAAATCCAATGCGCTTGCGGTATCTTACTGGCACCTCCAAGCATCTCATTTTCATCTTTGCCGCTTTCAATTGCATCTCCACCGTCCACCCGTAGGTCTTGTCCTGCATGTTCATTTCAATCAATGAAGAAAACCTTATAGCACGAAAAGGGCCTAAGTCTGTAAATTTAACTCCATAAAATAACTTCAACAGTCGGGTAGCCAACCAATTGCCAAATATTTGCTGAGGAGTCATCGACCCTGTCTCTTTTTGGCCTAATACACGTGATCCAATCACAATATCCGCTTTGTCTTGCAGAATAGGCTGTACCAAGTCAATCATTTCTTCAGGGTAATCAGAATGATCAGCATCTAAAAATACAATCACCTCGGGTGTTGGTGTAGCTTCTTTTACATACGCTATGCCCTTGAGGCAAGCCCTTCCATATCCAGACACTGCCTCACGAAGTACTGTAGCCCCACCCGCCTTTGCCACTCGCTCGGTATCATCGGTTGAAGCATTGTTAACGACCACCACTTCGGTCACAAGGCCTTCAGGAATTTCTGAAAGCACCTGCCCTACCCCATTCTCCTCATTGAAGGCAGGGATAATTACATAAATTCTGGGATCACTCACGAGATAGTCTGCAAATCAACGAAAATTAATCCACAGCCTTTATTTCAGGCAGGGAAACATGGTTGTTACCCAATAGCACAGGTTGACCAAACCTTCCCTTTTCATCTTTTGCCTCCAGATTTAACACTCCTCTTGGACAAACGGATGAACAAACCCCACAACCAACACAGGAAGAGCGTATAATATTTTGACCTCGTTGCGCATACCATCTCACATCTATACCCATCTCACAATAAGTGGAACAGTTACCACAAGAAATACATTGCCCTCCATTGGTAGTAATTCTAAACCGTGATTTGAACCGTTGAACAAATCCGAGGTATGCAGCAAGCGGACACCCAAACCGGCACCATACGCGGTTGCCCATAAAGGGATAAAAGCCTGTACCCACAACACCGGAAAAAATAGCCCCTATCATAAAACCATAAGGCCTTCTTAAGTAGGTATAGGTGTCCATTCCAAAAATAGCAGAGGTACCTGTAATGAAATTATAAAGCACTCCGGCTGTCATGACAACAGCAAATACAAGTACCCCATGAACCAGCCATCGCTCTACCTTCCAGGCTTTTAATGATTTATCTGATAAATGTCTGAATGGATCCCCCGCAGTCTCTGCCAATCCACCACACCCACACACCCAACTGCAATACCACCGCTTCCCAAAAAAATAGACAAACACTGGTACACCTACAACAAATAAAGTAATGCCCCACACAAACATAAAAACTCCCAAACCACCAGCAGAGGTCAACATATCAATATGCCAGGCATCAAAGAAATCGTAGTCGAGCGGCCACATGTTTTTAAAATCGAAATAAGGTTGATTCAATCGCACTAGTATCTCTGGAATAAGAAAGGCAAAAGCCAACTGAAAAAACATGACGGAGATAGTACGAATGATCTGATACTTGCTGTGTCGGTACTTTACAATCATTCTTCCCCCCATGACCAATACGGCAAACGTGTAGAGGAAACCGTATAGAAACCATTGACTGGACTCTCCTTCGGGGTATATCCAGTGCTTTAAAGGCTCCACCAAAATGATCCAGTTCATGATATAGGCATCATAAAAATAAATCATGATGTAAAAAACAATCAACAGCGTTCCGATCAGAATACCGATCCACCCCCGATTATTCAAAACATTAAAAAATATCCCATTGTTTTTAATTCCAGGAAGTTCAAGGATGGCCTTGGGAAGTATAAAAAGTAAGGCGCCAATCAGGCCAACACCAAATACAAGAAAAAATAACAACGCAGTGTACTCCGTGATTACCCCGGAAGTAGATGCTTTGGTAAGACTGGCTGCATAATCATCGTAGATTACTTTATCCCATTGTTGTGCTTTCCTGAATTTCTCGTTGACCTGGTTTATCGCACCACTAATTGCATTAACAAATGAAAAGCTGACGTTGTACGTTTTTCCAAAAAGTTCAGTCATTGCGGGTCGCAATGATTCCTGGTGTTCTGTTTTAATCTTTGACTCAAAAATTTCTTCCGTCAGTGTATATTCCGACATAAAGAACAACCCTATGAAAAGAACAAAAGAGAATAAAAATAAAACAAGCCCTATGCTGCGTAATGATTTCATGCTATTGCTGATTTAACCTCAAACACCTTTTCTTCAAAATCACTTACGATTTCTTTTTCATGTCGATCAAAAAATTCAGGGTCAAAATTGGCACTGGATAAATTTTGTAGAACAAACTGAATACTTTTCTTTTCTCTTAGCCATTGGTCAAACAACTCATGACGCAGTCTTATTCCAAATACATTCACGCCTAAAAAATGTTTGGAATCCCTATCCCAAACAAAATGAATGGCTTTTTTTCCGCCTTGATGTTCCCAATAAAATTCTTCCTCGTTGGGTTTTGGCTCATTCCACACATTTCCATAGGTCTGATATTCTATATCCAAAAACTTGGCAGAGTTAAACCACGGTCCGGGTTCATATTTGGTCCTGGAGTTGCAGATGGTTTGCGCCACCACTTCTCCCATCATCCGCCCCGTGTACCATACTTGTTCAATGCTTTTTCTTCCAGGCAGGTCATACGTCCGCTCTACACAATCCCCAATGGCATATACATCGGTGATGTTGGTTTCCAAATATTCATTCACCAATACACCTCGTTGAATTTCAATGCCTGAGTCTTTTAAAAATGCTACGTTAGGAGATACTCCCACGGTCAACCCTACAAACTGGCAGTCAATTTCTTCTCCGCTCTTTGTAACCACTCCTTTTACTTTACCATTCTCGTCAGACAATATTTTTTCCAGCTCTGTTTCTTCTCTCAAATCAATATGATGCTCGCGCACGTGTCGTGATATCAAATTCGCCTCCTGTTGAGGCAGCACATTACTCCAAAAAGAATTTTCCCGAATCAAAAAAGTTACTTCAATTTTTCTGGACAACAACATCTCAGCCATTTCTATACCAATTAACCCTCCACCCACAATCACTGCACGTTTAATGTGAATGGTATTTGTCTCCATCTCCTGCAAATCCTGGAAACTATAGAGGCCTTGCACTCCTATCAAATCTTGTCCCGGCCAACCAAATTTATTGGGTTTCGAACCTGTTGCGATGATAAGGATATCATAACTGATTGTTCTTCCACCTGATAGTTTAACCGTTTTATCTGTTGTGATTACTTGCTCAACATGATCTTGCACCAGGTCAATACGATTTTTCTTCCAAAACCAATCTTCGTAAGGCTTTATGTTTTCAAAACCCATATGCCCCATATAAATGTACATGAGTGCAGTTCTGGAAAAAAAATGTTCAGTTTCAGGCGATATTACAGTAATGCTATGATCACTTCTTTTTCTGATGTGACGGGCTGCTGTTATCCCCGCAATGCCATTTCCAATGATAATAATGTTTTTCATTTTGTGAACTCGCAAGATATTCGTGATGCCACTGACAAACTGTCAACTTGAAGACAAAGGGAAGTAACGCATTTTTGTGCAATTCACATAGCCCATTATTATGTACTTATTTACCCATGATGTCCTCATCAAGACAAATACATGAGTAGCAAAGCGAAAATGAAACCTAATTTTCTGTCCTTATTCAAAGAATTTAATTTAAACCCCTAAAAACAATAACTTCGTTTATGCTAATTATTGTTGAGGGCACGAATTAGCATCAACCATAAGATTTATATCACATCCTTCTATGAAACAGATTCAGACTATACTTTGCTTACTCGCACTAACCCCAATCCTATTATCGTTTCAGCAAGATGATGAACTGAAAACCAGCATGGTTCGTGGCAAGGAGATTTTCATTGCCAATTGTGTTACCTGCCACATGCAAAATGGTGAAGGAATTGAGGGGGTGTATCCTCCATTGGCAAAATCAGATTATTTAATGAGCGATAAGGTACGCGCTATCAAACAAGTGTTGGAAGGAGCCAGTGGCCCAATGACAGTCAATGGCATACAGTACAACGGTTTCATGGCCGGTTTTGATTTGAGTGACAGAGAAGTAAGTGATGTATTGAACTACATAAAGAATTCGTGGGGCAACAAGAGCGAAGCCATTACACCAGAAGAAGTAAAATCAGTCAGATGACAATTCATGTATTAACAGGAGATGCATTATTGAACAATTTTCCAGAAGGAAAACTGAAGGGAAGTATTGCCATCAGCAGGGAGTGTTTAATAGAAGGACCAGTAACTGCCAATTCATTGGAAGAATTCTGGAATCAAAGAGGAGCTTATTTAAAATTTACCTATCCGGAAAGTGACATTAGTTACGAGGATGATGTTGCATTTGAATTTGAAAAGCTCAATGACCTTCAGGAGGGCGATGAAGTTAATCTTTGGTTCGAGCATGACTTATTTTGTCAGGTTAATCTATGGTTTACAATAAGCTTGCTTCATGAGAAAAAGATTGCTGTGTATCGCGTGTATCCTGTAATTGATGACCCTGATGAATTATGGGAAGGATTTGGACCCATGTCACCCAGGGAGTTATTTAAGTGCTATGAGCAGAAAATACTTTTGTCACCTGAAGACCTTCAACTAGGTAAGGATCTTTGGAGCGCCTATTCTGCATCAGACAATGAGACATTGGAGAAATTATCTGCTGTGCCAGCAAAAGCATTTCCTTACTTAAAAGAAATTTGTAAAGCTCAAATCGAACGCCCTGAACGACCGGTACGTGTACTAAAAGAAATTATCAACGGAAAAAATCTTTCATTCGATGAGATTTTCATTGAGTTTTCTGAGCGGGAAGGCATCTATGGGTTGGGTGACACACAGGTGCAAAGGATTTATGACCAATTAATGGGGTAAGATTGCTTCAAAATTTGGCTGAACCAATTAAATTGTGTGCATGAAGCTACTATCTAATTTCGCAGCACTGTGCCTTTTGAGCATCGTGGCCTGCCAGGCACCTACCAGCAAAACATCAGAAATAGTTGAAATTAAGGGATCGGCTGATTACATGCCCCCTGTTTTTACTGATAAAGACAGGCTGGAAAAGATTTCACAGGTTTTTCCTGTTGTTGATAAAATCTTCAAAGATTTTGCCAATCAAAATCACTACCCCTCCATTGCTTATGGTCTAATTGTAGACGGTAAAATGATTCACTCCGGAGTATCAGGGGAAGCGAACAGAGCAACTGGGCAGGCACCGACCACAAAAACATTGTATAGAATCGCCTCTATGTCTAAAAGTTTCACGGCCATGGCTATTCTAAAACTGAGAGACGAGGGCAAACTTGATTTACAAGACCCGGCCCATCAATATATCCCGGAATTAAAAAACATCACCTACGCTACTGCTGATTCTCCTCCAGTTACTATTCAACATCTGCTTACCATGTCTGCAGGATTTCCCGAAGATAATCCCTGGGGTGACCGTCAACTGGACGACACCAATGAAGAATTGATCGCATTGATTGCGGAAGGAATTTCTTTTTCAAATGCCCCAGGGCTTTCTTATGAGTACAGTAATCTTGGATTTGCGCTATTGGGCAACATCATCAATAAAGTAACAGGCACCACCTACCAGCAATACATCACCGACAACATACTCAAGCCACTGGGCATGAACGATAGCAAGTGGGAGTACACTGAAATTCCTGAAAACCAAATAGCATTGGGTTATCATTGGGTAAATGAACAATGGCAGGAAGAACCCATTCTACACGATGGTGCTTTTGGTGCAATGGGCGGGTTGTTTTGTTCGATAGAAGATTTCAGCAAATACGTAGCCTTTCATTTGTCTGCCTGGCCGCCTCGCAATGAACCTGACAATGGCCCAGTAAAAAGAAGTACCGTACGCGAGATGCATCAAGTGTGGCGGATGAACGATAACTCTCCAGCCAATAATCAATATGGTCCTTATGACTTTGGGTATGCTTATGGGTTAGGTTGGCAAAAAGACGCAAGAGGTATTGTGCGCATTTCACATAGTGGCGGATTGCCTGGCTACGGTTCTGAATGGAGAATATTTCCAGACTATGGAATAGGTATCGTATCGTTTAGTAATAGAAGATACGGAGCTCCAAGCCGCGCTAATGAGCAAATCATGGACACTATTATTTCGCTGGCCAATCTAAAACCAAGAACACTGCCGGTTTCAAAAATTCTTGAAATAAGGAAAAACGAACTAATGAACATTCTTCCCGACTGGAGTGAATCTCCGGAATTGTTTGCTGAGAATTTTTATATGGACATGCCCCTCGATCTCAGGAAAAGGGAAATCGATGAAGTATTTGCTGAAGTGGGTCCGGTTAAATCTGTCGGGGAGCTCACTCCGCTCAACCAACTCAGAGGCTATTTCGTAATCAAAGGAGAAAAAAAGAGTGTCAGAGTGTTTTTTACGCTGACGCCAGAAAATACTCCATTGATACAGCAGCTCAATTTGAGGATTATCGACTAATTTTAAAATTCTGTGAGATATTTTAAAACCATTGTTGAGGAATATCAGCGTGACAAGCTGAGCGATCAGGTTTTTAAGCAGGTATTCTTAGGGACAGAAAATAAAAACATACAAAAGAACGGATAGTTGCCCCATTCTATCATTCCAATCCATTGAACAAGCAACACGAAAAAATTCCAATCCTTCTTCTGGCAGCGGGGTCGTCCACAAGAATGGGAGGGCAGTCAAAACAATTGTTGCTCATCAATGGAATTCCTTTACTCCAAAAAACAGTAAAAGAATTAGTCGCAGCCAATACCGGAGAGCTGGTCGTTGTTTTAGGTGCCAATGCAGAAGCACACAAAAAGGTAATAGGTGATTATCCCGTCCGGATTATTGAAAATACTGACTGGCAAAATGGAATGGGATCATCTATTAAAGCAGGTTTAAAATATATAACCGATCAGTTACCTGAATCTAAAGCTGTCATCATTTCAGTGTGCGACCAACCTCATCTCACCAGCCTGCACATGAAGGAATTAATTCGATCTTACTTTAAAAATAAAAAATCAATAGTTGCTTCAGCTTATAAAAATACGGTTGGAGTTCCTGTCCTTTTTGATCGTTCCCATTTTGAAGCCTTATCTAAAATTCAAGATGAGGAAGGAGCAAAAAAGGTAATGCAACAAAACAAAAACGAAATTGATTCTGTTTCATTTCCACTAGGGAACATCGATTTGGATAGCATGGAAGATTATGATACATTCAATCAATAAATCCCACCATGAAAAATATATTCTTGTTCGGCATTGCGTTGGGTGTAGCCCAGATTGTATTTGCCCAATCTCAAACTACAACGGATGACTATACCCGTTACGAATTATTGGAACCATCCACCCAGAGTTTTCGCATTCTATATGAAGTGACTGCCACTAAACCCGGGACACTCCATTATTATAATGCCTTGAGGAAGGGTAGTGAGCACAAGATCGATTCCGTAAAAGATTTACGATCTGGCCAAAATTTAAAATGGTCTATCGTAAGCGGAGTGGATGCAAAAAAGGCCGGATACCTGGAAGCCGATGAAACAGGAGAATACTTACAGGTACAGTTGGCGCACGCCATTGCCAACAATTCTGAATACCGGTTGTTGATTGACAAAACCTATCAGGACACCAAAAGCTATTTTACGGAAAATGATCATATCGTTTTTGAAAGATCTTTGGGTATCAAAAGAAATTCGGTTGTACTTCCTCGTGGATACGAAATCGTAAAGTGTAATAATCCGGTTCAGGTAAGTTTGGAAGTGGATGGACGCATCAAAGCCAGCTTCATTAATAGCGGTCCATCAGCAGTGCCTCTTAGAATTGAAGGCCGTAAACTTCCTACAACCGTGAACCTTACGGTTGAAAAAAAGGAATACGTTTACCAATCTGGAGAAGGACGAGACAAAACAAAAGCAAGATTAACTTATGAAGTGCCAGAACGCGCCCATCAGACCCGGGAAATAGTTTATTTTTTACAGCAACCAGAAACACATTCCTTCAGGCTATATCATGATTATACAGAAACAAGAGAAGGAAAAAACAATTACTTAAATGTGGTGAGAGCAGGAAGCAAAGCATCCAATCCCTCCGCTTTGAATTTGGACACAGGGCAACCCTTAAAGGTTGAAACGCTAAAGGGCAATCAATTGGCTGAAAAAGGAATTAAACTGGAAGAGGCTGTGACTGCTGAAACTGAAGTAATTGTTATTTGGTATGATGCAGTGAAAAAAGGAGAATCTACACGACTGCGTATTGAAGAGACTTACACTGATCCTAACAGGTATTTAATGGTAGGTGACGAGTTTGTATGGGACAGATCATTCGGCAGACCCCATAATACCGTGGTACTGCCCGCTGGATGGTTTTTAACAGCCAATGCTATTCCTGCCACCATCGACAACACTCCAGACGGGAAGATTAGCCTTTACTACATGAATTACGACCCGGACGAAATTGATGTATTTATAAAGGGCCGTAAAAGATAATCCCGTTATCTTTATAAAGAAACATCAACCCCTGCCATGAAACCATTTAAATTAATTCTTGCACTTGCTTTGGTGCTTACAATTACCCTTATCTCTTCTTGCAGTAAGGATGACGATCCGATACTGAGTCGATTGGAATTACTAACACAAAAACCCTGGAAGCTAAAATCAACCACTATTGTAGGGATTGGTACTTCCCCACCTGAAAGCTATTCTGCTGATGACATTCACACCTTCAATACTGATGGAACCTACGTGTTTGATGAGGGTCCAACAAAGGAGGATTCATCAGATCCTCAAACCGTTAATGGCAAATGGGAGTTTGCAGAAGCCGAAACGATCATAAAACTGTCTTATGGAGGGCTTACTTTAAATCAAGAAATTGTCGAGTTGACCAGTACAACTTTAAAAGTAAAATTCAATTTTATATTCGATCTTGAAGAGACCTTTGGGCATTAGAATACTGTTCCCCGAATATAAAGGGACAGACAAATGGTGAAAAAGCCGGTCGAAGGATCGGTTTTTTTCATTTTGATAGTTTGGTCTAACTTTGCACTATGCGAATCGGCTTTCTTTTCCTTTTTTGTTTTGGTTGTGTCCTGTCATCCAATGGAGCAGAATACCAGCTCTTTGAAGTGAATGGAAAATATGGAGTAAAAGATGAGAAAGGCAAGGTCATTATCACACCTGCATTTGAAGGATTGGGTTGGAGTGACGGAAGTTTCTCCATTATTGGCCAGGTGACTGGTTACAAGACGAACAAAAAGTGGGGGTTAATCAATCTAAAGGCTCAGCTTCTAACTGAGGCCGAATACCTTAACCTTTACCCCTCAGGGGGCGACCGCATCATAGCAAAAAAACAAATTGATGGGGTATCTATAAAACAAGGATGTATCGATTTAAAAGGCAACATCACCGTGCCCTTTAAGTATGACGGAATAATAATTGATGGATTGCACGCCATTGTTTTTACCAAAAACGGAGCAACCTATAAATACGGAGTTATTGATTTACGTGGGGAAGAAATCATCCCATTGATTCACAAAAATATATTTACCATCGGTAGTCTCCGCTACGGAGTTCAAAACAATGACAACAAAACTGCATTGTTTTCGGAAACAGGTCAGAAGCTTACCGATTTTGTAATCGACAGCATCTCATCTTTCAAAAAGAATAAAGCCATTGTATACCAGGGTTTATTGCAAGGGGTTATTAATCGGGAAGGGTTGATCGAAGTCACTCCAAAATATCGTGAAATACTAATTGACGAAAATGGAAGTATCATTGGCAGAACCATGAGCAAATGGATACTCATGGATCAGCAACACAATCGGCTTGACACCACCTTTTGCGATGAGCTTGTTCCCACCTCTACAGGTTTTATCGTTAAAAATGGAAAAAATTCTGGAATATGGAATGTTGATTTTACGGAGGTGCTTCCTGCATCCTACCATTATATACAACAAGTAGAAGGTGATTTGGCCGTAGTGAAAAAGGATAATAAGTACGGAGTCATTCAAACAGACAACTCGGTAGTAATCCCTTTTAAGTTTGACTCTATCCTCTTAAGTGAAAGATTTGTTCGGGCACAGGAAATCCTACTAGGAAAGCCATCCTGGTCTCTTTATGACGTTTACGGAATTCGTAAATCAGAACGTGACTACGAATCTATTAGTCCTTTCAATGGAAAGTTTTTTCAGGTAAAGAACTATGGTTTATCAGGCATAATGGATCGGTATGGAAAAGAAACGGTCTCCTGCGTTTATGATTCCATCCTTGCTTATAATGAAGACCAAATTGTAGTAAAATTTCATGGTCATTACGGTATTATCGATTTTAATGAAAACTGGTTGTTGCCACCACAACCCTTTCCTGTGGAGTTAGTCGATGAAAATCATTTCATGCAGTTTGAGCATGGTGTTCATTTATTCAAAAACTTTAACAACGACCTGATTTATTTTACTGAAAATCCATTGTCCATTGAAGGAAAAATGTTGAAAGAAATTTTGCCTGATGGAACAGAAAAGAAAATAAACTTTGATGGAATCACAGTAAGTAGAACTACCCCTGCGGTCGTGGATGATACCCGAATAATTACTTCAGAACATGAAGGATTTAGGGGAATAATAAGAAATGGGAAATATGGTTTCATTGATGATCGGGGTAGATTGAGAATTGCTAATCGTTATGAAGGAATTGGGGACTTTAACAACGGACTTGCAGCAGTAAAAATTTTAGGTAAGTGGGGTTTCATCAATGCAGAGGACAAAATCGTAATCAATCCTAGTTATGAATCCGTCTCCGAGTTCAGAAATAAGGTGACCATCGTAAAAAGAGGGAAGTTCGGGTTCGTTGATAAAACAGGAAAGTTGGTGTTGGAAACACGTTATGATTCCATACTACCTCTAGAGACCAATAAGTTTTTAATTCAACACAATCAACTTTTAGGGCTTGCTGATGAAAACGGTACTGTACTGATTGACCCCAGATTTGAAACCCTTAATGACATAGGCAATGGTTATGTGATTATTTCCCGGGAAAAGAAATATGGTTTGATCACGCAATCAGGATTCAGTACTATCCCCATGATTTACGATCAACTTTTTTACCTGAAGAATCAAAATCAATTCCTGGCTAAACAGGAGTCGCCCTGGGTTAAACTGAGCAAATAAAAAGGAAGGGCTGCCTCAAAAGATAAGGATGCGTTTTTCTGAGCGAAAGCGAAGAATCTCTTAAATTTTAAATTAATAAATAGGAGATGTTTCACTTTCGTTCAACAAAACGTGTCTCTTTTGAGGCAGCCCTTATTGCAATTAAGAATATCTTAATCCTTTGTCGATCCGGTTTCTCCCTGTCCGGATATAGAGTTGCGCATATCCGTATCAGACTGAATATTCTGCAATCTGTAATAATCCATCACGCCAAGGTTTCCACTGACAAAAGCCTGAGCAATTGATTTTGGAATTTCCGCTTCGGCCTGAATTACGTTGGCTCTGGCTTCCTGTGCTTTGGCTTTCATTTCTTGTTCCAATGCTACAGCCATTGCCCTTCTTTCTTCTGCTTTCGCTTCAGCCACTTTCAGGTCGGCACTCGCCTGGTCAGTCTGAAGTTTCGCACCAATGTTTTCTCCCACATCTACATCAGCGATATCGATAGAAAGAATCTCAAACGCTGTTCCTGCGTCCAGTCCTCTTGATAATACAACCTTCGAAATCTTATCAGGATTTTCCAATACTTCTTTGTGAGATTTCGCAGAACCAATAGAAGTTACAATACCCTCACCCACACGAGCCAAAATAGTGTCTTCACCCGCACCTCCTACTAATTGTGCGATACTCGCTCTTACCGTTACCCGTGCAATAGCAATCAATTGAATACCATCAGCAGCAACAGCAGCAACTTTCGGGGTTGTAATTACTTTAGGGTTTACAGAAATCTGAACTGCTTCAAATACATCGCGACCCGCAAGGTCAATGGCAGTAGCTTGTTTAAAGCTCAGGCTAATATTGGCTTTATCCGCTGAAATCAATGCACGTATTACGTTGGGTACATTACCTCCTGCCAAAAAGTGTGTCTCCAGTTCTCTGGTAGTTACTTGTAAGCCGGCCTTTGTAGCCGTAATGAGCGAATTAACAATTACTCCAGGTGGTACTTTTCTGATTCGCATTCCAATCAGTTCTCCAATGGTAACTTTTACCCCGGCAAATACAGCTGTAATCCACAGCCCCACCGGAACAAAGTACATGAACATGAAGAAACCGATGATACTGACAAACACAATAAAAATAAACGCCAGACTTTCCATAATTTTCTATTGAATAGGTTCTACAATAATTTGATTCGTATTAACTTTTATAATTCTAATTTTTGATCCGGAATCAACAAACGCGCCTAAGGTTTTTACCTCAAACGTTTTGTCATTTATCTCCGCCTTTCCTGAGGGCCGTAAAGAAGACAAAGCCACTCCCTCCTGCCCAATCGTTAATCCATCTAACTCACCTTCATTCACCTTTCCTGTGCTGGACATTTTTAGTGAGAATTTGCCCCATACATTGGCCTTAAAAGCGTAATAGGTAATTACTGCAGATGCTAAAATCGTACCTCCAAGGGTAATCCAACCACCTTGTTGGCCAAAATAGCTAAAGCTGGAAACAACCCCTGCTATCATAAAGCCAACGCCAACTATCCCAACCAAAGTAGTACCCGGCACAAAAATAATCTCGGCAATTACCAGCAGTATCCCGAAAAAGATCAAAGAAGCCACAATCATCCAATCCATGGTAGTAAATGTAGTAAGAAAAAATTGAGCCCTTAGTAAGCGCGGGCAAATAACACCCGTCTTTTCGATGGCTTACCGGAATACATGCACTTCCCGTCTTCTTCCGGTGAATCCAATGGAATGCAACGAATGGTGGCCTTTGTTTCCTCTTTGATCGCGGCTTCAGTTTCCTGAGTTCCATCCCAATGGGCCAAAAAGAAACCGCCCTTTTCTTCAAGCAGTTTTTTGAAATCCTCGTAAGAATCAACTTTTGTGGTTTTCTCTTCTCTGAACTTAAATGCCTTTTGATAGATGTTCGCCTGTATCTCAACTAATAGTGGAGGAATGAGTGCAGTCACTTCATCAAAAGGAACTACTTTTTTCTCTTTGGTATCCCTGCGTGCCATTTCAATAGTACCATTTTCGAGGTCGCGTGCTCCGATGGCCAACCTTATAGGAACTCCCTTCAATTCATATTCCGCAAATTTAAACCCTGGTTTATGCGTATCTCTGTTGTCGTACTTTACAGAATATCCTTTCCTTCTCAATTCTGCAGAAATTACATCTACCTTTTCGGTAATCCTCTCCAACTCCTCATCACTCTTAAAAATGGGGACAATAACCACATGGATAGGAGCTAATTTCGGGGGTATGATTAATCCTTCATCATCCGAATGTGCCATAATCAAGCCACCAATCAATCGGGTACTTACGCCCCAGGATGTCCCCCACACATAGTCCAGCTTACCATCCTTACCAGTAAATTGCACATCAAAGGCTTTGGCAAAATTCTGACCCAAAAAATGAGATGTTCCCGCCTGCAATGCTTTACCATCCTGCATCAATGCTTCGATACAATAAGTATCTACGGCTCCGGGAAATTTTTCTCCTTCAGATTTTTTTCCCTTCACCACAGGCACGCCCATAAAGTTTTCAACAAAGTCAGCATAGACATCCAAAATCAAGAGGGTTTCCTTTTCCGCTTCTTGCCTGGTTGCATGAGCTGTATGCCCCTCTTGCCACAAAAACTCTGATGTTCTTAAAAACAACCGCGTACGCATTTCCCATCTTACCACATTGGCCCACTGATTAATGAGCAATGGCAAATCGCGGTAGGATTGAATCCATTTCTTATAACTATTCCAGATCACCGTCTCAGAGGTAGGCCTCACAATCAACTCTTCTTCCAACTTCGCATCCGGATCTACGATTATCCCTGACCCATCCTCAGCATTTTTCAATCGGTAATGGGTTACAATAGCGCATTCTTTTGCAAAACCTTCCACGTGGCTGGCCTCTTTGGCCAGGAATGACTTGGGTATAAAAAGCGGAAAGTAGGCATTGACGTGACCAGTGTCCTTAAACATCTTATCCAACCCCTGTTGTATGGATTCCCAAATGCTATATCCATAGGGCTTTATTACCATACAGCCCCTGACATCTGAGTTTTCAGCCAGATCAGCTTTTTTTACTAAATCAATGTACCATTGGGAGTAATCTTCTTCCCTGGAGGTTATTCCTTTGCCCATTCTTCGTGCTTAATATTTTCGTATCTTTGATAAAGACCGCAAATATAAATGAGGATTTGGGGAATAGCAGTAAACACAGCCTTATTAGGTTGAATTACTGTGAATGGTTTCCTCTCAAATCTTGTTATAAGTGTATATCCCTCAATGCCTTTTCTACGTTATATAAGGCGTAGGGGAGCAAAAAGACCAGATATGAAGAATCTAAAGCAAATTTTAACGTTGATTTTTGGCTGTTTTGTAGCATTTACCGCCTTTAGTCAGGAGTTTGACGACATGTACTTCAACTCAAAAGACAGAGCCAAACTCAACGAGAGGAAGATTTCTGCAGATTTGGGTTTAACCAAAAATAATGCTGAAATCAGGGGAGCAGATGCGCCTATTAATCCAACAGACAGCTACTCGGCTAGAAACATTAATCCGGAGTATTCTTCACAAATCAATTCCGGAAGTGTGCCTCCAGTGGAGGACAATTACTTTATTCAGGATTTTCAACCTAAGGGTGTAAACCAAAACATTTCAAATTGTAATTGTGGATCGGGTTCTTTTTATAACCCTTATTATGGAAACAATGCGTGGAACAATCCTTACTATGGAAACATGGGTGGATTTGGTAGTCCCTATGCAAGTTATTATGGTTCGCCCTGGGGTTACCCCTCCTATGGAGGTTTTAACTCTGGCTTAAGCATGTCGATGAATTATGGTTGGGGTAGTTATAATCCTGGATTTTATGGCGGCTTGGGATATGGGTATGGCAGCTACTCCAATTTTTGGAATCCCTATAGCAATCCATGGAGAAACGGGTATTATGGATCGTATTATCCCGGGCAAGTGATCATCATCGAAAATGGTAACAACTTGGGAACTAAGGTTTCCTACTCGAAAAGAAGTTCCAGAAGCTCTAACATCAATCATTCCGTTGATAATTCAAGGCCGAGTTCTGTAGCCAATGTCAATAATACAGGCCGCGATGCGGTGAATAGCGGAAGGAGCAGGTCTGCTACTCCCGAATATTATGATAGAGGCTGGAAGCGCACTCAAAGCGAAAATAGTAGCGCAAGAGACTACTGGAACAATTCCAACTCAGGAACCAATTCTCCAACACGTTCTGTATTTGACAGAAGTGGATTTAACTCCAATTCAGGTGGACGCCAAGGCTCAACTGGATTTACCACCCCATCACGCAGTTCGTTTAATAGTGGGGGTACAAATTCTGGAGGTTCAAGAAGCGGCTCGTCTGGTAGCTCCAGTGGATCCAAGACACGAAGCAGAAATAACTGAGAGCATTCAAATCCAAAGTGAAGATGATAAGTAAGAGAGGTGGACTTTGGTTCATAGGGTTTATTATGTGCTTTGCACACTATGCACAGGCGCAGAGTTTCGCTGAAACTGCTCTGCTATTTAGTAGAACGCAACCAGGAGGCAGCGCAAGAATTCAATCGATGGGTGGAGCCCAGGTGGGATTGGGTGGAGATTTTAGTTCAGCATTGTCCAACCCAGCAGGATTGGGAATGTTCAACAGGTCTGAATTTACTTTAAGCCCGGCATTCAACTTTGCCAATTCCTCCTCTACTTATTTTAATAATAAAGTAAACGATTCCAAAACCACTTTTCATATTCCCGGCTTTAGTCTTTCCTTTCACAACGACTATGATAAACTCACGGGATTTTTGGGTGGCACTTTTGCAATTGGCTATACAAGAACGAATGACTTTAACAGGAACCTTAGCTACGGTGCCGATGATATAGATACCTCCATCATTGATTATTTTATTGAACGAGCCAATACAGAACAGGCCAATAAATCTCCAGGAAGTCAGTTTGCCCCTGGTGGTAGTTTGGAAAACACACCTACCCAACTTGGTTACGAAAATTATCTCATTGGAGACAGTACTGTTTGGGATCCAAACGCCAACCCCAACGCCTATTTTACAGACGTGCTTGGCAAACCAAACACCAAAGAAGAAATACAAACACGCGGAGCACAAACACAATTGAGCTTCTCCTATGGTGCCAATTATAACGACCGTCTTTTTATCGGGGGCGGTATAGGCGTAACCACCATCAGGTATAAATCGCGAAAGCGTTATGAAGAAGCTTTTCAAAATGAGCCCCTCAATGATCTCTTTCTTGAAGAAAACCTGGAGATCAGAGGCTCAGGGATCAACGCCAGCCTGGGACTTATTTTTCGCCCTATAGATTTTGTTCAGATTGGAGTGTCTGCTACCTCGCCCACTTATTATGAGTTATCTGATAACTATAGCGCGCTGATGCGCACGCACTGGAATGGCTTCGATTACTATGGTGACAATAGCGTAATCCTTTCCAACGAGCAATATGAGACTGACCTCATCACTTCTGATTATTCATTACAAACTCCAGGTAAAGTATCTTTAGGCGCCACTTTCTTTCTTCAAAAAAAGGGCTTCCTCACATTAGATGTAGAGCGAACAAATTATACCAAAGCGAAGTACAATGCGGTAACACAGGGAGTTTCATTCGATGCTGAAAATGATGATATCCAATCCCTCTATCAACCTGTGTATAACATGAGAGCAGGTGTAGAGTACAGACTAAATGCTTTTCGTTTCAGAACAGGGTTTGCATTGATGCCAGAACCCTTTAAGAGTGTACAAAACAACGTAAGCACTTCCATTCAAAGAATAACAGGTGGTATAGGCTATCGCGAGAAAAACTTTTACATTGACATGGCAGTTGTCCACAATTTTGGAGATAATTCTTACAGACCCTATACGGTCAACTCATCAGCCACTCCACTAGTGAGTTTTTCACAAAAGGCCACCAACCTTATGTTCACAGTTGGGTTAACTTTCTAATGCTAATATTTCTTCAGTGATGCTTTGCGCATTCAAATGATCGCCCGAAAGGGTAATTTTGGCTTGTGAATAAAAATGGATTCTGGCCATTCGCATCTCCAGTATCCTGCCCGCAATGGTAGAAACATCCTGACCTGCAAACAATGGACGTTTTGCCAATTCCGTGTTCATCATGCGGGTGGCAATCTCGCTCACAGTGGCATCCAAAAAAATACTGAGTCCGGAAGCATTAATCAATCCCATATTATCCAGGAAACAAGGCGTGCCTCCACCAGTGGCCATTACTATGTCACCTGTGTGATCACACCACTTCTTTAGGTATTTCTTCTCAATGTTTCGGAATTGCGCCTCACCAAGTCTTCCGAAAATCTGACCAACCGATTGCCCCTCACCTTTTACAATTTCATCATCCAGATCTACGAAGGATCTTTTCAATTGCAGCGCCACCTCCCTACCCAAAGTAGATTTACCACAGCCAGGCAGCCCAATCAAAAAAACTTTCATTGCAACGCAGCAAGAATTTCTTCAGCCGTAGGTGTATCGTTGTAGTGCCAGTTGCCCAATACCTTACCATTCTGCCACAGCGCCACTCCAGGATTAGAGCGAAGAATTGTTTTTAGAACCGTTGCGTCAGCAAAATAATAAGGAACTGCAAGCTGATGCTCGTGACGAAATGCCTCTGTCTGTTCCGAACCCGAAGAGGTGAGAATAAAGGATTCTACCTTACCCTCTAGTTGCTTGGCCAAAGTGCTAATTTCTTCAATTTTATCTGTTGATGCCTTTTCAACATCTACAATTACAATTAATAATTTGTTGCCTTCGAAACTGTATTGTGTTTTGTCTTCCCCCTCAGGACTGCTGACCCTATAGTCTGTGATTTTAGGAGTGATTTTATCCTCATTGATTACCCTCGATGAAATGTATTTGTAACCCTCATCTTCCATAAGGAACTGTTGTGAAGCTACCTCTTCGCCATTCTTATCAAACAAATACTCAATGACAGGCTGCTCTTCCGGAATCATCTGCTCGGGAATAACATTTCCCACTCGATAGGCACGGAAATCAATAAAAGGAAGATGACGAATCGCATAGATGCCAAGGAACAAACTGATCAGCACTACCACGCCTATCACGGCATGTCCTTCCATGGTTCGCAGCAACGCATCATACTTTTTTCTATACCAGAATAAATGAAGTACGAATACCATAAGGATCACATCCTTGTAAAAAGATTCCCATGGGGTCAACTTGATCGCATCTCCAAAGCATCCGCAATCTGTTACTTTATTGAAATACGCTGAATAAAATGTAAGGAAAGTAAAAAATACCATCAGGCTTAACATGACCCACATGGTAGTATTCATTTTGTAATAAAGTAAAACAGCAAACCCAAGTGCCAGTTCCAATACAATCAATACCATTCCTATTTCAAGCGCCCAGGGAATAAACACATGAAAGAACGATCCAAAGTCAACTGCAAATACCTCAAAGTATTCTTCCAGTTTTATTTGCGTGCCAACCGGGTCATTCAATTTGATAAGACCCGAAAAAATAAAAAGACCCCCAACAAAAAGTCTTGAAAACAAATCAATGTACTTCCTCATTCCTTCAATTATTATTTTCGTTTAACTTAATCAATGCAAAAACTGCATAGTTGATCATATCCTGATAATTCGCTTTTACCCCTTCACTCACCAGGGTTTTACCGGCATTGTCTTCAATTTGTTTCACCCTTAACAATTTCATAAGGATGATATCTGTGATGGAGCTCACTCTCATATCGCGCCAGGCCTCCCCGTAATCATGATTTTTATTTTGAAGCAAACTAAATGTCTCTTCTACCGCCTGATCATATAGCGGCTCAAGCTCCTTCCAAGTCATTTCCATCTCCTTCGAGTCACCCAGACTCATCTGAACCATGGCAATCAAGCAATAATTGACAATGCCAATAAATTCATCTTTGATGGGGTCCTCCACCTTTTGCGATCCTTTGTCCTGAATGCTGCGAATACGTTGTGCTTTAATGAATATCTGGTCGGTAATAGAGGGCAATCTAAGAATACGCCAGGCGGTACCATAGTCTTGCGTTTTCTTGGCAAACAAGGTTTTGCAGGTGGATATTACCTGTTTATATTCGGAGGCGGTTTTGTCGATCATAAAGCGAATGCAAAATAAAGTATTTTCAAGTAACAAAACACTTAACGTGTGTGGGCGGCTCATTCATTTTGATACGCCCAAAATCATGGGTATCCTCAATATCACACCCGATAGCTTTTTTGATGGAGGAAAACTCACGGACGAAAAATCTATACTTCGATTAGTGGAGAAAATGATCAATGATGGCGCAGATTTCATCGATGTGGGCGGATATTCCTCCCGCCCCGGAGCCACAGACATCAGCCTGGAACAGGAATTGGAACGTGTCATTCCTGCAATAACTTCAATCGTAAAAAATTTTCCTGAAAGCATCGTATCAATTGATACGTTCCGTTCTGAAGTTGCAAGACAGGCCATTGAAGCAGGAGCCCTCATGGTGAATGATATCTCTGGGGGAGCGCTGGATAATAAAATGTTTGATCTGATAGCGAGACATCATATCCCCTACATTCTCATGCACATGAAAGGGACTCCACAAACGATGAAATCCAAGGCTGAGTATGAAAATCTGATCAAGGAAATAATAGATTACTTTCATCCCAAACTGAACCAACTTCACCAACAGGGAGTTGCCGACATTCTCATTGATCCGGGATTTGGATTTGCTAAAACGATTGCTCACAATTTCGAATTGTTAAAACACCTTGACCTGTTGAAAATACTTGGCAAGCCAATGGTGATCGGGCTGTCTCGCAAATCCATGATCTGGAAAACTTTGGATACTGATCCGGAAAACGCGCTGAATGGCACAACTGTACTCAACACAATCGCGTTATTAAAAGGAGCGAGTATTCTCCGCATTCATGATGTGAAAGAAGCGGTAGAGGCGGTGAAATTAACTAACTTTGTAAAGTGATTTTAGCCTTTAAAATAGGATTCTTAGAAGTTTCATGGGTCGATTTTATTGATATCGGCCTTGTGGCTATCCTATTGTATCAGGTTTATAAACTCATTAAAGGAAGTATTGCAGTCAATATCTTTCTTGGCATTCTTGCCCTCTACCTTATTTATCTGATTGTGCGAGCTGCCCAGATGGAATTACTCACCACTATACTCGGACAGTTTATGGGTGTAGGAGTACTGGCCACCATCATTCTCTTTCAACAAGAGATCAGAAAGTTTCTGCTGGTGATTGGTCGGAGTACGGAGTTCAATCGGGATACATTATTAAAGTCGTTTACAAATTGGCGTCCACAGCAAGAGGAAGATTTTGACATTGAGGAGATTATTGAAGCGGCTAAAACTTTGAAGGCAACCCGAACAGGAGCACTCATTGTTTTTTCGCGTGACTCCGAATTGAAGTTTTATGTGGAAACGGGTGATCCCGTTGATTCAATCGTATCCCGTAGAATTTTACTTTCTATTTTTAATAAGAACAGTCCACTTCATGATGGTGCCATTATCATTCATAAGGGAAAGATAAAAGCCGCACGCTGTGTATTACCCGTAAGTGAAAATGATAACCTGCCTCCACAATTTGGGTTAAGGCATCGTTCTGCCATTGGCATGTCGGAAAGCACTGACACACTATTGTTGGCCATTTCAGAAGAGACAGGAAGGTTGATCTTAGCCAGAAATGGTGTGTACATCAAAGGCTTGAAGCTAAAGCAGGTAGAACAAAAGATATTAGAATACTTCCACGATGAAGAACCAAAGGAATGGACTTCTGTTGGCTTAACGGATGAGCAACCTACTGAATCTCAGGAAGCGTAGAAAAAACGTTTAAAAAAGTAAAGGGAAATCACAACATCCATTCGTTTTCTCACGGACATGATTTCCCTTTAGTGCTCAATAAAGAGGACTGAACTATTTTATCACACCCAATTCTTTCCCCACTTCAGTAAACGCCTTGATGGCTTTATCCAAATGATGCATTTCGTGACCCGCAGATATCTGCACACGAATACGCGCCAACCCTTTGGCCACCACAGGGTAAAAGAATCCAATCACATAAATTCCTTTTTCTAAAAGATGTTCTGCAAACTTTTGTGCAAGTGGTGCTTCGTACAACATGATAGGAACGATAGGATGCTCTCCCGGCTTGATATCAAATCCTGCCTTCGTCATTTCTTCACGGAAGTATTTTGTATTCTTTTCCAGCTTATCGTGCAAATCCGTTGTTTCCATCAGCATATTAAAAACCTCAATGGATGCGCCAGTGATGGATGGAGCAAGTGTGTTAGAGAATAAATAAGGCCGTGAACGTTGGCGCAACATTTCAACTATTTCCTTTCGGGCTGAAGTAAATCCGCCTGACGCTCCTCCGAGTGCCTTACCCAACGTGCCGGTAATGATATCCACACGGCCCATCACCCCTCTGTATTCATGCACTCCTCTTCCTGTTTTACCGATAAAGCCAGAAGAATGACATTCGTCTGACATAACCAATGCTTCGTACTGATCCGCCAAATCACAAATCTTGTCCAGTTGTGCGATGGTGCCATCCATAGAAAACGCTCCATCCGTTACTATCATAATCTGCTTCGCCCCTGCGGCCCTGGCATCTTTTAATTGTTGCTCCAGGTCTTCCATGTTGTTGTGTTTATAGCGATAGCGCATGGCCTTGCAAAGACGAACCCCATCGATGATGGATGCATGATTCAACTCATCAGAAATAATGGCATCCTCAGGTCCCAACAAAGGTTCAAACACACCTCCGTTGGCATCAAAGGCTGCAGCGTATAGAATGGTGTCTTCCATTCCTAAAAATTCCGAAATCTTTTTTTCCAGTTCTTTGTGAATATCCTGAGTGCCACAAATAAAACGCACTGAAGACATTCCGTAGCCATGGGTATCGATGGCCTTCTTGGCCGCAGCCACTACGCGTGGATGAGATGACAACCCCAGATAATTATTGGCACAAAAATTAATTACTTCCCTCCCATCACTCGTTTTAATTTCTGCTCCTTGTGGAGTTACAATAATTCTCTCTTTCTTATATAACCCAGCTTCTTTGATCGATTCGAGTTCTTTTTGCAATACAGGTTGAAGTGTTTTATACATAACGGTGAATTTGGGTTGTAAATAATTTAGCCTTCCACAAAACTACAACTTGCCTTCAAGTATTGACAGTTTCCGTCCAAACGTTTTGTTTTTGCAGGGTACCTAAATTCTACTAATTTGAACCCTTATTCAGCGGATTCTCTAATTTTTAATTGATGAAAAAAACTAAAGTTCTTCTTATTGGTGCCGGAGGGCAATTGGGTTCAGAACTGACCCAGGGTTTATGGGCTCTCCACGGTATCGACAATGTTATTTCATCGGACATTAAAGACCCTCATGGGATTCTAAAAGAAGGGCGCTTCGAAAAGCTGGATGTCATGCAAAAGGACAAGCTCTTTGAATTGATCAAAACCAACGAGATTACACAGGTATACCATCTGGCCGCTTTACTTTCAGCTACTGGTGAACAAGACCCCAGGTGGGCATGGAAATTGAATATGGAGAGCCTTCTCTATGTATTGGAGGCTGCCCATGAACTTAAACTCGACAAAGTATACTGGCCAAGTTCTATTGCTGTATTTGGTCCTACCACTCCAAAAGACAATACACCACAGGACACCATTATGGATCCTACTACGGTATATGGCATTACCAAACTGGCAGGTGAGCGCTGGTGCGAATATTTCTTTAAGAGGTATGGAGTGGATGTGCGCAGTTTGCGGTATCCTGGATTAATTGGATATAAAACGCAACCCGGTGGTGGCACTACGGATTATGCTGTGGACATTTATTTTAAGGCCCTTGCCGAAAAGAGTTATGGATGCTTTTTGTCAGCTGATACTTATCTGCCCATGATGTACATGAGCGATGCCGTGAAGGCTACGATAGACTTGATGGAGTCTCCAGCCGAAAAAATAAAAATAAGATCCAGTTACAATATCTCATCCATGAGTTTTTGTCCAACTCAAATTGCTGCCGCGATAAAAAAGTATATTCCTGATTTTAAAATTACCTGTCAACCTGATTTTAGGCAGGCTATTGCCGATTCATGGCCAAGGTCAATTGATGACTCACGCGCACGCAGTGATTGGGGTTGGCAGCACGAGTTTGGATTGGAGGAAATGACGAAGGATATTTTGGAGAATTTGAAACAATAATTACTTCACAACAAAGCGCGAAGAAAACTGGTCTATTCCAATAGTGGCTTTGATAATGTATACGCCAGAAGGCATACCATAAGTATCCAATGCGCTTTCTTTTCCCTGAAAAGTAATTTGCTTAACAGTGCGCCCCATGATATCATAAACTGTCGCCATTCCATATTGGGATGAACCACCACCTATTAAAACGGTGATTTCTTGGCTCGATGTCACAGGATTGGGGTACAATTGAATCGCTTTTATTTCATTAAACTCTACTCTTTCAATATTAAAATACTCAGTATACCCATCAAAATCTGTAGATTTTATTCTATAATAATTCAAACCCATCAATGGGTTAAAATCCTGATAGAAATAATCTTTGCGGTTGAGGCTATTACCACCTCCACTCACTTTACCAATAGTTGAAAATATTTCTCCAGAAGCAGAACGCTCAATTGTAAAATAATCAAAGTTAAGTTCAGAAGCGGTAGCCCAGTTTAAATCAACATAATTACCATTGACAACCGCTTTAAAAAATAATAATTGAATGGGTAATTGCCCATCTGCGCAAAAAGAAGAAGTGCCATCTGAACAGCTCCCCCCCACTTTGAAGACCCCTGTACCATCGAGTGTTGATCCATTACCTACGGATAGATTGCCATCAACGTCAATTATTCCATCTACTGTAACATGGGTATTATTCCCACCAGTAAAATTTCCACCAACACTCAAAGAACCATTTACATTTAGATCCCCATTATTACCCATATCTACATTACCCAACACAATCATTGTTCCTGTGATGATGAGGTTAACGTTATTATTAACCTGAAAATCACCGTTGATCGTAAAGGTTCCTGATACTGTAATTGTCGTATTGTTTCCAGCCGTCAGAAAATTGCCCGGACTTAAAGTAAGTGCACCACCTGCGTTGATGGTAATGGAATTATTGTTATTTGCGGATAAATCACCAATGGTAAATGACTCTGTGTTTAGGATAGTAACATCCACATTGTTATTCATGGTCACATCCTCAGCTGGTGTATCAGCTATAAGCCCTCCCACCCAACTGGCAGTATTAGACCAATTGCCATCTGAGCCAAGGGTCCGAAGCTGGGCGTTGGCATTAAAGCTCAATAGCAACGCTAACGGGAAGACGTTTAGTAAATACTTATACATATATGGTTCCTACTTCCAATTTATAACATTTTTACGTCATAAATGTAGGTATAAACCAAATGGCGGTATTTAGCCTACTATTGAGCCAGATTAACAATACTTTATTCCAAATGGGATTTAATGAGGGAGTATCAGTTAAGTGGGCAAATTAAACCCACTTTCCTTAAAAAATATTATTTTACTAGAATCCGCTCGACTGATTTGAATTCTTTGGATTTGATACGAATGATATACGTTCCTGGATCCAATGTCAACGGTATTAAAAATTGAGTTTCACCGCTTTTTGTAAACTCACTCAATTTTTCAACGCCAACCATATCGGTAATTTGAATCTGTGTATCCGAATCAGGTAAAAAGTTAAACTGGATATTCAGCGAACCACCCACAACAGGGTTAGGATAAACGCTAACCTGCTTAGTCCCGCCAAAATCAACGATGGCAATATTAAAGTATTCTTCGTAGCCATCGAAATCAACTGTTTTTAATCTATAATATAATTTTTTATTCAATGGATTATTATCTTCAAATGAATAGTCATGTCTTTCATCAGTAGTTCCATGGCCCACCACCTGACCGATTTCAATAAATGTAATTGCATCAGTAGACCGTTCCACAGAAAAATAATCAAAGTTAAGTTCCGATGCAGTAGCCCATTTTAAAGCAACAAATTGACCTTCAGCTTTAGCTGAAAACTCAATTAAGGATACAGGTAACACGGAATTACTAGTACAAAAGGCGTCACCAGAATTACAATTACTGAAACCCCCTGACACCGGACATGGCGAGCCACAACTTGATCCGTTTTTTACAGCCAGGGTTCCTCCACTAATACTACCGCTACCGGTAAATGCATTATTATTCTTTCCATACAATGTTCCATCCACGATAATTTTATCAGTAGCAGTTACCACTTCATAGGCAACACCATTGTTAGCTGCATCTCCTAGGTCCCCTGTAACGTGCAAGGTATATCCACCATTAACACTTAAAGTTGAACCAGGCCCGCCAGAAATTGGAAAATTTCCAGTAATGGTAACATTATTGGTAATTGTGATCTTCTTATTATTGGACAGATCAACTATAACATTTCCGGTAAATGATGAGATGCCATCGGCCATATTATTACACTCAGTTACCGTTGCCCCGCCACTTGCTGTCCAAGCAATGGACCCAAAGTTGACATTGCCATTAATTGTAGTTGGATTAGAGGTACATGTCTTTTGGGCATTCGAAAAAGTAGAAGTGACCACTAAAAATGTAAATGCCAGGAAGAATCGGAAGGATGGATTGTGAGTTTTCATTTGTTCAGATGAGTGCAGTGTTATCGTAGTTTGTATTTTATTAATAACACGCCATAATTATACCAATGTAAGATTTGGAGGCGAATATGCACAAAATCCATTCAAATCGTCTATTTGAGCTCCTAAATTGTAGCGATAATGTAAGATATGTCCCAAATTGAGAATTATATTCCCAGTACCATTAGTTTAAGCGTCAAGAAATTTGCCCTCTTTTGCCCGTTTCCAGAATATTATTACACGATAATAATGAGTGTGGTACCAGGTTTAGGCAGCACTGATTCTTCATTTTTAAGCTCTTTTAAGTCGATATTTGCGCCTTGAGTAAAATTTCAAAACTGGCAGGAGAAACAGCATTGTATGGACTTGGGAGTATTGTCCCCCGGTTCCTCAATTTCCTATTGTTTCCACTCCATACCAGGGTGTTCAACCCGGAGGACTACGGTGTAGTCAGTTATCTGTATGTGTTTGTGGCCTTTCTCAACATCGTTTACACATTCGGGATGGAAACAGCTTATTTCCGTTTTGCCACAAAGGAGGGGAATGATCCGAAAAAGATTTTCAACATTGCCCAAACAACAGTCGTTGTATTGAGCCTAGCCCTGTCGGGTATTTTTATTCTGTTTGCCAATCCATTAGCTGCCAGCTTATCCATAGCTGGCAAGGAACACTATATTATATGGTTGGCCATCATCATGTTTATTGATGGTGTGGTGGCATTGCCTTTTGCAAGACTGCGGTTAGAAAAAAAACCCTTAAAGTTTGCATTCGCCCGTATTGTAAACGTATTGATCCTAATAGGTCTCAATATTTACTTTTTTGTTATTGCCGATTGGTTGGTTCAGGGTGAAATATCATTTGACATCAAACGGTTGACCGATGCCGCAGCCACCGGAAGCCGATACGGCATTGAATATGTGTTCCTTGCCAACCTGATCGCCAATGCTTTCTATATTCTCTTTTTTATCAAAATACTGGCATCGTGGCGCCCTAAAATTGACAAGGAAATTTTTGCTTCCATGTTCAAATACGCCTATCCGGTAATGCTGACAGGACTTGCCGGAATGACCAACGAAATGTTCAGTCGGTGGACGCTGGAATGGTGGTTGCCCGATAATTTCTATGCTGGTAAAAGTTCTATGTACGCCATCGGTGTTTTTTCTGCAGCTTACAAATATGCTGTGATTATGAATCTCGCCATCCAGGCGTTTCGTTTTGCCGCTGAGCCATTCTTCTTTTCAAATGCCAAAGACAAAAACTCACCCGCATTATTTGCCAAAGTCAATCACTTCTTTGTGATCGTAACCAGTTTCATTTTATTGGCAGTTACCATCAATATCGACCTGCTCAAATTCTTAGTGGGTGGCGAGTCTTATTATGAAGGACTCGTTACCGTCCCCATACTTCTGGCAGGTTACCTGTTTCTTGGAGTGTACTATAACTTTTCTGTTTGGTTTAAACTCACGGATAAGACTTATTACGGAACGTTAATTACCGTTGGAGGAGCCATACTCACCATCGCTCTCAACTTTGCGCTTATCCCTGTGTGGGGCTACGTAGGTAGCAGTTGGGCTTCACTCGCATGTTATTTCAGTATGGCAGTTGCTTGTTACCTTATTGGTCAAAAATATTACCCCATTCCCTACAATGTAGTTGCAGGCTTTGGATATATTTTGTTTGCAGTTGCCCTTATTTACATCTCAAGCATTGTTGCGATCGACAACCAAAATATGTCAACTGGATTTCATCTGGGGATCATGCTGCTCTACGGGAGCGTTGCATATTTTTTAGAAAGAAAGAAAATTAACAATTCTCTTAACCCTTCAGTTAAATGAACATTATTATTCCGATGGCCGGTATCGGCAAAAGGCTTCGGCCTCACACGCTTACCACTGCCAAACCGTTACTTCCCATTGCCGGAAAGCCCATCGTACACAGGCTGGTGGAGGATATTGCTAAAGTGTGCCCGGAAAAAATTGATGTCATTGGTTTCATTCTCCATCCAGATTTTGGCTCACAAGTAGAAGAAGATTTAATTGAAGTAGCCAAAGCAGTAGGTGCCAAAGGAAGAATATTTTATCAGGAAGAAGCGTTGGGAATATCACACGCTCTATTATTTGCTAAAGAAATAATCACTGGAAAAGTGATCATCGCTTTCGCTGATACTCTATTCAGAACCAATTTCGTTTTGGACACCTCACGGGACGGAATCATTTGGGTACAGCAAGTAAACGATCCGTCTCAGTTTGGTGTAGTAAAAGTGAACGACAACAATGAAATCATTGAGCTTGTTGAAAAGCCAACTGAATTTGTTTCAGACCTGGCTATCATTGGCATATACTATTTCAAGAATGGAGAACAACTGCAAAGGGAAATGCAGTACCTGATTAATCACGAGATCAAGGAAAAAGGAGAATATCAGTTTACTACCGCACTCGAGCGCATGAAAAACGCTGGGGCAAAATTTATCCCCGGTCAGGTGGAAGAGTGGCTCGATTGTGGCAATAAAAATGCAATGGTGGACACCAACAAAAGATACCTTGAGTTCATCAAAGATCAGCAGCTGGTATCTCCATCTGTAAAGCAGTCCAATTCTGTGATTATCCCACCATGTTTTATTGGTGAAGGAGTTGTTATTGAAAATTCAGTGATCGGCCCACATGTTTCCATCGGAGACTACACCATTATTGGGGATTCTCGCATTACTAATTCTATCATTCAGAAGAACTGTATTGTCCGTAATGCCGTATTAGACAATAGCATGTTGGGTAATTTCGTTAATTTTGAAGGAAAGTCGGAAGACCTCAGCCTGGGAGATTACAGCACGAACTAATTATTTTACATTGGCAATCAAGCGTTATTCAGCAATTATCCTTGTTCTATTAACCTTATTGGTGAGCACCTCTACCATTTCATATGCGCAAAAGGATAAAAGAAAAAAAGGAAGCAGCGCCCCTACTGAGGCGCAACTGAGAGAAGCTGAGTTTTATTTTATTGAAGCTGAAAAGCATTTTATTCTTGAAGATTACGCCAAAGCACTGCTCTATTTTCAGAGGGTAAGCGAACTCAATCCCGAAAACGGAACGGTGCATTACAAGATTGCCGAGATTCTCTCCAAAAGCAATAAAGAAGAAGACCTCATAAAAGCAGCTGCCAGTATAGATGCTGCTCTAAAAATGGAAACCAAAAACAAGTATTTCTACTTGCTTGCCTCGTCCATCTATTCCAACTTGACCAATTTTGCCAAAGCGGCTCAGCTTCTCGAAACCATGATGAAGGAAGTGAAAGGTACTGAAGAATACCTCTACCAGCTTGCCGCCATCTACCAATACGACAATAAAAACGATGAGGCTATCAGAGCACTTGACAGAGCCGAATCTTTGATGGGCGTAAATGAAATATCTTCATTGAATAAGCAACGCATTTATTTTGAAGAGGGAAAAATAAAAGAAGCAATTCGCGAAGGAGAAAAACTGCTTGAAGCTTTCCCTGACGAAGAAAGCTACGCTATGAATTTTGCAGAAATACTTTCAAGGCAAAATCAACTTACAAAAGCCATTGAAGTGGCTGAGCGCTTCATTGCAAATCACCCTGATGCAGGAAACACAAAAATGCTTTTGGCTGGATTTTATCGGGACAATAAGGAAGAAGAAAAGGCTAAAAAATACCTTAAAGAAGTATTTAGTGATCCCAATATTGATGTAAGCAGCAAAATAATTATAGTGAGTACCTACGCAAACACCCTTGGACAGCAACAAGCTGCGGGCGCTACAGACACTGCCCTGCAGGCCTTTACATTTGGTCTTTACAATCAGCTGAAAGAATCCTATCCAAACGAGCCTAATGTTCATATTGTGGGGGGTGATCTTTACCTTGGACTTGAGAAAAATGGAGAAGCCAAGAAAGAATACCTTACTGCAATTCAAAAGGGGTCTACCAGTTTCGATGCCTGGCAAAATTTACTCTATCTGGAATCTCAGGATAATGAATTTGATAGCATTATCGTCCATAGCGAACTGGGGTTGGAAATTTTCCCCAATCAAGCCATGCTGTATTACTTCAATGGATTTGCACATGCCCGAGTAAACAACCATAAGGAGGCTGCTTATGCCCTGGAACAGGCAAAACGGTTATCCACTTCCAATGAAGGCATGGTCAGTGAGATCAATGGTTTACTTGGCGACATCTATAATTCGTTGAAAGATTATAAGAAGTCAGATGAGTCGTATGATGCTGCTTTAGCCTTCAATCCCAACAATTATTTGATCTTAAATAACTATAGCTACTATCTTGCCCTTCGCAATGAGTTTTTAGAGAAAGCTGAGCGAATGGCAGCGCTGGTGGTGAAAAACAATCCAACCAACAACTCCTACCTGGATACCTATGCCTGGGTGCTCTTCACAAGGGCAAAGTATAAGGATGCCAAAAAGGTAATGGAGAAGGTCATTGAATCAAATCCAACCAATTCGACCTTCTTTGAACATTATGGAGACATATTATTCAAGCTTGGAAATGTAGAAGAGGCTGTAAAGCAATGGGAGAAAGCCAAGTCTTTCGACAATACAAACGAACTAATCGATAAAAAAATCGCCAATAGAAGACTGTATTGATTATTTTAGGCTCTATTATTAATATTTTTTAGTTATCAGACCTTCACATGCAGAAAAGGGCATTCATTCTTTTATTGGCATTACCCCTACTTTTCCAGGCGTGCAGTAAAAAAATCACTCCTTTAACCTCGGGAGATTTATCTAAAAGTCTCTCCATACAAGAAATTGATTTTGAATATTTCCATGGGAAGGCCAGGCTAAATTACAATGATGGAAAAAGAGAGAGGGAAGTAAAGGCCACCATCAGGGTAAGGAAAGACAGTGTGATCTGGATGACGTTTTCCGTAATTGGCGTACAAGGAGGAAAAGCTCTTATCAACCACGACTCAATTACTATAGTCAGCACAGTAGATAAAGAGTATTATGTGTTTGATTATAATGAGTTATCAAAACGCTACAATTTCAAAGTTGACTACCATGTTATCCAATCCGCTTTTTTAGGGAATCTCCTTCTGCCACGCAGCGATCAGGATGAGGTGGTGCGAAAGGCTACCTACGACCTTCTCACGCAAAGAAATGGTTCGGTGTTGGTAAAAAATTATATCAACGCCTCACTTTCGAAAATTGAAAAAGTAGAATTAACTGAAGAGGACACCAAAAATTCCATCACCCTTAACTATACCAATTTTCAAACAGTTGAAAACAGAATTTTTCCTTATACCGGGGTAATCAATCTTTTTTACAAAACACCGTCTGGTATTTTGAACAACGTCATTACTTTTGAATACAATAAAGCCGAGGTGGGCGACAGGGAGCTAAGATTCCCATTCAACATCCCACGGAAGTATGATAAGAGATAAGAAGGCAGTATTTATCGTCTCCCTGATTTTTTTAATCTCTTTTGGGGCCTTCGCCCAGAAGTCCAAGACGCAGCTACAAAAAGAAAAACAAGAGAGCTTAAAAAAAATAGAAGAGACCGAACGAATTCTTACCGAAACAGGTGAACAAAAAAAGAATTCTTTAGGTGAGCTTTCTGCCCTGAATCAGCGCATACGGCAACAGGAGTCATTAATTAAATCCATTCAAAATGAAATTTCGTTATTGAATTCAGACATCAACCAGAAATCTGAAATCATATCAACACTGGAAGACGACCTCGTGAATCTTAAAAAAGAGTATGCGGCCATGCTTTTCTCTTCACAGAAAGCAAGTGGCAAGCTCAATAAATTGATGTTTCTCTTCTCCTCCACATCATTCGATCAGTTGCTGATGAGGCTTAAGTACATGGAGCAATACAGTGCAGCCCGTAAAGACCAGGCGGAAGTGATTACTCGTATTCAGTCTATTTTATCAGATCAGGTAAAAGAGACCCAAAGCATTAAAGATGAAAAGAGTGCACTCTTGTCGGATCAGCTAAAGGAAAACCACCAATTAGCCAGTTTAAAACAAAAACAGAATACACTGATAAGAAGCCTTGAAAAACAGGAAAAGCAGCTCAAGGCAGAACTGGAGCAAACCAAAAAGGCAGTAGCGAAGCTGGACAAATTGATCAACGACATCATTAAAGAAGAGCTGGCAAGAGCCGCCAGAGAAGCTGAGGCCTCAAAAAGCACAAAAAAGGCAGAAGCTGTGGTAGCCATGTCTGCAACTTTTCAAGGCAACAAAGCAAAATTCAGCTGGCCGGCATCCGGGTTTGTTTCTCAAAAATTCGGAAGGCAAAACCATCCGGTATTGAAGAGTATCATTTTACAAAATGATGGGATCAACATCCAAACCAAGCAAAACGAAAAAGTAATAGCCATATTTGAAGGTGAGGTACGGGCTGTTGCTTTTATTCCCTCTATCGGTAATTCGGTAATTATCAGCCATGGCGACTATTTCACTGTTTACTCCGGTTTAAAAGAGGTATTGGTGAACAAAGGCCAAAAGGTGAAAACAAACCAGGAAATAGGCCAGGTTTTGACAAATTCGGACGGAATTTCGGAGCTAAGATTTCAAATAAGAAAAAATACTGCTCCAGTTGACCCCGAGCAATGGCTCAAAAACTGATCATTTACGCCAGTTATATATAAATCCAGAAAAACATAAAAAGAAGTGCTTCCAAAGGGTACTTTTACGTTAGATCAATAAATGACTATCTTTACAGTCCTAAAAATAATGCATATGAGTGCTATTCTTTTGTTTGGTATGCCCGGAATGGGCGAGTGGGTGATCATCGGACTTTTTGTTTTGGTGTTTTTTGGCGCAAAAAAAATTCCTGATTTCGCAAAAGGCCTTGGAAAAGGTATTCGCGAATTTAAGGATGCGGTAAAAGACGTGAAGAAAGAAGTAGATGAGGCAGGTAATGAAGCGAAAATAGATGAAGGAAGTAAGTAGTGTTGAAAACGGATTCTCGTTTCTCAGCATTTCAACAAGCGCTTCATCAAAATAAAATTTCCTGCGTAGACAGGGTTCATCATCACCTATCTGTAATTAAGGAAAAATCTCACCTCAATGTTTTTTTGAGTGTGTATGATAATGAAGCGCTCAAAAAAGCCGCTGAAGTAGATCAAAAAATAAGAGAAGGTACAGCCGGAAGACTGGCTGGCCTTGTTGTTGGCCTCAAAGATGTATTTTCTCATCAAGACCATCCCCTTCAGGCAAGCAGTAAAATTCTAAACGGATTTGTTGCCCAGTACAATGCCACTATTGTGGAAAGATTGCTGGACGAAGACGCCATTATTATAGGAAGACAAAATTGTGATGAGTTTGCAATGGGCTCTTCCAATGAAAACTCGGCATTTGGTGCTACACTCAACAGTATAGATGAATCACGAGTACCGGGGGGCTCTTCAGGAGCATCGGCTGTTGCCGTTGCCGCTGGTATGTGCCAGGTGTCTATCGGGTCAGATACAGGTGGATCTGTAAGGCAACCGGCTTCGTTTTGTGGTGTTGTTGGTCTAAAACCCACTTATTCAAGGATATCGAGGCATGGATTGATTGCTTATGGCTCTTCATTTGATTGTGTTGGCATTTTTTCTAAAAGCATAGAAGACATTGCACTGGTGCTGGAGGTGATTGCAGGCTCGGATGAAATGGACAGCACCGTATCCCAACGAGAAGTTCCCTCCTACTCAAAAGAGTTATCAGATGATAACCCCAAAAAATATAAGGTTGCTTATTTAAATGAGGTCATGCAATCGAATGTATTGCAACCCGCAATTAAAAAAACACTTCAAAATAAAATAGAACAATTGGCAGCCACGGGTCACACAGTTGATGGCATAGACTTTCCTTTGTTAGCATATGCTCTTCCCACCTACTACATCCTAGCTACAGCCGAGGCAAGCTCAAATTTATCCAGGTACGATGGTGTACGATATGGATATAGAAGCGACAATACAAAAGACATTGAGTCGTTGTACAAGAAAACAAGAGCAGAAGGATTTGGGAAAGAGGTTCAAAGAAGAATACTTCTGGGTACTTTTGTACTGAGCGCGAATTACTACGATGCCTACTACACCAAAGCGCAAAAGGTTCGCAACCTGATAAGAAAACAAACCAAAGAAATATTGGCGCAATATGATTTTATCATCATGCCCACGACCCCTACCACAGCCTTCAAACTTGGAGAAAACACGCAAGATCCTATCGCCATGTATCTAACTGATTTATTTTCCGTACATGCTAATGTAGCCGGGGTTCCCGCATTGTCAGTGCCTTGTGGTCATGATGAAGAAGGACTCCCCATTGGCCTTCAGGTGGTCGCTAATGACTTTGATGAATCCAGACTTTTTCAATTCTCGAAAGTTTTGATGAAATTCGAATGATAATCTTGTTAAAAGCAGGTAATAAATAAAAAATCGTGAAAATATTTTTTTCATTTGCGCTGACACTCATTTTTTCTCAGCACATTTTCGCTCAGGAGTTCAGTCTCGATTCGCTCCTTTCTGCCGAATTGGATGCTGCTTTTACCATTGACTCCATCGATATTGAAATTGATTTGACAGAAATAATTGACCCCAGCTTCATACCTGTCAGTGAGTCTCCTGAACTTATTGCCGACCGATTGAGCTGCATCCAGGGAGACATCCGACTGACGTACAACGATCGCACTCATGCCTTTATTAATTATTTTACTATTAAAGACAGGGATTATACCCGCATGGTGCTAAGTCGAAAGGATTTATACTTTCCTCTCTTCGAAAAATACCTGGCCAAGTATGGCCTACCCGATGAGTTGAAGTACCTGGCCATTGTGGAGTCTGGCCTTAATCCACGGGCTGTGTCCAGAGCTCGTGCTGTTGGTTTGTGGCAATTTATGCCTGCAACCGGAAGACATTTTGGATTGTACAACGATTGGTATGTTGATGACAGAATGGATCCGGAAAAATCTACAGAAGCGGCATGTAAATACCTCGCTCAACTTTATGGTATGTTCAACGACTGGGAGTTAGCATTGGCCGCTTATAACTCCGGACCGGGTAATGTAAGAAAAGCCATAAGGAGATCAGGGTATAAAAAAGATTTTTGGGAAATCTATCGCTATCTCCCCAGAGAGACACGGTCGTATCTGCCGCAATTCATTGCCATCATGTATACGTTGAATTATTCTGACAAGCACTACCTATACGAAACTCCAGAACAACCACTTGTTGCTCATGACACTATATCCGTCAATCATTTTCTTCACTTTGAAACGTTTGCCAACCTTACTGGTGCAAATATGGAAGACTTGATTAAACTCAATCCCTCTGTGCTACGAAAAGCCATACCAGAAACAGGAAGAGAATATACGCTTCGCGTTCCGCTTACTGCAAAAGAAAATCTCATGCTCAACAGAGCTTCAATTCTTGACTCTGCATCTCGTGTAGGAAAAGGCGAACTTGAAGCCCTTGCTAAAAACACACTCGGAAGTACTTATGGTAGGGAACTGGTTGCCTATCGTGTTCGATCAGGTGACGTTTTAGGTAAAATTGCTGAACGCTATCATGTGCGCGTAGGTGATATAAAGAATTGGAATAACCTACAAAGCAATACAATAAGAATTGGGCAAAGGCTAAATATTTGGGTGCTTCCTTCTAATCGCGACTACACCACTACAGCTGTAGCAAGCGCGCAACAAGCTCCAAAAGCCAAAGAGGTTATATTTCCACCCGATACAAAAATCTATACAGTGCAGTCCGGAGATACCTTGTGGGATATTTCAAGAAAATTTGAGGGATTGACAATTGAGAAAATCAAAACCTTAAACAATCTTCAATCAACAAAATTACAGCCGGGTCAAAAACTAATTATTGACTAACTCATTGAAGTTGAACAGTATGGAGTACACCATCTGTGTATAATGACTTTCTTTAAAAATTTGAAATGGTATCTTCCCGTCTGTAAAATTGTGACTTTTGAAAAGTTGCGGATTAGTACTATGTATAAAAATATGTTCATGAAAAGGGTACTGTTTAGCGGGTTCATTATCATTTTGATTTGGTCGTGTAGTAATAATAAAGAAAGCCTGCCCCCGGCATCAGGTCTTACAGGAGACATGTACCTGGCCATGGATTCTACACAATGGTATGGCCCACTTGGCAATACAATCGATTCCTTATTTCGAATTGAAATGGCAGGGTTACCGAGAACTGAATCCATATTTAGGATGAGATGGATTGATCCCCGCAAGTTGAATTTCGTCCTTGAACAAAGGCGCAATCTGATTTTTGCTGTAACTCTTGACAGCCGGTCTACGGGATCTAATATATTGAAGAGAAACTTTACTCCGGAATCGCTCCAAAAGATAAAAACAGATCCCAGTGCTTTTGTTCTTACTATGCCCGATGTTTATGCGAAAGGACAGGAGGTGATGTATTTGTTTGGCAACACAGAAAAAGAACTGCTCAATAATATTCGAACCAAAGGACAACATCTAATTGATCATTTCAACCGGAAGGAGAAAGAGCGTCTAAGTCTTTCCTTATACAAGTCAGGGCAAATTACCGGAGTAAGTGATTGGCTTCAAACAAACATGGAATGTGACATTAAAATCCCATTTGGTTACAAACTTGTTATCAACAACATGGAGTTTCTTTGGATGAGGCAAATTAACCCAGCAGATGACAAAAACATATTTATCGCATCTGTGCCTTACCATTCTCAAGATCAATTTCAAAAAGAAAACCTAATTGCCTTAAGGGATGAGTTTTGCAAAAAATATTTGTTTGAAGATCCCGAAGTGGCCAATTCCTATTTGATTACTGAAACCACGATTCCCTTTATTCCTGTAACAACAAAAGAAGTGAGCTTAAGTGGTAACTATGCCGTTGAGTTACGAGGACTTTGGAGGGCCAATAATTTTTCTATGGGAGGCCCTTTTGTCGGTTATGCTTTGGTAGATGAACCTAAAGGTAAATTGTATTACATAGAAGGGTTTACTTACAGCCCAAGTAAAGACCAGCGTGAGATAATGCGAGAGCTGGAAACCATACTTGGGACTTTTCGAACAAGTGAATCAATTGTAAAACAACCGTAGTTGACTTCTTAAAAGTCAAAGTACAGCACCATTCGCTTATGCCAAAAAGCAGTGGGTTAATTTTTCATAGATTTCCTGCATTTTCTAGTTAAAATCGTAAATTTCAGGTTCTTCTGAAATGAACAATTATGTCGATTAAGATAAGAAAGCAGGATGCGTTGAACTACCATACACAAGGCCAGCCTGGAAAAATTGAAGTAGTACCAACGAAAGTTTTGAGTTCACAATTAGACCTGGCATTGGCCTACTCACCAGGCGTTGCAGAACCTTGCAAAGAAATAGCAGCCAATAAGGAGGACGTTTATAAATACACGGCAAAAGGAAACTTAGTGGCTGTGATAACCAATGGCACAGCAGTACTGGGGCTTGGCAACATTGGTCCAGAAGCATCCAAACCTGTTATGGAAGGAAAGGGCGTCCTGTTCAAAAAATTTGCAGGAATAGATGTCTTTGATATTGAGATTGATGAAAATGATCCCGATGAATTTATAAAAATTGTAAAATCGCTTGAGCCAACATTTGGCGGTATCAATCTGGAGGACATCAAATCTCCTGAGTGCTTTAAAATTGAAGAGCAGCTGCGTGAAAAGATGAAGATTCCGGTTATGCATGATGATCAACATGGTACAGCCATCATATCTGCTGCCGGTTTACTGAACGCATTGGAGCTTGTTAATAAAAAGATAGATGAAATCGTACTCATTGTAAATGGTGCTGGTGCTGCTGCTGTTTCATGCTCAAGATTATATTTGTCATTGGGGCTTAAGAGAGAGAACCTGATCATGTGTGATAGCAAAGGTGTAATTGCCAAAGACCGCGCTAACCTTGATCCCATAAAAGCAGAGTTTGCAACTTCAAGAAAAATATCAACACTGCAGGAGGCCTTAAAAGGTGCCGATGCTTTTGTTGGCCTTTCAGTGGCGGATATACTCACTACTGAAGACATCCTATCCATGGCCAATGACCCAATCGTTTTTGCTTTGGCCAATCCTAACCCGGAAATAAACTATGAAATAGCAAAAGAGGCAAGACCAGATTTAATCATGGGAACCGGCCGGTCCGATCATCCCAATCAGATCAATAATGTGTTGGGTTTTCCTTATATATTCAGGGGTGCATTGGATGTTCGTGCTACTGAAATTAACGAAGCCATGAAACTGGCAGCCGTTCATGCATTGGCTAATCTTGCGAAAGAGACAGTGCCCGATATGGTTACGCGTGCTTATGGCAATTCCATGATTGAATTTGGACGTGAATACCTTATTCCAAAACCTTTAGATCCAAGATTAATTACTTCCATCTCACCTGCTGTTGCCAAAGCAGCAATGGATTCAGGTGTAGCCAAATACCATATTGAAGATTGGGAAAAATACAATGAAGATCTTTTAAAAAGAATTGGCATTGACCAGAAACTGATATCAAGGGTGATTACTCGTGCTAAGAAAAATCCAAAGCGGGTTGTTTTCACAGAGGCCAATCATCATAAAATACTGAAAGCAGCACAAATATTAAAAGATGAAGGTATAGCCATACCCATTCTTTTAGGTAACAGAGAAGAAATAGAGGCGCTTATTAAAGAACATAAATTAGAGTTACAAGGATGTCCTATTATTTCTCCTCATGAAGAAACTGCTAACATTGACCAGTATGCAGAAGAGCTTTACGTAAAAAGGCAAAGAAAAGGGATGACTTTGAAAGACTGCAAAAAATCTCTTCTTGATCGCAATTACTATGCTACCATGATGGTAGAGCACGGTGATGCCGATGCAGTAGTTTCGGGACTTACAAAAGATTATCCAAAAACAATTTTACCTGCATTGCAGGTGATTGGCACTGCACCCCACGTAAAACGTGTTGCAGGTATGTACATTATCATGAATAAGAAAGGTACTTTCTTTTTTTCAGATTGTACTGTAAATGTTGATCCTACTACTGAAGAATTAGCAGAAATTATCGGGCTGACGCGCATGGGTGTTACGTTTTTTGACATGAAACCACAGATGGCCATGTTGTCTTACTCCAATTTTGGAAGCAGTAAAGGAATAATTCCTGATAAAATGCGAGATGCTGCCCAGATAGCAAAAAGAAAATATCCAGATCTAATTATAGATGGTGACATTCAGGCAAATATTGCGCTGAATACGGAATTGCAAAAGGAAATGTACCCATTTAGCCGATTAGCTGATGGTGGGGCAAACACCTTTATTTTTCCCAATCTGGCATCCGCCAATATCGCGTACAAACTGTTAATTGAGCTCGGGGGTGCTGAAGCGATTGGGCCTATTTTGCTAGGAATGAATAAACCTGTTCATATTCTCCAGTTGGGAAGCACAATCCGCGACATAGTTAATATGGCTTCAATTGCCGTAGTGGATGCCATCTTAAGAGAACAAAACGAACAAGCTTAACCACACCGCTAAGTCATCTATTTTTTTTAGCTTAGCGGGTTATACTTTTTAAAATATGATTGCTTTTTTAAAAGGGAAGCTAGTTCATAAAGAACCCACTTTCGTCATTATTGAAGTCAATGGTATAGGATATCATGTGTCCATTTCATTGAATACCTTTTCTGAAATTAAAGACAAAGAGAACATACAATTATCCACCTATTTGCAGGTAAGGGAAGATGCACATATACTGTATGGTTTTAGCAATAAAGCAGAAAAGTCTATGTTCCAAAATCTGATTGCTGTAAATGGAGTAGGCCCCAATACAGCCATGGTAATATTGTCTTACCTCCCACCCAATGAGCTCCAACAAGCCATTACCGGAGAAGATGTTGGTGCCCTACAGGCAGTAAAGGGTATCGGAGGAAAAACAGCCCAAAGAATCATACTGGAACTAAAAGATAAATTGAGGAAAGAGCCTGTTGGGGAGACGGGCGGAATTACAGGAATAAGACACAATACGATGCGAAATGAGGCGTTAACAGCGTTGATGACGCTGGGGATTGGGAAAGCAGCTGCCGAAAAGAGCATCGATACAGTCCTGAAAAAATCAGGAAATACAGTTAGTTTAGAAGAGCTTGTGAAGCTGGCATTGAAAAACGCCTGAGATACGATTGACCTTAACCAGACCCACAATTCAACGCATAGGAACAATAGGCCTGCTGCTTTTAGCTTGTCTGCAAACCTCCTATGTGTTTGCTCAGGAGGCAGACACCACCGGAATAGTAGAGGTGGATACGATACCAAGGCGTACCATTAACCCCTACCGCCCATCGTTTAGACCTTCTGACAGGTACGGAGATCCATTTTCAAATCGTACCACCAACTCTCCTCTCTTCCTGAGTGACCCGAAGAGCTTCAACGTTGATGTAGAAATTGATACAGGAATGAACTACACCATCTATGAAAAAATAGGTAATGTAAACTTCCGGCCTGCATCTACGATGAGTTTCGATGAATTCAATGCACAACAAACAAGGGAAATAAAAAGAGACTATTGGCAAAGCAGGAGCCGCGCGTTGGACGGTGAAAGTGCAGTGAGCAGCAGAAACATCATCCCTAAAATTTATGTAAGCCCTGTACTTGATAGAATCTTTGGTGGTAGTTATGTGGAACTTATCCCCCGAGGATTTGTCACGTTGGATTTTGGTGGATCGTGGCAAAAAATAGAAAACCCATCCATCCCTATCCGCCAGCAACGAAATGGGGGGTTCGAATTTGATCAGCAAATAAACTTAAGTGTAGTTGGAAAAGTAGGAGAAAAACTAGCCATCACTACCAACTTCGACAACAACAATTCATTCGACTTTCAGAACAACATGAAAGTAGAATACACTGGCTTTAAAGAAGACGTGCTGAAAAAGCTTGAAATAGGTAACGTAAGCCTTCCGCTTAACAACAGTTTGATCACCGGTTCCCAAAATCTTTTTGGAGTAAAAGCACAACTCCAATTCGGTAAACTTTTTGTTACTTCATTAGCCACCACACAAAGGGGCAAGCAGTCCTCCATAGAAATACAGGGCGGCACCAGTGGAGCAGCACAGGGAAGACCTTTTGAAATTGTAGCCTCCAGCTATGATGAAAACCGCCACTTCTTTCTTGGACAATTCTTCCGTGACAATTTTGAGAAATGGTTGGGCACTTTGCCTAACGTAACCTCACGCGTCAACATTACAAAAATTGAAGTTTACCTTCTCAACCGTTCAAATGATACACAAACATTAAGAAATGTTGTTGGTCTAATGGATATGGGAGAATCTGATAAAATCTATAATAATTCTATCACCTCCCTGGTTGGCCCTAATTCACCAACCGATAATAAAGCCAACGATCTATTCGCAAGGTTGAATGGAATCTCTGCCAACTCGGATCAAATCAATGCGGCATTGGAAGGGTTAGGCTTAGATAATGGAACCGACTTTGAAAAGATAACCAGTGCCCGTAAGCTTTCACCCACAGAGTTTACATTTAATAATCAACTTGGTTACATCTCTCTTCAAAGAAAATTGCAAAATGACGAAGCAATAGCCGTTGCATTCGAATATACGTACAATGGACAGCCCTATAAGGTGGGTGAATTAACAGAAGATTATTCCAACAAACCAGAAGAAGATGTTGTCTACTTAAAATTGTTAAGGCCGCGCAAGATCAGCATCAAAGACCAACAAGGGAAACTCATCCCTACATGGAATTTGATGATGAAGAATATTTACAATCTCAATGTAAGCCAGTTGGAACAGGAAGGGTTTCAGTTGCGTGTAATTTATAGAGATGACCGTACCGGAATTGACAACCCGCAACTACAGGAGGGGGATATTTCCAGAACAAAACAACTAATCGAAGTGTTGGGGCTCGACAGGCTGAATCCCTACAACGACCCCCAACCGGATGGCAATTTCGACTTTGTAGATAAGCTCACCGTTAACCGGGAAACCGGACTTATTATTTTTCCCTACCTCCACCCTTTCGACTCTGCGCTGCGTGGATTGTTTGCCAAGGAAACAAACCCAACAGTAAGGGATGATCTTATTAAAAAATATGCCTATAAAGAATTGTATAATACAACCAAGGCAGAAGCAGAGCTCATTGCTGCCAAAAATAAATTCTGGATTGTCGGATCCTTTAAAGCAGGCTCCGGCAAAGACATTGTTATACAAGGTTTTAATATTGCCCAGGGGTCAGTAAAGGTATATGCAGGAGGAACCCCGCTACAGGAGGGAACTGATTATACCGTAGACTACACTTTTGGTAAGGTTACCATTCTCAACGAAGGTATACTCAGTTCGGGAAAAAATATCACGATTAACTATGAGCAGCAAGATCCGTTTGCATTTCAAACCAGGTCGCTTTTAGGAACACGATTTGATTACAAGCTCAACGATGATATCAATATCGGATCGACTTTTTTATACTATAATGAACGGCCGCTCATTTCAAGAAATCTAATCGGAACGGAGCCTGCCAGAAACTTACAATATGGAGTTGACTTAAATCTAAGAAAAGATTCCAGGGTATTGACCAAGATGGTAGACGCGCTACCGTTTTTACAAACAAAGGAACCCTCAACCATTAATCTCAATGCAGAGTTTGCTCAACTGGTTCCTGGCACTTCCAATATTGTTGCCGGTGATGGCACTTCCTTTATTGATGACTTTGAAAACAGTGCAACACCTTATAGCCTACTAAACCCTGCGGGATGGAAGCTTTCTACAGTTCCTAAAACACCTGACAATCGTTTTGATTTATCCGGTGGCGCATTGAATGATTTAACTGCTGGGTATAAGCGGGCAAAACTCGCGTGGTACCAAATCGACAATCAATTTTATACAGGAGGGAGTGGTCGGTTTAAGCCCTCCAACATAACTGATGATGACTTGCAAAATCATTACGTAAGAGCTGTTTCCCCACGGGAGATATTTCCAAATTTCGATCCCTTTATTGGAAATTTTAACGAACAGATTTTTGATCTTGCCTTTTATCCTTCTGAGCGGGGACCGTACAATTATAACCCAGATCTAAATCCTGATGGTACTTTGAAGAACCCTACCTCCAACTGGGGAGGGATTACTACTGCCATCAGAACTGAAGTTGATTTTGATAAAGCCAACATTGAGTATCTCGAATTTTGGATGTTGAATCCTTTTATAAATACAGAAAACGGAAGAATTAATGATGGTCGTGGAAATAACGAGCCTAATACAACGGGAGGGCAATTGGTATTTCATCTTGGAAGTATATCCGAGGATTTGATGCGTGACGGAAAGCATGCATTTGAAAACGGACTCCCCACAGATGGAAACCTGGTGGGCGGTGGGGCAATAGCTAATGAATGGGGATATGTCACCACACAGCAATATCTCTATAATGCGTTCGATATTTCTCCGGAATCCAGGGCCAATCAGGATGTAGGTCTGGATGGAGTAAGCAGCGAACGAGAAGCAGATACATTCAGTGCATTTGTCAATGCTGTTAATCCTGCTGCACGCCAGGTTGTTCTTCAGGATCCTTCTGCAGACGACTTTCAGCATTTTTTTGGGGATGAACTTGACCGCAGAAATGCTAAAATTTTGGAGCGATATAAAAACTACAATGGGTTAGAAAATAACTCACCAATATCCGGAAGCAATGATCAATACTCAAAATCAGGTACCACCATACCCGATAATGAGGATTTAAATCAAGATAATACACTAAGTGATCTGGAAGAATATTACACGTATAATATTGATTTAAGACCCAGTACACTTCAGGTAGGAAGAAAATACATTGTGGATCAGATCACATCAAGAGAAAACCCTGAAGCCACCTGGTATCTGTTTCGCATTCCTGTTCGTCAGTTTGATGATAAAGTTGGCGACATTAATGGATTCAAATCCATCCGCTATGCGAGAATGTACATGACGGGCTTCTCACAACCTGTCGTGTTGAGGCTAGCCAAGTTTAGGGCTGTTGGAAACAAATGGAGGCGTTATGAAGGGAACCTGGAAGAATCAAGTTTTGGAGAAACCCTTGAGCCCAACCTTGATAATTTTTCTGTGTCTGTAGTTAATGTGGAGGAGAATGGAAGCGGCAACTCAGAGAAGCCGGCATACATAGAACCCTTGCAGCGTGATAGAGATGTTACCTCCACTCAGCAAAGACGATTGAATGAACAGTCCGTTCAGCTATGTGTTACTGATTTGCAAGACGGAGATGCCAGGGCCATCTATAAAAACGTTACAATGGACTTCTTCAATTATGGCAGAATAAAAATGTTTCTTTCAGCGCATGGTCCAAATCTAGAGGACGATCAACTTCATGGTTTTATCAGAATGGGTACTGACTTTGATGAAAATTATTATGAGATAGAAGTCCCCCTTAAGATAACTACGCCAGGTGCATCGTCCATTGAATCGATCTGGCCGGAGGCCAATCAAATTGATCTTGATCTCAACGAACTCTACGCTCTGAAAGCACAACGCGATCGTGAAAGTTTCCCTTTGGCAGAAGCATTCCCCAGGGCAGGTCCCAAGCAGGCGGGCAAGCATCTTATCAGAATATTAGGAAGACCAGACTTAAGCCAAGTTCAAATCTTAATGATTGGAGTAAGGAATCCGAGAAGCCCTGGCGCACAAGCGAAGGATGTTTGCTTATGGGCCAATGAATTGAGATTAACCGATTTTGATCGCACAGCAGGGTGGGCTGCCAATGTGGTGCTGAGCACTAAGTTGGCCGACCTGGGAACCATTACTGGTTCTGTTAAGCACATTTCATTTGGATATGGTGGTGTTCAATCGAAAATCTCAGAGCGTGCCAGAGGTGAGACAACCACTTTTGACGTGTCTGCCAATATTAACGTAGACAAACTTCTGCCACAAAAAACAGGGTTAAAAATTCCGATGTTCATCAGTTATGAGAACACCACGATGAATCCAAATTTTGATCCTGCCAACCCTGACCTTCGACTGGATGCGGCCCTTCGGTCATTCAATACAGAATCAGAACGACAAGAATACAAAAACCTGATACGGGATGAATCGATAAGGCGGAGCTTGAACTTCACTAATGTTAGAAAGGTAAAAGTAAAACAAGATGCAAGGCAGCATATTTACGATATAGAGAATTTTGCATTTACCTATGCCTTTACGGAAGCGACCCGAACTAACTTTAACTTGATGGAAGATACCAGAAAAAACATCAAAGGTGCTGTAGCCTGGCAATTCAGTCCAAAGTTTCAGGGCTTTGAACCCTTTAAAGAAACAGAGGCGCTTTCCTCCAATTATTTAAGGCTTATCAAAGATTTTAATTTTAACCCAGTGCCCACTAATATTTCTGTTAGAGGCGAGCTGGACAGATCCTTTAGCAAAATTGTTTACAGAAATGCAATCAAGGATCAGGGCGGTGCAATGCCAAACTTTCAAAAGTTTTTTGTTTTCAATCGTTTCTATAATGTGCGATGGAACCTGACTAAAGCACTAAGCTTTGATTACAACTCAAGGGTAAATGCCATCATCGATGAGCCTGATGGTGATATCGACACAAAGGAAAAGCAAGACAGTGTGTTGACCAACCTGAAGAAGCTGGGTAGGATGAAAAACTTTGAGCAAACGATGACAGCCAATTATACACTTCCATTGGATAAGCTCCCTATTACAGATTGGCTCGGTGCCGAATACAGATATAATGTAGGATACTCCTGGAGAGCAGGCCCTGTTGAGCGTGAGGAATCACTTCAGCTTGGAAACACCATCCAGAATACACAAGATCAGGGTTTGACGGGAAGGATTGATCTCACTAAACTCTACAACAAAGTTGGATATTTGAATAAAGTGAATGCCCCAAAAAGGCCTCCGAGTGCTACTCAACGCCCGCAACAACAACCAGATACGGTGAGGCAAGCGCCCGATTTGGCAGCAGTAAGAGGGTTTTTGCGATTGCTCATGTCGGTTCGCAATATCAGTGGTACCTACAATATCACACAAGGAACTATATTACCAGGCTTCCTTCCTGAGCCCAACTTATTTGGAATGGATAAAAGTTGGAGCACGCCCGGATGGGGTTTTATTCTTGGGCAACAAGACCCTAATTTAAGATTCAAAGCGGCCAAAGAAGGTTGGATGAGTAAAAGTGAAGAACAATCTGCCTTATATAGCCAGGTACAAACCAGAGACATGGGATTGCGGGCAAGCATTGAACCCTCAACAGATTTCAAAATTCAACTGGATGCCAAAAAAACCTCCAGCTCTACTTTTACGGAGACTTTCGTTTTTGATCCTACCGATGCCAATAATGAACTCAATGGATTTGTTTCACGAACGCCAAATCAAATTGGCTCTTACAAAGTTTCCATTTTATCTATTAACACTGCTTTTAAAAACAACACCAGCAAAGAGTCCAGTGTATTTCAGGAATTTGAAAGAAACATAGACGAAATTAAAGACAGGTTCACATCATTAACCGGCCAGGGATATGAATCCAAATCTCAGGATGTACTGATACCCGCTTTCATCGCTGCCTACACTGGAAAAAGTACAGACCATGTCAGCCTCTCTCCTTTCCCCAATATACCCATACCCGGATGGCGGGTGGATTACTCGGGTTTGAGCAAATTAGAACCATTTAAAGATTTGTTTCAGTCAATTACTTTGAATCATGCTTATTCATCTAACTATTCTGTTTTAAATTATAACACCTCATTAAATTATCAGGGCGGAGATTTTGACATACCCATTGAAGATTACAATAGCGGTGGCAACTTTGGAACAATAAGAAATGAAAACGGTGACCTTATTCCAATCTTTACAATTAGTCAGGTACTTATCTCCGAAACCTTTGCCCCTCTGATAGGAATTAACGTGCGTACGAAGAAAAAACTAACCATGCGTTTTGAATATAAAACCAAGCGCGACCTGGCACTTAATATTTCTAATGCACAAATCACCGAACTCAATAGCAAAGATTGGTCTGTAGAACTTGGCTATACTAAAAACAATATGAAATTGCCATGGAAAAGTCAGGGAAGAGTGCTCACTATTAAAAATGATCTCACTTTCCGTCTCAATATGAGCATCACCAACAACCGAACAATTCAACGAAAAATTGAAGAAGTCAATACGATCACCAATGGCAACATCAATTTTCAATTAAGGCCAAATGTTAATTATGTAGTTAATCAAAAATTAAACATTCAGTTCTATGTAGACAGAAATGTGAATGAGCCACTGGTCACCAATTCCTACCGTAGATCGACCACACGAGTTGGTTTTAAAATCCTGTTTAACCTGGCACAATAGCCACCCTCACTTAATTAACAAATGGTGGACTTTATCAAAAAATCCCCCTATTTTTGGGCATTCTAATTTAAACTCTCATCATGAATATTCCTGCAGACCTTAAGTACACAAAAGACCATGAATGGATAAAAATTGATGGCAACACAGCCACAATCGGAATCACCGATTTTGCTCAAAGTGAACTTGGAGATATTGTATACGTAGACATTTCCACTGTCGGGCAGGAAATTGCTCAGCATGAAGTATTTGGTACGATCGAAGCCGTAAAAACTGTTTCTGATTTATTTATGCCTATCGCTGGTAAAGTGCTGGAAGTAAATGCGGAACTTGATGCCAACCCTGAAAAAGTGAATGAAGATCCCTATGCAGGATGGCTCATTAAAATGGAAGTGAGTGACGCATCACAAGTAGGTGGGCTATTATCTGCTGAAGCGTATAAGGAACTTATTGGTCAATAATCTGTTCATTTTAACAGACTCAATTTGCTATCATTTTGATCGACCTACCCGTAATATCAGCCGAAGAAACACGCCAACGTAAACCCAATTGGCTACGCGTAAAATTGCCCATTGGGCCAGAGTATGCGAAAGTAAGAAAGCTGGTAGACAATTATAAACTTCACACGATATGTGAAAGTGGCAATTGCCCCAACATGGGCGAATGCTGGGGAGCGGGTACGGCCACTTTTATGATACTGGGCAACATTTGTACCCGAAGTTGCACATTCTGCGCTGTGGCCACAGGAAGGCCTACTGAATATGATTTAGATGAGCCCAAGAGAGTAGCGGAGGCCATCAAATTGATGGGTGTAAAACACGCAGTTATCACCTCTGTCAATCGCGATGAGCTTAAAGACCGCGGTGCCGAAGTATGGTATCAAACCGTAGTGGAAACCAAAAAAGAAAGTCCGGAGACAACTATTGAAACCCTGATTCCCGATGTGAAGGGAAATTGGGATGCTTTATATAGGATGATTGAGGGCGGTCAAGAGGTGGTGTCTCACAATATGGAAACTGTGGGCAGGATGTACCGCATTGTTCGCCCACAAGCAAAATATGATCGCAGCCTTGAGCAGTTAAAAAGAATTCGTGAAGCCGGCAAGAGAACCAAGTCAGGTATCATGTTAGGTGTAGGAGAAACAAAAGAGGAAGTTTTTAAAGCAATGGACGATCTGGTAGAAAATCAGCTGATGATTTTAACACTAGGTCAATATTTGCAGCCTACGAAAATGCACCTTGAAGTGGCCGAATATGTCCACCCTGATACATTTGAAATGTATCGCGAAGAAGGATTAAAAAGAGGACTTAAATATGTAGAGTCCGGGCCTCTTGTAAGATCTTCTTACCACGCGGAAAGGCACGTAAATGTGCCTTTCGACTAGCAGCCCTCTTTCGAACTAATCATTTTTAATCCGCTCACTTCTATTGGCCAATTCCCAGGCCGTATAAAATACCAACTTTGTCCTTTTCGTGAGCAGCTCAAAATCAATTTTGTCAACTTCATCGCTTGGCAAATGATAGTCTTCATGAATCCCATCAAAATAAAAAATGATAGGAATATTATTCTTTGCAAAATTCCAGTGATCAGAACGTTTGTATAAGTTGGTCGGATGGTTGACATCATTATACGTGTAGTCAAAATCAAGCTGCGTGTAAGTGTTGTTTATACTTTCACTTATTTGATGCAACTCCTGAGACAACTTATCAGAACCTATCACATAAACATAGTCTGGCTTGCCATCATGTTCAGGGTCTGATCGCCCAATCATATCGATATTCAGATTTACCACCGTGCTGCTCAACGGAAATATTGGGTTTTCAGAATAATACTGAGACCCGAGCAAACCCATCTCCTCACCCGTTACTGTCATAAACAGTATACTTCTGCGAGGTCCATTTCCTTCCTCTTTGGCTTTCGCAAATACTTTGGCCATTTCCAAAACGGCTACTGTGCCCGAACCATCGTCATCAGCTCCGTTATTAATCAAATCTCCTGTTCCCTCAGACAGTTTTCCTATGTGGTCGTAATGTGATGTTACCACAATCACTTCGTCCTTTTTGTCCGTACCCTCCAGGTATCCCAACACATTCTCAGAATTGATTTGTTTGATTTCATTTTTAAACAAATACCTAATGCTTCCCTCTTTCACTCTCCTGATTCTGCTTCCTTTTTTAGGATCTGTGGCATAGGATTGGAGCGTAGCGAATTCAGTATTTAATATTTTCTCCACTGACGATGGAGAGACAAAAGCAAAATTTTCCAACTCGCCAGAACCTGTAGGTTTAGAAAGTGTCATTCTTCTGGACGTAAAACTTTGATTGACCCTACTGGAGAATGCATTAAAAGCAGACTCATCTTGGAAATTACAAATCAAAACCGCTTTGGCTCCTTTACTCAATAAGTCGGCCACGGGTATTTCGTTTGTTCTTTTTTCACTAAGCACCAGGGCTATCTTCCCTTCAATTTCAATTTTCTCTAGACCTGGTTCTTCTCCATCGCCTACAAAAACAACTTGAGCATCACCTTTTAGCTCATTTAGTCCCAGAAATATAAAGTCCCTAAAATTCTGCAAAGATATTGCCTCCGCATTTATAGTAGACTTACCAGGAACAACAGTATACAATGGGACATTTTGATAATACCCACCATTGCTGACAGGCCCCTGCAGACCTATCTCCTCAAAGTGTGCCCTTATAAATGCGGCTGCCATTTTTTGACCTCTCGAGCCTGTTTTTCTTCCTTCAAGCGCATCCGATGCGATAATGGTCAAGTTCTCCTTTAAATCAGACAACAAAATTTGTTCACCATATTGTACAGCTATTGGATTCTTCTGCGCAAGCAGAAGTGTACTGGTAAATAATATGAACGCAATAAACCCTAGCCTACTCTTGTTAAGCATATCAATAAATTAAGATTCTAAAGTTTAATTAAATACCCAATACATCGCGTTTGGTCCACTCTTCATCGAGCGGATCTCCCTTGCTGCTTTTCCCGCTGTGTCTCCACTTACCATTCTCAATTTTAAAATCAAATTGAAGGCTTGCCCCTACCCTGGAATTATCCCGAGAGAAAAACTCAATGTTCTCAGTATATTTTCCGTCTTTGGTAGTATACGAACCGCCACCTGTTCCAAAAAATTCCTTGGTCTCTATATTATAAGCGATCCATTGAAATTTTGTTCCGGATAGAATCTTCATTGTCCGTCTTGCCCCAGGAGTTCTTACCGACATTTCACCATCTCGGGAAAGACCCGTTATCAACCACGCACCCGCCAATTTACCAGGGCCACCATCATCCGTTCTTTTCCATTCCGTTTTTTCCATGGTAAGCTTATTGCCCTTTACAGAAATAGGATAAACTTTTTTTGTACCCACAGTGGCTTCATTCTGAGTATTATATTCCCACATCAATTCAATTCCATCTGATGTTTGCTTCCATTCACCCCCTTCTGTGTAAAGAAAATCATCCGATTTATAAAACGTTATAGAAAAATGTTTATCGGTAATAATCCACAAACCAAGTTCTTCTCCAGAAGCGGTCTCCCAGGCACCAACTAATTGTGAGGGTTTCTGGTCTATACCATTTGGTGGTTGAAATGTGAAAGCAGCAGCCGTTAGGCCAATTACGAGCAGAGTGACCAATTTTAGAATTTTCATGACATCTGATGTTTAAATGGAGTTTAATCAAAGATAATTTTTTCCGGATAGGTTTTAAAGGCAAATTCTATGCCTGCGATTCCAGCAGCTCCAATAAATAAAGCTGATTAGCTGCCCTGTTCATGTTTTGATGAAGATATGAAGTTTGATAGTAGGTATCCCCATTTAAAAAATCTGTAAGAAAACGAAGCCCAATCATATAGGTCATGATGGAACCAGCTAATGGAATGAGCAATTTTTCTTCAATGGTTAGAATAGAATCCATTTCCGACAGGTATCCATCTATTATAGCCTGATAGATTTCCTTTCTTATTTTAATTTTTGAAAACTCTGTCTCCTCTTCTGATGCCGGGCTCACGAAGGTGCGAATCATATCCCCTAAATCGTATAGGAAGTAACCGGGCATAAGTGTATCTAAATCAATAACACACACCACCTTATCCGTGCCGCGCTCGAATAACACATTATTGATTTTTGTGTCATTATGAGTGATTCTTAGGTGCATTCGGTTTCCATGAACAAGACTTTGATATCGGTTGACGAGATAATCGTAATGGACATATTTATCAATGAGATCATGCGCAAGATGTTTTCTCTCATCAGAGGCCTTCGATAATGATTCTTTAAATTGCTGATACCTCAATGACAAATCATGAAATCGCGGAATGGTCTCTTCCAACTTTGAAACATCACAACCAGAAAGATGGCGTGACAATAGTCCAAAGGCCCTGGCTGCTGAATAGGCTTGTTGGGGTGTGTCTACTTCATTAATGGTAATTGTGTTTTTAAAATAAGGGAATAGTCTCCATGGATATCCCTCCTTATCAAATACCAAATCTTCACCTGAAGTGGCGTTTATTGCATGGAGAAACAAGTAATCAGGTGCATTCTGTTTTAGGTAAGAAGAAGCTACCTTCAGGTTTTGCGATAACACTTGCGGTCGTAAAAAAACATTCTTATTAATTCGCTGCAAAATATAACCTGGCTCCACCTTATAGGTGTAATTGATATGGCCAGAGTCTATTCTTTCAACAGAAAATTCCGAAGGGTTCAAGCCATAAGCCTGCAATACGAATATAATCGCATTACTTAGCTCCACAATTTTTCTGGATAAATACCCTTCTTTATCAGGTCACTAATTTTAGCAGATACCGCTTCTTTATCTTCTTTGTAAGTCACTCCAAACCAGGTAGTGCCTCCCGGAATAATGTGTACTTGTCCTAATCCCAACTTGATCAACTCGGTCACCATCAATGCGATGTAAAATTCTGCTTTAGGGTTGGTTTTGTTTTTCTCAACAAACTCAAAAAACATCTTTTCTGAAAGGTCAAACACTTCCGGAAGAAATCCCCATGAGTTCATCGATACTTTCAGATTGGAGTCAAGCTCTCTATCACCCGTGTCCTCTTTGGAAATAATTTTTCCATTTTCTTTTACAATGGTGGTCAATTCAGTCAGAGAGATGAGCTTGCCATCAGCTGCCTGATTTGCTACACCTCTTGAAACACTTCCATATTCAGACAACACATTTTTAAGTGTATAACCCACCATCGCATGGTTCTTCGCTGGAGCTTCCGACAAAAATTTTGACAATGACTCAAATGATTCCCTTCCATAAAAATCATCAGCATTGATTACTGCAAACGGTTCGTTGATCACTTCCTTGCCACAAAGCATGGCATGCGTGGTGCCCCAGGGTTTCGTGCGATCAACTGGTTTGAATTGATCCGGAACAAATTTATCAAGTGATTGAATTACAAAATGAACTTCGGCCTTACCTTCTAATTTTGGCAAAAACATTTCTTTTACAGCATCCAGTATTTCTTCACGCACAACAAAAACAATTTTGCTGAATCCAGACCTTATTGCATCGAAGAGTGAATAATCCATGATGGTTTCGCCATTGGGCCCAAATCCATCAATTTGTTTTATGCCTCCATATCGGCTGCCCATTCCTGCTGCCATCACTAAAAGACTGAGTTTTTTTCCCTGATTCATTGTACTGTGGATTATTTACTTTAAAATCGACTGCGAAAATCGAAAAAAGAATCCGATTACCTAAAGAAATCATCCTCTAATTGAAGGCCATATGGTATTAAGTACAATAGATTGGATCATCATCATTGCATTTCTCTCATTCTCACTGGTAATCGGATTGCTGAACAGCAAGCGTGCAAGCGAAAGCGCCAGTGAGTTTTTCTTGTCCAGCAGAAGCATGCCGTGGTGGTTGTTAGGAATTTCCATGGTCGCGACTACCTTCTCAGCCGACACCCCCAATCTCGTCACTGATATTGTTAGAAAAAATGGTGTGTCTGGCAATTGGGTTTGGTGGGCTTTCTTGCTCACCGGAATGCTCACCGTATTTGTCTATGCCAAGCTTTGGAGAAGATCAGGCGTGGTTACTGATCTGGAATTTTACGAACTGCGCTATGGTGGAAAATCCGCTGCTTTCCTTAGGGGGTTTCGTGCATTATACCTGGGTGTTTTTTTCAACATTGTCATCATGGCCTCTGTTTCCCTGGCAGCCATAAAAATTGGAGGTGTGATGATGGGGCTCACTCCGGTACAGACATTATTAATTGCTACTGTCATAACGGTGGCGTACAGTTCACTAGGTGGACTTCGGAGTGTGCTGATTACTGATTTTTTCCAATTTCTCATTGCCATGGTGGGTTCGGTAGCCGCGACAATTTACATCATCAACCAACCCATGGTGGGTGGGCTGGATCAATTGTTCAGCCATGCGTCTGTTACCTCCAAACTTTCCTTCTTGCCTGATTTCTCAGATTCAACCACCCTAATTCCATTGCTCATCCTCCCTTTGGCGGTACAATGGTGGAGTGTTTGGTATCCGGGTGCGGAGCCTGGAGGTGGTGGCTATATTGCTCAAAGGATGCTATCAGCCAAAAACGAAAAGAATGCACTCACTGCTTCACTTATTTTCAACATCACTCATTATGCCTTGCGCCCCTGGCCATGGATTTTAATTGCTTTGGCCTCATTAGTAGTATTTCCTGATTTGATTTCATTGCAAAAAGCTTTTCCTCACATCCCTGCAGACAAAATCAACGATGATCTCGCCTATCCTGCCATGCTTACTTTTTTGCCAGCCGGATTAATGGGTATGCTCATCGCTTCGTTAGTTGCGGCATACATGTCTACCATTTCTACTCATTTGAATTGGGGGTCTTCGTATGTGGTACACGATTTTTACAAACGCTTCTTAAAACCCGAAGCTTCAGAAAAAGAACTGGTAACCGTTGGCAGAATATCCACAGTCGTGTTGGCTATCTTTTCTGCTTTGCTCGCCCTGATGCTGAGCAATGCCCTCCAGGCATTTAATATTTTATTGCAGATAGGGGCCGGTACTGGTTTGATATTTATCCTGCGCTGGTTCTGGTGGCGTATTAATACCTACACCGAAATTACAGGCATGGTGGTTTCTTTCTTTGTGGCCATCTATTTTGAAGTGCTGCACAACCAGTTTTTTAACCCTATTGACGACCACTGGAAATTATTAATCGGTGTTACCATCACCACTTCCAGCTGGTTGTTGGTTACGTTATTTACCCAGCCTGAAAGCAACGAGGTTCTGATTCGCTTTTATGAAAAAGTAAGACCCTCCAGTATAGGGTGGCAACCTGTTATCAAAAACAACCCTTCCTTATCAGAAGAAAAAGGGCAACTGCCTTTTGAAATCCTATTAATGGTAGTGGGTTCATTTACTGTATATGGCACCCTCTTTTGTATTGGCTTCTGGCTTTATGGCAATTTGATTCCAGCATTGGTTGCAGGGTCGGTGGCTCTGGCAGGCACAGTTTTTTTGGTAAAGAATTGGGGGAAACTAAAATTCTTTTAGCAACTTAATAATTTATCAACTTCACCGCGTATTACTTCAAATCGCTCCTCCCAGGTGCCCTGAACCAGCACGTAAGGTATATCTCGCTTCTCGAGCGCAGACCTAAATTTATCAGTCATTTCTTTGCGTTTGTGACCAAGGTCCCGAAGACCATCTGAAACCCAGGGGACGTCAGGTTCAAATAAGAAATACATATCATACGTGATCTCCCGTTCGAGCTGGTATAATATTTCAGGTACCCGATGAAGATACTGTTCTGAATAAATCTGTGTGGTGATCGCGTCAGTATCGCAGAACAAAACCTTATTGGCTAATTTACTTTTTTCAACCACTCGCTGCGCTTGCGCCTTGCCTATGGCTATGATATCATCAAGCGTAAAGTCATTAGATGTTATTATTTCTCTGGCAACCTCAGGAACATACTCCGTGTGATAATGAGCGGCCATCTTTTTGGCCATCGTACTTTTGCCTGTGCTCTCTGCTCCATAGAAACAAACTTTCTTTACAAAATAGGGCTTCACTACATCAGGTATAAAATCCCAGTTTTGCATTGGGTGTGTTCTTATATCGGTTGCTGATACAGGCACCTGCCTTCTACTGGGATCAAAAAGCAAATGGCGTGCACCAAGATTTTTCGCAAAAGGCTCACCATAATCTTCAGAACTTATTACTAAATCAATAGGAGGGTATTTTTTCAGGATAAATTGAGCCCACAATTTTGTTCTTTCTTCCAATGGTTTAGACTCGTCATCAAAATCATCAACTACTTTATCAATAATAATTTCAGGCTTATTTTGAAAAATGGATTTTAACCACCCCAGCCGAATTGTTCCATCTATAGAATCCTCAGCGGTATAGCTCACAGACACAATCAATTCATCACAATGCCTTTTCGCAAAATCAATGAGCGCCAAATGTCCATTATGGACAGGCATAAATTTTCCAATGACTATACCGTGTTTCAAGAAGTTATTGGGTATGATTTATATTCTTTCATCCACCTCCACAATCCAAAAGCAGCAATAAAACAAAATGCGAGGTACTCTATTCCTACAAATTTTATTCCTTTGGCAAAATACAAGCTGGTAGCCACCACATCCACGACTATCCAAACCACCCAACATTCTACTTTCTTCTGAATCATCAAATAAGTTGCTACAATGCTCATTACCGTTACAAACGAATCAAGGTAAGGAAATGCACTGGGTTGGTTAAAGACTACCGGAAACCAATCGTGAAGATTACTTGCAAATGCGCCCATAAGTATTGTGCCTACAACACCACTGGCAGAAAATACAACCAATTGCCTGATCGGCATAAAACTAATGCGCAGTTCACTCTTTTTGTCTTCCTCTTCTGGTTTAGGGTGCGCCCATCTCCACCAACCGATCAGGTTGGTAACAAAGAAAAACGCTTGTAAGAACATATCCGGATACAACTGTACTTGAAAGAACAGAAAGAAAAAAAGTGTGACATTGATAAGGCCTATAGGCCAACTCCAAATATTAGCCCTGGCGGCTAACCACACTGCTATACCTCCCGCTACCGTTCCGAAAAACTCCAGATAGCTCATGGGATAGCCCCATATTTCAAAAAAAATAAATTCGATATTGAAAAATTCCATGGCCGCTGGCCTAGAGCTTTATGCAAATGTTCTTCTGCTCTGTGAAGAACCGTAGCGCTTCCCATCCACCTTCCCGGCCTACTCCGGATTGCTTCATACCTCCGAAAGGTGTGCGCAAATCACGTAGGAGCCAGCAGTTCACCCAAACAATTCCACATTTTAATTGGTGTGCCACACGGTGTGCTCTTTTTAAATTTTCAGTCCAAATGGTGGCAGACAAACCATAAGCTGTGCCATTGGCAAATTCAATGACTTCTTCTTCTTTATCAAAAGGCATAATAGTAACAACGGGGCCAAAAATTTCTTCCTGATTAGTCCTGCATTGCTGATCCAAACCAAGAATAATCGTTGGTGCTACAAAATAACCAGCGTTGCATCTGCCCTTTACAATTACCCTTTCACCACCCGTCACTACTTTCCCGCCTTCCTTTTTTGCCAGCTCAATATAAGAAAGCACTTTATTCATATGGGCCTCCGACACCAAAGCTCCGACTCTTGTTTTTTCTTCTGTAGGGTCACCCACTACGAGCTTCCTGGTGCGGTTAACAAACTCCTCCACGAAACGATCATAAACAGAGCGCTCCACCAAAATCCTGGATCCACACAGGCAAATTTCTCCTTGATTGGAAAAAGAGGAATGAATGGACGTGCTTACAGCCTCATCGAAGTCAGCATCTGCAAAAATTATATTAGGGTTTTTCCCGCCTAGCTCCAAAGAAAGTTTTTTAAACATGGGTGCTGCAGTTGCCGCAATTTTCTTTCCGGTTGTGGTTCCTCCGGTGAAGGAAATCGCAATCACTTCCGGGTGCTCAATAATTGCCTGACCTGCTTTACCCCCAAGTCCATGAACAACATTCAAAACTCCATTTGGCAATCCGGCTTCCTTACAAATCTTAGAAAACAAATAAGCTGTCATGGGTGTCAGCTCTGATGGCTTAGCCACTACAGTACAACCCGCTGCGAGTGCCGGTGCAATTTTCCAGGTAAAAAGATATAACGGCAGGTTCCAAGGGGAAATACAACCCACCACACCAAGGGGTGTACGTGTTGTGTAGTTGATGGCCTGTTGATCTGTTTGATGTGCCTGTGAATCAAAATGCAAAATGGCCGTAGCAAAAAACCGTATGTTGGATGATGCTCTCGGGATGTCCACCGCCTTTGCCAGCTTCAATGGTTTTCCATTGTCATCACTTTCTGCTTTCGCAAGTGATTCAAACTCCCGGTCTATTCCTTCAGCGATTTTCAGCAGGATATCCGAACGTTCAGAAGTTGGTAATTCCGACCAGGCAGGAAAAGCTTTTTTTGCGGCAGCAACTGCTTTCTCAATATCCTTTTCATCTGAATCCGGTATTAGATTGTACACCTTCCCTTCGGCCGGATTGTAATTATCAAGCCACATATCCGATGCTGGCGGCACCAATTCACCATTGATATAATTGAGAATCTTCTCCATAGTCTACAAATTTCCTAATCTTCCTCCGTCTACTGGTACATTGATTCCATTAATATAGGCTGCTGCAGGTGTGGCCAAAAATGCAATAGCAGCGCCCACTTCGTGAGGCTCACCAATTCTTCCAGCAGGAATTTCATCAATCATTTCTTTTGTTATCTCTTCAGGGGTCTTACCCGAAGTTTTTGACTTCCCCTTGATGATAGTTTCCAGGCGACCCGTCATCGTTGCACCAGGCAATACATTATTGACAGTAATTCCAAATTGGGCCAATTCAAACGACAGTGTTTTTGCCCAATTGGCCACCGCACCTCGAATGGTATTGGATACACCTAAACCCTTTATAGGAGCCTTCACTGAGGTTGAGATTATATTAATGATTCGCCCATATTTTGCTTTCTTCATGGAAGGAACAAATGCCTGTACGAGATAATGATTACAAATCAGGTGTGCCTGAAATGCATTGACAAACTCAAACGTTCTGGCATTAATGGCGGGCCCGGCTGGAGGTCCACCCGTATTGTTAACCAGTATATGCACAGGGTTATTCTGAGAATAAATATCGACAGTCAATTTTACATCTTCAGGCATGTTAAAATCTACCACCAAATAGTCATGTTTTTGATTTGCTGATTTGGGTAATTCGCCAACAACAGCCTTCAATTTTTGCTCATCTCTGGCAGCTAACGTAATGTTTGCACCCAATTTTGCCAATTCCTCAGCAGCAGCTTTACCAATGCCTTGTGTTGCTCCACATACCACTGCTCTTTTCCCACTTAAATTCAAATCCATCCTATTGATTGTCTAGTTTTTGTAAATATAAGACTCAAAAAGTTGTTAGTTTTACTAAGCAATAATTAATTGAAATCATGGCTATTCGCAGACCTTTTAATCTTAAGAAATGGATCAATGACAACCGTAACCTGCTCAAACCCCCAGTAGCAAACAAAAACTTATATGCAGATGCTGGTGACTATATTGTGATGATTGTAGGTGGGCCAAATGCCAGAAAGGACTATCACTACAACGAAACAGAAGAATTATTTTATCAATTGGAAGGAGACATTAAGGTGACCATTCAAGAAGATGGCAAAGCAGTAGAGATTCCAATAAAAGAAGGAGAAATGTTTCTTTTGCCAGCCAGAGTGCCCCATCAACCAGCGCGACCAGCAAATTCTGTTGGTTTGGTAATTGAATGCAAAAGAACAGAAAATGAAAATGATGGTTTAATGTGGTTTTGTGAAAACTGCAACAACCAGCTAAAAGAATTTAAATTTCATTTAACCAACATTGAAAAAGATTTTTTACCACGGTTCAAAGAATTCTATGGTTCAGAAGAATCAAGAACTTGCTCGAAGTGTGGAACCGTCATGGAGACAGACCCAAGGTTCGTTTAGAGATGAGTAATCCGGCTTCACGGTTGCAGCCTTAATTCAGTACGCGACATTGCATCTTTCTTAATCCTATAAAGAATGATTTTTGAGAATACCGTTTCCTTTGCAAAGAAGATGGATAGCAACGATCCTTTATCGTCCTATAGAAAAAGGTTTCTCATTCCGAAACACAACGGAAAGCCATCAATCTATTTTGTTGGAAACTCATTGGGGCTACAGCCCAAAGACACAAAAAAATTTATTAACGAAGAGCTGGAGGATTGGGGGGATTTAGGTGTAGAGGGGCATTTCAATGGAAGACGGCCATGGATGCATTATCATAAGTTCAGTAAAAAAACTTTGGCAAAAATTGTAGGCGCCAAGCCTAGTGAAGTAGTGGCTATGAACCAGCTTACAGTGAACCTCCACTTGATGATGGTATCATTTTATCGTCCTTCAAAGGAAAGATTCAAAATTATAATAGAAGCAGGCGCATTTTCTTCAGATCAATATGCTGTTGAGTCACAACTCAAATTCCATAAACTAAATCCAGACATAGCGCTTATTGAATTAAAACCCAGACCAGGAGAGCCTACATTACGAACGCAAGACATTCTTCAATCCATTAATGATCATGACGATCAACTTGCTTTGGTTTTACTTTCTGGTGTTCAGTATTACACGGGTCAGTTCTTCGATATAAAAAAGATCACGGAAGCAGGGCATCACTCAGGTGCCATAGTTGGTTTTGATCTTGCTCATGCTGTGGGCAACGTACCCTTACAACTACATAAACACAATGTAGATTTTGCTGTTTGGTGTAGTTACAAATACCTTAATTCAGGACCTGGAGGAATAGCAGGAGTATTTATACATGAGAAACATAGGAGCAACAGCCACCTGCCACGATTTGCCGGATGGTGGGGACACAAGGAAAATGTAAGGTTTCAAATGAAGAAAGGGTTTGTACCGATGGAAGGAGCTGACGGTTGGCAACTTTCTAATGTTCCCATACTCGCTGGCGCTGCCCATTTGGCCTCATTACAACTTTTTGAAGAAGTGGGGATGGTGAAGCTTAGAAAAAAGAGTATTATGCTTACCAATTACTTACATTTTCTTCTCAATGAAATTGACACAACAGGCACCAAATTCGAGATCATTACTCCCACTGACTCCAGCGACAGGGGTTGCCAATTGTCCATCCTAATGAAAGCAAATGGGAAGAAAATATTTAATGGCTTAGTAAAAAAAGGAATATTTACTGATTGGAGAGAACCCGATGTTATTCGTGCAGCGCCAGTGCCAATGTACAATTCTTTTGAAGATGTGTACAAATTTGCCAACACGCTTGCATCATTGATCTGACCATTATCATATTTTAATTGGTATATTCTTTTTACCATTGACTAATAGAAATTAATGCAAACGAAGGATAAACATATCGCAATTGTAGGTGCCGGTCTTGTAGGCTCGCTCCTCTCCATCTATTTGGTGAAACGCGGGTACAAGGTGACAGTATTTGAAAAAAGAGCCAATATGCGAAAACACGTATTGGACGGTGGGCGCTCTATTAATTTAGCATTGAGCAATAGGGGCATTCGGGCGCTAGAACACATTGGATTGGCAGAACCTATGAAAAAGGTAGCCATTCCCATGCATGGGCGAATGATGCATAACATTAAAGGCGAACTCACTTTTCAATCGTATGGTAAAGATGGTCAGTTCATTAATTCAGTTTCGAGAAGCGGGCTGAATATGATGTTAATGGATGAAGCTGAAAAACAAGGCGTTCATTTCTTTTATGAATACAGGTGTGAAGATATTGATTTTGATAAGACCGAAATAAAATTTCAAACTTATGGATCGCACATGACCAGAAAGTTTGACATGATCATCGGGGCGGATGGTGCATTCTCTGCTGTGAGAGAGGCCATGGAAAAAAAAGGCCTAACAAAGGGTACCATTGACGCACTGGAGCATGGATACAAAGAATTACGCATACCATCTTCTGAGTCTGGTTCGTTTCAGTTACAAAAGAATGCATTACACATTTGGCCCCGAGAGAGTTTTATGTTGATTGCATTGCCTAATCCTAATGCTAGCTTTACATGTACGCTCTTTCTTCCCTTCGAAGGAGAGCAATCTTTCAAAAACCTAAAGCGTCCTGAAAACATTGTCAAATTCTTTCAATCTTATTTCCCAGATACAGTTCCTTTGATGGACACGCTGCTTGAAGATTTTAAGGGTAACCCCACATGCTCGCTCGTTACTGTTCACTGTTATCCCTGGGCAAAAAACAATATACTGCTTATTGGGGATGCTGCTCATGGCATTGTTCCTTTCTATGGCCAAGGCATGAACGCTGGATTTGAAGATTGTTTTGAATTCAATGGGTTGCTAGACAAACATCAGGATGACTGGATGGCTGCGGTTTCAGAATTTCAGAAAGTGCGTAAACCCGACAATGATGCCATTGCACAATTAGCATTGGATAATTTCGTGGAGATGCGCGATCTCGTAGCCGATGAAGATTTCCTGCTGAGGAAAAAGATCGAAGCCAAATTACATGAACATTTTCCTGACCAATGGATTCCCCTTTACTCCATGGTTACTTTTGAAGAAACCATGCGGTATTCTGAGGCGCAAGCCAAGGGATTACTTCAACATAAAATAATGACCGAGGTAATGAAAGATCCTAACATAAAAACCAATTGGGAGCAGTTGGACTTCAAATCAATCGTAGACAAACTTTCAGCGTTACGTGCTAATTGATATACAATTTGTATTCCTCAAATCGCTTCAGCACCTCCTTTACATATTTTACAGGCTCTTCACATCTACAATAGCCAGATTTCACAACTGGGTCTCTATAGAATTTAGGATCAGATTTTTTCAGCAAAAATGATTCTACTTCACCATCCCATTGAATAGGATTCCCTCCATATTTCTTTGCCAAATTTCTTGCATCAATAACATGTGAAAAACCTACATTATAAGATGCCAGCATAAATTTTATTCGTTCTTCCTTATCTTCAATTGTAATTCCCCATTGCCGATCTAGAAATTTTAAAAAATTAACTCCCGCATTGATATTTTGTTCAGGGTTAAGCAGATCCTTTGCTCCGTAATATCTTCCGGTAGAAGGCATCAATTGCATTAACCCCTTTGCTCCTGCCCATGATTCCGCAGTAGTCGAAAAAGTAGATTCCTGATAAATGACAGAAGCCAACAACCTCCAGTCCCATCCTAACTCTTTTGCTTTTGCCTTGATCAAATCATCGTATTCCGAAATCTTATTTCCACCTAACGAAGAGTAATCGCTCTTTTTTCGAATGGCTGAGGTTCTGGGACTATTAAAGTACCTGTTGTATATAACATTGAACGTTCCATCTCTTTTTACCTCATCCAGCCAGTTATCAATAGCAGTTAAAAGATCGGGAGAATTTTTTCTTACCGCCCATGCAATACGCTGAGGCAAGCTTATCATGGTAATAATATCAATATTGGGATAGTAAGCGGCATTCACCATGGCTATCATTTGATCTGTAACTGTAAACTCAATCTCACCTTCTGCCACCTTTTTGATTAAGGATTCCGTTTCTGCAGTAGCACTGTCCTCTTCAATAATTATTTCTCCCCCAAGTTCCTGCGACAGGTTTTCCAACCGATCTTTAAAAGCAGATCCATACTTTACATATACTTTTTTGCCAATTAGATCCGCTGGATTTCGGACCATCTTTTTTTCAGCGAGATGTGGATTATCAGCCCAATTTTCAGGCTTCCGCTGCACAAGTACCTGACTTGTGCTAAAATGTGTTTTAGTGAATTGTATGATTTTTTTACGTTCAGTTGTTATCGTAAATGGAAAAGCAATCACATCTCCATACCCCTTATTAAGCTGTTCAATAGCAACATCAATACTTGTGACCACTTTAATTCTTAATTCTACTTTAAGATGTTTCGCCAATCTTTGAAGTAATTCATATTCATAGCCCATAGCTCCTCCCTTGTAATAGAAGTAACTAATGGAGTTATTGTCAACAAGGGCATTGATATATCCTCTCTTTTTGATTCCATTCAGGTCCAAATGAATTTCAGGCCCTGACACCTTTTCTTCCTTAACAGGGGGTTGGTCGCAAGAAATAACGAGGAGAAAAAGGGCGCATAAGTAATTTCTCAAAGAAAAGACTGAAGCCATGAATTGAAAATACGCATATTTGATTGAAAACAGAAAGTATTGTTCTCCCGAAAAAGAGCGTTCAATTACCAACAAGGTGGATTAGCTCGCTGTTAAACCTAATTCCAGCATTATTGAATGCCATAGCCAACTGAATGCGTAACCAACCATAAGTAATGTGAGACATTGTCAAATTCAATTTCAACCCTTATATATTGCATATTAAATTCTATTCAAAAACATCCAAATATGAAACTAAAAATACTGACCATTCTTCTTGCCCAAAGTATTGGATTATCTTGTTTCGCGCAGGTCGATCTATCCTATTATCTACCCGAAGGCACTTCTTATAACCCCGCTATACCTACCCCAAAATCCGTTGTAGGGCACGAGGTTGGGGAGTGGCATATTACCCACGACAAGCTGGTCAGCTATATGCAGGCGCTTGCCAATGCGTCCGATAGGGTTTCTCTGGAGGTGACGGGACACACCTACGAAGCTCGCCCACTTCTCCTTTTGACAATTACATCTCCAAAAAACCAGCAAAACATTGAAGCCATCCGGCAGCAACATATTCAGTTGAGTGACCCTGCAAAATCAGCAGGACTTGATGTTACTAAAATGCCTGTTGTTTTTTACCTCGGCTGTAGCATTCATGGTAACGAACCAAGCGGGGCTAATGCAGGGTTGGTAATGGCCTATCACCTCGCGGCAGCACAAGGTCCGGAGATAGAAAAGTATCTTGAAAATACTGTGGTTCTCTTTGATCCAAGTTTTAACCCTGATGGACTTCAAAGGTTCTCCACCTGGGCCAATTCCCATAAGAGCAAACTAATTTCTGCAGATGGCAACGATATGGAACACAACGAAGCCTGGCCCGGAGGAAGAACAAATCATTATTGGTTTGACTTAAATCGCGATTGGCTTCCTGGTCAGCATCCGGAATCTCAGGCTCGCATTAGACAATTCCACAGGTGGAAGCCTAACATTCTTACCGATCATCACGAGCAGGGAACAGACGCTACTTTCTTTTTCATGCCTGGAGAGCCTACGCGTGTCAATCCCAGAACACCAAAGATGAACCAGGAGTTGACAAAAAAATTAGGTGAATTCCACGCCAAAGCTTTGGATAAAATCGGCTCACTGTATTTTACACAAGAAGGGTACGATGATTTTTATTATGGAAAAGGCTCTACATACCCTGATGTGCAAGGTTGTATCGGAATATTATTTGAACAAGCCAGTTCACGTGGGCATGCACAAGAAAGTGAGAATGGCTTACTTCGGTTTCCATTCACCATTCGCAATCATTTTACTACCATGCTCAGTTCGCTGGAAGGTGCCAATTCCATGCGCGAAGAGTTACTCAACTATCAAAGAGGTTTCTATAAAGATGCAATGAATGAAGCCTCAAAAGATCCTGTTAAAGCAATCGTATTCGGATCGAATAAAGATAAAGCACGGGCATTTCATCTTGCGGAAATGGCAGCAAGACAAGAAATCAATATCTACCCTACTACCTCTACTCAAACATTCAACGGCCGCAGCTATGAAGCAGGTTCGAGTTATGTTATTCCTCTCAACCAACCTCAATACAGATTGATCAAATCGATGTTTGAAAAGTTGACAACGTTTGAAGACAGTTTGTTTTATGATATTTCGAGTTGGACCCTTCCCCTCGCATTCAACCTGGAATACGATGAGCTAAAATCGGTTCCATCTCTTGGAGAAAAGCTAACCTCTCCACAATTACCTATCGGTGAAGTCATCAATGACAAAGCTTCATTTGCCTATGCCTTTGAACCGTTCGGGTATTATTCTCCACGCGCTATATACAGGTTGATCAGTCATGGCATTAGAATCAAAGTAGCACATGAAGTTTTTCATCATCCTTCTGGAAAAAGATTTGAACGCGGCTCAATAATGATTCCTGTTGAAGGACAGAGCCTGGCACCCGATCAGATTGCAGTATACATGCGTGAGGTGGCTGCTCAGGACGGTATTAATGTATATGGTTTCAATACAGGACTGGATTACAAAGGAGTAAGTCTTGGCAGCAGAACTTTTGATGTCGTGAACAAGCCCTCCATTGCAGTATTGATGGACATTGGCATTTCTCCCACCGATGCCGGAGAGATTTGGCACCTGCTTGATCAGCGTTATCATATTCCAGTAACTATGTTGCCCATCCCCGTCCTTAATTATACTAGCATCGATAGGTACACTACTATTATTATTCCGCCAGGAAGGTATAATGGTATCAGTGAAAGCACGAAAGAGAAATTAAAAACATGGGTACAAAATGGAGGTACATTGATTGGCCTTGAGGATGCAGTGAACTGGTTCACTACCGCTGGGTTTGGAAAATTTGAAATGAAAAAAAATCCAGAGAAAAAGGATCACGTGGCTCCACGGCCTTATGAATTTATTGACGAAGACAGAGGTGCACAAGTAACGAGTGGAGTAATTTTCGAAGCAAATGTAGACCTGAGCAACCCGCTTTTGTATGGATATTACAACACCAAAATGCCTATGTTTAAATCCAACAATTACTACATGGAGAAAGCAAACAGTCCTTACGCCAACCCAATAGTTTATGGAGACAACTCATTAATGAGTGGATATATTTCAAAGGAGAATTACGCTAAAATGAAAAATTCGAGTGCGGTTGGTGTGGCATCACTTGGCCGGGGCAAAGTGATTGGATTTACTGAAAATCTGACACTTCGTGCTTTTTGGTATGGCACCAACAAAATGTTGATGAACGCTATCTTTTACGGGCCTATGCTCAATGGAGCGATGAGCAGGTAATTACTAATTGAAAATAACACTTTGTACTTTTACCCCTTGTTGTTCGTTACAACAAGGGTTTTTTTAATTATAGTTGTGGATGAGGTCAGTTCTTATTCTGTGTGTTTCCCTTCAAATCATTTCACTGGCAGTACAAGCACAGAAAAAGGATTCCATTAGAAATGGTATCACTAATAAGATCAAGACTTCTGATTTAACCGAAAAATCTTTTAAGTCCATTGTAAGAAAGTCCGAAGCAGATACTGTATTCAACTTCAAAAGTGAGGAAGCCTTTCTTCCTTATGAAGGAAAAATCATCAGACAGATTACCATACAACCGTTACACTTTTACAAAACCATTCTGGATACCACTAAAATTCTAAAAAATAAATTTATTCAATTTGGAGAATCTTTACATACCGACACGCGCGAACAGACTGTCAAAAACAATTTATTCATAAAGGAGGGCAAACCTCTCAATCCATATCGGGTAGCTGATAATGAGCGGTATTTGCGTGATCTTAACTTCATTAAAGACTCACGAATTTTTGTGGTGCCACTGGATGATGACTCAGATTCTGTGGACTTACTGGTAATGACACGTGATGTGTTCAGTCTGGGCGCCTCCCTGGATCCCAGCAGTACCACTTCCGCCAATTGGCTCCTTCAAGAAGCAAATTTTCTTGGAACAGGTTTAAGATTTGCTTATACCGGAATTTATGATTCAGATAGAAGTCCAAAGTTGGGTTCAGAATACTCCATACGTCAAAATTCAATACAAGGAAGCTTCATTGACGGAACAGTGGGTTATACCAACATCAATAATGCAAGGAGTTTAGGTAATGAAAATGAATCTGCCGTTTATCTACGCTTAGACAGGCCGCTTTTTATGCCCTATGCCCGGTGGGCTGGAGGCGTGGAATGGAGCCGAAACTGGTCCAACAACACATCCCTAAAACCTGATTCACTATTTGCCCGGTATATTTATAGTATTCAGGACTACTGGGGTGGTGTTACTTTTGGAGAAGCTCGTTCTTCCGAATCAGAAATAGAAAACAGGACCCGTAAGTTTCTATCCGTAAGGGTATTGGATCAGCACTTTATCAAAAATCCAAATATCGCGCTAAACCCGAGAGACAATCTATTATACTCCAACAGGGTATTGGCTTTAGCGCAGTTTACTATATTTCGTCAAGATTATTACAAAACAAAATACATCTTTGGTTTTGGAAGAACGGAAGATGTTCCCTACGGTTATTCTATTTCTCTTACAACTGGCTGGGAAAGGCAGTTTGGGCTAGAACGCCCGTACAGTGGAACGGAAATAAGAAAAACATTTACCAAAAATGGAAATATAATTTCTTTGGATGCCGAGCTTGGCGGGTATTTTAGAAATAAAGATGTGGAGGACATGAGTTTAAAATTTACAGCCAACTACTTTACTAAGCTTTATGATTTCACTGCCTATAAAGTCAGAAATAGTGTAGAGGTGAGTTTGGGTAAATTTTTTAGACGATCTATAAAGAATCCGCTGGATATCAATAATGAAAATGGCATCCAGGGCTTTCGTGCTGACAGCCTGGCCGGTGATTCGCGATTGCGTGCGCGTTTTCAAGCAATTGTTTTCACTAACTGGAAGTTAATCGGATTCAATTTCGCAGTCGTTCCACAACTCGACTTAGCCGTTCTTGCACAAAGAAATGAAACTCTATTTAGCGGGAGTCTTTTTCAGGGTTATTCCCTGGGGTTAAGAACAAGAAATGAAAACCTAATATTCAATACCGTAGAGATGAGAGGGTATTTCTTTCCTTCCACTGTAGAGAATGTAAACCAATATCGAATTACCATTTCAGCAAGTCTTCGCATTAAGTACCCCACCACATTGGTAAGGGCTCCAGACACCATTTTCAACTAGTAAAACGCAGGGTTTCAAAGATTTTCTTATTTTTGTGAAACTATCGTTCCAGCGTGATCCGCAAATTTTTTCCTCTGGACAAGAATTACCTCCTCGAAGAAGCTCAGCTTTCATTGCAAGACCACCTACTCCTTTCCCTAATAGAAAAAGTGAAAGAGATTTATATGCTACAGCATAACCCTCTTCTTATTATGGACGAGCTTTCCACAAAAATTGTAGCCTATAAGCCCAAAAGTCTTGAGCTCCTTTATCCTTTTTATCAAAACATGGCTGCCGTCTATCGTTATAAGTATGGCGATAATCAACTTGAGTTCCTTTGGGATGGAACAGACCATACAGAAAGGTACAAAGAGGAATGGTCATCCGTCTTCGAAAAATGGACATCCGATTTTTGTGGGCAGCACCAATTTCTAATGGCTGTAATGGATCTTACGGTATTCCTTCCGTTGAATCAAAAAGTACATCTTGCCGAAAACAGAATGAATTCGTTTATCACACAGTTTTTCGACCTAAAAATTCATAAAAACCTGGGTATTGTTGAGATGAAAGTGGCCTAATCACATTCTTTCACACACGCTTTTGGCAATAAGGGAATTGTTATATTTGTTTACACCTGTCTAAGCACCTAAAGCTATGAACGTTAGAAGAGTATTTTGGATCAGTTCTATTCTGATTTCTGCCGTAATCATTTACTGGGCCTACTATTGGATTGATGCATTACTCCTATTTGTTATTGTCGGTCCATTAATTGTAATGGGGATTCAGGATATCTTTCAGAAGAAACAATCAGTAAAAAGAAATTTCCCGGTTATAGGACGTTTGCGTTATTTCTTTGAAATGATCCGACCCGAGATTCAGCAATATTTTATTGAATCGGATACCGATGGAGCACCCATTAACCGCAACGACCGTTCGGTTATTTATCAACGTGCCAAAAAACAAATTGACACCAAACCCTTTGGCACGCAACTAAACACCTATGCCGAAGGATATGAATGGGTCACCCACTCTATTACACCAAAAGATTTTCATACCCTAAACCACAGCCCTAGAATATTAGTTGGAGACGGCCGCTGCAAACAACCCTATAACGCCAGTGTGCTCAACATATCGGCAATGAGTTTCGGTTCATTGAGCGGCAATGCCGTGGAGGCACTGAATTGGGGAGCTAAGGTCGGGGGGTTCGCTCAAAACACCGGGGAAGGCGGCATCAGTCCGCATCACCTTAAACATGGCGGTGATATTATATGGCAAATTGGTACCGGCTATTTTGGTGCACGAGACCTGGAAGGCAAATTTAGCCCTGAAGCTTTCACAAAAAACGCTACACACCCCAATGTGAAAATGATTGAGGTGAAAATTTCGCAAGGTGCTAAACCCGGACATGGTGGTATTTTACCCGGAAAGAAAAATACTCCTGAAATTGCAGCTATCCGAGGTGTTAAAGCCGGCACAACTGTTTTTTCACCCCCATTTCACAGCGCGTTTTCATCACCGATAGAACTCATTCATTTTATAGAAAACTTAAGGAACCTGTCAGGGGGCAAGCCTGTAGGATTCAAACTATGCATTGGAAGAAAAAGTGAGTTTCTGTCCATTTGCAAAGCAATGGTAAAGCTCGACAAGTATCCCGATTTTATCACAGTAGATGGAGGAGAAGGAGGAACAGGGGCCGCGCCTCCGGAGTTTACCAATTTTGTAGGCATGCCATTACTGGATGCACTGGACTTTGTTGACAATTCACTGCGTGGCTTCGGCATTCGTAAACAGATGAAGCTAATTGCTGCTGGAAAAGTTTTTACAGGCTTTCATATTATTAGGGCGATGGCATTGGGTGCCGATTTATGCAACAGTGCCCGTGCTATGATGATGGCTGTAGGTTGTATACAAGCCCTGCGTTGTAATACCAACGACTGCCCTACTGGAGTGGCAACTCAAGACAAAGTACTTGAAAAAGGATTGGTGGTTGAGAGCAAATTCCAGCGGGTTGCCAACTATCATAAAAACACCGTAGAGAGTTTTGTTGAATTGATGGGAGCATCAGGTATTGATGAACCTTCAAAACTCAACAGAACGCATGTCTACAGAAGAGTCTTTATGAACATGGTCAAGACTTACGAAGAAATTTATCCTACTATTCCAGAAGGCTGCTTACTGGATAGTGGTGATGTCCCTTTTGATTTTGATGAATGCTTGAAGCGATCTTCTTCAGAAGTCTTTGAGGTGGTTTAACAGAATAAAGTGGCCATACTTGCTTTTGTCTCCAATTTGCTCTCATGGTCAATTCGCACAACACCACAGGGTCAGTACAAACTGAAGTGACTTTTGTTTACAACCACTCATGATCGCAGATTAATATTTTTCCTATTATATTGCAGTTGTGCAACAAGCCCCATTATTATGTATGTATGTGTCATGGGTGTACTGTGTAGGCAAAAAAGTGTATACAGATCTCTCCCATTGTGTTAGCAACCTGAAGCTTTTACCAGCTAGTGGGCTTAATGTTTTGCGATGCCCTAAGAATGTCTCTGCGGCTTATCTGTCCAATCAACGCTCCATTCTCTACCACAGCATATCTACGAATGGGTGATTTCAAAAATTCAACGGCTGCCTCAACCACCGTGGTAGTAGGCGGAAATGACAATACGTTGACATTCATGTAATCAGAAACTTTACTCAAAGCCACAGGCAAGTTGTGATAGGCCTGATCAACAATTATACGAAGGCAATCCTTTTCCGAAAGATTGCCAACCAGGTGGTGGTGCTCATCCAATACTGGCGCTCCTGAAATTTGCTTGCTGATGATGATATCTATGGCCTCATGAATACTCTGATCTGGTTTGAACGTAATCATATTATCCAACACCCCCATGTATTTCTCAATAGTTTCATACTTCATCTCGTGGGGGTTCTCCTTTTCAAATTCCGGTGTGAAGTTCATAGGCTTTAGGATTGGGTGATGGCCCCAATGTTTAGTGTAAATAAATTTACTAATTTCTAGTATTATAATCAACAGAAATATTTTGTCCTTCCGGGTCCCTGAGATTGATCATTCTAGCCATTTGCACCTTAACTAAAGGCCTTTCTGGCTAAAAATTCAGGAGGCACTTCAGAGGTAGCCAGGTGTTTATTTTCAACTAAATATTAGAAATCGGATCAAAGTCATTAATCGATCAGGAAAGATTCCAACCCAAAATAGAGCAATAACAAGAGCCGCAATGGTAATCCCACTGATAAAATAAACGGAAGGCTTTAGGGTTACCTCCGGTCTATCAATGGCCTCTTGTTTTTCACTCATAATTGAAATAATTCTGATATAGTAAAACAAGCCAATGGCACTATTAATAACCAAAATAATTACAAGTAGCCACATATTACCCTGTACCCCAGCGGCAACAATGTAGAATTCACCAACAAATCCGGCTGTTAGGGGAACACCAGCCAGAGAAAGCAGCATGGCGCTGAAGATGGCGGCAGTCCATGGACGTCTCCAAAATAAACCTCTGACGTCATCAAACAACTCCGCATCCCTTTGGCTATCGGACAATGTAGTAAGGATTCCAAATGCGCCAACTGTGGTTATAAAATAGGCCACCAGGTAAAAGGCAACAGCCTCAATGCCTAGTGAGCCTCCTGCCAAAAAGGCAACCAATATATATCCCATATGGGATATCGAGGAGTAGGCTAATATTCGTTTTATGTTTTGTTGTTGGAGTGCTAGCAAATTCCCAATAAACATAGAGGCAATGGCTACCACAGAAAAGATAACCACCAAGCTAGTGTACTGATGTCCATTTATTTGTAAAAAAAACCTTACAAGCAGGATAACGATCCCTCCTTTTGAAACCGTAGCTATAAATGAAGTCACTGGTAAGGGAGCACCTTCATATACATCCGCAATCCACATGTGAAAGGGAACCACTCCTAGTTTGAAGCCAATACCAATCAGGAGGAATCCAAGGCCGGCTATCATCAGCAGAGGCAGTTTGGAAAATGGAGCAAGATAACTGGCAATGGCTCCAAACTCCATGGAACCGGTTGTATAGTAAATCAGCGCCATGCCGAATAACATAAAGGCTGATGAAAATGCGGCCATGATCAGGTACTTAATGCCTGCTTCATCGGAGCGTTTTCGTTTGCGCAAATAGGCGATCATGGAATAAAGAGAAACGCTTAGAATTTCCAGACCGAGAAAAAGTGAAACAAAATGCTTACTGATGACCAACGTGCACGCACCAAGCGTTGCCAAAATTAATAATATATAATATTCTTCCTTTCGTTCTTCCCGTTGTTCAAAGTAAGCATAAGAAAGCATGGTAAGAGCCAGGGCTGTTATTAAGATCAATCCAAAATTGAATTTTCCAAATCCATCAAAAATGAAAAGTGGTTCGATAATACCTTTCGCGGGGGTATCGACAGTCACAAGAAAAATAAAATCAGCCAGCAACGACAAGGCTGTAATTACGTAAATTACTTTGTGGTTGCGCTTAATAGCAATAGAAAACAAAATTAAAATAGCTGCACTTGTAAGAATAAACAGCGGCACGATGTTCAATAGATCCTCCCTACTCATCACTACCTCCTTTCTCTCTGAGAGAAAAAGCATCTCCCGTCTTTAAAGATGGTAGAACACTTGCCTCAACTTTATTGTTGGGATGAAGCATCACATTCACAGCCTCTATTGATGTGTTTAATACCGGTTGCGGAAATAAACCAAGCCATATAATGGAAATTACCAGCGCACCCATTATTATTCTTTCACGAAATGAAAGGTCTGTCAATTCCATAGAAACTACAGGGCTACCATAGAAAACCTTTTGAAGGATACGAAGCGAATAAGCGGTAGCAGCTACCAGTCCGATGGCGGCCAATATCGTAAGCATAGGAGCCACTTGCCATACGCCCACCAGTGTTAGAAACTCAGCAACAAAATTTCCGAGCCCTGGTAAACCCCAGGTGGCCATGGTAAAAACAAGTGCAGTTGCTCCCATGAATGGCATTTTCATCCAAAAGCCACCCATCTCCCTGATATCGCGTGTGTGAATACGCTCATAAATCATGCCTGCCAAAATAAACAATGCCCCTGTGCTTATGCCGTGTGCCATCATTTGCATTACCACTCCCTGAGCGGCAACTTCATTAAAAGAAAATACACCCAGCATAATGAAGCCCATGTGGCTTACACTGGTATAGGCAACCAGTCGTTTCAGATTGGTTTGTGAAAAGGCCAAAAGGGCACCATACAAAATGCCCAATACACCAATAGCCATCGCCCAAGGTGCAATTTCCATTGCTGCATCCCGAAATAAAGGAACAATAAACCGCAACAATCCATACGCTCCGGTTTTCAACATTAGTGCTGCAAGTACCAGGCTTCCTGCTGTTGGCGCTTCTGAGTGTGCATCGGGGAGCCAGGCATGAAAGGGCACAGCAGGCAGTTTCACTATAAAGGCCACAAGAAATCCAAGCATAAGCCACATGCCAATTTTGGGGGCAAGCGCAGTGCCTAGCAACTGAAAATAATCAAAAGAATAAATACCAGTTTGGCCGCCATGAACAAAATATAAACCCAGAATAGAAAGCAGCATTAATAAACCACTGGCTTGTGTAAAAATAAAAAATTTAAATGCCGCATATCTTCTATTTTCATGACCCCAAATAAGGATAAGAAAAAACATAGGAATGAGCATAACTTCCCAGAAGAAGTAAAACAGAAATAAATCCATTGTTAGGAATACGCCCGTGATGCCGGCCAACACCCATAAAAGACAAAAATGATACAGACCAACCCTGCTTTGGATTTCTTTCCATGAAATGAGAACAGATAAAATACCGAGAAAGAAAGTTAATGAGAGCAGAAGCAGGCTTAATCCATCCAAGGCCATGTGAAAGTTTATGCCGAAACTTGGAATCCAGGCAACGGAAAAGTTCAGGATCCAGGATGAGCCCGAAGCAGGGCTCTTCATATTCTGAATCCAGATAATAATTATAGCTATAAAATTAGCGAGCAACGTAAGCAGTGAAATCCACCTGGCATAGAGATGGCTTTGTTTAGCCACAATCCATGAAAGAATTCCACCAAGCAAAAGAGTCACTATAAAGCCGGGTAGTATTATAGCCATATCCCTAGTGTTAAAATTAAGATTGCACCAATTACAACGCCAATCAAATACCACCTCAGAATGCCACTTTGGGTAAAGGATAAGATACGATGAAAAAAGTTTGCCGCTCTCACCACCCCATTATAAGGCCCATTAAAAGGATCATTCTTGTTGATGTTGGCAACATAGACAAACGGTCGTACAACAAGCCAATCGTACAAGCTATCGAATCGCCATCCACTCAACCAAAAACTGTGCAAGTGTGGAATAGAATTTTTGATTTTAAAATGAAGTGATGGCCTTTTCATGTAAAGAAAATAAGCCAGCAACAAACCACCTATCGAAAGTATTGCTGCAGCCAATTGAATAATCCACTCCGAACTTTCTATTCCGGGGCGAATTGAAGTCACCGGCAAGACCGGACTAAGAAAATCAGTAACCATCTGTACATGACCCATTGAGTGAGGTATTTCAATGAAGCCACCAATAGTGGAAAGAATGGCAAGCACCACCAGGGAAATGTTGATGGCTAATCCGGGAACCCGTGTTACCTGTGTTTTTACTTCACCAAAAAAAGTTAAGAAAACCATCCTAAATGTATATACAGTTGTAATAAATGCTCCGATCAGTGCAGCCAGGAAAAGCCAATTGTTACCTTTTTCACTTGCCCACGACAGCCAAAGAATCTGGTCTTTGCTATAGAACCCCGCTGTCACAAACGGTAAGGCCGCAAGAGAGGCAGCGCCAATCAGGAAAGTCCAATAAACCAATGGAAGTTTCTTTCTCAGTCCTCCCATTTTAAACATGTCGTGTTCGTGATGAACGGCCGCAATGACGGCACCTGCTCCCAGGAAAAGAAGCGCTTTAAAAAAAGCGTGTATCATGAAATGAAAAATGGCAGATGACCAGGCGCCCACGCCCAGAGCCAAAAACATATAACCGATCTGGCTTATAGTTGAATAAGCCAACACGCGCTTAAGATCATATTGAGTAAGTGCGCTGAACCCGGCAATTAATAAAGTCAAAGCGCCAATAACCCCAACAGTGAATAAGGCTATTGGAGCCAATTCGAAAATAACATGGGTGCGGGCGATTATATAAACTCCAGCAGTAACCATAGTCGCTGCGTGAATGAGCGCACTAACAGGAGAAGGACCAGCCATCGCATCGGGTAGCCAGGTTTGCAACGGAAGTTGCGCAGATTTACCAACTGCGCCCCCCAATAGCAGCAGCGCAATCAATGTAGCCTGAGAGGAGCCAACGACCCAAAGCTGAGGCGCTTGTTCTTGAATGCCAGCGATATTGAGTGTGCCGAAAGTTTTGAAAAGTATGAACAAGCCAATGACCATCGCTGTGTCCCCCACCCTCGTAATGATGAATGCTTTGCGTGCAGCATATCCGTTCTTTTCATCAAGGTACCAAAAGCCAATCAGAAGGTAGCTACACAAACCTACACCCTCCCATCCCAAATACATCAATAATAAATTGTCGGCCATCACCAATATGAGCATGAAGCCCACAAACAAATTGAGGTAGGCAAAGAAGCGGGCGTATCCTTCATCGCTGGCCATAAATTCAGCTGAATACAAATGGATAAGAAAACCAACGAAGGTGATTACAAAAATGAAAACTAAGGATAGGACATCGAGGTGAAAGGCAAAAGCTACACTGAAACCGGAAGCCTCAATCCAATTCCATACTACTTGTTGATAAGACTGCGCAGTTGGGGTTGCCGTCAGAAATTCAAATCCGATGAACAAGGTCATCAAAGCAGATAACCCTACACTTCCCGCACCCACTACGGGCACTAACCTACGGGGTAGATTGGTTCCCCCAAAGATCAGTATTACTGCTCCCACAAAAGGTAATCCGGGAATTAACCAAACTAAATCGCTCATCGTTTATCCTTTCATTTTATTAGCCGCATCACTATCGAGTGTTTTTAACTGATGGTACATCTGTAGAATCAGCGCCAAGCCAACGGAAACTTCGGCTGCTGCCATCGTCAAAATAAATATAAACATGACCTGTCCATCGGGTTGCGCCCACTTGGAACCTGCAACAATAAAAGCAATGCCTGCTGCATTCAGCATTATCTCCACAGAGATCAACATAAAAATTATGTTCCGCCTTATTAACAAACTAACAAGTCCCAGGGTGAACAGCACCGAGGCAAGTATTAAACCATATTCTGCAGGTATCACATTCATTCTTCCTTTTTTTCTAAGAACCGATGCGTAACTTTTTTCTTTTGCCGACCCAAATGGTAAGCCCCTACAATTCCTGACATAAGTAAAATGCCACTGAGTTCAACTCCAAGTACATAGGGCCCATACAAAGACATCCCCACTGCTTTGGCTTCAATCATATTTTCAGATAATCCAGCGGGTTCACCTGAAGTTAAAATATAGAGCATTTCCACTAAGAGTATCGAAGCTAAGATGAGCGGGCCAATTATAATTTTTCCGCTGAACCATTGCTTTTCCTGTGCCACAGATTCTTGTCTAAGGTTAAGCATCATGATTACAAAAATCAAAAGCACCACAATAGCTCCTGCGTAAATGATTATCTCAAGTACAGCAATAAAAGGAGCCCCCAAAACATAGAATACTATAGCAACTGCCAGGAAAGAAACAACCAAGTAGAGTAAGGCATGCACCAGGTTGTGCCGTGTAATAACCATTACTGTGGCAATCACAGCGATAGCAGAGGCCATATAAAAAATAATTGCCATATCAGGGTAATAAGCTTTTAGTGTCTATCGGAGGCATTTCATTATCGTTTTCCCCTTTACCTTTTCCACTGATGGCAACCCCAGCGATATTATAAAAATTATATCCCGGATGCTTACCGGGACCATCAATCAGTAGTTCATTTTTTTCATACACCAAATTTTGTCGGTTATATTCGCTCATCTCAAAATCGGGTATAAGCTGAATGGCATAAGTTGGGCAAGCCTCCTCACAAAAGCCACAAAAAATGCAGCGTGAAAAATTGATTCTGAAAAATTCAGGGTAACGTCTTCCACTTTCATCTTCTGTAGCTTGAAGCGATATACAATCCACTGGGCAAGCCGCTGCACACAGATAACAGCCCACACAGCGTTCGCCCATGTCGGGGTCACGAGTTAAAACAATCCTCCCTCTCCACCGTGTGGTTAGTTTGTTTTTTTGCTCCGGATATTGAACCGTTTCACGCTTATGAAACATGTGCAAAAAAGTAATCCACAGACTTCGAACAATACTAAACATATAGGCTTGGTTTACATTTTTTTATCATCATTTATACATCAAAATTACCCCAGCCGTCACCACCAGGTTGAGTAAAGCAATTGGTAACATAATCTTCCATCCATATTCCATCAATTGGTCATATCTTGGTCTGGGCAAGGACGCCCGCAACAAAATGAAGAAGCAGATAAAGGCAAAAGTTTTCAAGCAGAACCAAAGCAAGGGAGGAAGAAAATCAGGACCGAGCCAACCTCCAAAATAAAGGGATACCGTTAAAGAAGAAATGAGGATGATGCCCAAGTATTCGCCCACGAAAAAAAGTCCGAATTTCATGCTGGAATATTCAGAATGAAACCCGGCAATCAGCTCGCTTTCAGACTCTGGAATGTCAAATGGTAATCTGTGAGTTTCGGCTATGCCCGCAATTAAAAATATGACAAATCCAGCGAATTGAGGAATGATAAACCACATGTCTTTTTGAGCCTCTACAATAGTGTTCAAGCTAAATGATCCGGAAAGCAATACCACGCCCATCATAGAAAGCCCCATGAATACTTCATAAGAAATCATTTGAGCCGCTCCTCTCATAGCGCCAAGCAGAGAATACTTATTGTTAGATGCCCATCCACCAAGAATGATGCTATAAGCACCTAGTGATGACATTGCCAGGAAATATAATATTCCAATATTCAGATCACTTACCATCACCCCTGGGGCAAAGGGCACCACAATGAAACTCAGCAGCACAGTAACAACTACGATAGTCGGGGCAATCACAAAAACAAACTTGTCTGCAAATGGGGGAATCCAGTCCTCTTTAAAAAAAAGTTTAAGTGTATCCGCTAAAACAATAAGTAAACCAAAAGGGCCGGCCCGGTTTGGCCCATATCGGTCTTGCCATAAGGCTAGCATTCTTCGCTCCAGCCAGATGAGACCTGGAGCAACAATCAAAAGCCCAGCCAGCACTCCGGCAATGATCCATAATCGATGTATGATGGCGTCATCCATAAATTATTTTTTTAATATGCCCCAGGCAGGAAGATCCACATAGGGAACACTGTTCAATCCAATCGGCAGTCCGGCTGTCCCTTGCGCAATTGAATCACTCCATTTTATCGGCAAACGGTATTGCTGTTCTTTAATTTGAAATTCAATGATCTCTCCTTCAGTTAGTTTTAATGCTTCACTATCATTGCGATGAATCAAAAGATAGGAGCCAGGCACACGTTGAGCAACAGAAGCCGACTTCGCGCTTAATTCTTCAGAACCAAAAATATGATAGACCGATACAATCCAAAGTTGATTTTTAATAGCCCTGAATTTTTCAGGAATTTCCTTGAAATAGTCCACTGGGCTATCCGAATTTGTTTCCAACAAGCGCACTCCCGGGTCACCGTCCCGCAAGGCTGTTCCGACCTCTTTCTGATATTTATTAACCGACTGAACTGAATTCCATCCGGGCGACCAAAAGAAAGGTATCATTGATGATGGTGGCAGCGTTCTAGATCCCTCCATTGTGTATGACATTCCTGAGTCATAATCTTCAGGTGGTTTGGGTTCACTTACGTTGACGTTTGCCAGCATGGAAGTTCGCCCACTATAACGATGCGGCTGACGGGGAACGCGTTGTCCATCTGCCATCCGTTGATCAGAGGGTGGTGATACTTTATCGATACCATTGAAAAGTTTTTCTTCATTCGCAATAGTTACCGTTATATCATCAAAGTTTTTCCATTGTTTAATCCTGGCATTATCAGATGCAGCACCAATATCTAACAGCCACCGCCAACTTTCTTTAATTGTATTGGCAGATTCCTGAACCTGGAAGAAACGCTGGGCACGACCTTCATTATTAACCAGAGTTCCATCAGCCTCAGCAAAAGTTCCTGCTGGAATTAGTACATGTGCATTGGCAGAAGTGGCATGGTGAGAATGATCCAACACGATTACATTTTTGCAACGGGAAATAAACTTGTCTGCTACTGTCTTACTACTGTGCCGATAAAGATCATTTTCCATAATGATAACGGTATCAGCCTCTCCATTCTCTACCGCCTGGAATGCTGCCTCCATTGGGTTGCCGCCCATCATGGCCAACCCAAGCGAATTACACTCAGGAACGGTCAAGACAATCCCAACATTTTTATTTTTCTTATGGAGCGCCCATGATACATTGGCCGCTGCTTTCATCACCGATTCGCTTTGGCAAGAACTACCGGAGATGATCACCGGACGTTCCGCACTAAGCAAAGAATGAACTATCCGATTGGCCAAAGCCAGGTCTGCTTCATTAAGACCTATTACCTCTGGTGCAGTTTGATCCAATAAATGGGCAACAGCAAATCCCAGTCTTGCCATTTCTTCAGGAGCTGCCCGGTAGGTACTTGTGGCCACGTCATCCAGCTTTGTTTCCGCAACAGTGGCAACGTACAATGGCCCTTTTTTATCCTGGATGACTTCCCGCACTGCCGCATCGTTCCAAGGAGGAATCGATATTTTTGCTGCCTCCTTCATTGGCTCTTGCCTTATGGATTGACGAATGGCAAGTGCAAGCATGGGAGCCGTGTTGGTGAGGTCTTCGCCCAGAATCAAAACAGCATCAGCCTCTTCAACTTCTTTCATGGAGGGTGTTCTTACCGGCCCATCTTTTAAAATGGCCAGGGCTAGCTCATCCATACTTTGCTCCCGGGTAGATACACCCTGGTAAAAATGCGCCTTACCCACCAATTCTTTTAATACAAAATTGGATTGAAGTGATGCTCGTGGTGACCCTATACCAATGACTTTCGAATTTTTCAACAGTACTGATACTTCCGTAAGGATTTTCTCCCGATCAACCACATGCTGATGAAGAATGGGTTGGCGAATACGGCCCTCACTATTGACAAACTCATAACCATACCGCCCCCGGTCACAAATAAAATATCCATTAATTTCTCCATGATATCGGTTTGTGATCATACGCAAATCTCCGTACCGTTCTCCCGCAATTATATTACAACCCAGACTACAGTGCTGGCAGATAGAAGGCGACATGGTGAGGTCCCACTTTCTGGTATAATGTTGTTTTAAAGTTTTATCTGTGAAAACTCCGGTTGGACACACCTCAGCCAGGTTGCCACTAAACTCACTTTCCAGTGTTCCCTCTTCGTGTCTTCCAAAATAAACATTGGCTTTGGAGGCGAAGACGCCAAAGTCAGTGCCACCAGCATAATCATTATAAAACCTGACGCACCGGTAGCACTGTATGCATCGGTTCATTTCATGGTTAATGAATGGTCCCAGATTCTGATTAAGATGGGTTCTTTTCTTGTATTGGAATCTTCTGTAGGCGTGCCCCGTCATTACGGTCATATCCTGCAGGTGGCACGAACCGCCTTCATCGCATACAGGGCAATCATGAGGATGATTGGTCATGAGCCACTCTATCACACCAGCCCGGAATTCAACTGCATCCTTGTCAAGGATGGAAATTCTCTGGTTGTCGGTAGCGGGCTCCATGCACGACATCATGAGCCTTCCTTTTTTATCATCAGCATCTTTAAAAACCTTAACGGCACATTGGCGGCAAGCGCCAACAGAACCAAGTGCTGGATGCCAACAAAAGTAGGGCAAATCAAAGCCCAGGCTGAGGCAAGTTTCAAGCAGGCTGTTACCTGGTTTGATTTCGTGTGGTTTATTATCGATGTATAGCGTTGCCATATTTATTTAGTAAGGGCATCGGTGTTCATTAATATGTGTTTCAAAATCTTCACGGAAGTACTTCAGAGCACTTTGCAATGGCTCCATGGCTCCGGGTGCCAAAGCACAAAAGGTGTGCCCAGGGCTCAGGGCTTTGGTGTGATACTCCAGTAACTCCAAGTCCTCGTGTCTTCCCTCACCGGAATCAATGGATTCCAAAATTTTCTCTACCCAGGGAAGCCCTTCTCTACAGGGCGTGCAAAAGCCACATGATTCCTGTGCAAAGAAATGTTGGAGGTTCTCAACAAAACCTACAGGGCAGGTTTTGTCATCCAGTACAATCAGTGTGCCTGTTCCCAAACGGCTTCCGGCTGCAGCTACGGAAGTATAATCCATAGGCACATCCATGTGTTCACTTACTAAAAAATCCGTTGAAGCCCCTCCAGGAAGTGCTCCCCGAAACTTTAGCCCATCCTGCATACCCCCGGCATGTTCCTCAATAAGTTCTCGCATGGTTGTACCCATTGGCAACTCCCAGGCACCTGGTTTTTTCACTTTTCCGCTTACACCGTATAGCTTAGTGCCTGCATCTCCTGTGTGACTCAGCTTTTGAAACCATTCTGCTCCATTATTTATAATATGCGGAATGTTACACAAGGTCTCTACATTATTTACGATGGTAGGTCTCCCAAACAAGCCGCTCACTTGAGGGAAAGGTGGCTTAGCCCTAGGTATTGCCCTTTTGCCTTCCAGCGAATTTAACAAGGCGGTTTCTTCTCCGCACATATAGCGACCCACACCAATGTGCAAGTGCATATTGAGATCGAAGCCGGAGCCAAGAATATTATTGCCGAGATAGCCTGCCTGATAAGCTTCCTGAATTGCATTTGTTATCACAGCTGCAGCAGTTTTATATGCCCACCGAAGGAAGACAAAAGATTCATTGGCCTGAATAGCGTAGGCCGAAAGTATCATGCCTTCAATTAATTGATGCGGAGTATTTTCCAAAAGTATCCGATCCTTAAAAGTACCCGGCTCCATTTCATCTGCATTCGCAATGAGGTACTTTGGTTTCGGTGCATTCAACGGAACAAAACTCCACTTCAAACCAGTATTAAATCCCGCCCCTCCTCTTCCTCTCAAATTGGATTCCTTCACCAGTACCTGAACTTCTTTTGGAGTCATTTTCAATATTTTTCGCAACGCCTGGTAGCCCCCAACTGCCTCATACTCCTTCAGGGTAAGCGGCCTTCCGTCTTTGCGAATATGTTGTGTTAAGGGTTTTTCCATAATTAAATCTTACCCATGGTTACGTCATTAGTTTTTAGCAATGTCATTATTTATATCCTCACGTTTACACTATTCATATTTTTTTAAAATCTCATCCAATTGTTCAGTCGTTACATTTCTGTATAAATCATTGTCAATCATAAGTGCAGGAGCGCAATCGCAGGTGCCCAGGCAGCAATTGGGAAGTAAAGTAAATCGGTCGTCAGTAGTTGTTTCTCCAAGTGTTATCCCCAATCGCTTAGTAATTTGCTGTTGCAATTCTTTGTACCCCATTACCCAGCAACTAATGCTATCACAAAGTAAAATCACGTGTCTTCCCACTGGCTTACGAAAGAGCATGTTGTAAAATGTGGAAACAGCTTCCAGTGCATCAGGAGACATTTCCATATATTCAGCCACCTCACATAAGGTCTCATTGGAAATCCACCTGCGATGGGACTGCACCACTTTCAACGCTTCAATGCAGGCGGCCTTCTTTTCAGGCACATGATGAATGGCCTTATCTATTTCATATTTTTCTTCTGTTGTAAGCATTCCTAATTTTCAGGACGTTTATAAATATTCATGTTTGGTTCGTTACAAATAATTATTCACTTACCGGTCAATATCTGCCAGCACATAATCCATAGCTCCTAAAATGCTAAGTAAGTCTGCCACGGTATAACCACGACTGATGTACGGGAGCATCTGAATGTGGGCAAATGATGGCGTTCGAATCCGCATCCGGTAGGGCGAGGTATTTCCATCACTAATAGCATAATAACTGTTTGCCCCTTTGGCTGCTTCGGTACAAATCATTGATTCACCGGGAGGTATCACAGGCCCCCACGTCACACCCAGAAAATGGGTGATGAGTGTTTCAATATCTTTAAGCGTATTCTTTTTAATGGGTGGAGTTGCTAAATGATGGTCGGATTTATAAGGACCTTCCGGCATGTTTTTCATACACTGCTCAATGATACGCAGGCTCTGTCGCATTTCCTCTACTCGTACAGTAGCTCTATCATAACAGTCCCCATGGTTTCCAGTTGGAATATCAAAATCAAACATTTCATATCCAGAGTAGGGACGCTTTTTCCGGAAATCCCACTCGAGGCCACAGGCTCTTAATCCGGCACCCGTTACCCCCCATTCAATGGCTTCATCTTGCGTAAAAATTCCAATGCCCACAGTCCTGGCTTTGAACAAAGTGTTTCGAAGAACCAGTTTGTCATACTCTTTCAGTTTGACAGGAAAATAATCAATGAATTTTTTCACCAAAGTTTCCCAGCCAATTGGAAGATCCTGGGCAACACCTCCAATTCTAAACCAGTTTGGGTGCATGCGATCACCACAAATGGCTTCCACCACATCAAATACCCGTTCCCGATCGGTGAACATATAAAACACAGGCGACAACTGACCAACGTCTTGTGCGAAGGTTCCAAACCAAACAAGGTGGCTGGAAATGCGAAAGAATTCGCACATCATTACCCGAATTACCTGAGCGCGTGGGGGTACTTTTATTCCAGCCAGGTTTTCCACGGAAAGCAGATAAGCAAGATTGTTAATAACACCACCCAAATAATCGATCCGGTCTGTGTAAGGAATGTAGGTGTGCCACGACTGACGCTCGGCCATTTTTTCGGCACCCCGATGGTGAAAGCCGATGTCCGGCACTGCATCTACAATATCCTCACCATCCAATTGCAATACAATTCTTAATACTCCATGTGTTCCGGGATGTTGAGGGCCGATGTTGAGAAACATAAAATCCGAATCTTCACTATGTCGCGCCAGACCCCACTCCTCTGGTTTGAATTGTAATGCGGCCTGTTCACGATCCATCTTATCATCCCATAGCTGAAATGACCCCATTTCTGTTGCCCTCGCTGGATGTTCTTTTCGTAGCGGATACCCCTCCCAGGTGAGTGGCATTAAAATTCTTTTTAAGTGCGGATGGCCTTCGAACTTAATACCAAACATGTCATACACCTCGCGTTCATACCAGTTAGCATTAGCCCACAGATGGATAGCAGTTGGAACAACGGGGTACTCTCCTGTGAGAGCTACCTTAAGACGAAGAAAATCATTTCGTTCGAATGAGAAGAGGTGATAAACAAGGGTAAAATAAGTGGATGGATAAAGAGGATCTTTTTTGCGGCTGCGTTCATCTATCGCAGTGAGATCATAAAAAAATTGAAATGGCTTTGGTAATTCGGTTTTAACAAAGAGTAGCACCACTTTTAGTTTGTCCAACGGAAGCCACAGTGAGACTATACTGTCTTTAGTCTCTTGCTCGATAAAAATATCCTCACCGAACCGTAATCTAAGCTGCTCTGTTGGACCAATATTTGATTCCATGTGACATGGATTATTTACTCTTTCCTACTATTAATCACTCATCGTCCCATATTTAATTCGCTTACTTTTCTTCAATTCTGACTAACTACTAAATTTCATCCGGAGAACGAAAAGAGGTCATCGTCTTTCGTTGCTCATATTTTCTTCGTTTCACGGAAATTTCTTCGGGTTTAATCACACCTTGTTCACCAATTACCCAACTCAAGGGTCGCTTTTCTTTTCCAACGGACTCTACCAATAACAAAAGGCCTTCCATGAAAGCATCTGGCCTTGGTGGACAGCCGGGAACATAAACATCTACCGGAAGAAATTTATCTACTCCCTGAACAACACTATAAATATCATACATGCCACCAGAGTTAGCACATGACCCCATGGATATTACCCATCGGGGTTCCATCATCTGCTCGTGCAGCCGTTTAATTATAGGAGCCATTTTTATGAAAACCGTTCCGGCAATGATCATTACATCTGCCTGCCGCGGTGTTCCACGAATTACTTCAGCGCCAAATCGCGCGAGGTCATATTTGGGCGTCATGCTCGTAGCCATTTCAACAAAACAGCACGACAAACCAAAATGAAAGGGCCACATTGAGTTTTTTCTACCCCATGCCAAGAGGTCTTGTACAGTAGTGAGTACAATATTCTTACTAATTGCTTCTTCAAAGGATCCAATTCCTTTTACTGCTTCTGTTTGACCGGGTTCATTTAACCACCACTTCATACGCGGATTGTTTTTTGTGGCAACTTCTTGTAGGCCTCTATAATCTTTTTACCATCCGGTCCGAAATCCAAAGCCCCATTTCTCCATTCATAAATCAGCACCACAACCAAAAGAATAATAAAAACCATTACCCCCACGTAACCATACCAACCCAATTCATTGAATGCTATGGCCCATGAAATAATGAACATGGTTTCCACATCAAAAATTACAAATAACATAGCAATGAGGTAAAATTGGGAGGAGAAACGAAGGCTTGCAGTACCCGTGTTTAGAATGCCGGATTCATATGGTTCTCCCCTGGCTCTTTCTTTATGACGCTGACCTAACAGATAAGATAAGCCAAGCATGGCGCCAACCAAGCTTAGTACGATGGCTCCGTAAACTAAAGTTGGCCATAACTGTTCAATATTACTATTCGTTCCGTCCAAAATATATTTGCCCCCGACAAACTATTATATGAAACCAAACAATCTATCTTATAAGTTCTGAATCTATTTTCTAAGTTTTCTGAAAAACCATTGAGTTAACAGCTTGAAAGTACCTCATTTATTTAAAATATAAAACATTTCTGAGTTTAGTGGTTAAAAATTGTTGATGAAGATTTAATCACTAAGACTATTGAATGAATGCGCCCTTGAAATACAGAAAACGTCCCTCAACTCAATATCTTTGTAACCGTGATAGAAATCGGAAAATACAATGAACTAGAAATTTTGCGCCATACCAGCGTAGGCCTGTACCTGGGGGATGGCGCAGGTGAAGACGTGCTGCTCCCTAACAAATATTGTCCTGATAATATTGAACAAGGAGATAAACTTCGGGTGTTTGTTTACAAAGACCATGAAGAAAGAAAAGTAGCTACCAATCTTACCCCTAAAATACTTTTAAACGACTTTGCACTATTAAAAGTAACTGCCGTTTCACCTGTTGGGGCATTTTTGGATTGGGGTCTTGAAAAAGACCTGATGGTTCCCTTCAATGAACAAAAGGAAAAAATGGAGGAGGGCAATTGGTATTTGGTTTATATGAATATTGATAAAAAAACCGACAGACTTTATGGCAGCAATAAACTTGATAAATTCCTTCAAAATGAATCGCTAACAGTCGCTGAAGGAGATGAGGTGGACATCATCATCATGCAAAAAACTGATCTCGGGTTTTCCGTAGTTGTAAACAAGGAGCACAAAGGACTTGTATTTAATAATGAAATTTTCAGAACTCTTAAAGTCGGGGATAAGCTTAAAGGTTTTGTAAAAAATATTAGAGACGACAATAAGATTGATGTTTCTCTTCAACCTCTCGGATACGAAAAATTCAACGACCCTAATTGTGAATTAATCCTGACTAAACTTCAACGCAACAATAATTATCTGTCCATTACAGACAACAGTTCACCGGAAGAAATTTATTCTTCTTTGGGTATAAGCAAAAAAGCATTCAAGAAAGCGATTGGTAGTCTATACAAGCAGAGAAAAATAACAATTTCTCCTGATGGCATCACCCTTATGAATCAGGCTTAGACCTGGTTACCCGGCCTTTTGTAAAACAAAACGATAGTAAAGTCGGTCTCCCTTAATCAAATTGGTGTGCAACCTTGAACCAACAACACCGGCAAATTCCGCAAAAAGCTTTTGCCAGCGTTCTGGCACCAACTTCTTTATTCGTTCCTGCTTTACATCATCCTCTGCTTCCATGGCTTGCACCACGTTTTGGCTTATGTTCTCTTCTTCTAATAATTTCAAACCGGAATTAGCCAATTGTTTTTTTAGCAAATCCATATTCTCTACACTTCTGAAATCCACTAGCAAAAGAAATCCACCAGGCTTTAAAACACGCTTTACCTCGCTTAAGAAATTATCCACAGAACCATATGCATGACAAGACTCTACATTGAGCACTACATCAATGGTATTGTCCTCCAGCGGAATGGACTCTGCGCTCCCCTGAATAAATTGAAGGTTAGGCAATTTGTGAATCTTATTTGCCAGATCAACTGCGCTCTGCGCCAAATCTAAACCCACGTAAGATGTTGGTTTAAGTACGCCAGCCACATGCTTAGCCCCTCCGCCTCTACCGCTTCCCACTTCCAGTACATGCTTACCCTCTATCTCCTTTTTAGAAGCCAGATAATGATACATCTGCAAGGAATAGCGCTGTGTTTCAGGGGGTAAAGGCAAATCAAAAGGCTTCTCATTATCATTGGGCACATAACCATAATTCATGAACTGCCATTCTTCCGCAGGAATTTTTTTAGCCAATAATTCATATGTCACTTTTGCATTCAACCGCTTGAACCAGGCGAATCGTTTGAATATCCTAATTATAAATTTGATCATCCGAATAGGTTTATCGCCCAATATAAAGGTATTCGCTAAATATCCTCTCTTCGTTATTAGTCAAATATTTTAATAGTTTTAGGATTGCATTATTGAATAAACATTATCATTTGTATTCGTATACATTAAACTAATTAAAACTTATGGATGGTTCTTCTCGTGGCGAATTCTCATCTTCTTTTGGTTTTGTAATGGCAGCTGCAGGTTCTGCCATAGGTTTGGGCAATATTTGGGGCTTCCCCACTCAAACAGCCCAAAATGGAGGAGCTGCTTTCGTACTGTTATACCTTGTACTGGCATTTGTCGTGGGTTATCCCATATTACTGGCTGAATTTACTATTGGCCGACATACCCAATCCAATCCTGTTGGCGCTTATCAAAGTATTAAAGGTGGGAAACGTTTTGCTCCAATTGGTTTTTTAGGAATAACTACTGTTGGTTTTATTTTAAGTTTTTATTCCATTATCGCAGGTACTATGATGGCATACTTTTTAAGTCCCATACTCAAATTAGTAGGACTTAACCAAGCAGCTGCCTGGGTGATTTCACAGGGCGTATCAAGTAATATCCTATTTGCTTCCATCTTCTTTTTCATCACTGTGCTAATAGTAGCCGCTGGAGTGAAAAACGGGATTGAAAAATGGTCGTCAAGGTTAATGCCCACACTTCTATTGATTCTTATACTGCTTACGATTTATGTACTTACACTGGATGGAGCAATGGAAGGATTGAAAGTATATTTGTTGCCAGATTTCACTAAAGTACTCCATACTCAATTATTTACCAGTGCTTTAGGACAAGCCTTCTTTTCGCTTTCACTTGGTGTTGGGAGTATGCTGGTACTGGCTTCCTATACAAGTAAGAAGGAAAATCTGGTTCGTTTGGGAAGGTTAGTTACGCTTAGTGATGTGGGTATCGCTTTTTTGGCTGGTCTATTAATCATTCCTTCCATGTATGCGGCATCTGCGTCTGGAGCTCAAATTTTTGATGAAACCGGTAGTCTCATTTCTGGGCCTAATTTAATTTTTCAGGTGTTACCTGCTTTGTTCGATACCATGGGCCCTATCGGCATTGGTCTTGCTACAGTCTTTTTCTTTCTAATGGTCATTGCCGCGCTTACTTCTACCATCTCCATGTTAGAGGTGCCAGTAGCTTATGCGGTTGATAACAGAGGCATGAACCGTACTAAAGCCAGTATCATCATTGGCGTATTCTTTTGGGTCGTAAGTATGATTATTGTTCTCAACTTTGATTTGTTATTTGATTTTGTAGTAAGCGCAACTACACAGTTCATCCAACCCTTACTTGGTTTGTTCATTTGCATTTTTGTGGGATGGGTGATGAATAGAAATACTTTGATTGAAGAAATCAAACAGGGCAATCCCGATGTGGAGAATTCATTCTTCATGAAAATTTGGCCCCTATTTATTCGCTACGTCTCTCCGATTTTGATTCTTATTATTTTAGCGCAAGCATTCTTATAACCATAAAAAGAGGCTGACTCAAAAGTCAGCCTCTTATACATCCTGAATTAACCAATTTATTTAAATGTTATGATCAGGTTACTTGTCTCGTAGGGATTGTAGGGGCTTAAGTTTTCCAAGCGAGAAGCCAACACGTCCCACTCTGTGCCAGGCGAAACTCCACCTGAAATAAATCCTTCTTTTTCGCTGAAATACCCTGGGCCAGCTGTGTTTTGTAAATAGGTTGCTAAAAGATCATCATCAAGATCAGGCCATACTGTATTGATCTCATTGGTAAATACATTCTTAATTGAATAATCATTTAACAATATATTGCGGTCTGATTCATCCAAATTGCTTGGTGGTAAGCCCACCTCAGCCACGCCAATTTCTTTCGGATCAGAGCCTGAGGCAACAAACACCCAGTTGAATCCGGTATTCCCCGCAAACAATATTGCATTGGGGTGGTTCGAATTACCATAAACGTCTACAACATCTCCTTTTTTACCTGCAAACATATGAAGCGTACTCAGTGAATATGGATCATCCAAAGGGTTGGCCAACGGAAGCCCCGAAATAAATACCTCCATCTCAGCATCATATCCTTTGCTACTCACCTCTGAATAGTCTATTCTAATAATGGCGTCACCAGCGTCCGGGTTTTCAGCTCTATTGATATTGTAAGGCTTAATTATAGAGATACCCATTATCGGCCTTTCCTTATTCCAAAAAACCTGCATTGCTTTTCCTCCATCGGTATTTCCTTCAGATTCAGCGTCAGTCACCGTGAGCTGATACTCCCAAAGCTTACCTTCGTATTCCACATTGGATTCTACCACCAAATTTTTTACCCTGTTATCATCGTCACTTGTAAATGAAAGACTTATTACCCTGTCTATTCTGTGCTTTCTCAACCCAATAATAATGTCCTCTACAATTTCAGCTGCGCCATCTCCAATTGCGATAAAAGTTCCAAGATGTTCGTAGATGTCATTGCCTTGCAATACATCATCCTTAGTTCTTCCTGATAATCTTCCGCCTTCAGCATACGCTGCATTGCTAATTGAAGCAGGTATCTCTACCCTGAAATTTTCCGGCAGCAAATCTTCCTGCTTGGCTATTTCAAGATTCTCATCGCAGGAGGTGGCCAGTAGCATCACGGCCATCGCCATAAATAGTGTGTATGAAATAAATTTTGTCCGTTTCATTTTTTTAATGTTTTGTTTTACAATTCTTTATAAGGGTTTAAATGCCCTTTCATCATTAAAACACATACATAGGAGTCTACCCTTATGATCCATTTTAATTTTTTTAGAAAAGGCCAAATTTGAGCCAGATTACGGCTTTTCGGTAATAATTGTTGTGTCCGACAAAACTGTAGAAACGGCAAAAAAACCAACTGCACCATTGCTGAGGTCGGTTGGAACGTTTTCACGCTGCACATCAAATATTCCTCCACGCCATTCTGTTTCAGAGAGCACAGACCTTAAATAAGTTTTGTAGTCAGGACTCACAGAATACTTTCTTCTTATTATGATCGAGTTTACTGGAAACAAAAAGTCTTCTTTGTCTGGCTTGAAAAGAGAGTTAACATCTATTGTCTTTAAGTCGTAGTAAATCAATCTTCCCTCACACAATGCCTTTGTCTGACATTCCGGAGTGCCCGGCCATGAAACATGATAATCAATATAATTTGGACTTTCTCCATAATCATTGAGTTGCAGTTGATACAATCCACCGCCTGCTTTATGGTACTGAAGCTCAGCCATGGGCTCTACAGGTACTGATCCTGCCACAGCAAAAAAATCTTTCCCAGCATATTGAATAAAAAGCAAATATTGTTTTCCGAACACTGCTGTCATCTCATCGGTGTAATAATTACCTGATCCCTGGGGAAACTCAACAGCGTTATACACTTTTTTATTTCCCTCTATGACTACCACATTGGCTCCAGATGCCGGCATATCATTTCCATTCAATTCCTGATAGGGATGAGAAAGCTTTATTTTATGACTCATTTTCTCATTGGTCAATACCGCTTCTACTATCAGCAAATCTGAGTCAATTGCTTTTAATGGATCACCTATCCTTTCCTCACAAGAGAAAAGAATCAACAGCATTAGATAAATGGCAAAACGATTCATCTCCACTTAAAATTATATGCAATAGAAGGAGTAAACTGAAATAAATAAAACTGAGTACTGACAACCTCCCTATCCAAAAGGTTCGAAGGAATCTTAAAGCCCCCTTCTTGTTGCTCCGTCTTATTATAATTAATAAAAAGAGCATTCTTCCTGGCGTAAAAGTTGTAAATAGAAAACATCAAATTGTGTTTAAATCTGCTCTCTGCATTCTTATTCAGGTTTAACGTGGCCGAAAGGTCGAGGCGATGATAGTCTGGTAATCGATCATTATTCTTTTGTCCATAAACAGGAATCTCCAATCCATTAAAATTATAATAACTTATTGGCGATGAATAGGGCGCTCCGGTGTAATAATTCCAATTCATTCCAACATTCCAACGGGAATTCAGATCATAACTCAACGTAATACTCAATTGATGTGGCCGGTCATAAAATGCATTGAACTCTCTTCCATTGTTCAAGTCAGAAAATTTTCTCTTTGCTCTGGAGTAAGAGTAACCCACCCACGAGCGCAGACGACCCTCTTCTTTCTTCATTTGAAATTCAATCCCATATCCCTGGGCCTCCCCGAAAAACAATTCTCCTTCCAGTAATGGATTAAGTAAGGTTTCTGCATGCGCTTTGTAGTCAATTTGATTTTTCATTTTCTTATAAAATGATTCAACCTCAAAAGAGAGTCTTGTATTTGGTATATAATGATGATATCCGAATACCAGCTGATTGGCCGTTTGAGGCTTAATGTTCAAACTACTGGGCAACCATACTTCAAATGAAGAAAAAGGGCTAATAGAGTTCGTTATCAAGTGAATGTTCTGAACATTGCGAGCTGCGCTTACTTTAAAAGAACTATTATCATTCAGATTATAACTGACCGAAATTCGCGGTTCGAAGTTTTGATAACTTTTATACTTATCCCCTTTTTTAAAAAACAAAGTATCAACCGGGTTATGATTGTCATCAAACACAAACTCAAAAGCTTCACCCTCATTAGTCCACGTAGAAATACGTAACCCATAATTCAAACCCCAATGATTACTCAGTCTGATTTCGTGATTGCCATACAACACAAATTCACTCGAATTTTTTACGGACACTACAGGAGGAATAGTATTTCCATTTCTGCTTACATTCCCGGGATTGAAATTATAGCCACCAATGGATAAACCAAAGTCAAATTCTTCGTTGGGGTTTATAAAATAACTAAAGTCACCTTTCAAATTAACATTCGATAAATGAGAAGTCCATTGAGTCTGCGTGCTACGATCCGTGTGCAAGAAATAATCATACACACCCCCAGCTAATGTTGTATTTAAAAATAATCGTTCGGAAAAGACGTGGTTCCATCGTACTGTTGTTGCTCTATTGGACCACGCAATGCCGTTGTTGGAGGTTAAAAACTTATCCCCTCCATTGTAGAATGAAAAATACAGCTTGTTCTGTTGATTGAAATCAAAATTAACCTTACCTGTCAAATCATGAAATTGAAAGTTTTTTATATCGTCATTAAACTGTTCAAAAATCCATTTAACCCTGGACACTCTACTGGACAAAAGAAATGAACTTTTACCCTTTTTTATTGGGCCTTCGAGACTCAACTTCGAACTCAGCAACGCCATATTACCAGAAATTTCAAATTGCTGATCATTACCCTTTCTTGTTCTCACATCCATGATTGAAGACAAACGCCCTCCCAGGGAAGCTGGCATGCTTCCTTTGTATAAGGTAATGCCATTCACCGCATCGGGAATGATGGTAGAAAATAAGCCCAGCAAATGACTTGGATTAAAAATGGGGGCATCGTCCATTAAGATCATATTTTGATCACGATCCCCACCGCGAACGTAATAAAATGTAGATCCATCAGAATGCATTTTTACACCGGGCACTATTTCGAGTGACTTAACTGCGTCTGGTTCACCGAAAAAGGATGGCTTTTCTGAAATAGTGGCAGGACGTAAATTGGTCTTGCTCACCTGAATTTCGTTGGCCAGCTGTGGTTCTATACTGGTAACAGTAATTTCCTTCAACAAAGCTGGCGCAACTTGTAATGAGGTGTTATGCGACTGAGAGGTTTGCAAGTCAATATTTGTGACCTCTCGATTAAATCCGATATAAGAGAAAGTAACGTCATATTTTCCGGATGGTATGGTGAGCGAATAGAACCCAAAAACATTACTGGTCGTCCCTACCTTCAACTCTTCAACCCAAACAGAAGCTCCAATCAGTGCTTCTCCATTACTGCTATCTTTAATAAATCCACTAAGTGTAGCCTTCAGTTGTTCAGCACTCTTCTCTTTGGGTTTTAGAATAATTTTTCCTTCAACTGTTTCGTAATCAAAAGAAGCAATCAATGAAAGCGCATCAATAATTTCAGCAATCGTGTTTTCAGATGCCTTATACGTTATTTTTTGATCCCCGAGGATTTTTCGAGGGTTATAAGAAAAGGAAACTCCGCTTTGTTCTGATATATTGTTCAATACATCCTCAAGAGAAATTGAACGAAAGTCAACGCTAATTCTTGTATCCCGATAATTTTCCTGGGCAGTAGAGGAATAGGAAAATGACAATAGAAAGAACAGGACGCTAAAAAAGCGACTGAGTTGACTTACACTCTTGCCTGGTATTAACATCCAGCCCCAGTGATTTCTATTTTATTTCCTTCTCTTGTGTATGTAAGGTTCAATGTAGACTCTAAAACCTTAAGCACAATCTCTAATGGTTGATTTTCAAACGTAACGGTAACCTCGCACTCATCAGATACGTCTGCTGATATGACAATCTCCACACCATAGGTAGCTCGCAGTGTCTCAACAACGGACTTTAAACTCGTATTGCTAAATACCATGTTCTTCGTTTTCCAGGAAAGAAAATTGGCATCTGTGTTTATTGTACTCACCAACTGCTTTTCTTTTTTTCTATAAGTACCCTTTTCACCTGCTCTTAATTCCACAGACTGATTGAGTTCTTTTGGTTTCAATTTTACCACACCCGTTTCAACAACTACTTCTACTTCATTTTGATAATCTAAATTCCGAACATTAAATGATGTTCCCAACACCGTCACTTCTGCTTTGTCCATACCAATGATAAAAGGTTTCTGTTGATCAGGTGTTACTTCAAAAAATGCCTCCCCCAACAACTCCACCGTTCTCTCTTTTTTAGCAAAAGAATTTTTGACAATAAGGGTAGAGTGCCTGTTGAGAGACACAACGGATCCATCCGGGAGGTTAATTACTTCAGTATTCTCTGCAGTCTGATAAATTTGTTCTCCCCCTTTGCCAACAAAATAATTGATTACTATTCCTGAGGCAATCAGCAACAGCAATGCAGCAGCTATCTTTAGCCATGCACTACCTTTAGATTGTGGCTTAAATTCAATTGTTTTTCTCTTATGTTCGACTTCGTTCACAAAATGATTCCACTCCCGTTCCACATCTATTCCTAAAGAATCAACTGCAGAACGGTCATAAATTTTCCCACTCACCTCGTATACACGCTTGAACTTAAGATAAATTTGTTCATTGTCATTTGACAAAGATATCCATCGCTGCAATGCCTCCTCCTCAGTATGGGTTGTTTCCCCGCTGAGGTGCTTTGCAATTAATAACGTCTCTTCGCTATGGTTTTGCTCGTTCAATTTATTATCTCCTATAGTTTACAACACATACTGACCCATCTACCCTTACTGATTAAAAATAAAAAATAGTATTGAAAGAAAATTGGCCAATTGTTTTTTCATCACCGCCAATGCTTTTGACATTTGTGCTTCCACCGTTTTCACAGAAATGTTCATTTTCACTGCTATTTCAGCATACTTCAATCCTTCAAATCGACTCATTTCAAAAACCATTCTGCACTTTTCAGGCAAGGTATTAATGGCCAATTCTATCTCACGCTCCAATTCCTTTACTTCCATATCACTCTCTCCGCTGGAGACACCCTCTTCTGGTATACCATCAAGCGTCACATGATGCTTGCGATCTCGCAGGTAGTTAAGGCTTCGGTTCCGCACTGCCGTATACAAATAACTTTTATAATTCGTGTCCTCCGGTAAGGTTTCAAACTTTTGCCAAACCGAGATAAAAGCTTCATGCACTATATTTTTAGACTCATCCAGGTCGCCAATATATTTCATGGCAAAACCACACAAAGGCTTAAACAAGTCCTTAAAAATGATTTCAAATCTTTTTTTGCTATCGTTGGTCAAGACAGGCAGTTTCAGTTAACAATATCGGGATATTACCATAAATTGTTGCCAATAATTAAGTCAGATTCAAAACTCATTCCTAATGAATAGCAGAAGAAAATTTCTTAAATCAGCTTTAACCGGCTTCGCTGGGGCCACCCTTCTCCCGCAAATAAGTCAAGCAAGTACTGCATCCAATACCCTAAATGAAAAACTTATCTCTGATGACAATTCCGAGGCCTACTGGAATATGGTGAAAAACCAATTTCCATTCACTGATGGGCTGTACTACTTTAACAATGGTTCTTTAGGGCCATCCCCCACTATGGTACGATCGGCCACCAACGACTATCGCAAAATTCTGGATGAATTCCCATCCAAGTACATGTGGGGTGGGTGGAATGACGAAAAGGAAACCGTAAGAAAACAAGTAGCTGACTTATTAAAAACTTCCGAAGAAGAAATTGCCATTATTCATAATACGACTGAGGGCATGAACCTCATCGCACGAAGTTTCGATTTGAAAGCGGGAGATGAAATTATTCTGGCAGACCATGAGCACACCAGCGGTACCATTCCATGGCAGGTGTGGCAGGAAACAAAAGGCATCAAAATAGTAAAGCCCATTCTGCCCATCATTCCAAAAAGTGTAGATGAGATCGTTGAGATTTATAAAAAAGCAATAACACCTAAAACCAAAATTATTTCCATGTGTCACATTGTGAACACCAATGGAATGACGCTTCCTGTAAAGGAAGTTTCTGAACTTGCCCATAGCAGGGGGATTCTTGTGGCTGTTGATGGAGCACAAGCGGCTGGTATGCTGGATATTGATTTACACGACATGCAATGTGATTTTTATACCGCGAGTTCTCACAAATGGTTGTTCTCACCAAAAGGGGTGGGGATATTTTATGCCAGAAAAGAAAGCCAGCATCACTTAAAACCTTTAATCGTCTGCAACGGACACACCGACAAAACAATCAGAAGGCTTGAAAATTACAACACAAGAAATTTGCCTGAGGTATTAGGGCTGGGAGCAGCATTGCAATTCAACCAACTCATAGGCAGTGAAAAAATTGAAGCCAGAACAATGGAGTTGAAAAATTATTTCAGAGCCAAGTTTGAAGGCAATCAAAAATACAAACTCAAAACACCTGCATCTGATCAACTTTCGGGAGCCATTCAAACACTGGAAGTGGTAGGTAAGGATGTAAAAGGTGTGCAGGACTCACTCTTTGAAAAGTATAGAATAGACACAAGGCCCATGTCTACTTTTGGGTTGAATGGGCTAAGAATATCGTTGGCGATTTATAATACTAAGGCAGATGTGGATTATCTGGCCAATGTGATAGAAACCATCAGTTAGGAGTAAAATCTAAATGAAATATTGCATTTTTATTCTTTCGCTGTCAACGCTAACTGGATTTGCTCAAATACAGGTTCATAAAGAGCCCCTACATCATAAGGTCTTCAAAAAATCAAATACACGGGTTCTTGATGTAATCGCTCACCCCAATGACACCTCCCTTATTCATCAGCATAGCAACAACTATTGTTACGTAACAATTAATGGAGGGAAAATATGGGTTCAAAATAAAGGAGAAGAAGGCAGAACACTTGAGTTGCCACTTGGATTTACGGGTGGGTATTTTGACAACCCCAAACAACCGCTTGTCCATCGTTTTGCCAATCGCTCCGAAGGACTTATCCGTCTGATTGCAATAGAAAATCTCTCGGCCGGGAGTGTTGAAGTACTACCCTATCAACCTATTGGCGATGAAGAAATAGTTATAAACAATGCTCATTTTTTGGCAACTAAAATTCTCGTGGATGCCGGGAAACAAACCCAATTTAATTCCTCCGCTAATACCATAGTTGTAAACCTTGGTGAGAACCCATTGCAAATTCAGAAAAAAAGGGAGTCCATTGAACTCAACAAATGGGTATGGATTGGTGCCCAGTCCATTGTTTCAATTCATAACCCTACGCCAAAACCAACCTGGATTGTACTGGTTCGGGTTAAAAAACCATAAAAGTCTACCTCATTTACCACGTGTATAAAAATATTATTCGGCTCTGATACGATATAGTATATTCGGCAACCTATTATCCAATACCTATTTTTTTGACCTATGAATTCCTTAAGAAGACTTGTTTTGATCATTGTGGCTATGGCGACCGTTTCTACCGCTTTTAGCCAGATAAGTGGAACCAATCCAAACGTAATGGAGCGCCCACAGGCGCAAGCCATACAATTAAGTACTGCCCCTGTTATTGACGGGGAAGTGATCAATGATGAAGTGTGGCAACAATACCCTGCATTTGACGGATTAAAACAAATACGACCTTACTCCGGTCAGCCAGCATCCGAAAAAACCGACATAAGAATTGGATACACAGAAACTACCCTTTACGTATCAGTTGTTTGCTATGATTCTGAGCCAGACAAACTGGTAGTCTCTGACGCCAGAAGAGATGCGTCCTTGGACGGCACAGATAGTTTTCAGTTTATAATTGACACTTACCACGACAGGCAAAATGGTTTTGTCTTTGGCACCAACTCCCTGGGCGTGGAGTACGATGGGCAGGTGGACAATGAAGGTCAGGGAAACTTCAACAGCAACAGGCAGCAAGGTGGTACCATTGGTGGGTTTAATTTGAATTGGGATGCCTCATGGGAAGTAAAATCACAAGTAGGCGATTATGGCTGGAGTGCAGAGTTTGCCATACCATTACGCACAATTCGTTTTGCTTCAGGTGAAAACAAAGTTTGGGGGTTGAACATTCAACGCAATATTCGCAAAACCAATGAAGTTGCTTATTGGGCACCCTTACCCATTCAGTTTGACCTCAAAAGACTTTCCCTTGCCGGTGAGCTTACTGGATTAAATCTGAAAAGTCCAGGCAACCTGAAGTTTATCCCATATGCTTTGCACAACATATCAAGAGATTTTTCCGCTGACCCCAGCAAAGCCAAACATTCTCCAGATGTAGGAGCCGACATCAAGTACAGCATAACCCCTTCACTTACACTTGACCTTACTTACAATACCGATTTTGCTCAGGTGGAAGTGGATCAGCAACAAATCAACTTAGACCGTTTTAATTTATTCTTCCCTGAAAAGCGCCCCTTCTTTTTAGAGAATGCCGGATTCTTTACAGTGGGAAGCCCGGGAGAGGTAGACTTATTCTTCAGTAGAAAAATTGGAATCAGTGATGAAGGAACGATCGTTCCGATCCTCGGTGGCGCCAGGGTATCTGGCCGTGTAAACAAAACAAATATTGGTGTACTGAGTATGTTTACAGATGATGTTTCACTCAACGATTCTGTCAATATTTCAAAAAATAATTTCAACGTAGCGCGTGTTAATCAACAAATTGGGCAACGATCTACAATAGGTGGTACTTTCGTAAGCCGCGAAGGAGTGGGTGAAGCGAGTGACGATTTTAATAGAGTTTTTGCATTGGATAGTAAAATAGGAATTGGAAAAAAAGCCCAGGTATCCGGGTTCTTTGCCAGATCGAATTCGCCTGATAGCGTTCAGGATGGTAATTCATTTAAGCTTCAAAGTGGGTATCAGTGGAATGGCCTGGAAATGAATCTGGCCTATACACAAGTAGATGAGGGCTTTGACCCTCAGGCTGGTTTCCTTTTTAGAAAAGCGTTTAAAAAGCCTGAATTTTTGGTGCTGAAAACTATTCGAATGAATGGGAAACTTGGCAATATGCTTGAAATACGGCCCCATGTTTCAGGCCGGGCATTTTATAATTTTGACGGTTTCAAGGAAACAACATTCTTACATATAGATAATCACTGGGTTTGGAAAAATGGCTTCGAAGTTCACACGGGCATCAACTTCACTGAAGAAGGATCTGTGAATGATTTTCAAATATCCGGACTGGGGATTGAACATGCTGCCGGAAGTTATGCTAATAGGGAAGCGCAAATTGTCACTATTACCAATCCAAGTAAAAAATTCTATATCACCACTCGCCATGTAATGGGTGGATATTTTTCCGGATCACGATCAGCGCATAGTGGAACCATTGGATTCAGAATAGGTGACCGATTTAATTCAGATGTTACTTTCGCCCATAATGATATTCACTTATTTGTAAAAGAATCACTGCCTATAGAAACCCTGGTGAAAAGAAATTTTGCTACGGATGTGTTTGGCGCACGTATGTCCTATTCTTTCACTCCTCGCATGACTGTTCAAAGTTTTCTTCAATACAACAGCGCAGCCGATATCGTATCAGCCAACATCAGATTCAATCTATTGGAGCAGGCCAACACTGGTTTGTTTGTAGTGTACAATGAAATATGGGATAGCGGAAGCGTGTTGACAAGAAGTTTTACCATCAAGTATACACATATTATTAATGTCTTAAAATAAAAAAGTATGGCGCTCAGGTCAACCTCTCTTATCGTTCTATTTATAATTGCAGGTTGTGCAGGCAACAAAGAAAAGGTGGACGAAAAGTCTTATCGACTTGGAGCCATTGGCGCTTTTGGTGAAGCGGTAAATGCCGGTGTGAAGCAATTGGCTTTAAGCGCAACTTTATCTCATGAAGAGATGAATGACTTTCTCCCGGAAGCAGAAAAAGTGGCAGCAAAAAATAATGTATTACTACACAGAGAAACCGATCTGATCACTACCGATTTATTTCCAGAAGATATTGCCAAAGGAAAAGAAGTATTACTTATTTACCAGGGCACTACTAAAGATCAGTACCTTCAACTCAAAGCAGACAAAGCAGCTCTTGTTGCAGCCGGAAAATATTCAGGGAAAGAGCGAATGGAAATTGCCAGAAGGTTTGGGAGAATGTTGAGTTACTCACCTCATAAAATAAACCAGTTGCTTGCAGAAAACACATCCTTCAGAACAATGAATGACTTTGGTATTGAGGCCACTAATTTATTCCTCTATTATAAAGACCTGGACAAAGCCACAAAATTCTACACAGAAACTTTGGGATTAGAATTATTATCAGACTATACGATGGCCAAGATCCTGAGGGTAACCAGCGACTCTTATTTAATTCTCGTAGATGCAACCAAAGGAATGCACACCGCAGATGAACCCAAAACAGTGGCACTTGCCTTACTCACCAACCAACTGGGAGACTGGTACAATTACTTAAAAAAAGAGGGAGTAAAAATTAAGTACGAATATAAGCCTAAGGAAGGTGGAGCGCATGATGGTTTTGTGGCTATCGATCCTGAAGGTTATCTGCTTGAATTTGAAACGTTCAGGCAACACCCGGAAAATGAACTGTTCATTCCTCAACTTAATACTGCAAAAACAATCACTCCCCCAGTAACACAAAAAAATACCGTTCCTGAGGGACTGGGTTTCAATGCTACTATCACATGGTTGTACTATAAAGACCTCCCTCCCATGGAAGAATTTTATGAGCAAACACTGGGGCTTTCTCTGATTGCAGATCAGGGCTGGGCCAAAATTTATCAATCCTCAAACTCCGGATACATTGGCCTTGTGGATGAAAAAAGAGGCATGCATAACCACACGGAAAAGAAAGCGGTAAATGTTTCTTTTATACTAAAAGATCTGGATGGTTGGTTTAAGTATGTAAGCGAGAACAAACCTTTTGAGCTTCGCTCCAACGAGATTGGCATTGGCCCTGAAAACAAATACCGCGCTTTTGTTGGCTTTGATCCCGGAGGATACTACATGGAGTTTGATACTTTCTATGAGCATCCCGACAATGAAAAACTGATGAAATATTTATCTGAGTCAGGACAGTAAAAAATCCTGACCCAGATTTCGTTTAAAACTTTCCGAACTTCAGAGTAAGGTTATAAGAGCTTCCACTCAGGTCATTGTCGCTAAGACCAGCGGCATCACTTCCATACACTGATCGGTAGGAATATCCTGGACTGAAGCGCATCCACTTAAATACATTCATTTCTAGCTGTACCCCTGGCTCTGCCACAAAAAAGAAATTTTCATCCAAAGGCATGTTATCGCTCCGGTGATTGGTCTCCCTAAAATTGTACCTGTCATACTGAACTGTAAGTCCCGCACCTGTCATTAAATGAAAGACAAGGTGAAAAGTCCTGTTAGACCCTATTACATACTCGGTAGCCAATCCAAACTGAACATACTCATAACTTAGATCTTCTCCAGGCAGGGCACTAAATTCTGAAGGAACAGGAAGGTTGTTGGTTGTCGCACTTCCGCTTAATCCAAGCAAAAATCTTTGATTGATATACCAGCCACCGTACATCTCCACCATGTTGGCATACTCGCCATTAATGGAAGTAAACTTGTTGGAGATTGCGCCATATCCACCTGAAGATCGAACAGGGTTATTTTTAAAGAGGGTTTGAATTTCTTCGCCTCTGTTCTCTTGCTGAGTTTGCCCAAAACCTGTTAGTGAAGCAAATCCAACGATTAATAAAACTAAAATACTGATTCTCATATCCTAAAATTGATTGATTCAACCCTAGGACAACACAACCAGCCTTCACCCCTACAAATGTTTAAATTTATTTAATGGCGTTTTCACCCCAATGAAGGCATTTGATCCTGTGGTAAAGGTTGGTTCCCTTTTTTTCTTTGCCCACACAACCCATCAGCAACGCCAACCCCAAAGCATGAAATACTTTATTCACAACCGGAATGGTTAATCTCTTCTAATTTCAAATCCCATAAATGCTTTGTTGGACTGCCCGATCACTTTCACCTCCTCTACCTTCGCTCCTCCGGGACCCCTTTTAGCCCATTCGATTATTTTATCTAAAATTTCTTCCTTCCCTTCTATTTCAGCATATACCGATCCATCTACTTTATTTTTCACAAAACCAGTTACCCCCAATTCCCTTGCTGTGTCACGCATAGAAGCCCGGTAAAAAACTCCTTGTACACGCCCAGTAATTATTAGCTGATATGACTTAATCATTCTCCTGTTCTTTAGCAATTGACACTCCCGAAGACGTTCCTATTCGCTCAGCTCCGGCATCAAGTAACTCTTTCGACTGAGCAAAAGTTTTGATGCCTCCTGCCGCTTTGATCCCAACCGTTGCTGGAAGGCTCATTCTCATCAACCGCACATGTTCAACAGTTGCACCCTCCCTGGCAAATCCAGTTGAGGTTTTAACAAAATCGGCTCCTGCATCATTGCATATTTTACACGCCTCCACAATCTCCTGATCCGAGAGGTAAGAGGTTTCGATAATAACCTTTAATATTTTCTGCTGATCGTGAATAAACTTACTTGCCTTGGCCAACTCAATCTTTGTCCATGGTAAGCCCGTTTTAAATGAACTAATATTCCAAACCCAATCAATCTCGTCAGCGCCATTATCCAATGCGCGTTGTGCCTCATCCAATTTTGTTTCCGTCATTTGATACCCGAAAGGAAAACCAACAACTGTGATAAGAGTAGTTTTTCCTTTACCTACTTCACGTTTGGCTCGCTTCACCCAAAAAGGAGGAACACAAATTCCAAATAGGCTGAAATTTGAGGCCTCCACTACCAATTGATCAATTTCTTTTGCTGTAATTGTTGGGCTAAGGTTAGTGTGTTCAATAACTGAAGCAATATTCATACTGCTCAAAAGTATTAATGTTTAATACCACACACTTTACAGTATTTTCTCTTTCCTTGTGGTCGAATCTTGGGTGGACGCTTATGCCCAAAGTAGGGCGGTTGAGATTTGTCTGCCTTTCTTTCGCCACTAAAATTTTTTTCATCCTTTTCCCTTTGCTTCCAGTTCTTCTCCATCCGATCCTTATACTCGTTGCGTGCCTCATAGGTCGCTTCAAATTTCTTTTTCCTTTTGGCGGTCTTAGGAACATAATTTTCTTCCGCGTAATTGGGGTCAATAGAATTGGGCTGTGGATCTGCAGGCTTTTTTTTCTGGGCAGTTGCTACACCAAATGAAAAGAGAAAAACACCAATAAAGACGACATACCTGCCCATTCCACAAAGATAAGCATCTATATGCACTTACATAAACCCACTAATGCCTGATGTGGCATTCACTGCAAAAGCGCATTTTATGTGCTGGCCTTTTCTTAGGCTTTCTTTTATGACCAAAATAGGTTGGATTTGAATATTGAGGTTTAGACAGCTTTTTCAATATTTTCTGTTTATCCTTCGCGGCCCGCTCAACTCTTTTATAAAATTCATACCGAGCCGTGTGCTTAACCTTCTTCTTTTTAGCCTTTACCGCTTTCGCGCGCTTTGGAGAGAAGAACTTACTGTGGTGCTCTGGCCTATTGGGAGTTGGATCCAAACTGGTTTGAGCCAGGGCCAATGAGCTAACAAATGCCAATAAGACGACAATAAAGGGCTTTAGTCTTTTCATACTAAGCCTTCTAACGCAGCATGTTATAAATTATTTCCCTTTAACTAGATTTTGGCTGAAGCATAGATTGCGTTCTTCTATACATCCAGGGAGGCACAGGTTCATCTTCAATCCAAATTCCAAGCTTGGAAGTCATTGCCTTTATTCTTAATTCCTCTAAATTTTTTATTCCATTGCTTTCTGTAGTCCAGGCAAGTCCGTTTTCTAACAGTATGTTTCTGGGATCTATCTTATTCTTGATAAGAAAAAAGCCTAACCTGATTCCATAACGGTTCTTTCCTTGTATAATGACAGTCAACGTTTTCTTTAAAATCAGTTTTTCTAATTGCGCTTTTGCCTCTTCATAAAAAGATTGTCCGGGTTCAGGGCAATCAATCCCATAAAGCATAATTTCGTACAATTCGTTTTCTTCAGTTTCGAGCTGAAATGTATTGCCATCAATTACTGATACAACCTTCCCTACAATTTCATTAGCCCCAAACGCGATTGTTGAGTGCAATAAAACAAATACTACAAACCCTATTATCTTCATGTCAGTTCTTTGTTATTGATAACTCAAAACTGACTATTGTAATCTACCTCTTACCGAATAAATCAGCCACTTGCTGACGGAAGTAAGATTCTGATACAAATTGCTGGCTAATAGAAACCGTGAAGTATTTCAGTTGCAATATTGGTCGATGGAAAATCTGGCCTTTTGATCACCAAATTCAACTGCTTTTCTCCAATCAAAGCAAGCCTTGTCCTTATTTTTCATTTGGTAATGAAAATTGGCTCTTACTTTATAATAAGTGGCGTTGCTATTGTCGAGATCGATTGCTTTATCAAGGTCGGTAATAGCAGCAGCAGTTTCTCCCTTTCGGGCTTTGCTATTGGCTCTGCCAAAATACGCAGCAGCATCTTTTGGATTCAGACTAATTGCTTTACTATAGTCAAGCACGGCTGCCCCAAAGTCTTTCAACTCTTCTTTAATCACCGCACTGTTGTAGAACACCGTGGCGTTTTTAGGATATTTTAATTGTGCCTTTTCAAGATCACTAATCGCTTTATCAAATTGATCAAGTCCTACATATGCCCGGGCGCGCTCCAAATAAAGTTCTTCCGAGCTTTCGCTTTCCTTCACTTGATCGAAGGCTTGAAGTGCCGCCTCATATTTTCCCATCCCAACCAAACACTTCCCCTTCTGCAAATCAAAAGAATACTTGTTCCCATTAATTGAATAATATGTTATACCCTTGACAAGAGCAGCATTTGCTTCATCCAAAGCTCCCTGATAATTCTTTAGTGCAAACTTCGCTTCACTAAGCACGCCCCAATCTGATGTTTCAAAACTTCCTAATGCATGAGTTATTGCTAAATCTGTAATGATGCGAGCCCAATCCATAAGCAATAAATTGGCGGCTACTCTTCCTCTATAGGCCATTGTACTTTCAGGACTAAGCTTAATCGCAAAATCAAAATCCAACAGTGATTCCTTCATCAAACCAGACATTATTTTGCAATTGCCCCGATTAATATAAACCTCTGGATTGGTGAAATGGAGATCAATAGCTTTGCTATAGGCAGCTATGGCCTGGCTATAATTTTTTTTCTCTTCTAGCCCTCTGCCAAGATAAAAATAGACTTTGTTGTTTTTGCTTGCCAGAGAATCGGCTGCTTGCAAATAAGTAGTTCCTGCTTTGAATTCATTTTTTTCGGCACATGCTAATCCCAACGCCTCGTATACCTCAAGTGATTTCTCTTTTTTTAAAACGCTGGTCAGGTCCTGTATTGCCAAATCCACCTCTCCTGCATAATATGCGGTAATACCTCTCGTCTTATAAAGCTGAGCTTCCTTTTCCCCTGCTTTTTCTGCTTTATTCAATTGAGAAACCGCATCCTTATATTGATGTCCTTCGAAAAAGAGGTACCCTAAATACAAATGTCCCCTTCCCTCCGAAAATCCTGCCGATGTGGCCTTGATTAAGAAATACTTTGATGCCTCCCATTCCCGAAACTCATATTTACATATTCCTAAAAGACCGTTTACCAGTTCATCTTCATCCTCTCTCACTTTGTCAAGGTCTTCAGCAGCCCCAGTAAAATCACCCAATCTGAATTTAGTAGTACCCCTGTACTTATAGATTTCATTCCCCTGAAAGCCCGAATGAACCAGCTTATCAAACTTCACAAGCGCTTCAGCATATGCGCCCTTATTCAATAACTGAATAGCCGATTCATAATCAAGTTTACTTGAATTGGTAGTTTGTGCTGATATAATTTGATAGGATAAAAAAAGAATGAGAGTCAGGGAGGAACGCAAAATTACTTTCGCCATAGCAGAACAAAACTAGGGAAGATAAAGCCGTTGCCAAATCGGAAGTTGGCTAAAAATGGTGTTTTATTTATTGAGCGAAAACTGATATCAGATAATAGATAAGATAGACAATGGCTACAGCAACCATCATATAGCCGAAGATCTTTGCTCTCTTGAAGTAACCTTTCGTTGATACCCCCTTATTTCGCTCTTTTGATGTCATTAGACTACCCCTACAAAAAGACGAACCACGAAATAAATCACCAGACTAAGCCCAAGCATTATCCCAAGGATTCTGACCCTTTGTATATAGAATTTCATTGGAAACATTTTCATAACTGTATGATTATTATACGTTTAATACTCTATATACGAAGAATAAGTTGAAAAATGATCCTAATCCTTGACAAATCGACCAAATTCAAGGTTCAATAGCATGAAAACCCTCAAAATTGAAGTTAATTCGCCCAACTGAAGGATTTCATCAAAACATTGAATTGTAAAAGTGAATGCTGTTTTGGCTGAAAATGTAAGTGGCTACCCTTCTGGAAGATAGCCACCACTTGTTTGTAAATCACCGGGAATAAAAAAACTTGCTCCTAATGACTCTTGTACATGACGGATATTACCTATAAAAACTATAAATGAATTACTTCACCGTAAGCGGCAGCTGCTGCTTCCATCACCGCTTCGCTCATTGTAGGATGTGGGTGAATTGCCTTAATGATTTCATGGGCTGTTGTTTCCAATTTGCGAGCCACAACTACTTCAGCAATCATTTCCGTTACATTGGCTCCAATAAAGTGTGCCCCAAGCCATTCACCATATTTTGCATCAAAGATTACTTTAACAAATCCATCCGTTGCACCTGCTGCCTTAGCTTTTCCTGATGCACTAAACGGGAACTTCCCTACTTTGATTTGATAACCTGCTTTTTTTGCCGCCTCTTCCGTATAACCCACTGATGCAATTTCTGGTGAACAATAGGTACACCCCGGAATGTTATTGTAATCAATAGGTTCAGGGTTCTTCCCTGCAATTTTTTCAACACAGGTAATTCCCTCTGCTGAAGCCACATGTGCAAGTGCCGGTCCTTTTACAATATCACCAATTGCATAAACACCGGACACATTGGTCTTGTAGAAGTCATCAACAATCACATGACCTTTTTCAGTCTTCACTCCTACTTCTTCTAATCCAATACCTTCTAAATTAGTAGTCACTCCCACTGCCGACAATACGATGTCACACTCAATTTTGATTTCACCACCAGGCGTCTTCACGGTAGCCACACAGCCTTTGCCCTTGGTATCCACCTTAGTCACTTCCGAGTTGGTATGAATTTTCATTCCAGATTTCTTGAACGATTTTTCAAGGGCTTTGGAAACTTCTTCATCCTCCACGGGTACGATACGTGGCAAAAATTCTACCACCGTAACTTCCGTACCGATTGCATTGTAGAAATAGGCAAACTCCACACCGATAGCGCCTGATCCTACAATCAAAAGACGCTTTGGCTTCTCTTGCAAAACCATGGCCTCACGGTACCCTATAACTTTCTTTCCATCAATTTTTAAATTGGGAAGCTCGCGGGAGCGACCACCTGTCGCAACAATAGTATGCTTCGCTTCGTAATCAGTTTTCTTGCCTTTATCGTCAGTCACCTCCACCTTACCGCCCTTTTTCAATTTGGCAAAACCAGGGATATGGTCGATTTTATTCTTTTTGAGCAAGAATTGAATCCCCTTGCTGTTACTGTCCGCTACTGTTCTGCTGCGCCTCACCATAGCTTTCAAATCTGCCTTCGCATCTTTCACAGTAATACCGTAGTCCTCAGCGTGCTGCATATACTCAAATACATTGGCGCTCTTCAATAGCGCCTTAGTAGGAATACATCCCCAATTGAGACACACTCCGCCCAACTCAGCTTTCTCAACAACACCTACTTTCATTCCCAATTGTGAAGCCCGGATGGCTGCAACATATCCGCCAGGGCCGCTGCCAATGACGATCAGATCATATTTAGACATAAGAAAGATTTTAGAATTCGGCTCAAAGATAAAGGCTGATGGGGCAATAGAAAAACTTAATACACAATAGGTCTGTCATTCTTTCAATTCGCAGTATTTAACACAGATTATGCATGAAGTAATTCTGGTGAAGCGCATAATCTGCCTAAAGGACTGATGGTTTTAAATCATTTTTTGCCAGAAATCTCTATTTTTGATCAAATCAGGTAAGTATACACTGGACCAACACTCATTATGAAACTATTAGAAGGAAAAAATGCGCTCATTACAGGTGCTTCAAAAGGGATAGGAAGGGCAATCGCAAATAAATATGCGGAACATGGAGCCAACGTGGCCTTCACCTACCTCTCAAGCGTAGAACAAGGCCAGGCATTGGAAAGTGAACTGCAAGCCAAAGGAGTTAAAGCAAAGGGCTACAGGTCTGATGCATCTGATTTTGCACAGGCTGATAAATTGATTAATGATGTGGCGACCGATTTTGGCTCCATTGACATTCTGGTGAACAATGCGGGGATCACCATGGATAATTTACTGTTGCGAATGACGGAAGAAATGTGGGATAAAATCATGCAAGTCAACCTCAAATCTTGCTTCAACACCGTTAAGGCGGTAGCAAAACCAATGATGAAGCAGAGAGGGGGTTCCATTATCAACATGACTTCTGTGGTCGGACTAAAAGGAAATGCGGGTCAGGCCAACTACGCGGCATCAAAAGCCGGAATCATCGGCTTCACCAAATCAATCGCTCTCGAACTGGGCTCACGTGGCATTCGATCCAATGCGATTGCTCCAGGATTCATAGAAACAGAAATGACAGGAAAGCTGGACGAAAAAACAGTGCAGGGCTGGCGCGATGCCATTCCTCTTAAAAGAGGTGGGTACCCCGATGATGTGGCCAATGCCTGTGTTTTTCTTGGATCCGACATGTCCTCCTATATTTCTGGCCAGGTACTTCAGGTGGATGGTGGTATGCTCACGTAATTCATGGATCCTCTCGCGGGTATTATAAAATCCATACAGGATACCTATGATGGAGATCCCTGGCACGGACCCTCCATCAAGAAGATCCTCTCCGGAATTCCTCCAGAAAGGGCAGGCTCACAAATTGGTGATGGCCATTCCATCATTGAACTTGTCCTTCACATGGCTGCCTGGCGAAGTTTCGTTGTACACAAATTGCAAGAAGATCAGGATTTCGATATTAATGATGAAACCAACTTTCCCAAAGGAAAAAACTGGCATCAGGCACTTGAAGAATTAGAGGAAAGCCAGCAGCAATTATTAAAATCCATTGCCTCTTTCGAGAAGCAAAAATTACAAGATATGGTTCCTCATCGAAAATATTCTTTTAATAAATTATTGCACGGCATCACCCACCATGACCTCTATCATCTGGGTCAGATTACAATGATTATCAAACAGTTCTAACCATTTCCTAACAGTTAGTAGGTCGCTGCTTTTTCCCTATTGTATCTTACGGGGATTAAAAATTTTATCAATATTTTGGAAACTCTACTAAACTGGTATACGTTTGTGTCATCAAGTCGAGCAAGCAGTGTCTGCTTAATCGATTTATAAAGAAGCGCTGAGAGACAGGCTCTATGAAGCGCTAGCAACCTATTCAGTTGAAATAAGGTGCTAATTCCTGATCCTGACAAGTGTTGGGAGAATATAAAACGATTAGTAAAATGAACAACTCAAATTCGTTAGCACACCAACAGGAGGCCTTACAAGGTTCTTACGCTCGATCCATCCATTCTATTATTTGCACCCCCTCGATTATGCGTTGCACAACGATGTGTACGTGCACGAGCTGTTGCTGCTAATTCCACACAAGAATACTCCGCAGTAACAAATCGACTCTGACAAGTCCTGTCACTGTTGTATTCCCACTATTCTGTTTTCTTTTTTTAATAACTATAAACAATTATTTACTATGTCAAATTATCGATTCGAAACGCTTCAACTTCATGCCGGGCAAGAGGTTGACCCCACTACCCGATCTACGGCCGTACCGTTGTATCAAACGAGTTCTTACACCTTCAAAAACTCCGAGCATGGCGCCAATCTTTTTGGGCTAAAGGAATTCGGAAACATCTATACCAGGATAATGAATCCTACAACGGATGTATTCGAGAAGCGCATTGCTGCACTTGAAGGTGGAGTTGCCGCTGTCGCTGTTGGCTCTGGTCAAGCCGCACAATTCATCGCATTGAATAACATTCTTCAAGCAGGCGACAACTTTGTCTCTACTTCATTTTTGTACGGGGGAACTTACAATCAGTTTAAAGTGGCGTTCAAGCGCCTGGGCATTGATGTTCGCTTTGCAGAAGGTGACAAAACAGAGTCATTTGAAAAATTAATTGACGAAAAAACAAAGGCAATCTACCTGGAGGCAATCGGCAATCCCGGTTTTAACATTCCTGATTTTGATGCCATCGCAGCACTTGCAAAAAAACATGACCTGCCACTATTCGTTGACAATACTTTTGGCGCAGCCGGATACCTGTTCAAGCCGCTTGATCATGGAGCCAATGTGGTGGTTGCATCAGCAACAAAATGGATCGGTGGCCATGGAACTTCTATCGGAGGCGTGATCGTAGATGGTGGAAATTACAATTGGGGCAATGGGAAATTCCCTCAATTTTCAGAACCGTCTGAAGGATATCATGGATTGAAGTTTTGGGAAACTTTTGGTGACAATAACCCATTGGGACTGCCCAACGTTGCCTTTGCCATCAGGGCACGAGTAGAGGGACTTCGCGATTATGGGCCAGCATTAAGTCCATTCAATTCGTTTCTTTTCCTACAAGGACTTGAAACACTCTCCCTTCGTGTACAAAGATCTGTTGACAATGCACTGGCCCTTGCGCAATGGCTGGAACAACATCCAAGTGTAGAGAGCGTAAACTACCCTGGTCTTCAAAGCAGCACCTACAACAAACTTGCAAAAAAATACCTGCGCAATGGGTACGGAGCTGTATTGTCATTTACATTAAAAGGCTCCAAAGAGAATGCAGGCCATTTTGTTGACAGCCTTCAATTAGTAAGTCATGTAGCCAATGTAGGTGACGCTAAAACACTCATCATTCAGCCGGCAGCAACAACGCACCAACAATTATCTGAAGAAGAGCAATTGGCTTCTGGTGTGCTTCCTAATCTACTGAGAGTATCAGTTGGCATTGAGCATCTTGATGATATCAAAGCAGATTTTCAACAGGCCTTTGAGAAGGTATTCAACCAGGAATTGGTACGTCAATAAGATCAAACATATGAATGCCAAGGAGTACTTATATCACCACAATAAACATTTCAAATTGGAGTCAGGTAGTGCACTGCCTGGCTTTCAATTGAAATACACAACGGCTGGAAAATTAAATGCTGAGCAATCCAATGTGGTGTGGGTGTGTCATGCCCTTACTGGCAACTCATCATTCAATGATTGGTGGGGAGATCTTTTTGTTGTGGATGGCCCCTTTGACCCTCAGGAATATTTTATCGTGTGCGCCAATGTGCTGGGTGGATGTTATGGATCAACTGGTCCTTTGTCTATAAATCCTGACACATCAGCATCTTACTTTCATGATTTTCCAATTATCACCAACCATGATATAGTCAGGGCTTTTGATTTCCTTAGGGTTCACCTGGGTCTTGAACATATTCATACGCTTATTGGAGCATCCCTTGGCGGCCAACAAGTCCTGACCTGGGCAATACACCAACCAAAAGTATTTGAACATATCATTCCCATTGCCTGCAATGCAAAACATTCTCCTTGGGGAATTGCCATTAACGAAGCGCAACGCATGGCCATTACTGTAGACCCAACCTGGAATTCAAAAAAATCAAATGCCGGACTTAACGGATTAAAGGCGGCTCGTGCAATGAGTATGCCCACCTTCAGAAGTTTTAAAGCTTTTGAAAACCAAAGTGATGAGGAAAATCAAAAGCTAATTGGGTTTAATGCTGCCTCTTATCAACAATACCAGGGCGAGAAACTTGCCAGTCGCTTCAATGCCTTTAGTTATTGGACTCTTACAGAGGTGATGGACAGTCACAATGTGGGTAGAGGTTTTTCAAATATCAATGAGGCACTCAATCGCATTCGGGCAAAGGCATTGGTAATTGGCATCGACAGCGATTTGTTATTTCCAATAACGGAACAGGAATTCATTTTTAAAAATATTAGAAATGCCCAATTCGAAATTATTCGATCAAAGTATGGTCATGATGCCTTCTTGATTGAAATCAACAAATTAAAATCAATTATTCAATTATTTATTAAATCAAAATTCGTTTACAATGAGTAAGAAGCTAAAACTAGGGGTATTTGGCTTGGGTAGCGTAGGGCAAGGGTTCTACGAGTTATTGGATCAATCCAAAAACCCAAACCTTGAGATCAAAAAAATTGTCATCAAAAACCCAACAAAGACGCGTACGATCGAGTCCTCTATTTTTAGCACAACCCCTACGGACATTTTAGACGATCCTGAGATTGACATTGTTGTTGAACTGATTGATGATGCCACTATAGCACTTGAAATTTTAAAACAATCATTGCAGAGACGCAAACCAGTGGTAACCGCTAACAAGAAAATGCTGGCAGGAAATCTCGAGGAGATCTACTGGTTACAGAAAAAATACGAAACGCCTGTTCTTTATGAAGGGGCAGTGTGTGGAAGCATTCCTATTATCAGGAACCTGGAAATGCATTATGCTTACGATAGATTGGAAAGCTTTGAAGGTATTTTCAATGGATCCACCAATTACATTCTTACTAAAATGATTGATGAGAAAATTAATTATGATAAAGCCCTGGATCAGGCACAAAAATTGGGCTTCGCTGAATCAGATCCAACCTTAGATGTAAAGGGCTACGATGCCAAGTACAAACTAGCAATTACCATCGCTCATTCTTTTGGGTGTTTCGTGAAGCCTGACCATATGCTCAATATAGGAATTGATAAAATATCAGCTCACGATATTCGGTATGCAAAGCGACAGGGGTGCGCCATCAAACTAATCGCCAAAGCTGAAAAAATTGGAAACAAGATTTTTGGTATTGTAGCTCCTACTCTGGTCCCTCTTGAAAATCCACTCGCCAGTGTAAAAAATGAATTCAATGCCATAAACCTTGTGGGGGCATCTACAGGCCTGCAAATGCTTACCGGTAAAGGAGCAGGAAGCCTGCCCACCGGACTTGTGGTATTAGCAGATGTGGCATCCTTATTGGCGGAATTCAAATATTCCTATCCTAAAGTTATCCCTGGCAATCCTGTTACATTTGAAAAAGATGCCCTAATTAACGTTCATGTCAGTTTCGTTACACCTGGAGCCATCCATCCAACTGATTTTGAGGAGTTCACAGGCGGCTACCAGGGAGAAGATGCCCACTTTATGACTGGCTGGATGCGCATTAAAAAACTCGAAGAATGGGTTGATCGGGATGACCTCTCTATTATGGTCAATGACGACACTCATTTCAAGGTTTACGAACCCAAAAAAGAACGAGAATTCAGTTTGGCGTAAGGAAGCAGAAGCAATCGAAGTTGTTTATATAAGTAACGTAAATATTATACCAGCAGCACCCTTTTTTTGGGTTCTGTCTATATATTTGTGTTTCTGATTAAAGCATATTTTCATGTTAATAATTACTTCTATTATAGCCTTTACCATTGTCATTCTCTTATTGGTTCTGGTGCTGTTAATCGCTCAAAAGCAACTTGTTCATTCTGGGCCTGTCAAAATTGTGATAAATGATGAGAAAACCATCACAATAAGTGCAGGCAGCACGCTACTTACCTCCTTGGCCAATGAAAAAATATTTCTTCCGTCAGCCTGTGGTGGTGGTGGAACATGTGCCATGTGTAAATGTGTGGTGGAATCTGGTGCTGGGGATGTTTTACCTACAGAAATAGGACACCTAAACCGCCAGGAAAGAAAGGATCACGTTCGGTTAGCGTGCCAGGTAAAGGTAAAGCAGGATTTGGTTATCAGAATTCCTGATGAAATTTTCGGAATCAAGAAGTGGGAATGCGAAGTGGTCTCCAATTACAATGTGTCTACTTTTATAAAGGAGTTTGTAATGAAGCTTCCTCCTGGTGAAACATTAAAGTTTGAGGCAGGTGGCTATATACAAATAGACGTACCTGTAGTAGATGTTGATTTCAAAACCATTGATATCACACCTCACCCGGAATTGGGCCATAAGCCTGACGTTTTTCAGGGAGATTGGGATAAATTCAAGCTGTGGGATCTGAAGATGAAAAATGACGAACCAATCTTCCGCGCATACTCTATGGCCAACCACCCTGCTGAAGGAAATATTGTTATGCTTAATATCCGTGTAGCCACACCTCCATTTGATAGAGCCAAAAACGGATGGATGGATGTAAATCCTGGAATTTGCTCTTCTTACATCTTCAGCAGAAAGCCTGGTGATAAAGTGACAATCTCAGGGCCTTACGGAGAATTCCACATTAACAAAACTGATCGTGAAATGATCTATGTCGGAGGTGGCGCTGGTATGGCTCCGCTTCGCGCGCAGATATTCCATCTGTTTCATACTGAAAAAACTAACCGGAAAGTTTCCTACTGGTATGGAGGCCGTTCTAAAAAAGAACTATTCTATACTGACCATTTCCGAAATATTGAGAAAGACTTCCCCAACTTTAAGTTCAACATTGGGCTGTCTGAACCACTGCCGGAGGATAACTGGAAAGTGAAAGAATCTCTTGATGGTGAAGGTGATGGGTATATTGGATTCATTCACTCTTGTCTTTATGACAATTACCTGAAAGATCATCCCGCCCCGGAAGATGTTGAATTCTACCTCTGTGGACCTCCACTGATGAATGCAGCTGTTCTAAAAATGCTCGATGACATGGGCGTTCCAAATGAGAATGTTCGCTTTGACGACTTTGGAGGATAATTAGACATTATCTCAAGAAAAAGCAGGTGCCTTAAAGCAGCTGCTTTTTCATTTTATGGCAATCCAAAAAATCAAAATGGGGTTGTTCGTTCCTCATTAATCAAATAGCTTTGTTTAAACCTCAATCCAATGGATTTAACCATTTTGTTTTCCCCGCTTGATGAATCCATTTATGAGCACATTCATGACTCGGGCTCTCTTTACAAAAGCGTAAGACTGTTTGGGGATAAAATGCCCGATTATAAAAATGCAGATATTGCCATTTTTGGTATTAAAGAAGAACGGGGAACATCAACCAACCAGGGGTGTAAAGAAGGCCCTGACGAAATCCGCAAAAAACTCTATCGGCTAAAGCGAGGCTCCGGGAAAAACAATATTGTTGATCTTGGGAATTTAAACCCAGGTATTGATCTGGATGAAACCTACGTACGGGTAAGCGAAGTTTGTCGCATTCTATTAGAAAATAATGTATTGCCAATTATACTCGGTGGCTCTCATGACCTTGATTATGGCCAATACAAAGGGTACGAGGAGATGGAAAAGCTGGTTAATCTCCTCAACATAGATGCCTATCTTGATTTGGATGATGCTCAGGAAAGTGCAGCCTCCTCCAGGCATGTCAATAAGATACTTTTACACGAACCCAACTATCTTTTTGGGTATACCCATTTGGCACACCAAACCTATTTGATAGACCCCATGGCGGTAGCCATTTTGGAAAAGTTATATTTCGAAGCTTACCGGGTGGGTCACTTGCGAAGCAATATGGCTGACATGGAGCCAGCCATTCGCAATGCCGACATGGCCACCTTCGATATTACGGCTATCAAATCAGCCGATGCCCCTGGTAATGCTAATGCTCAACCATTTGGACTCACTGGAGAAGAGGCCTGCCAAATCTGTTGGTACGCAGGTATAAATGAAAAATTGAGTTCTATCGGTTTTTATGAATACAATCCTGATAAAGATGATGAACTCAAAAAAACAGCCTCTGTCATCGCAACCATGATTTGGTATTTTATAGAAGGGTTTTATCATCGCAAAAATGAGCAAGACTTTAAGAACAATGACTTCCTTAAATACACTGTATCAATGCCTGTAGAACCAGAGATACTATCTTTTTACAAAAGTAAGTTTACCGAAAAATGGTGGATGGAAGTAAACCACCATCGTACAAACGACAGATACTCAAGAGCCAGCATTGTACCATGTAGTTACAACGACTATCAAACAGCCACTAACGGAGAACTGCCAGAGCGATATATTGCTACTTTATCCAAATTGATTTAAGGTTTGTCATTCATTGGACAAACTCTTCATCGCTAAAATCAGTTAAATCACTATTATGAAAAATCTCTCTTTAATAACCATCACGATTCTTAGTTTTTATCTTTTTAGTTGCGACTCTAAACTTAACGACCCACAAAAAATTGTAGACAAGGCCATTAATGCTGCCGGAGGAGAAAAATACAACAACCTTAATGCCGAGTTCGATTTTAGAGATATGCATTATGCCGCCAGACGAAATGGAGGAAAATTTTCTTACGAACGGATTTTCAAAGATTCGCTGGGAACCATTCACGATTTTGTAACCAATGAGGGTTTTAAAAGAGAGATCAACGGTGAGATAGCTATGGTGCACGATACCATGGCAACCAAATATACCTCCTCTACAAACTCCGTCAATTATTTTGTACTACTCCCATACGGACTTAACGATGCGGCCGTCAATAAAAAATACCTCGGGGAGACAACCATAAACGATCAAGCTTATTACAAAATTCAGGTAACCTTCAGTGCCGATGGTGGTGGTGAAGATTTTCAAGACGTTTATTTATATTGGTTCAATCAACAAACGTTTGCGATGGACTACCTCGCCTATTCATTTGAGGAGAATGATGAAACGAGTTTCCGATTTAGGGTGGCCTACAACCCAAGAGTAATCAACGGAATTAAATTTCAAGATTACATTAACTACAAACCAGAAAACAATTCTTTCAGCGTTGATCAGGCGGAGGAATTATATAAACAAGGTGATTTGGTAGAACTAAGTAGAATTGATACCGAGAATATAGTGGTGGAGTAGTTGCTCTCGCATATGGAAAAAACAACACTAACTCTAGAGAACATTCCCCAACTGCTCTTTAATTTTTTCCAACTCCTCCTTCATCATCACAACGTGCTTCTGAATTTCAGCATCGTTGGCCTTGCTGCCAATAGTATTGATTTCTCTTCCTATCTCCTGAGAGATAAAGGCTAATTTTTTACCATTGCTCGTATTGCTTTTCAACACCTGCTGAAAGTAATCGAGGTGCGTTCTCAGGCGAACACGTTCCTCATGTATATCCAGCTTCTCGATATAAAAAATAATCTCTTGTTCCAACCTATTCGCATCAAACCCTTCTTCTCCAAAAAAATCTACCACCCTTCCTTTTATCCTGCTTCTCACTTTTTCTACCCGCTTTGGATCCAGCGTCTCTATGATTGCAAGACCAGACTCTATTGACTCACAATATGACTCCAGTTTCTTTTGTAACACTCCTCCTTCGGCCTTCCTGAAATCATCGCATTTCTTTATCGCTTCAATCACACAGGCATGAATGGCTTCCCATTCAGCTGGGTCTGTTACTTCTTTGCCGGTATTTTGGATTACATCCGGAGAGTTTAACGCAATCTGAAAAAGATTATCATACGGAGCCATTGCACGATCTGCTAACCGTTTTAATTGTGCATAGTAAGCAACAAACAATTCCTCATTGTAATGCTGTAGTACCTCGTGCTTGCCACTCTTTTCACAATCTATACTTACTGATATTTTCCCTCTTTCCAGATGATCTGTAACAATATTTCTTAATGCCAGCTCGTTTTCAGTGTATACACGTGGCAGTCGAATATTCAAATCCATGAATTTTGAATTCAAACTCTTTACCTCAACGTTAATGGTGAGATCCCCAAAAGTGGATGTGGCCTGTCCAAAGCCGGTCATAGATTTAATCATAATAGAAGGTTGGCTTTCGGGTTAAAAATCAAACCCTAAGGTAACAAATATGCGTGGGTCTTGTACTTTGTAATTTTCAACAGGCCATGCAACATCAAATTTCATGTAGTATCCCAACATCATACTTCTAAATCCAACACCATAGCTGTAAAGCCATGGGTTAATAAAGTCTTTGATTTCTGCTGTAAAAGGATCTCCTCTCACTACCCTGTTTTGAGTACTGGTGTTGGTGTTAATGGGTGGTTTCCCAGTCCAGCTGGTTCCTATATCGTAAAATCCGGTTAACTGCATATTCCGGAAGAAGTTAGATGTAATTGGCCCGCTGGAAAGGGCTCGAATAAGCGGAATTCTTAGCTCGGCATTGGCCAATGCTACACTCTGTCCGTACTGGGTGGCGTAATTAAACCCACGCAGACTGGTGGCAAATTCAGTAAAGATCAGGTTATGGTTGTACCCTTCAATCCCTGCCAAAGGATTACCCGCTCCATTTTCATTTAACCTATTCCCAAACCAATTGTCCATACCACCGAGCACATAAGATTTGGGTGCATTCCCAAAGAAAGTACCCGTAAAGCCTCTTACTGCTACCACAATCTCTTTATAGAGTGGTTGGTAATGTCTGATATCAATGGCCGCATGAGAGAAGCTAGCTTGTTTGTTGCCCATCCCCTCGTAATGGGTAAAGTTAATTTTGCCTCTCGTGCCCTCAATGATATTCATTCCGGTAGTCAGACTATTATCATATACCAACTCCATCTTAGATCCAGCATAAAACTGCTCGGCCGGGGGCAGAAACACGGGAGGAACAGAAGGAGACCTATCACTGCCCCTATCAACAATTCGGGTGTATCCAAGGAATGGTTTCAAAGTAATTCTTGTACGAACAGTCAGGGGCAACGAAGCTCCCACCTCTACCTTTTGCCAGGTGTATTTTTGCTGGTTCACATTCGCATCCCAGAAAATAACCTTGCGATCAATGCGGGCGCTATAGTCGACACGATGAGGTAAATATTGGATCTCTCCATAGACATCTCCACTCTTCCAGTCAAACGCTGTCTGAATTCCACCAAAGAAACGATAGTTTTCCAGCATATCATTCATTTGCGTTTCCATACGTACGCTAAATCCACGCAATGGATCGATGACAAAATTAGTAATCAGGTTTTCATAGGTAAATTTAGGCTCATAAGGGAAAGGACCTCGTATGCGGGTCACCTCTCGCGCCTTCATGTAACGATTCAAAAATGTTTCTGACGGTTGACTTCTTGTTGCTTCGTCTTCAAAGACATAATCTTCCGTATTGATTGTGTCGTCAATATTCACATCGATTTCCACTTTTTCACTCTTTGCAACAATAGTGTCTTTTGGCTGAGGAATTTCGTCTTCAAATATGTAATTATCTGTGTCAACAGAATCAGCCGGCATTCTCTTTCGTTCAACCGTATCAATAGGCATTTGAGTTTGCTGATCGACTGAGTCCTTGTCTCGCAATCTGGAATTAATCAATTCTTTTATAGAAAGCCCCTTTTGAGGAGCAGCCTCCTGTTGTCTCCTTTCAACAATGGCTTTGGCTTGCTGCACTTCTTTGCGCCTGGTAGCAGGTGTAAAAACCTGTCGGTTAAGGTTAAATGGTCTCGTCAGAAAGATATCTTCCTTCATCCCTTTATCCATCACCATGGCCATGGTACGGTTTGTAAAATCAATATCGTATTCCTTAATGCTGGAATTGTAGTTGGTCACCTGTGAATAAATCTTGGTGCTTTGGTCATACTTAAAAATATTTACAATGCCCCGCTGATCACTGAGGTAATAAATGTTATTGACATCCAAAGCCAAAGGGTAATAATCTTTACTTGAGGTATTTGTCAACCGTTTGACCACATTGGTCGTGGTATCCAGGTCATATAAATACAAATTATAGTTAGCGGGTATAGTCTTTATTCCTTTCACTATAGTGTTAGTCGTATCATTGGTCCTGTTGGAGCTGAAAACGATGGTATTCGAATTGGGTATAAAGGAGGGGTCAAAATCATCATAGAGGTCATTGGTTAACCTGCGCGTGCGATCCCTTCGGCTGCTGATCAGGAATAAATCATTTTGTCCTTCAAAGTCGGCACTTAGGATAGCCAATCTGCCGTTTCCAGAAAAATCAAAGCTTCTGATGTTGCTAAATCGATCCAGTTCTCTGGGCAGTTTGCTTTTGGTCGTTAGGTCATAAAGCCAAAAAACATGTTCTCCGTACTTCACCCCGATTACGCCAAGCGTATTATTATCAGCCCAGCTGATAAGCGGCACATTGGGGTTCACATCCTGACCAAACACCTTATTCCCACTCGTTAATATGGTAATTTCTTTGCCATTGCTCAACGACTTGATCTTCACGACAAAACGGCCTCTGTCATTTTCAGCGTAAGCAATGTTTTTTCCGTCAGGGCTAAGTTTTACCGTAGTGAAAATAATTTCCTTCCGATGGCGGTTACTCACTTTTGCTGAGTCCAGTGGAGCGATATAACTCTGATTCACCTTCTCCTCCATTTCAGAGTAATACTTTTCCCAATCACTTATCAATTGCTTGAAGCTAATGCCCAGTGTAATCAACACACTCTTTTGCTCATTGCGGATAACCCGTGCATAATTTAGAATATTAGAGATGCTGCTTTTGCCATATTTTTCAGCGATGTAATTCCATATCGACTGCCCCACTAATTCTGCTTCTTTCCCTGTAAGTTTTAAGGCTTTGTTAATTTTCTTTGTTCTTACCAACTGACGGATATAATCATCCATCTCCGTATTCCAGCCTTTGGACACGTAGCCAGAGGCACCTTTAATAAACCATTCTGGCAAGTTGAGCAACACCGCATTTTGAAACATGTCTTTCAAACTTCCACCAAACATCATTTCATTGACCATCAATTCAGTCATTTTGTAAATGAGTTGTTCCTTAAATTGATCAACAGTGCCAGGGTGCGCTATTTCCACATAGGGTTTCACAAATTCCGTCTCACCCCCTACATTAAATTCTGTATGGTTAAGTCCAACATTACTTTGTTGCAAATCAGTAATGGAGTTGTAAAGGAAAACTTTTGTTTTTAAATAGGGTGGATACCCGATCAGGTCAGTAATACGATCAAATTCTCCTTCAAGGTATTGAATGGCTTCAGTGGCTACCTTTCTGCGATTGTCGTAGTAATAGACATCAAAATTTTCTGAGGTGAGATATTGCCAATCAAACTGTTTGTACTGAATTCGGTTCTTTCCAAAGTTTTCACGCGCCTGCTGTGCACTAGCCTGAAAATGCAGGGCTGAAAATAACAATACGCCAAATAAGGTATAAGCACACTTCATGCGGATACTTCTCTTCAAAATTACCTGAAAAACCTCTTGCCTAGTTATCATCCCTGTCGCCAATCTGTAGCTTGCGGCCTTTATCTTAAGATACTGAGTATTAGTGGAACTTCGAATATAACGATTTAACACGAGTAATATTTGCCTCTTTATCCAAATTCCCTTGCCCTGATAAATAATCTGCAAGCTGCTCCGAAAAATACGGAGCCAGGCTCACACCTTTGGTACCCAGACCATTAAAAGTTACGACATTTTTTTCTTTAGGATGCTCCCCGATAATCGGACGTCTGTCAATTGTCGAAGGTCTGATACCCCAATCTTGGTGGGCCACCTCAAACGGTATGCTCAATAAATCTCCAACCTTCTGCTCCAACTCCACTCTTCCTTCCACAGTAATACCCGCCTTCAGATTAGCAAGATCATAAGTTGCTCCTACTTTGTATTCCATTTCTCCGGATTCCACAACATAAACCCCTCGGTTGTAAATCCGATTCAATGCTTTTGAAGTTTTAATTGTCATCACCTCCCCCTTCAACATCTTTAATGGCAGCATCTCAAAATGCCTGCTTTGCAGCGCATGAATACCTGTGCAATAAATTACTTTTTCAGCCGATATATTTTCATATGTTACACCAACATCCGAAATTTTCATTTTCTCCTCTTGCCATAATTCTTCCAAATAACTTTCCTTTTGCTGCAATAAATTTCGAACGCCATTGAGAAACACTCCTGTATTGATATACCCACATTGGGAAAGCAAAATGCCTCCAATTGGATCATTTACTTCATCACCAAAAGTGGATTGAGTGGTTACTTGAGTGATGTAATTAGCAAACGATTTATCAGCACTTTTACTCATCCATTCGTTCTGCTCCTCTATGGTGCGAAAAGGAGTATAGAGCGGGTAGTCATAAAAAAATTTTAATTGCAGGATTCTTTCTGCCTCTCTATAAAATTTAAACAGATAAGAAAACATCTCATCAGCCTTCCATGTTTTTACAATACGTTTTCCTGTAATTGGATTAAAAAGGCCTGCGGCAATCAATGATGCCCTGTTCTTTGATGGAGTATCAAACACCAAAATTTGTTTACCTCTTTTTATCAATTGTAGCGCGAGGCAAGCTCCTGCCAGGCCTAATCCCACTATGATATAATCAATTTTCTTTGTCAAGAACTTTTCTTTATCGTTATATATCCAACAAAAGCGCTAACCAATGCCCTAAAAGCGTCATCATATCACTAACTTATGACTTCACACAAAGATAATTGCCATGAAGGTCATAACTTTACATTTATTTCAGAGATATGATTACAGTTAAGTCTTTTGTTTTTAATCCATTCAGTGAAAACACCTACGTGGTCTATGACGACACCAGGGAAGCAATTGTTATAGATCCTGGTTGCTATGAACCTCAAGAGAGAAAAAAATTAGATGAATTTATTAAAACAAATCACCTTACCGTTTCATTACTAATCAATACCCATTGTCACATCGACCACGTGCTGGGCAATGATTTTGTAAAGGAGACCTATAATGTGCCCTTCCTGATTCATAAAAAAGAGGAAAGCTTATTGCGTGCAGTAAAAGCGTATGCCCCCAATTATGGATTTGGTGCTTATAGAGAAGCACTCCCTGATAAATTTATCGATGAAAAAGATGAGGTCACATGGGGCAAAAGTGCGATGAAGGTGATCTTTTTGCCTGGCCATTCTCCTGGACATATCGGTCTCTATAGCCCCGAACAAAAAATTCTAATCAGTGGTGATGTCCTTTTTGATGGCAGCATAGGCAGAACCGATTTGCCTGGTGGCGATATGGACACCTTAATCGATAGCATACAACAAAAACTTTTCATCTTACCGGATGATGTAATTGTTTATAGTGGTCATGGTAACCCTACCACAATTGGTAAAGAAAAGACAAGCAATCCATTTTGTGGACTAGGTACCTAATGAAATCGATAACACAGCATCTTCCTAATATATTAACACTAAGCAATCTGTTTTGTGGATGCATTGGAATACTATTAGCTCGTGAATTCCCACTTTATGCATCCGCATACCTTGTTTGGCTGGCTTGTGCATTTGATTTCTTTGATGGCTTTGCTGCCAGAATGCTGAAAACAACTTCAACAATTGGAAAAGAGCTTGACTCCCTTGCTGACATGGTAAGTTTTGGAGTACTCCCTGCAGTGGTAATGTTTACCTGGTTGGAGAAATTGTCACCAGAAACTTATATTCCCTACATCGCTTTTCTGATCGCATTATTTTCCGCATTGCGTCTGGCCAAATTCAATGTAGATGAAAATCAAACAGATTCCTTCATTGGTTTACCCACTCCAGCCAATGCACTTTTTATTACCGGATTGGTATTTCTGGATGCACCCTTCGATTTTATCACTTCTTCCACAGCGAGTCTTGTAAGTATAAGTATTATATTCTCCCTGCTGTTGGTTGCTCCACTCGATTTGTTTGCACTTAAATTCAAAAATTTTAGCTGGGCTGACAATAAACTGCGGTTTACCTTTATTGGATTATCAGTATTATTACTTGGCTGGAAACAGGCAGAGGGTGTACCTTTAATTATACTACTATATATCATTCTTTCGTTAACTACGAGGGTACTTGCAAGAAAGTAAGTTGTCTATCCAAAACATTTCGTGAAGGCCAGAAAATTAACAATACTGATTGGTTTAGCCCTTTTGGCGCTTGTCACAAATGCCAAAGCGCAGTCATTGGGCTCTCCTTTGAAATCGGGTCAATGGGCAAGGTTTTCAGTGCTGGAAGACGGAGTTTACAAAATTGATTACAATCTTCTTAAATCTGCTGGTTTTGACCCTGATAGGATTGATCCCAGAAATATTAGTCTCTTTGGAAATGGGAGTGGCATGTTGCCACAGGCTAATAGTTCTCCCAGATCAAACCATCTGCAAGAAATGGCAATTACGGTAGTGGGTGAGTCTGACGGAAAATTTAATTCTGGAGATTATATTTTATTCTATGGACAAAATTCCGACAAACATTTTTTCGATGTTAATAAAGAAATATTCCACTACGAGAATCACTTGTACACAGACAAAAACTATTATTTTCTAACAATTTCATCCCACCCGGGTAAGCGAATTGAAAACAAAGAAAACATTGCGGGCAGTCATCCTGTCGTTAATACTTTCAATGATTTCTTTTTTCATGAAAAAGAAAACTACAATGATCTGAACTCAGGCAGAAAATGGTTTGGGGAGCAATTCGATATTACCAACTCCTTATCCTTGCCCTTTACGATAGAAGGTATAGTAGCAAATAGTCAAGTAAAGGTAGTATCGAGTGTAATGGGGCAAAGTTTTAATCCAGCATCCTTCAGTCTCTCATTAAATGGAACTCAAGTTATGGAGCAACCCATTCCATCTATTGCTAACACGCAATATGGAATCAAAGGGAGAATCGTGACAGATACCGTTAGTGTAAATACCACCACTGCACCAACTCAAACTTTCAATTATCAATACACTAAAGGTGTTTCAGGGAAATCCATTGGCTATCTCGATTTTCTACTTGCCAATTTTGAAAGAAATTTATCGCTCTACGGCAATCAAACTCAATTTACATCTGCCGCCAGTCTTGCCAATTCGATAAGTACTTTCGAAGTTACTTCCTTTTCATCAAATGGATTTATTTGGGATGTTACTGATCCATTGGGATGTAGCAATCAGCAATTCCAACTTAACGATAATAAGGCGACCTTTAGCACTGAAACCAACGAACTCAAAACATTCATTGCTTTCATGGGAAATAATTTCCTCACTCCCACTTACGAGAAACAAGTTACAAATCAAGACCTCGTCAATAAATCTGGCATTCAATTACTCATCGTCACACACCCTGATTTTAAAAGTGAGGCGGAACGCTTAGCCAACCACAGGCAAAATGTAAATGGTATCACATCATTGGTAGTTACCATTGAAGAAATATACAATGATTATTCAGGAGGGAAGCAAGACCCGACTGCCATCAGGGATTTTACACGAAAGCTTTATGGCACTGGCCTGAAAAATATTTTACTTTTTGGAAGATCCTCATTCGACTACAAAGACAGAATAAGTAAAAACACAAATTTTGTTCCTACCTACGAGTCGAGAAATTCCCTTTCACCTCTGGAAACCTATTCTTCAGATGACTACTTCGCCTTTATGGAAATAAATGAGGGCAACTGGCAGGAAAGCCCGGTTGAGGCCCACACATTAGATATTGGAGTGGGTAGGCTGCCCGTTAAAACAGCTGAGGAGGCCGCAATTGTAGTAGACAAACTCATTGCCTACGACACTAATCCAAAGTCTTTTGGGGGCTGGAGAAAAGATATTCTTTTTGTTGCTGACGATGGAGATTTCAATCTGCATCAAAGCGATACCGACAAGCTGGCTAAAGATATCGAAGCAAATCACTTCCAGTTTGATACTAAAAAAATTTATCTGGATGCCTTTAAACAAATTTCAAAACCAAGCGGTCAGGTTTCACCCGATGCCCGTAGTGCATTATTGAAATCTTTAAAAAAAGGAGTCCTTATTGTTAATTTTACAGGACACGGTTCAGAGCGTGTTTGGCTGCAAGAACAGATATTGGACGAAGAGCTCATTGAAGAGTGGAGCAATAAAAAGGTTTTTCCGCTTTTGGTCACTGCAACATGCGAGTTTGGAAGGCATGATGACCCAACACAAATTTCAAGTAGCGAATTGGCGTTAACAAAAAAAGATGGTGGTGCTATCGGCTTAGTAACTGCCGCAAGACCGGTTAATGCATCTACAAATGCCTTTCTCAACAAAGCTTTTTACGAGGCACTTTTTACAAAAGTTGACGGGAAACACAGAGACCTTGGCGCTGTCTTTCGCGAAACGAAAAACAAAAGCATGAACGGTGTTTCAAATAGAAATTTTTCTTTATTAGGCGACCCGTCAATGTTGCTGGCCATGCCGAATGATGAAATTGTTGCTACGCGCATATCAACCGCCACAGGATCCGACACCCTTAAGGCTTTATCCAGGATCATCATTGAAGGCGAAATTCAAACTCAGGGAATCAAAAATGTGGGCTTTAACGGAGTAGTAACAGTAACTCTAAAAGACAAAGAATTTGATTTCAATACATTGGGTGATGAAAACCCTGTTTTCACTTACCAGGAAAGAAGCAATACTTTATTTCGCGGTGAAGCAACGGTATCCAACGGAGCCTTTCAATTGGAATTCATCTTGCCGAAAAATATAGCATATCAGGTAGGCTATGGAAAACTAAGCATGTATGCAAAAAATAACACTAACAATAGTGATGCTATTGGAGGAGCCATCAATTTCAAAATAGGAGAAAGTGAAATAGATGACGGCAGTGACACTACTTCTCCTGAAATAAAACTTTACATGGGGGACACCACCTTCATCAATGGAGGCATTACATCATCCTCTACTCAATTGGTTGCCCGTCTTTCTGATACCAGCGGAATTAATATTGCTAATTACGGAATTGGAAATAACCTAATTGCCATTCTCGATGACGATCAGGTATTTGAAGTCGGAGAATATTATCTGGCGGATCAGGATGATTTCACAAAAGGAACAATAATTTTTCCTATCGAAAATCTTGAACCTGGCAGACATACTATTGAATTAAAAGCCTGGGATGTGTACAACAATCCTTCCTCTGGAAGAGTCGATTTTGTGGTGACAGATGGAACTCAAATTGCAATTCAAAAGCTTTACAACTACCCCAATCCATTCTCCAACAATACCACCATTCAGTTTGAACATAACAGAGCAGGTGATGATCTGGAGGTTTTTGCCACCATTGTAGACACCTCAGGACAAACAATACACATTATAAATTATGAGGTACCATCTAGTCAATATTTGGTTACTTTACCCGAGTGGGATGGTACTAATACTTCAGGAACAAAATTAGGCAATGGATTATACCTGTTAAGGTTAGTTGTACGTTCCCTATTGGACGGCTCGAAAAATGAGCAGTTTTCCAAACTAATTATTTTGAATTGATTATCTTTAAAGCTTAGATCTTGACTATGAATAAGTTAAGGATTATAATTATCCTCTTTTTATCGTTTAGTGTTACCTTTTTCGGCTTTTCTCAGAACCTAATTGGTCAGGATAGTACCCGAAAGGTAATAACTACCGCTGTCCCTTTTCTCACAATAACTCCTGATTCCAGGGCTGCTGGAATGGGTGATGCAGGGGTAGCCACCTCTCCGGATGCAAACTCAGCCTATTGGAACTCAGCCAAACTGGCATTCATAGATAAGAGCTATGGAGTCTCTGGTTCCTACACCCCGTGGTTGGGCAAGATCATCAACGACATGTCTATCTTCTACTTAACAGGATTTTATAAGATTACGAGAGAGCAAACTGTTGCTGCCTCAATGAAGTATTTTGATCTGGGAGAAATTACTTTTAATAACGGGCCTGGCCCAGGGAATATTCTGGGGCGGTTTAATCCAAGAGAGTTTGCCTTTGACGTTACCTATTCAAGACTGCTTACTGAGCAATTGAGTATTGGAGGAGCTTTAAGATATATCCATTCTAATCTTACCGGAGCATTTTCCTCTGGAGGTGTTGACGCAAGGCCTGGTAATTCCGTGGCTGTAGATGTAGGTGTGTTTTATACAAAACCTTTAGTTTCAAGAAACTCAGCGCTTTCACTTGGAGCATCCATTACTAACATCGGTGCAAAAATTTCTTATTCCGATGCAAACAATAAAGACTTTATCCCCACCAATTTAAGATTGGGAGGTTCCTACAAAACGGAATTGGATGCATTTAATAGTTTAACTTTTGCATTAGATGTCAATAAATTACTTGTGCCAAGCCCAACAGCAGACAGCCAGGATAAGGCCCTGTTAAGTGGAATTTTCGGTTCCTTCACAGATGCCCCCGGAGGATTTAGTGAAGAGATACGAGAATTTTCAGTTTCCTCAGGTATAGAATACTGGTACAATGAAACTTTCGCAGGACGTTTGGGCTATTTTCTTGAAGCAAAAGACAAGGGAAATCGCAAGTATTTAACTGCGGGAGTTGGTGCTAAAATTCAAAAATTCGCAATAGACATAGCTTATCTCGTACCTACAAACAAGAACGAAAACGCTTTAGCTGAAACACTTCGTTTCACCATCATGATGTATTTTGATAGTAAAGCGATAAGAGAAGAATCTGTGACTGACCAATTGTAATGCTGGACAGAACACAGCCGCCTCCTTTTATAAAATCCACCTCTTTTCAACTGCCTCACGTTGATAAAACTCAGTTATCAAATGGTATACCTATAATCCATTTGAATACCATTGAGCAGGAACTCGTTAAAATTGAAGTAGTTTTCAATGCTGGTAAATGGTTTGATCCAAAGCCTGAGGTTTCACACTTTACGGTTCAGATGCTTGACAAAGGCACCAAATCAATGTCTGCAAAGCAAATTGCTGAGTTGTTCGACAGGTATGGTGCTCATATTGAGTTGTCCTGTAATTTTGATTTTGCAACAGTTGCACTGTATGCTCTTTCAAAACATATCTCTAAACTCTATCCGATTTTTCTTGAACTAATCACTCTACCATCTTTTGATGATGCTGAGCTGGCCCTTCTTAAAGATCATTTTATTCAGGGGCTCAGAGTAAAAAATGAAAAAACAAGCTACCTGGCATCTAAATTAATACGCAAAAAAATATTTGGACCACTTCATCCATATGGGCAATCCCCCAGTGAAGAAGATGTAAACAAAATAAAATCAAGTGACCTGGTTTCTTTTTTTAACGAAAGAATAAAGCCTTCTCACGTTTTTATTCTTGGGAAAATAAAGCCCAATGACTTTAATACATTGAAGCACACACTGGGTTCAATGAGCACCAATACTCCATCTCCGTCTGATTTCTCTTCAATTGAAAAGCCAAAAGAACCTAATTACATTGAGAAGTCAGGAAGCGTTCAATCCTCTATCCGACTTGGAAAACGAACTCTTCAAAGAGATCATCCTGATTATGGAGGCCTCTTACTTCTTAATTATTACCTGGGTGGTTACTTCGGATCCAGATTGATGAAAAACTTAAGAGAGGAGAAAGGATTAACATATGGAATTTCATCTTCCATTAACTCCCTAAAAAATGACAGTATGTTACTTATTGGCACAGATGTCAACAAAGAAAATAGAGAGATTGCCATACATGAGATTATGAGTGAGGTTGACCTGCTTTGTAGGTCTATTGATGGCAATGAATTAGAACTCGCCAAACGACATTTTATTGGAAGCCTTCAAGGTCAAATAGCCAGTCCCTTTTCAATATTGGAAAAAATAAAAAATATTGAGCTCTACCAACTCCCCGGCACGTACTATCAGAATTTGATTAATCAGATTGATAGCGTTACCATTCAAGATTTACTTCAGCTTGCCGAAGTGCACTTTAAAAGTAATGCTTTCTTTGAAGTTTCAGTAGGTTAATCCCTTTCCTATCATCCCTAACAAAAAAGGCATCTCTCAACACTGAAGCTTTTACAAAAAAAAGCCTCATAGAGTTAGTATGAGGCTTTGCTCCGCCTTTGGCGGATAAA
>ERZ761609.62-NODE-62-length-163294-cov-79.195970_pt1 | contig 163294 bp, 139 predicted proteins | sample MGYA00511163_ERZ761609 | MGnify/ENA primary metagenome ERZ761609 (study PRJEB28899, sample SAMN02445070) | bioreactor sludge metagenome | biome: EBPR sludge | place: Australia: Brisbane, Thorneside Wastewater Treatment Plant | collected 2011-12-16 ... | reverse complement strand
TCAAAACGCTGGGCGAACTCGCGCCGCAGGCATTATTGGCCGTGACAAAAATAGCGCCGCCAGCACTGCCGACCGTTGCGTTGATGGACGTGGAGGTCGAAGTTCCCGACCAACCCGCCGGCAGGTTCCAGTTGTAACTTGTCGCGCCTGCTACCGCACTGATGGAATACGTCTGCGACGAACCCTGGCATACGCTGTTGCTGCCCGCTATCGCACCGGGCTGAGTTAGCGTCGGCGATACGTTGACATTCAAAACGCTGGGCGAACTCGCTCCACAAGCATTATTGGCCGTGACAAAAATAGCGCCGCCCGAACTACTCGCAGTAGTTGAGATGGATGTGGACGTAGATGTTCCCGACCAGCCGGAAGGCAGATTCCAGGTGTAACTTGTCGCGCCTGCTACCGCACTGATGGAATACGTCTGCGACGAACCCTGGCATACGCTGTTGCTACCGGCAATCGCACCAGGCTGAGTTGGCGTCGGCGATACGTTGACATTCAAAACGCTGGGCGAACTCGCGCCGCAGGCATTATTGGCTGTTATAAAAATAGTACCTCCCGAACTACCCGCAGTAGTTGAGATGGATGTGGACGTAGATGTTCCCGACCAGCCGGAAGGCAGATTCCAGGTGTAACTTGTCGCGCCTGCTACCGCACTGATGGAATACGTCTGCGGCGAACCCTGGCATACGCTGTTGCTGCCCGCTATCGTGCCGGGCTGAGTTGGCGTCGGCGATACGTTGACATTCAAAACGCTGGGCGAACTCGCGCCACAGGCATTATTGGCCGTGACAAAAATCGCGCCGCCCGTACTGCCTGCAGTAGCTGAGATGGAAGTCGAAGTCGAAGTTCCAGACCAACCCGCAGGCAGGTTCCATGTATAACTCGTTGCACCGGATACCGCGCTGACGGAGTAGGTCTGCGACGAACCTTGGCATACGCTGTTGCTGCCTGCAATCGCGCCGGGCTGCGTGGGCGTCGGTGATACGGTGACGGTCAGGGTGCGCGGCGTACTTGCTCCACACGCATTATTAGCGCTGACAAAGATGGTACCTCCGGCACTGCCGACAGTTGCATTGATTGAAGTGGACGTCGAAGCCCCAGACCAACCCGCAGGCAGGTTCCATGTATAACTCGTTGCACCGGATACCGCGCTGACGGAGTAGGTCTGCGACGAACCTTGGCATACGCTGTTGCTGCCTGCAATCGCGCCGGGCTGCGTGGGCGTCGGTGATACGTTGACATTCAAAACACTGGGTGAACTCGCGCCGCAGGCATTATTGGCGCTGACCAAAATGGCACCGCCGGTACTGCCGACCGTTGCGTTGATTGAAGTGGAGGTCGAAGCTCCCGACCAGCCAGAAGGCAGGTTCCAGGTATAACTCGTCGCACCGGCTACGGCGCTGATGGAGTATGCCTGCGACGAACCCTGACAAACGCTGCTGCTGCCGGTAATTGCGCCGGGCTGCGTGGGCGTCGGCGATACGTTGACATTCAAAACGCTGGGCGAACTCGCGCCACAGGCATTATTGGCGCTGACCAAAATGGCACCGCCGGCACTGCCGACCGTTGCGTTGATTGAAGTGGAGGTCGAAGCTCCCGACCAGCCAGAAGGCAGGTTCCAGGTATAACTCGTCGCACCGGCTACGGCGCTGATGGAGTATGCCTGCGACGAACCCTGACAAACGCTGCTGCTGCCGGTAATTGCGCCGGGCTGCGTGGGCGTCGGCGATACGTTGACATTCAAAACGCTGGGCGAACTCGCGCCACAGGCATTATTGGCGCTGACCAAAATGGCACCGCCCGTGCTTCCCGCAGTAGTTGAGATGGAAGTCGAAGTCGAAGTTCCAGACCAACCCGCCGGCAGGTTCCACGTGTAACTCGTCGCACCCGCTACCGCGCTGATGGAGTATGCCTGCGCCGATCCCTGACATACGCTGTTGCTACCTGCTATCGCTCCTGGCTGCGTGGGTGTCGGTGATACGTTGACATTCAAAACGCTGGGCGAACTCGCACCGCAGGCATTATTGGCCGTGACAAAAATGGCGCCGCCCGTACTGCCCGTAGTAGTTGAGATGGAAGTCGAAGTCGAAGTTCCCGACCAACCCGCCGGCAGGTTCCACGTGTAACTCGTCGCACCGGCTACCGCGCTGACGGAGTACGTCTGCGACGATCCCTGACATACGCTGTTGCTGCCCGCGATAGTGCCGGGCTGAGTGGGTGTCGGCGATACGTTGACCGAAAGAAGAGCCGGGGCGCTGCTGCCGCAGTTGTTGTTGGCCGTCACACTCAGGGTGCCGCTGCTGCCGGGCGTCAGGTTGATGCTCGTGCCGCTGCCGCTCGGCGCTCCGCTGCCGCTGTAAGACCAGGTATAGCTCGTCGCGCCTGATACCGGAGAGATGGAATAAGTCTGTGATATGCCTGCACAAACATTGGACGAACCGGCAATCGTGCCGGGCTGTGCCGGTAACGGATCCACTGTGATGGTCAAAGTGCGCGCAATACTGCTGCCGCAACTATTATTGGCCGTCACACTCAAGGTGCCGCTGCTGCCAGGCGCGAGGGTGATGCTCGTGCCACCACCGCCGTATGTGCCGCCGCCACTGTGCGACCAAGTATAGCCTGTAGCGCCTGAAACAGGCGCGATCGAATAGGTCTGTGTTGTTCCTGCACATACGTTCTGCGGACCGGCAATCGTGCCGGGCTGTGCCGGTATCGGATCCACCGTGATGGTCAAAGTGCTCGCAATGCTGCTGCCGCAATTATTGTTGGCCGTCACACTCAAAGTGCCGCTGCTGCCGGGCGTCAGGTTGACGCTCGTGCCGCTGCCGCTGGGCGTACCGCTGCCGCTGAACGACCAGGAATAGCTCGTCGCTCCTGATACAGGCGAGATGGAATAGGTCTGTGATATGCCTGCGCAAACATTAGACGGGCCGGCAATCGTGCCTGGCTGCGAAGGGGCGCTACAAACAGTTAAACATGCTGTATTGCTCTGTACCTGTTGGGTACTGTTGCAATTGGTAATAAGGACATAGTAGCAATCACCATTATTGCCGGCGGTGATAGTAGGTGTCGTATATGTATTACTGATGGAAGAAGTGTTGGTAGTGCTTGTCAGGAAAGCTCCGTTTTTATACCAAAAGTAGGAAAAAGGTGGTGTGCCGTTTACTAATACCGTAAACGAAGCTGTGCCGCCTATATTTCCATTTTGGCTTGACGGTTGTGTAGAGACGGACACGGGTGTACAAGAGGATTGACTATGTGTTACGCAGACAGTAAATGTTGGAGAACTTGGTGGGGTTCCAGTGTTGTCGTATTCAAATACTCTGATATAATAGGTTTGTCCTACGGTTAGATTATTCCATGTATTTGAAACAGAGGATGGCGCACCTGGAGGGTCATAACAATCTATTGCAGTTCCAGATGAACAAGCAGTTCGCAGTTCAATTACACCGTCAAAGTTGCTTGCATAGTTGGATAATGTAATCGTGTGACTCATTGCTTGTGCAGTGAATTTGTAATAAACATCTTTGTCATCTGGAGAAGTACAATTACAGCCCGCGCACTGGCTTGCCCCATATGAGCCCGTTGCACATGCAATAGTTCCATCTACACATGCACCGTTGGATGTCAGGGTTGGCACTGAAGATGAACAATTATCATTGGAGGGGGGGGGACAGGGACAACTTAAAGTTGTCTGATTATTTGGATTGTTCGTTGCAGTCGCTGTGTAATACACAGAATTACTGCCCGCACAGTTGGCTTCATACACCCTGAAATAGTAAGTGGTGGCGCAGGCTAATCCCGTAACCGAAACGCTGCCTCCGCTTCCGTTGTAAATACATTGCTGCCCGGAACCTCCATAAGTTGTATTGGCCGTTGGGTCGGTTCCGTTTGAAGGCGCGGTAAAACTATTGGTCGTATTGATGTATACCACTCTGCGGCTACCGTTGCCATTGGTCCAAGCTGCTGTCATTGCGTTTTGGCCAACTCCTGAAAAACTGATATTGTTTGCCTGAGTACCGGGAGCAGTACAGGAGCAAGGTGAAGTAATCTGGCTGTACGGGTTATTTGTTCCGGTACTCGTGTTATAAACTGAAGATGTTCCGGTGCAGTTCGCCTCATATACTCTGAAATAATAAGTAGTACCACAGGTTAAATTGGTTACTGGAACATTGCTGCCGGTACCATTATAAATACATTGTTGCCCTCCGCTGTAGACTGTATTGGCAGTAGGATCAGTTCCGTTGGCAGGAGCAGTAAAACTGTTTGAAGTATTAACGTAAACAACTCTTCTGCTGCCGTTCCCATTGGTCCAGGCTGCTGTCATTGATGTTGCAGTGACAGCCGAGAAATTAATATTGTTGGCCTGCGTAGTAGGTGTGGTGCATGGACATGCCTGTGTTGACTGACTGTTCGGGTTATTTGTTCCGGTGTTTGTGTTATAAACTGAAGATGTTCCCGTGCAGTTGGCATCATAGACTCTAAAGTAGTAAGTCGTATTGCAATTAAGTCCTGTTACAATAACAGAACTACCAGTTCCATTGTAAACACATTGCTGACCTCCGGTGTAAGTTGTGCTGGCAGAGGGATCAGTTCCGTTGGCAGGAGCTGTAAAACTATTTGTGGTATTGATATAAACAACTCTTCTGCTTCCACTTCCACTTGCCCAGTTTACAGCCAGTGAACTTGCAGTTATTCCCGGCACCGGAAAAGTTATGTTGCTTGCCTGTGTTGGTGGTGTGGTGCATGGACATGCCTGTGTTGACTGACTGTTCGGGTTATTTGTTCCGGTGTTTGTGTTATAAACTGAAGATGTTCCCGTGCAGTTGGCATCATAGACTCTAAAGTAGTAAGTCGTATTGCAATTAAGTCCTGTTACAATAACAGAACTACCAGTTCCATTGTAAACACATTGCTGACCTCCGGTGTAAGTTGTGCTGGCAGAGGGATCAGTTCCGTTGGCAGGAGCTGTAAAACTATTTGTGGTATTGATATAAACAACTCTTCTGCTTCCACTTCCACTTGCCCAGTTTACAGCCAGTGAGCTTGCAGTTATTCCCGGCACCGGAAAAGTTATGTTGCTTGATTGGGTGGTGGGTGCTGTACAATTACTTCCACCTATCAAATTATTAAAATCAGTAAGAGTACCATAAAAGATATTTTGATCCATTCCAGGACTTGCATATGTGGTGGGATTACTACCCGCCATGCCAGGTGCGAAAAATTGATGAAATACCCAAGGCCAGTTGGACCAAACACATGAACTACTATTGCCTGGGGAACCTGGTGGATTACTCCAATCTGCTATCCATAGTTTTATATTGGGGTTAATTATTCCGCTTTGATAGTGCGGCAATAACCATGCAGCATAACATCTAGTAGTATAAAGAACAGGCCATACGCCTTCACTGTTATATACCTGAATACACCAGGACTGAACCCATTGAGCCAATTGACTACTAGTAAATAAATTTGAAAGAATAATAGTAGGTGAAGGGTCCTCTAAGTCTAGTGCTGGTGGCAGATATCCAGATCCGACATATGAACCTGCTACACTTATAAAATAATTTGCCTCAGCGGTACTAGAGTTTAGATCAGGTCGTGAAAAATGATATGCACCCATAACAACGCCTGCGTTGTTGCCATTTATAACATTCGTTATAAATTGAGAATCAGTAATATTTATGCCTTGTGTTGATTTAGTATATGCGAATACCTTGCCTGCAGCATAAACTTGACTCCAATTAATTGTGCCATTCCAATGAGAAACATCAACACCGTAAATACTGGAAGTAGAGCAGGATGAAGTAGCTTGGCTTTTCGGGTTATTTGTTGCAGCCGCTATATTATATACAGAAGAACTTCCCGTGCAGTTGGCTTCATATACCCTGACATAATAAGTGGTTGCACATGTCAAGCCCGTAACCGTAACGCTGCTTCCGCTAGCATTATAAATACACTGCTGACCTCCGCTGTAACTGGTGGATGCTGTAGGGTTGGTTCCGTTCACAGGTGCTGTAAAACTATTTGTGGTATTGATGTAAACCACCCTTCTGCTTCCGTTGCCATTGGTCCAGTTTGCTGTCATGCTTGTTTGTCCCACTCCGGAAAAAGTAATATTGCTTGCTTGCGTGGTGGGGGCAGTACAAGACACTAATTGACGATATGCCATTTTATTATATGGAGAACCTGAATTTGTTTGACATCCACTTGTAGTATAAGCTGTTGTTAAAATTCTTACTGTCCCAGTAAAGGTGGCAACCCAACTTATGTAAGGTGCATTGCCGTTAGTTCCGCAAGCATCAGTTGAAAAACAAATTGGGGTTAAAAGATTAGTTTCATTAAACAATGTCATTTGTGCATCCCAAGAAGTAGAAACTCCACCATACGTTTCACAATAACTCCATTGATATGTATTGCCCGCTGTAACATTAAATTTCGTATAATTACCTGCATTCATTAGAGCATCATTACCTGTAGAAGGATTCGTTAATACTTGCCAAGAAAGCGGGGGGGTATAAGGTGCGCCTACACTTGGGTATTGAATACCCATATTTGCACAACCACCCCCTAAACATTGTTGCGCTTCTGCTTTTTCAATTACCAATGTAGATAAATTGAGAAACAATAAAACAAAATGTAATTTTATTTTCATGACAAGAGTTATTTAATCTTTGAAAACTATTTGTTTTTAGGCTTATCATCGATGAATTTAAAAGTTGAAATTACCTGATTAAATTTGACAATCTCAACCTCTTCGTTAGTCATTGGAGTTTCAAATCGTAAAAAATATTCTCCACCTACTTGTTTATCTAAAAATACAATTTGAATTACACATAATGGGGGATTGTAAACATTTCCTTTAATATCAGAATATTTTACCATGAAAGTTTTTAGCGCTTTATTTCCAGCAACCGTTATTATTTGTTTGGTTAGATGTGATGTGTCAAATTGTGACTGTGCATTTTTATAAAGTTCAGAACCATAAGGTGGAAAATGATATTCTAATGAGAAAATAGAATTATTTATCGTGTCAACCATACTAGACATTATTGACATTACCTCTCCATTACGGTTAATTGCATTAGATTCAGTTCCATATTTTGTCCATGTATTCGGAAAGAAAAAAGTAATACCAATATTATCACTTGTGTATTTTTCCCAATTCGCAGGAATACTATCTTTACTTTCTTTTTGTTCCCGAATGTTTTTACCGACTTGTTCATTCGTCTTGTCTTGTATATCCATACAAGAACCCCAACTGTAACAGGTAGCATAAAATAATACTATTGTTGCCATGATGCCTGCAATAAATATAATCTTTTTCATTGTCATTAATTTTAGATGGTTTGTAAAATTATTTTTTTGAATTTATTTTGCTTGCCGTTTATCTTTCAGCGTTGGGTAAAATGTAAATATGCCACACGCTAAATATAAAAAAAATCATCCAACTCTTTTACACTTTGGAAGGAGTTAGCCAAACTGGCTTCTCCGCAATAGTCCTTTCTTTTCATTGCCTGATGCAAAGATTAAGAGTGTGTTACTATGCAATCATTTCTTGCTTTATTTTTGAAGTTCTGTTCGCTTGAGAAAAACCAATATTAATTGGTCCTATCAGAGCCGATATTAGACATAATAATATTTTCATGTGTAGACATTTTATAAGGATATTAAAATGATTACTATTCGACACCTTAGTGTTATGATTATTCTGCGATGTAACTGAGCGTATCAGTATACCCCGTCACATATACATTGCCTGCGGCATCTACGGCCATGACGTTGGGCTGATCATTGGCTATGGCGCCGTGGTAGCAGGATTGCCAGGCCAAAGTGGGCTGCGCCATTGCGCACACGCACGAAGCGGCCATGGTGACGGCGAGGAGGATAGCATTTTTCATAAGGAAAAGTTTTATGGTGGTGAGCATACAGACACACTACGCCCCATCGTATCATCACAGCACGAAACAACCCGGCAGTGCAGGCGCAGCAACTGAAATTATATCGGTATGGTACGGGATCACAAACTTCCTGATCGCTTGGGAGGGATCTTGTGCAGCAAGGTGAAACTCATTCCGAACATGCGGTGCGGTAGTAGTCAGAGTTGCCCCGAAGGGCTTATGAGGCGAGGGAGTCAGACATTTTTTCCATGTGAAGTCTGATTTTGGTTGTACTGCAAAATTAGCGGCATTTTCAAGCCGGAAATAGTGATATTTATCAACAGCCTGGGTGATATTTCTCCTCAAAAAACTGCGCTATAGTTGTTTCCGCTTGAAGACCGCGAAGTGCAGTTGCACATCGTATGAAAACCGCCTCGGCCTTTTCCCCGCAGGGCAAACTGCCAACGCTTAGTAGTGGGGCAAAAATGAACATTTTATTTTTTTATCGCCCCTTAAAGAAACAAATACTTCACCGTCAGTTGGTTGGTGACGATGCCGAGGTAGTGTGGGTTTTTGGCGGCGCCGAATACCGTCAGCATCGTGACGAAGATATTCTTTTTGGTATCTGTATGTTCCCTGAAAACGTGGATGCTTTTGCGCAGGGAGGCAGCCTCCCTTTCCGTCATTTCGTATTCGGCATCGAGGAATTTCAGTTCAAACAGGTTGATGCAATTGTTGGCCCTATCAATGATGAAGTCTATCTGCGCTCCGGAGGTATGGGCGTTCTTTTTTTTCGTCCATGAATACTCATTGGTGATCACGCCGTGTATGCCCATCGCTTTCTTGATAGAGAGGCTGTGCCGGAGCGCGAGGTTTTCAAAAGCATAACCCGACCAGGATTTAAAGGCCGGTTGATGGGTCAATTGCAGCCAACTGTTGTGGGTTTTTCCGGCAGACAGGAATCGGAAATGGAAGTGTAAAAACTCATCCATGAGGCGAAAAAGCCTTTCCTCTTTGGTTTTATTGATGGGGAAAATTTGCCGAACAAATCCGCGATTTGTTGCAGCAACTCTACCTCCGCTTGCCGCCCTGCTATTTTCGTCATAGCTTTATTTTTCGCCAAATGTACCATTTTCCGCCCAACTTGGCGAGTTTCAGATTTATAACTCGCCAAGTTGGGTCTTTTTTACTCGCATTTGACGAATTATAGACCTGTCTCAGCCCTCCCCGCCGAACAAATCCCCTTGCCGGGCGAAGCTCATCGGGTTTTCTAATTCCAGCAGCCGGCGTTTCACCTCCAATCCATAGAAATAGCCTTGCAGGTCGCCGTTTTTGGCAATGCAGCGATGGCAGGGCACGATGATGGCAATGGGATTGCGGCCGTTGGCCTGCCCCACGGCGCGAACGGCGTTGATGTCGCCCAATTTTTCAGCGATGGATTGGTAGCTGCGGGTTTGGCCGTAGGGAATGGCGAGCAGTTCCTTCCACACGGCTTTGTAAAAATCGGGCGCACCGCCCCAGTCCAAAGGCAGGTCGAAAGCTCGGCGGCGGCCATGAAAGTACTCCTCCAACTGTTGCACGCAGGCAGCCAATACGGGCGATGTCGTCAGCTCGGCGGGGCAGGGCGATGTATCCACTTTGTGTACGGCGCTGATGCCCAGTTCATCGCTGCCGGTGATTTCGATGCAGCCGATGGGGGAGTGGAAATATGTTTTTTCGAGCATAGTGTAAAATTATTCCTTCCAAAACGGAAAAGCCGTAAACTCCACCAAACGCAGGCTGTCTTTGCCGTCCTTGCGGTATTTTTTGAGTTTTTTGATTTGTATCAGGTGCTCGCCGCGCGGGAGGTATTGCACATCAAGGGTGGTGATGATTCCTTTCTCCTGCATGTTGGGGTGATTGTAAAAACGACATACCGGTGTTGTGAAAATGCTGTCGGCGATGCTGATTTCGTAGATGGAAGACAGGCATTTCAGACTTTTTTCCGGGAAATCTTTGCCGGGCTCCTCCATGCCGGAATTGAATCCGACGACGATGTCGGAACGGAGGCCGGGCTTTTTGAGCAATTTTACGTCCGGGCATTTCAGGCTCAGCGCTTTGTCGTCATCGCCGGGGAAGTACCTGATAAACAGTTCGATAAAGCCGTTTTGTACAAATCGGGAAGGGATGGAGGCATTGCCCACGAGTGTTTCTTCTTTGCGCAAATCGTCGTAAAAGCCTTTGTACAGGGCTGTTTTTTCCGGGTCGTCGGGAAACCAGACATGGGAATCAATGCTGACCGAACTAATCCACAGCACCAGCATGATATAAGGGACGAGAAAGAAGCCAATTTTTTTACCTAATTTATTGTCTATCAAATTATAATAAATAGGCCGATAGAGATTCGCCAAGGTGATGAGGCTGTAAAATCTGTAAACAGGATAGTATATTTTAGCAAACCATTGCCGGCGCTTGACCCAGCCTAATGTGATGAAGTCTGCCATGTACAACAAGCCTGTAATTAAATACACCAGCATAGCGAAAATACCTGTGAATTGTGCGGCTGTTTCCGGGAGCGTTTTTTTCAGCAATTGCAGGGTTAGCCCCAAACAAAATGCCCATAAACCAAGCGACATGATAACAAAAACAATGAGAAACGTGAAGGCAAATACAATGCTGCAAAGGTTTTCGAGGCGTTCGATGTAGTGGTCAAAACTGCCCGTTTTACGCCGGATGAAAGCATCGAATTTGGGAGCGAGTCGTAGACTGTCGAAGTCAATATCGCCCGAAACGGAGCGCAGGCCGATGGAGCTGATCCAAAGCCCTCTCAGTACGGCGTGCAAGATGAGATTAATGAGCACAAACATGCTGGCGCCCGCAAATACAACCCATAGAATGGATACGAAAAACCCGAGCTGACCGGCGCCCGAGCTTGCCATACTGACGCTTTGTCGCAGTTCGTCCAACTTGTCCAATACACCCAACATGAGGAATATGCTGAAACCGGTAATGACCAGTTCCAACTGCCAACTGTCCTGCTGGATTTTGTCCAACCACTCGCTGAGTTTGTGTTTGTTTTCTTTTTCCATGATGTTTTTTATCCTTTGAGCGCCAGCCCTTCCCTGCCGGCCCATTGCCGGAGGTCTTCTTTGCGGATGGCGGCGGCCATGAGTTCGGGAAACAGGTCGGGCGTGCAGGCGAAGGCGGGAATGCCCAGCGCGGCCATTTCGGCGGCGATGCGATGATCGTAAGCGGGCGCGCCCTGATCGTTGAGCGCCAAGAGGACAATGAACTGTACCCCGGAAGCCTTGAGCGCTGCGCAACGGCGAAGGAGTTCGCGGGAATTGCCGCCCTCAAACAGGTCGCTGATGAGAACGAGGATGGTGTCGGCGGGGTGTTGTACCAACGTCTGCCCATAGGCCAGCGCCTTGTTGATGTCGGTGCCGCCGCCCAACTGCGTAGCGAAGAGCAGTTCTACCGGATCGTGGAGGTGCTCACTGAGGTCAACAACGGCGGTATCGAATACGGCCAGATGCGTTTTCACGGAGCGCAGGGAGGCCAGCACTGCCGCCGCCACGCCTGTATAAACAATGGAGGCCGACATAGAGCCGCTTTGATCGGCCAGCAGGATGATGTGGCGCAGTTGGCGGCCTTTGCGTCCGTGTCCGATGAGGCGCTGCGGTATGATGGTCTGGTATTCAGGCTGAAAATGCCGCAGGTTGGCCTGTATGGTGCGGTGCCAGTTGATTTCGTGGGGTTTGGGGCGACGGTTGCGCACCGCCTTGTGAATACTGCCCTCAACGGCCTGGCGGAGCGCCGGCGCGAGGCGCTTCTCAATAGCTTCGGCTACCTTGCGCACCACCTGCCGGGCAGTTTCACGGGTGTGGGCGGGCATGGCTTTGTTGAGCGACAGGAGCATGGCCGCGAGGTGTACATCGGGTTCCATGCCTTCCAATAGTTCGGGCTGAAGGAGCATCTGGCGCAAGCCGAGGCGTTCGAGCGCGTCGCGTTGCATGACTTGCACCACGGAAACGGGGAAGTACCGGCGGATGTCGCCCAACCAGCGATTGATATTGGGGGAAGAACTGCCGAGGCTGCCCTGCCGGTCGCTGTCGTAGAGGGCGTCCAAGACGCGGTCCATGCCCTGGGCTTCAGCACCGAGCATCGTTTGGCCATCGGGGTCGGCTTTGTCGCCGAGGATGAGCCGCCATTTATGGAGTTTTTCGGTCATGTTTTTGCTTGCTGTTAGCTGCTGGCCTGATATTGCAAGTTGAAAAGTCTTTACCATGAAAGTGACTTTTTGAAATTTTCTGGCATAAAAATTTGATTATCTTACAGTTACCAAGCTCGAAGCTCGCGGCTATTATTTTCTAAAAAACCTCGCCACCCACAGCAACACGAGTGCGCCGGCTACGGCGGTAATCAACTGTCCGAAGAGGCCGCCCGAAGTGCTGATGCCGAGCAATCCGAACAGGAAGCCGCCTACCACTGCGCCCAGTACGCCGATGATGATGTTGCCGGCAATGCCGAAACTTTTGCCTTTGGTGAGTTGGCCGGTGAGCCAGCCCGCCGCCGCTCCGATGAGCAAAAAGTAGAGTAATTCCATCTGTTGTAGTTTTCGAGGCTGAAAAGTAGTAATTTACTTGAAATATACGGCGATAAAAAGCGGCTTTTGTTCCGCAAACGGAGGCCGGACAACAGAGGCGGCCCGATTTTTTTTAGATATTTTTGGCGGTAAGTGGGGGCAAAAAGACATTTACCGTCAGAAAATAATTTTATTTTTGGCGGTAACTCGGTTTTTAAACCACTTACCGTCAAAAAACAACACTCATGCAACCCTTTATCGGCAGAGAAAAAGAGCTAAAACGGCTTGAGGATATCAAAAAAAGCGCTCGTTCTGAGTTCGTTGCAGTATATGGCAGGCGCAGGATCGGCAAGACGATGCTCATCAAGCAGGTGTTCGAGAACGATTTTGTTTTTCACGCCACTGCCATAGCCAATGTTACCCGTCAGCAGCAATTGCTCAATTTTGTCACAGCACTGAGAAAATACGATCCGGCTTCCGCCAAGGAGCCTGTTCCAACCAATTGGTTCTTCGCCTTTCAGCAGCTTACCCATTACCTGGAACGCTCTGCCCCGGAGAAAAAAATCATTTTTCTGGACGAACTACCGTGGTTTGACAATCAAAAATCCGACTTCGTTCAGTCTCTGGAGCATTTCTGGAACAGTTGGGCGGCGGCCCGGCAGGATGTGATTCTGATTGTTTGCGGCTCTGCAGCGGCCTGGATGGTCAACACACTCATCAACCACAGAGGCGGCCTTCATAACCGAGTGACAGAGAAGATACAGGTAGAACCCTTCCAACTACAAGATGCGGAAAAATTGCTGCGCCTGAAAAGCCCCGACATAGACCGGTATCAGATGCTTCAACTGTACATGGTCATGGGAGGTGTTCCTTTCTATCTGGAGGCCGTAAGAGGCGACCAAAGCGCCGCCCAAAACATAGAGCGAATGTGTTTTGCATCGGATGGCATGCTGCGCAACGAGTTCGACAACCTTTACCGGGCTTTGTTTAAAAACTCAGAACGCCATGTTGCCGTCGTTCGGGCCATTGCTACGAAATCGAAGGGAATGACCCGATCTGAAATTCTGGAGACGGCCAAACTACCCGACAGCGGAGCAAGCACGCGTTTGCTGGATGAATTGGAAAAAAGCGGATTTATCAGAAAATACTCCCCTTTCCAAAGGCAAAAGCGGGAAAGCTTGTATCAGTTGGTAGATTTTTATTCCATGTTCTACCTGAAATTCATCGAAAACACAGACCCCGTAGATGAAAACACCTGGATAAACATGATAGACAATCCTGCCCAACGAGCATGGAGCGGATACGCCTTCGAGCAGGTGGGATTGTATCATATCCGGCAGATTAAAAAGGCGCTGGGCATTTCCGGCATTCTGACGCAGACCTCCGGCTGGCGAAGCAAACAAAAAGCAGACGGCGCACAAATTGATCTGGTCATTGACCGGAGAGATCAGGTGATTAATCTCTGCGAAATGAAATTTTCTCTGACGCCTTTCACCATCACTAAAGCGTATGCAGACCGCCTGATGCACAAAATCGGCGTATTCAAAGAAGAAACTCAAACGAATAAGGCCCTGCATCTGACGATGATAACTACGCGTGGTTTGGCGCGCAACAATTGGTCGGATACCTTGGTGCGTCATGATTTGAAGATGGATGTGTTGTTTGAGGAATAGCTTACCTTTGGGAAAATTATTACAAATTTCTATGCGTAGTGAAGGGGTGGCTATCGAACTGCGATCTTGGCCGAGTCACCCCTTCACTATCTTCGCAATAACGTAATTATCCAAAAAACCATGTCCGCTTTCGACAACATCCAACGCAAAATACAAACCTGGGCGCAAGCCCGGCAAACCACCTCCGAATGGCAGGCCAATGGCGAAAAAATTGTGTTCACCAATGGCTGCTTCGATCTGCTGCACTACGGGCACATCCACTACTTGGCCGACGCTAAAGACCTGGGAAGCAAGCTGATAGTCGGCATCAACTCCTCAGACTCAGTGAGCCGCCTCAAAGGCCCCACGCGCCCCATCAACGACGACCTGACGCGCCTGCACAACATGGCGGCATTGGAAATGGTGGACTTGGTGGCGGTTTTTGAAGAGGATACTCCTTTGGATTTAATCCGTTTGCTCCACCCCGATGTTTTGGTCAAAGGCGGCGATTGGCCGGTGGAGTCCATTGCCGGGGCCGCCGACGTGCTGTCCTGGGGTGGAACCGTGCGCAGCCTGCCTTTCGTGACGGGTTATTCTACCACCTCTATTGAATCAAAAATTAAAACGTCGGGCAACTGATGGCAAAAGTAAAAATCCTGCTGGCCGAAGACGAACTCCTGCTGGCGCGCATCACCAAAGACAGCCTCGAAAGCCGGGGCTACGACGTTGTACATGCAGCCAACGGTCGCCAGGCATTGGAGTTATTTGCCACCCAAGTGCCCGATATACTCGTTTTGGATGTGATGATGCCGCAGATGGACGGGTTTTCGCTGGCCGCTGAAATTCGCCGCCACAATCCCGCCGTTCCCATCATTTTTCTCACGGCCCGCTCCCAGGTGGAAGACGTGGTGAAAGGTTTTGAACTGGGCGGCAACGACTACCTCCGCAAGCCTTTCAGCATGGAGGAACTGATTGTGCGCATCAAAGCGCTGTTGCAACGCCCCTCGCCCACCGATATGCAGCCACCCGCAGAACAGATTTACCGGATCGGAGAATACACCTTTGACCCCATCAAACAACTCCTCACCCACCCTCGCGAGCAACTCACCCTCCCCCACCGCGAGTCGGAACTGCTGCGCCACCTCTGTATGCACCGCAACGCCGTACTCGAACGCTCGCCCGCGCTGAAAGAACTCTGGGGCGACGACAGCATCTTCAACGCCCGCAGCATGGATGTATATATCACAAAAATACGCCGCCATTTGCAACACGACCCATCCGTGCAAATTATCAATGTGCGGGGCATCGGGTATAAGCTGATTTGCTGAATATCGCTACCTTCGCCCAAAATCACTATTTGCTTATGTTTCGTTTGCTCTTGGGTATCGCTTTTATATCGGCCGTTCTGATGGCTGCCTGCGACCGGGAAGAAGATTTCATCACCGCGCCGGATGCCAAGCTGGAGTTTTCGTTGGATACGCTCCGCTTCGATACGGTTTTTACTCAAGTCGGATCGGCTACCTATTCTTTCAAAGTTTATAACCGGCATGACCGCCCCATCCGCATTTCCAACATCATGTTAGACGGCAGTTCGGGCATTCGTTTCCGGCTCAATGTGGACGGCGTGCCCGGCAATGCGCATCAAAACGTTGAAATTTATGGTCGAGACAGCATTTATGTCTTCGCAGAAGTGACCATAGACCCCAGCCAGCCGCTCTCTGTCAGCCCTTATGTCATTGAAGACGGCATCACGTTTGAAACCAACGGCAACACCCAGCGCGTACACCTCGAAGCCTGGGGACAAAACGCCAATTATTTCCCCAGCCGGTATAACAAAGGCGTGCCGGTGCTGCTTTCGTGCAACAATGGTCAGGTAGTGTGGGACGATCCCAAACCGTATGTAGTGTATGGCGTCATCATTATTGACGAGTGTACGCTTGTCATCCCTGCCGGCGCACGCGTGCATGTGCATGGCGGCGTAGCTCAAAACGATCTCTTCGGAATTTACAACGACGGCCTGATTTACACATTGGCCAACGGCAAAATCAAAGTGCAGGGTACCGCCGAAAAGCCTGTCATCATTCAGGGCGACCGCCTCGAAGAGCCTTTTGAAAACTCGCGCGGCCAATGGAACGGCATCATCATCGGTAAAGGCAGCCGGGGCAATGAGATCAACTACGCCTCCGTACTCAACAGCCGTTTTGCGCTGTTGGTGGATTCCTCCGCCGAGATCACGCTGCGCCATTCGCGTTTTTACAACACCTCCGGCAACGGCATCGTGGGGTTTCATTCCCGCATCACCGCCGAAAACTGTCTGGTTTATAACAACGGCGCCAACTCGGTACAACTCATCCTCGGCGGCGATTACAACTTTACCTACTGTACGCTGGCCAATTACGGCGTCAACGCAGGCACCCTGGGCATGAGCAATTTCTACTGCTACGACGATCCTTTGGTGTGCCAGGTCCGCAGAGATTACCGCCTCAATGCGCAGTTTGTCAACTCCGTCATATACGGTTCCCGCCGAGACCAGATAGAGCTGGCCGACATTACGGGCCGCCAGACTCCGGCCATGTTCAACGTGTCGTTCAAAGATTGCGTAGTGCGGGTGGATGAACTCCTCACGCGCCAGAGCGGTCGTTATTCCGACTTCCTCAGCACGATGTGTACGCCTTGCACCAACGGCATGTCCAATTCCAAAGTGTTCAAAGACCCCAACATGGGCGACTATTACTTGGACAGTCTCTCCATTGCCATCGGCAAGGCCAAACCGCTGCCTTCCATCGCCATTGACCTCGAAAACCGCCCCCGCGATGCCGCCAATCCTGATGCGGGTTGTTTTGAACGGGAGTAAACAAATGTGCTGATGTGATAATGTGCTGATTGCCAAATGAGAGCGTTCAAAAATGTTTCATTTGTTTTCAGGCGACGGCTAAAATCCAAAAGGGCATGAAACAGATTTGGGATTTCATACACGGCAGAGACCACCTTTCAGGAACCCTGCGCTATGCAGAACTCAAGCCGGAGGCATTGCTCCACACCATGGAGAAGCTGGGCCAACGCATTTCCGAACGCTTTCCGCAATCGGGCCTAAGTCAGGTAGCCACAGAACTGAGCGAGGTAGCGATTTCCGTTGTACAACTCACTGAACGCCTCCGAAATCCCGTTTGGCCCATTCGCGGCCTGGTGGTAGCCGGCGTCATCCTGTTGTTTACGGTGGCCATAGGATTGTTGTGGCTTGCGCTTCGGTTGTCTCCGGCGGTTGAAAACGGACTGTCGGAATTGTTGCAGGGCATCGAATCGGGTATCAACGAAATGGTTTTTCTGGCACTGGCCCTGTATTTCTTGGCCACGCTGGAAGGGCGTTACAAACAAATGCTGGCTTTGCGTTCGCTGCATCGCCTCCGCAGTATTGCCCACGTCATAGACATGCACCAACTCACCAAAGACCCCGCGGTGGTGCTGGCAAATCAGCCCGACACGGCTTCCTCTCCACAACGCAATCTCACCCCGTTTTTACTGACCCGCTATTTGGACTATTGCTCCGAGATGCTCTCCATCGTTGGAAAATTAGCGGCCCTGCACGTTCAGCATTTCGATCATCCCAATGTGTTAGACGGCGTGACGAACGTGGAGTCCATCACCGGCAGCCTGTCGGCTAAAATCTGGCAAAAGATCATGATTCTGGATTTGTCGCTCTCGCAGGAGGATGTCAAATCGGAGTCGGGCGAATAAGTGCGCCAAGTACTCAAAAAATGGACTTTGAGCCAGATTGAGGGGTACGAAGGCGAAGGCTGTTAAACCCAAAATATTTTTTCCGTTTTTGCAGTTTATTCCCTAACATTGCATCCGAATCGTGAACCGCAGGCTAAAAGCCACCTCAGCGACGATTCTGAGACAAACACTTGAACAACAACAATACTGAAGGAAAGGGGGTATGTATGCTTGTGTCTTTTGCAAGCACAGTGCTTTGTTTTTCAATTGTTTAACTCATACATCGAAACCTGATGACCGAAAAAAATGAATCGAAAAAACCAGTGAATTGCCACACCGCCTGCATTTCGGGGGGGGGGGGCAACAGCATTCGTCTGCCCACGTTGCCCATGCCGCGCACCGGGCCATAGCCGTCTTTTTTTATAACCCCAGAACCAGACGAGCATGAAAAAGACAAAAACCAGACAAGAAGTAGCCGACGAATATGGCTTGTCGCGCAGCAGTTTTTGGCGCAAACTGAAAGGTATCGACTTATTGGAAGACCGCAAGATTTTGATGCCTTGTCATTTGGCCCGCATCTATCGGCATCTGGGTTTTCCCGGTGGCATGCCGGACAAAGAGAAGACCGAATGGCGCAGAGAAATGCTGCTGCTGGACCAGCCCTTGAAACATGATGACACATAATGACACATTATGACACAAGATGAAACAAAATCGCATAATGAATGCCTGTAAATTTGCACCATCGGATTTGGATAACATACAAGGCGCCAAAACTTATCAAATTCGATGGCGGGCTATCCCGAAACCGCCGAAGAAGAAGTAGGGGTAATGTTTTTTAAATTTTAGAATCATGAAGAAGTTAGTGTTTTCATTTTTGCTGCTTTCCGGGCTTTTCATTCTTTCCAGTTGTGAAAAGGAGCAAGCAGCTACACCGGATGCCATTGACACCATCGTCCTGTTGGACGCCAAGGGCAATGTACAGCAAGAGTACCAATATGACCGCAACAAAGAGGTGTTCATCGGCGATGCGCCGACCGAAAAAAGCGGGTGCGTAACGATACCGGGAGTATTTGTGAATAAAAAGCCTAATAATGATGGTGGACACAACTATGTATGCATAGCGGATAATTGTTCGGTCTGTTACACCAATTGCCCTGAACAATAGTCTTCTTATCCCGTAGGCTTTTGAATGTTTATTCAACTTGAAGTCGAATTTTGATTGATTTTTTTTTTAACCAGAGAGAATCTTGCCGAGGTGTAAAACATTGGTAAGGTTCTCTTTTTTAAAACTATCGGAAACATGAAAAAAGTATTCATTTTGTTGCTACTTTCAATACCACTGGTGAAGGGATGCGCACAGATGACTTCCCAGAAAACCACTATAGTCAAAATAGACTTTGATAAAATAAAATTGTCTGAATATACGACTTCATCCGAAGACGGAAATATCTTTCCAATAAATAAGGCGTACAGCATTGTTAACCTTGGGTGTGCGAAAGTTTTCTTGATTGATAATCGAACCGGACAGATAATAAAAGAATTAAACGAGGCAGTTTTAATGCAAAAAATAGAGGAGAGTATTCAACAGTTTTATAATGGCTCATATAGGGTGCCAATTGAGGAAAAGGACTACAAAGACCTCCTCTATTGCTCAAGATTTCCTTTTTATTTTGATAGATTTTTTAAAGTGGACGACCATTTGTATGCCTGCAATATTAGAAGTTCCGTAATAAGTATTGACCCGCCCAGAAACTCGAATATTATTTCCGGTATTGGATTTTTTGACGATCAATTAGAGCTAATAAGTTATCACTCAGCAGAGCACAATACTACACCGGGAGGGGTTTTTGGATCGGGTTTTATGAAGAAAAATATTTTCTGGGCCAGTTATGCCAATCCCGCACATAAAAATCCGTCTGATTTTGTACTTTATGAAAACACAAGCGGAAACAGGTACGAACTGAAAGGAGAAATAGCCAATATTCCACGCGCCGAAAAGATGATATATTACCCAGGGCGTTTTGCTTCCATTGCACCTTTTGAAAATGGTTATTTGATAAACACCGGTACTAAACTGATATGGAGCGATGATTTTTCAAAACCAAGCACAGAAATGCCGGTGCATTTGGAGGGCGATGAGGCCATAGCCATCATTGAGCAGGTCAATGACCACCAGTTGGTAGGATTAAAAATTAAAATGGATGATGGGGGGACTGCCTGGACCGGCGCGCTGTTTGAAACCGACCGCCATTTTAAGGAGTTGAAGATTCTCAAAGAGTATGACTTTCTGAAATGTACCGTCAACTCCATGAAAGTGCTGAATGGTAATCTCTATATTTTTTATTTCGACAGGGAAAATGATCATTATATGCTGGAAATAATGGACTTGAACGGAGGGAAAGGAAAAAGCCGGGCAAAAAAGAAAAATTGATGCCACCTCGTTCTCACCACATCCTGGCCGGCGCACACTCCGGCCGGGATGTTTCATTGCGGCTATGGGTACTGGATCGGGTAAGTACATCTGCCACTGCCCGGCTTGGCACAATATCACGACAACAAAACCATCCACCATCCACATGAAAAAATGGCTTCTTTGGATATTCGGGCTTGCCAACGTATTCACGGCCTCGGCTGTTTCTGCCCAAAATACTACCTATCAGGGAGTTGTAAAATACATTCCCGCCGATAAATACGAAGTATCGCCGGACACCATCATCGTCTATTTTGGAAAAAACAAAATGAAAACCGTAAGAACCGGGGTGTTTATCGAAAGATTCGGCGGCGTTGTTGAGGAAATAACCGACTTTGAAAAACCTGAGCGCCAAACCACCGTAGTGTATAGCCCTCATTATGGAAAAAGCCCGGATACATTGACGAGCACAAAAAGTGGAATTGTCTCCGTGAAACACCATCCCGACTCGATCAAAACGATATTGGGCTTCGCTTGCACCAAGGTTGATCTCATCTTTGAACCGTCGGAGTACGGCGGCGGCGTTCACACCCTGACGGTGTCTCATTGGAACACCTCAAGCGCTTGCTTACACTACGCGATCCCTGAAGCAGCCCGGTTCTCTCAGTTCCACAGCGCGTATTCCGGGGGCGGAATCCCATTGTCCATCATTAGCAGTGTGCGCTCAAAAATGGACAGTGGCGAAGAACGAATCAAATCAAGCGCCCTGATTGCTTGCGAGTTGACGGTGAAGCAGTTATACGATTCTGTTTTTCAAATACCCTGAAAGACGGCATCCTATTTGCCCTGTTGGTTTTTTCGTACAGGAACGATGTGTTGATGCGCCGGTTTTTATGCGCTGTCCCTACTTCAAAATCACAACCTTTTTGTTGATTTGTTCACCGCCGGCCAACTCAATTTCCAGAATAAACACACCGTCACTTAGTGTGGATATATCTATGAATTGGTCGGGTTTTCGATACTCTTTTAATACTTGCCCATTCATGGAAATCAATAGTAAACGCTCTATTGAGTTGCTGTTATCCGGCAAATCAATATGGATGGTTGTCGAAGCAGGATTAGGATATATGCTTATGCTTTTGTTGCCTTCTTCAGACAGGCTATTGATGATGTATTGAGCAGTGGAGACGCATCCATCGTAATCCACCACCGTTATGGTCTTGACATTTGGGGTTATGTCAATAGAAATATTATATGGCCTCACGCCGCCTGTTACGAAGACCTCTTCATTTACAAGGTTGACATGCATGGTGTCTAACAGGCAGCAGACATCCGGCGTTTCATTGCCCGTTGGAGCGCCATTGGGAAAATATTGGTTGATGATGGATTGGAGGATGGCCGTACGGGCCTGGGCTTCGGCTGCGTTGTACGTCAACGATTTCAGGTAATGCCAACCCACCCCGTATTCAGGAGCCTCTGTCGGGCCATCCGTGTATAAATTGGGATAAACAGACAGGGCATAATTGACGAACGCTGCGTTGTCTTCCGGAATCAGGTCAAAATAGGCATGCAACCTATTGTAGATGGCGATGGAAGGCAGCACGCCTGATTGAGTCAAACTGTCTTGTACCGCAAGGGAATCTTGTGGAAGAATGCCAAAAACATGAAACAATGGGCGCAGGTCTGCCTGTGCGGCAACGGACATTCGGATGATCCTGCCGTCATTGTCTTGATGGATGCCGTAGTCAACCCCGTTTTCAAAGTCAATGGATTCCTGTTTCCAAAAATTGCGGAGCGGGCACCATCCGAGCGTATTTACGATCTCAAAATAATGCCCGTAGCCTCTGTGCTGGTAACGTACTTCGTCATTTACGGTGTTTGAAATATTTCTATTGGTTCCAAATGTGTTGGATACCATCCGGTGGGTAGCGGTTTTGTCAATGTCAAAGGTATTGGGGACAAAACTGTAATTCACCGCTTCATTTAAGTCCTGGTTCAGGCCGTAATTCATCGCCATGATGTATGGGAAATTGACTAAGGCTTCCTCCTCGCCTTCAAATTTAGAGATGGCCAGGGCATGTCCGGCTTCATGAAAATTCATCTCGTCATCAGACCCCGGACCGTTGATGAAATAAGCCGGGCCGGGCACATCTGTATAGTTCAGCGGCGTGTTCGACATTGGATAACCGATGGAATACACGCCGGTTCTGATATCCAAATCAGCAATCATGTACATATTGTGCTTGTCGGGAACAATCTGTCGGGCCAGAATGGAATTGACACCCCGTACAGCCGTCTCCCAGTCTTGTAAGGTTTGTCGGAGGTCATATTGACCGGGAACAATGGAATGTTTGGGAATGGTGTACATCACATTGTCCGATTCAAAGACTGCCCAAGGCCCAGGCTTGCTCAGCTCTGCCTCGAAATCCGTTGTTTCATAAAATGTTTTCAACGAGAAAAAGGGCGCCTCTACGCCGTTGTTCACGCTGACCTCTACAATGCCATCATTGGCGCCGTAGGGTACAAGTATCGAAATGGCGCCTCCCATCGGGTTGTAAACCGCTACGGTCGTTGAATCAATTGGGAATTTCTTCGACACCCTGTCCAATCGCCTGAATTCAGTTCTTTCGGTCAAGTCCCAATCATGCGAACCCACCCTGATCCAATAGTCTTGGCCGACCAAGCTATCGGGCACCGTAACGTTGGCTACACTTCCGGGAGACAAATACAGCCCGGTAGGCCGAAGGGCATGTCTCATTCTTTCAAAATTGATATCGTAGTACGGGTTCATCCCATCCGGGTCTTCAAAATTTGCACGTATCAGTGCCGATTTATGGACAGATGAATCGGATGGCGGGGCCACAAAACCGGGGAAAACGCTGCACGAATTGAATTTCCAGCCATTGAGGTGCTGCGGATATGCTGCATAAACTGTCGGGGTGAATACGGCATCGAATATCCCCTGCTGAAGCGCAAGCATGGCCCGTTCCGTTTCCAGTCCGGGAGCGTTTGCAGGGTTTTTGGAAAAACCATTCATCGTATTGGGCGTAGTGAAAAGTGGCCCGATTTGATTGTCAAAATCCTCCACCACCGTTTTGCCTAATAGAATGACAGACTCGTTTTCGGCAAGACAAGTCGGGAACTGAACAAAGGTGTTCCTGATAAGGCTCAGTTCATTTCCAGAAAGCGTAACCGTTCCATTGATATGAGCCTTGAGGTCATTCAGCGCATTCAGCACCCTGGCGCATGCAGCCGGACAATGTGCCGTAACATAAGCATAGCGATTGATATCATCGGACCCGCTGGAAACAAGCACCTCATTTACATAAAGTTTATACCCGCCGGGAGCAAAAATGCCGTCTCCGTAGGTATCGTATATCTCAAAGAAAAAGCAGCCATCAGCAGGAACGCAAAGGCTGTCTTTGTAAGTAGTATTATTGCCGTAAACGCCTCCCTGGCCGCCCTGCATCACGACCGCACCCATTAAATTGGTCACAGTCCAGTAAGTCTCACTGCCGTAGGGATCCGTGGCAACTTCTACCCTGACTTCTACTTCATTCATACCGCACTGGGCAAAGCCGTAGCCGCCACAAAGCATCAGAAAAGCAGTAATTAGTAATGTTTTTTTCATTTTTGTTTTGAATTATTGTGACGGTTGGCGGTATGAAAAGTTGCCGATTGCGGGCGATTTCCTATCCAGTTACACAAAAGTTGAAGCGGGCTACAACCCTTGAATAACCTACTGTCCCGGCAATTTTTTATACCGCGTGTTGTAGCTATTTTTTATTCTTTATAAATATATAATCGTATTTCATTAATGCCACTAAAATTGAATAAGTAAGCATTTATGTTGCCTTTACTTTTCCATTTTGTTTGTCGTCTTCCATCTTCTTCCGTTACGTTGGAAATTGGCTCACCCAAGAGTTTACTGATTTCCGTTAAAACAAAATCATACTTTGCTTTAAATGCTTTGTTTTTATCCTCAGAATTTGAGTTTGTAGAAATTGGGAAATCTCTTTCCTTAAATTCTTTCCAATCATACGAAACGACCTTTATTGATTTTTCCTTTTTAGTATAGAAGAAATTGGGTGCAGTTGCAGTTTGTCCATTTTCAATCATAAGTAATTGATTTTCATCAACTTAAAATCTAAGAAGTTGTTTAAAAACAAAGAAATAATCATCTGACTATCAGGTAATTAGAGTTAAAAAAGGACAAATCGCAACTGCGCCCGAAGAAATTAACTGTTCCTTCAAAATAAGGACATTCTAATCGACGGTAACTTATTGGGTTATCAAATATGAAATTACTATTATTCGGATAAATACTTTCACCTAAACTCCAATAATGTCCGAGTGATACATCCTCAGTTTTTAAGGAATCTTCGAGCTGCAAAAGCTCTTTTAATTCAAATAAATTGTCACTTTTGAATCTATTGATTATCAAGTTAGAGTGTTTAATAAATAGTTCATTCCCATACTCAATATTGAAATCTTTATTTTTTATGCACGTTGAATCAATTTGTGGTTCAAAAACAAATTCTTTAATCTCAGGTGCCGCAGTGAAGTCAGAGAATTGAACACACTCAATTATGTAAGGCCAAAGTTCAGTTGAAGGTACATTTGTAATCAAATCAACAACAGAGGTTTTTATTGGTTTTCTTTTTTGAGGAACTTTAATTTTAAGTTTATAACTAATCGACTTATATAGTCCGTTCTTAATTAATAAAATGGTATTAGTACTGCTACCAAATCTTCCTTTAGCCAAAATTCCTTGTATTTGGTTTTTTAAAGAAACGCTATCCAAATAATTCCTTGCATTAGACCATTCTATTTCTTTAGAAAAAGGCTCTTTCGATACTATCTTGAAAGTATATGTTAATGAATCCTCCGTTTGTAATTCTAAAGTAAACCTCGTATTCATTTCGATTACATTATCGGCTTTGTTTCTCTGTCCAAATACATGAATAGAAAGTAGAATGAATATTATTGTCAATATATTTCTCATAATCGTATCTGCTTGTCTGTCTCGTTAAAATTGGCTACAACCCCCGCTTACCGAAATCGCTCCTATTGCCCCACTTACACCAACGCACCCGACGGTGTTTGTATTGACACAATACTGACCATACAAAACCCGCATTGCGTGTTTTACTTAGTCATTGTGGCGCCAATATCCGCTATGGACGCTTCCGCCCGGTGCGCTTCCGCCCGCTTGCCTTCTCTCTTCGCCATAGCAACTTCCTGCGTTCGTTTTTTTTCACAGGAGTCCATTCCGGATTCGACTGTGCAAAGCTAATGGAAGTTTGGCATAAAAGCAAAAGGCACAACCCCGTTACAGGATTGTGCCTTATTTGCAGTGTTGGTTTTTTCGTACAGGAACGATGTGTTGATGCGCCGGTTTTTATGCGCCTTCCAATGCGGCAGCGCCGCCTACGATTTCGAGAATTTCCTTGGTAATGGCTTCCTGACGAGCCTTGTTGTAATTGATAAGCAACTCTTTGAGCATCTCCTCGGCATTTTCTGTCGCCTTATCCATAGCGGTCATGCGGGCGCCGTGCTCCGAAGCGTGGGTGTCCAACAGGTAGCGATGGAAGGTGGTTTGTAAGATGCTGGGCACCAAATAATCGAGCAGCCCCTTCATATCGGGTTCAAAAATATAGTCTGCGCGTTTTTTGTCTGCGCCCGGTTCCGGCTTTATTTTCGCTACCGGCAACCACTGCTCTATCACAGGGAACTGAGTAGCGGCATTGCGGAAGTGACCAAAGGCCACATACACGCGGTCGTATTCTTTGGCCTGGAAGGCATCCATCAATTGCCTGGCGACCGGCGCCACATGATCGAAATTCAGGTTGCTGAACAACTCCACATGATCGGTAATCATGTTGCAATCGGTGTAGCGCTTGCGGAAGAAGTCGTAGCCGCGCTTGCCGATACAAAGGATGCTGAGGTTGCCGCTGCGGCGCACATCAGCCAGTTCTTCGTTGATGACGCGAACCGCGCCTTTGATGACGTTGCTGTTGAACGCCCCGCACAAGCCGCGATTGGAAGTGACCACCACCACGCAAGCCTTGTGTACCGGACGCTCCTGCCCGAACACCGTATCGGCCTCGCCCTCCATGTTGGAGAGGATGTTGCGCAGCATTTTGTTCAGCTTTTCGGCGTAGGGGCGCATTTGCACAATGGCCTGTTGCGCCCTGCGGAATTTGGCCGCCGAAACCACCTTCATGGCTTTGGTGATCTGCTGCGTATTCTGAACCGAGCGGATGCGCTCGCGTACTTGTTTTAAACTACCGGACATACTGCTCGCGGTTTTGTTGTTTCCGGTGGATGATGCGAAAAGCTGTAAGTGCCCGCACACCATCCACCGCAGAATCAACTATTATTTTTTATACTGCATCGTCAACTCATTGGCAAGCGCCTCTACCTGCTTGAGGTCGGCATCATCAAACTTGCCTTTGCGGAAGTTGTCGAGAATAGTGGCGTGGCGACGTTCCATCTCCGTGAGGAAGACATGCTCGAATTCCTTGATCTTCTCCACCGGCACACTGCGCAACAAACCCTTGGTGCCCAAATAAATAATGGCTACCTGCTTCTCTACGGGAGCGGGAGAGTACTGCGGCTGCTTGAGGACTTCCACCAAGCGCTTGCCTTTTTCGAGGATGGCTACGGTAGCCGGGTCGAGGTCGGAACCGAACTTGGAGAAGGCTTCCAATTCGCGGTACTGAGCCATGTCGAGCTTCAGGGTACCGGCCACTTTCTTCATAGACTTGATCTGAGCGTTACCACCTACGCGCGATACCGAGATACCTACGTTGATGGCCGGGCGCACACCTGCGTTGAAGAGGTTGGCTTCGAGGAATATCTGACCGTCGGTAATGGAAATTACGTTGGTAGGAATGTAGGCAGATACGTCGCCGGCTTGCGTTTCGATGATGGGCAAAGCCGTGAGCGAGCCGCCGCCTTTCACGATGCCGGCTTTTTTCAAAGACTCCGGCAGGTCGTTCATGTTGCGGGCAATGTCGTCATTGTTGATGACTTTGGCAGCACGCTCCAGCAGGCGGGAGTGCAGATAGAACACGTCGCCGGGATAAGCCTCGCGTCCGGGCGGGCGGCGGAGCAACAGCGATACTTCGCGGTAAGCAACGGCCTGCTTGGAGAGATCATCGTAAATGATGAGCGCCGGGCGACCTGTGTCGCGGAAGAACTCGCCGATGGCAGCGCCCGCAAAAGGAGCGTAAAACTTCAGCGGCGCGGGATCGGCAGCAGAAGCCGAAACGATCACGGTGTAGTCCATTGCGCCGTGCTCTTCCAGCGTTTTGGCTACGTTGGCGACCGTAGAAGCCTTTTGGCCCGATGCCACATAGATGCAATACACCGGTTCGCCGCGGTCGTAAAACTCCTTCTGGTTGATGATGGTGTCAATGGCGATGGCCGTTTTACCGGTCTGGCGGTCGCCGATGATCAATTCGCGCTGGCCACGACCAATCGGAATCATCGCGTCAATGGCTTTGATACCCGTTTGGAGCGGTTCGTTCACCGGCTGGCGGTAAATAACGCCGGGAGCTTTGCGTTCGAGCGGCATTTCATACTTGGCGCCCGTGATAACGCCTTTGCCGTCAATGGGAAGCCCCAGCGGATTCACTACGCGGCCCACAAAGCCGTCGCCTACGGAAATAGAGGCGATACGCCCCGTGCGATGTACGCGCGAGCCTTCTTTGATGCCCGTACCGGAACCCATCAACACCACCCCTACGTTGTCTTCTTCGAGGTTGAGGACGATGGCTTCCACGCCGGTTTCTTCAAAAACTACCAATTCGCCGGCCTGAGCATTGTTGAGGCCATACACGCGGGCGATACCGTCGCCCACCTGCAATACGGTGCCGTATTCTTCCAGTTCGCTGGATGTGCTGAAGCCGGAAAGTTGTTGCTTCAGTATCGCGGAGATTTCATCGGGTTTGACATCAACCATGACGTATGTTGTTTTGAATATTTACGAATGAAATTATTAATGAGAAATGATCTGAGAAACGTACGGGTTGTGAACGAATTCACGGCGCAGCGTTTCCAATTTATGTTGCAAACTGGCATCATACACCAGATCGTCCACTTCCAGAATGAACCCGCCGATCATATCGGCATCTACCGAAGTACGGAACTCCGTGTGCGCGCCGGTAATGCCTTCCGACTTGAGCTTGGCTTCGATGGCCTGAATGGCGTTGTCCTCCAACTTCACGGCAGAAGTGACCTTCACCGTAGAGATGCCTCGCAGCTTTTTGAAAAGCGTGATGAATTCCTTAGCCACCTCGCCCATGAACTTCTCGCGGCCTTTATTAAAAAGGATGCGCAAAAACGCCATGGTGAGTGGGTCGAATTTATCGGCCAGCATTTTTTCCATCACCTCGCTTTTGCGTTTGTGCTGAATGACAGGGCTTTTGATAAAAAGCTGAAAGTCGCGATTTTGCATCAGCGTATGGAACGCCTGCACATCTTCCAGCACACGATCTAATTTCCTTTGCTCTACGGCCAGATCGTGGAGAGACTTGGCGTAACGAACGGCTATCCTGTAAGCGGACATAAATGCTTGTTATAAAATGAACGGGCAAGCCAAAGACCGGCCCTCAATTAATTCAATTTCATCTCATCCATCAGGCGGTTCACGAGCTGCTCCTGATCGGCATTGCCTTTCAGGTTGGCGCGCAACAGGCGTTCCGTGAGGTCAATGGCCATATTGCCCACTTGGTTTTTCACCTCAATGATGGCCGCCATTTTCTGATTTTCAATCAGTTCTTTGGCATTTTCCACAATCAAACGAGCTTCTTCTTTGGCTTTTACACGCGCTTCGTTGATGATGGCCTCTTTCGTTTCGGCAGCTTCGCGCAAGATTTTCGTGCGTTCCTCCTGAGCCAATTTGAGCAGGGCTTCATTGTCTGCCTTCAGTTTGGACATCTCGTCGCGGGTGCGCTTGGCTTCATCCAAAGACGTTTGAATGTCGGTCTCGCGCTGTTTGAGCGCTTTTTGAATGACCTTGAACGCCATAGGGCCGAGAATGGCCCAAAGCCCGATGAAGATGACCGAAGTCCAGAATATTTGTCCCGGATCGGGCTGGATGACGGAAAACTTAGCTAAGAACAACATTTGAGACATAGCTATAAAAAATTGTAATGATGGTTCTTAAATAGGGCCGGACCGGCAGCCAACCGCCCCGATCCGACCGTTTTTTCGGTTCGCAGCGCGAATTACTTCAACAGACCTACCACGATGGCGAAGAGGGCAGCGCCTTCTACGAGGGCCGCCGTCAGGATCATGTTGTTACGGATGTCGCCTACCGCTTCCGGTTGACGAGCGATGGCGTCCATGGCGCGGCTGCCGATAAGGCCTACGCCGATGCCTGCACCCAATGCTGCGATTCCAGCTCCAATTGCTCCCATTGTTGAGATATTTAAAATGGTTAATATTTCAAATTTCGGATTCCTGATTTCGGATTCCTGATTTCGGATTCCTGATTTCGGATTCCTGATTTCCGATTCCTGATTTCCGATTCCTGATTTCCGATTCCTGATTTCCGATTCCTGATTTCATGTAGGAATTTTGAATCCTGAATCAGGAATCAGGAATTCTTCCTAGTGATGCGCCTCCTCGTGCTCGTGATGTCCTTCATCCACTGCCGCGCCGATGTAAGAAGCGGTCAGGATAGAGAAGATAAATGCCTGAAGGAAAGCCACGAGCAATTCAATCAGGTTCATAAATGCCGTGAATGCACCGCCGATGACCGCGCCCACCGTTGCGCCGCCGATGCTGGTTCCATTTTTACCAAAGATAAAAATGAGGCCGATAAGGCTCAATATGATGATGTGGCCTGCCGAAATGTTGGCAAACAAACGAATCATCAAAGAGAAGGGCTTGATGAACAGGCCGAGAATTTCTACCGGCGTCAGGATGATTTTCACCCAGGCAGGAATACCCGGCATCCAGAAGATGTGTTGCCAGTAGTGGCCGTTGCCGTTGAGGTTGGTGACCAAAAAAGCCAGCACAGCCAGCACCAGCGTCACGCCGAGGTTGCCTGTGATGTTGGCGCTGCCGGGAAAGAAGGGAATCAGGCCCATCAGGTTACAAAACAGGATGAAGAAAAACAGCGTCATAATGAAGGGCTGGAAGCGTTCGTAGTGCTTCTCGCCGATCATCGGGCGGGTTACTTCGTCGCGGATGAACATGAAGATAGGCTCGATGAAGCCCTGAATGCCTTTCGGCGCTTTGCCTTGATTGTTTTTATAACCTCTTGCTACGCTCGAAAACAACAGCACAAGCAGTACCGCTGCCAGCAACATGGTAGCCACGTTCTTGGTAATGGAAAAATCGTAAAAAGACGTGATGCCGCCGCCGAGAATACCACCATCGAGCGTGCTGGGCGAATCCAAACGATATTCTTTGCCTTCGTGCATTACATAATACACTTCCTCTTCTTGCTCCTTGCCGGCTTTCGTCACCACTTCTTTATGGCTTACAATGCCCTCGATATGTACTTCGCCTGTGGGGAAAGAGACATCCGATACCCTGTTGACGCGGCCGTGATTGAGCACATAGCCGTCAATAGCTTTGTGACCATGATCGAACTTGCCGGAAGACATAACCGTCCAGCCTTGCCCCGGAGCGTACAGGAAACAAGGAAGCGGAATGTGAATACCTTTCCAAACGTGGAACTCATTGGCATCGGCAATGTGATTCATTACCGCTCCTACGGGGTCGTATTCGTCGTGGCCGGCGCCATGTTTTTCTTCTGCGAGAGCCGGAGTGGCGACGCAAAAAAGGGCGGCTGCAAAGAGTAAGATGAAACGCTTGTATATCATTGCCTGATGATCTTCTGTGATAGCTTGTTGAAAACCGGCGCAAAGGTAGAAACTTTGTGGAAAAAAAAGACCAAATAAAATTTTTTATCCGCTTTTGAGTCTCCCGCAACGCGGTGCAAATTGTTAATTCCGGCCGCCGCACTTGACAGACAGCCTACAAGCGCATACTTTTGTAGGGCCTTGAGCGTTATTCAGGCGCAACTATCAGAAAAAGAAGCCGGTAGAGCGGGGACAATCACGTTCTCGTTACTTTCGGCAGGTCTCAACGTCTGAACAATAGTTTTTTTCACCCCTGCTGTCGGGTACAAAACTTCGGCACCGGGAAAAAATGCAACAAATGAGAATTTTTCTTTGGTTGATGTTTCTCCTTCCCGTTTCGGGCTTCGCACAAGCCGATTTTTCAGGCATGGCCAAAGCTTTGGGCAGCGGCAATGCAGATGCGCTGGGGCAATACTTCGATCAAAATGTCGAAATATCCATTATGGATCAGGAGGATGTATATGCCAAAACTCAGGCCATCGGCGTGGTGAAGCAATTCTTCAGCCAGAATGCGCCTCGCAGCTTCCAGCAAATGCATCAGGGCGCCTCCAAAGGCAGCGATGCCCAATATTCTATCGGCAACCTGACCACTGCATCCGGCACATTCCGCGTTTATTTGTACGCTAAAAGCTCCGGCGGCAAATTCCTCATTCAGGAAGTGCGCTTCGATAAGGGAAGCTGATTATCTTTGCCGGAAATCAGCAATACATGGCGCTCGCCTGGCGCATAGCCCGTAGATATTTGTTTTCCAAACGCAGCACCAATGCCATCCACATCATCACGGGCATTGCAGTGTTCGGTATTGCCGTAGGCGCAGCGGCCCTGCTGCTCGTGCTTTCCGTGTTCAACGGTTTCGAAGACCTCATCACGGGCATGTACAACAGCTTCAACCCCGACCTCAAAATCACGCCTGCACAGGGCAAAACTTTTCCTGCCGATTCGGCTTTTCTGTCGCGTATCCGGGCGGTTCCGGGTGTGAAAGACATTTCCTGCACGCTCGAAGAGGTGGCTTTTTTTGAGTACAAAAACAGCCAGGATTTCGGCACATTGAAAGGGGTGGACGCCGATTATACTAAGGTTTCCAGCGTGGACAGCATGGTTCGGGAGGGTATTTTTCGTCTCCAACAGGAAGATCGCTCTTATGCCGTACTAGGATTGGGTATGCGCAATAAGCTCAATGTCAACGTGGACGATGTCTTCTCGCCTCTGGCGGTCTATATGCCCAAACGAAAGGAAACTGCCGCATTGGAGCAGGCTTTTCGCAAGCGATTCATTTACCCTGCCGGCACTTTTGTGATTCAACAGGAGTTTGATAATCAATATATTATCACCAATTTGGAAGCTGCCCGCGACTTGCTGGGCTACGAGGAGGAAGTGAGCGCGCTGGAAATCAAAGTAAATGCCGGCGCTGCACCTCAAAGTGTTCAGGGTGCCGTTGCTGCGCTGTTGGGACCGGAGTTTGTGGTCAAAAACCGCTATCAGCAGGAAGAGACCTTCATGCGCCTCATGCAGGTGGAAAAATGGATGAGTTTTGCCATTGTGAGCCTGATGATGCTGATGGTGTCGTTCAACCTCATCGGCGCTCTGTGGATGATCGTCCTGGAAAAACAACCCGATATTTCGATCATCAAATCTATGGGCGGCTCCGACCGCTTGGTGCGCAATATCTTCCTGCTGGAAGGACTTTTGCTGTGCGTTATCGGTATCGCAACCGGAATTTTGTTGGCCGGAGGCATCTATGTGGCTCAAAAGCAATTGGGGCTTGTTTCCATTCCCGGCAATTTGGTCATAGATTCCTACCCCATCAGTATGCGCTTCGGCGATTTACCGGTGGTGGCCGTTACAGTACTGGGCATCGGCCTGCTGGCTTCCCTGCCGCCGGCACTGCGCGCCATGCGGGTGCCTGCGCTGATGCGGGAGGAGTAAATTTTATTCCAAATATAATTTGTCTAACTTCGCCCTCTCAACCTTACACCACTATATATGGTACCCGTAAAGATAGAACACATCCTGGCCGACCTGTTTGAAAAATGGGCCGGCGAGAGCGCTTATTTGGTGTTGCCTTTGGCGCCCTCCGGCTCGCAACGCGTGTATTACCGCCTGCAAGGGCCGACGAAAACCGCCATCGGGGCCTACAATCCCAATCGCAAAGAAAATCAGGCATTTATCTCCTTCAGCCGGCATTTCAAAGCTCGCCAACTGCCCGTGCCGGAGATATACGCCGAAGACCTCGATCAGGACGTGTATCTTCAGGAAGACCTGGGTTCCACCACTTTGTACAGTTATCTGCTGCAAAAGGGCGAATATTTTCCCGATTATTTGGTGCAGATTTACCGAAAGGCGGTGGAGCAATTGGCCCGGCTGCAAATTGAGGGCGGCAAAGACTTGGACTACAGTGTGTGTTACCCCCGCGACGCTTTCGACCGGCAGTCTATGGTATGGGATTTCAACACCTTCAAATATTACTTCCTCCGGCTGGCTTATGTGCCGTTTGACGAACAGGCTTTGGAGGCCGATTTTCAGCGCTTGGCCGACTTCCTCTTGCAGGCCGACTGCAATCACTTCATGTTCCGGGATTTCCAGACCCGCAACATCATGATTAAGAGCGGAGAGCCTTATTTTATTGATTACCAGGGCGGTCGCCGGGGAGCTTTGCAGTATGACCTGGCCTCGCTGCTGTATCAGGCCAAAGCTGGTATGCCTGAGGACATCCGGCAGGAATTGTTGGAACACTACATCAAAACAGCCGGGCAATTCATCCACATTGACCGCGAACAATTCATCCAATATTATCACGGCTATGTGCTCATTCGGAGCATTCAGACCTTCGGCACTTACGGGTTTCGGGGGCTGTTTGAACGGAAGGAGTACTTTTTGGAAAGCATTCCCTTCGCGCTCCGCAATGTGCGCTGGATATTGGAAAACGCCCATCTGCCCGTTGAAATGCCCGAACTGACCCGCGCCATGTACCACCTCATCGAATCGAAGCGCTTCGAGCCGTTTGATAAAATAAAGGGGGCTTCCAGTTTACTCACCGTGACGATCAACAGCTTTTCTTACAAATCAGGCGGCATCCCCGAAGACCCGCACGGAAATGGCGGCGGTTTTGTGTTCGATTGCAGGTGCATCAACAATCCGGGGAGGTACGAACCCTACAAAAAACTGACGGGCCGCGATGAGCCGGTCATCAACTTCCTCAAGCACCACAGCCACATGGGAGATTATCTGAACAGCGTTTTTCACTTGGTGAATGATGCGGTGGAAGACTACATCGAGCGCAGTTTTACGCACCTCAGCGTCAATTTCGGTTGCACCGGAGGCCAGCACCGCTCTGTGTATGCCGCCGATGCGCTGGCCCGGCATTTGAAAGATAAATACGGCGTACGGGTGGAGTTGCGCCATATAGAGCAGGAGCGGAAGAACTGGCAGAATTAGTGCCCCATTCCGGTTTGATTGCTCACCGGCCTGGCATACATGCTCAGGAAGCAGCGGAGAGCCTCGGCGTCCATGCCGGCTGTACGTTCCTCCATGCGCTGCACAAAAGCGACTTTTTCCTCCGGGGTATAATGCTTGGCAAAGGCGCCGGTTTGCGAAAGCAGATCGTGTGAGATGTAATTGGATGGCCAAAGCCGGTAATTGGCAACAATGGCCCGGTCCAAAACCTGCGCCAACGCTTTGATTTGATGATTGAGTCCCGAAATGGCCGCTATCTCATCCAACTCAGCATCCAAAGGCGTGCCCGCATGGAAATGGATGCGTTTTTTTTGTCCCCGTATGCCCGTCATGATGTGCCGGAAATCTTCCTGTGGCTCTTTGGTATAACTTTCGCCGTGCGCTTCGGCTAATAGTTCCGGTATTTTGAAAGCGTCGGCAGGATCGTATTCGTAAGAAATGGAAACCGGCACGATGCGCAGTTTTTTCAGATAGCTCATCGCGCCTTCCGCACCGGCGGCCATGCCGATCATTTTCAGAACGCCGGGGTTCGTGGCATCGTTGCCGTCTTTGGCGCGGCCTTCCCGTTGGGCAATCCATACCGAACGGCGGTCTTCCAACATCAGATGGCGGATGTATGCAGTCAGTTCCTGCGAGCTTTCTAAGAGTTCGCGCGGCGGCAGGTTGCGGCGCACTAAAAAATTGCGGTTGATTTTGGCAAATGTGAGCAAAAACGGTAGTTTCACCAAGTTGTCGCCGATGGCCGAAGCGGTCATGGTAAGCCCCTGCTCAAGCAGGATAAAGTTGAGCAGCGCCGTGTCGAGCACGATGTCCCGGTGGTTGGAAACATATAAATAAGGCGTATCGGGCAGCAGTTGGTCAAAGCCGGAATGTGTGAGGCCGGCCGAGCTTTCTGCGAGGATGCGAAGGACGGCCGGTCTGATAACCTGTGCGTGAAAGTCTTGAGTGGCACGAATATTATCCAAAATTTGGAGGCGTCCTTCGGGAGCCAGTTCGGGAAAAGTAAATTGGAGCACCGTCTGCATCATGGGGTCATGGGCAATAGAGCGCAGGGCGGCGTGTACTTCGTCGTCCCGGAAAGCGCGAATAGAGTCGAAAGCTTCGGGCATTGTTACAATTATTGGTGAACGCTGCTGCGAAGGTACGCAATCACCACGTCAATCCCGGCATGGCGCGGGGCACCTGTTGCATTTCGGCCAGGATGTAGTCCATGTGTTCCGTATGCCGGCCCTGTTTGCCGCCGCTCTGCATCCAGTCGGAGGCGGGTATTTGCAGGGTGGCTTCGCGGAGGATTTCCTCCACTTTATTGCGATACAGAGGTTGGATGCGGAGGAGGTCTGCACCGATGCCCGCTTCGAGCATGGCGTGGTCAATGTCGTCGGGGGTGCAAAGTTCGCCGGAGAACATCCAAAGCTCGTTCACGGCATTTTGCATTTTTTCGTGGCTGATTTCGGTTCCGTCGCCGAGGCGGATGACCCACTCGCTGCTGTAACGCAGGTGGTAGGCTACTTCCTTGAGTGATTTTTGGGCAATGGCCGCCAAGTGTTCGTCACTGCTGTTGGTCAATTGTTCCAGTATCAAATAATGCCCGGCATCGAAGAAGAACTGCCGCACAATGGTATAGGCCCAGTCCTGGTTGGGTTGTTCTACCAGCAATATGTTGAAAAACTGATGGGCATTGCGATGGTAAGCCAGATCGTCTTCCGAGCGGCCCGCGCCTTCTACCTGCCCGGCATATTCCAATATTGAGCGCGCCTGCCCCACCAGATCGAGGGCGATGTTGGTGATGGCGATATCTTGCTCCAGCACAGGCCCGTGGCCGCACCATTCGGAGAGACGTTGGCCAAGTATGAGGGCATTGTCGCCGAGACGGAGGAGGTATTGGAAGTGTTGTTGAGTTGTCATAAGACTATTGGTGGGAAAAATGGAATTCCTTATAGCAAAACAAATGTAGCGCTTCGGCTCATCATTTCAAAATGCGGCCCTTAATCCAATGCGGAATAAGCCGCCGCCACCTTTGCCGCCAGGGCTGCATTGTTTTGCACGAGCGCTTTATTGGCCAGCAGGCTCACCCCGGAGGTGAGTTGTTCCACCCTGGCCAGCAAGAACGGAGTGAGCGCTTTTCCTCTGATTTCCTGCGCATCGGCATCGTGTATGGCCTGCTCTATGGCCTGCTCTACCGATTCGCGGTTCATGGCGTGCGATTTGGGAATGGGATTGGCAATCACTACGCCGCCTTGCACACCGGTGTCCCATTTCACGCGGAGGGCAAAAGCCAGTTCTTCGGGCGTATCTATGCGATAGTCCACGGGCAGCCCGCTGCGCCGGGTGTAGAACGCCGGAAACTCTTCTGTTTGGAACCCCACGACCGGAACGCCGTAAGTTTCGAGATATTCCAGTGTGAGTTCGAGGTTGAGCACCGCTTTGGCGCCTGCGCAAACCACCGCCACATTGGTGCGGGCCAGTTCCTGCAAATCGGCGGAAATATCCATCGTTTCTGCGGCCCCGCGATGCACGCCGCCAATGCCGCCGGTGGCAAAAATGGGGATGCCGGCCAACCGTGCGGCTATCATGGTAGAGGCTACGGTTGTGGCGCCACAGGCTTTGCGGGCGAGGATGAAGGCAATGTCCCGGCGGCTGGTTTTGGAAATTTTTTGCCCCTCGCGGCCCAAGCGCTCTATCTCATCTGTGCTGAGGCCCACTTTAAACCGGCCGTCTATGATGGCAATGGTGGCCGGCAGCGCTCCGTTTTCGCGTACGATGGCCTCGCAACGCAGGGCATTTTCCACATTATCGGGGTAAGACATACCGTGCGCAATGATGGTGGACTCCAATGCCACTACAGGGCGCTTGTTTTGCAAGGCCTCGGCAACATCGGGAGCAATTTCGAGAAATGAATATTTCATAACAATTAGTGGGTTGGGTGCTGCAAAAGTAGGAATTTTTATGCAAACAACTACTTTTGTACCGGCCCGGTGCATTGAATGCCGTACCTTGAGGGCCGACCCGGCACCCGCCGTTCTTCAAACAAAAGCGTTCATCCGTATGAGTAAGTGCATTTTTTGCGAAATCGCAGCCGGCAGAATTCCCGCCAGCATTGTTTATGAAGACAACATGACCGTCGCATTCATGGACATTCATCCCGTCAATCCGGGGCATGTATTGGTGATGCCCCGACGGCATTTTGAAACCCTGAGCGATATGGACGAAACCACCGGCATGCACTTGTTCCAGATTGTTATGCGCGTAGAACAGGCACTCCGCAATATGGAAGGCTTGCGCTGCGAAGGCACCCATTTGCTGCAAAACAACAACACTGCAGCCGGGCAGGATGTGCCGCATGTACACATACACATCATTCCTCGTTTTGCCGACGATGGGGTCCAATTCCATCTGAGAACCGGCCCCACTCCCGACCGGGAAGCCCTGAATGCGCTGGCAGATGCGATTGAACTGGCGATGTAGGAAACATAGAGCATACAAGCGAAGCGCAATCCCGGATAGCCTGGAAATCGGGAGAGCATAGAGAAATCAATACTCAATTATGGTTAGTATCATCATGGGGTCGGATTCAGACCTGCCGGTTATGCAGCAGGCGGCTGAAATGCTCCGGCACTTCGATATCCCTTATGAAATGAGCATCGTGTCGGCGCACCGCACACCGGAACGCATGGTGGAATTTGCCAAAAACGCCCATCTGCGGGGCTTGCGCGTCATTGTGGCGGGAGCCGGCGGCGCGGCGCATTTGCCGGGCATGGTGGCTTCACTCACTCCCCTGCCGGTGATCGGAGTGCCGGTAAAATCGAGCAATTCATTAGACGGCTGGGATTCGCTACTTTCCATTGTACAAATGCCCAACGGAGTGCCGGTGGCCACTGTGGCCGTCAATGCCGCTAAAAACGCGGGTATTCTGGCAGCGCAAATATTGGCCGCGTCCGATGCCGGGCTGTTGAAAAAAATATCGGACTACAAAGATCAAATGCGCTCGGAGGTGGAGGCCAAAGCGGCGAAGATGGAAGGGAGGTAGCAAGCAAATATCAGCACAAGTAGCCATGACGAAAGTAATTACCAGCGTCCAGAATCCGCTTATAAAAAACATCGTGTTGCTCACCGAAAAAGCCCGGGAACGCAAGGCGCAGGGTTTGTTTGTGGCGGAGGGGCTGCGCGAAACCGCGATGGCGCTGGCTGCCGGTTATGAGGCGGAGGCTATTTTGTACGACCCGGCCCGCACCGGTTTTGACGATTTGCTGCCTTTCCAAAAAATGGCCCCTGACGCTTTGACGGAAGTGAGCCGTGCGGTATTTGAAAAAACAGCTTACCGAAGCGGCGTGCCCAATGTGGTGGCGCTGTTGCGAACGCGCCCGCTCGTATTGGACAACATTGCGCTGCCTCGCTGCCCGCTGATACTCGTGTTGGAAAGTGTGGAAAAACCCGGCAATCTGGGGGCCATCCTGCGCACAGCCGATGCCGCCGGCGTGGATGCCGTCATTCTGTGCGATCCGCTCACCGACTGGCACAATCCCAACGTCATCAGGGCATCTTTGGGGGCGGTGTTTACCGTGCCGGTGGCTACCACCGATTCTGAACAGGTGCTTGCCTGGCTGCGACGGCAGGGCGTAAAGTTGGCAGTCACGCATCTGGAGGCTTCGCACCCGCATTATCTCACTGATTTTACCCAACCAACCGCAATCGTCATGGGCGCCGAAGCTACGGGCATTTCTGCATTCTGGATAGAGGCCGCCGACGAGCGCGTCATCATTCCCATGCAGGGGCGCGTGGATTCGCTCAACGTGTCGGCTTCCACAGCAGTGTTGCTTTTTGAAGCAAGAAGGCAGAGGGGGGAATCTGCTTCGCAGTTTATCTGACTGTGTTTAATTCTTCATTTCATCGCCATGCTCCTTAAAAACGACCGACGCACCATCAGAGCCTGGACCATGTACGACTGGGCCAACTCTTCGTATGCCTTGGTCATCAACTCGGCCATATTTCCGGCGTATTACAACAGCGTCACCCGGCAGGGCGAAAACAACCGGGTTTCCTTTCTGGGCTTTGATGTTGAAAACACGGCGTTGTATTCCATTGCGCTGGGGCTGTCATTCGGCATAGTGGCCTTGTTGTCGCCGCTGTTGTCTTCCATTTCCGATTATGCGGGCAATCAGCGGTCGTTTATGCAGTTTTTCTGCTATCTGGGAGCCTTGGCCTGCATGGCCTTGTTTTTTTTTACGGGCGGCGACCAACTCGGTATCGGCATCGCCGGCCTGATGCTGGCCACCATCGGCTATTCGGGCAGCATCGTTTTTTACAACGCCTACCTGCCGGCCATTGCCGACGAGGCCATACAAGACCGGGTGAGTGCCCAGGGTTATGCCATGGGCTACATGGGGGCAACTACCCTGCTGATTTTGAATCTGGCTTTTATTTTAAATGAAAAGTCACTGGGCATTGAGGACGGTACCCTGCTGCCCCGGCTGGCATTCCTGAGCACCGGCCTGTGGTGGATGGGGTTTGCACAAATTACTTTTCGCCGATTGCCGCACGGCATCAAGGCCGCAAGACCTCGAAACGGCGGGCGATTTTTGCTGCACGGCTACGAGGAACTGCTGAATGTATGGCGCCGCATTCGCTCCGAACGGGTGCTGCGCAACTTCCTGCCGGCCTTCTTTTTTTACATCATGGGCGTGCAGACAGTCATGTTTATGGCGGCCTCCTTTGGAGAAAAAGAGATCAAATTGCCGATGGCTGCGCTCATTGCCACAGTGTTGAGCTTAGAGTACATTGCCATCGGCGGCGCGTATTTGTTTGCAGCCTTGTCCAAACGATTCGGCAATGTGCCCGCCCTGATGCTGGCTGTTGGGCTTTGGCTGTGCATTTGTATCGGAGCGTATTTCATTTACGATGTCTGGTCGTTTTTTGTCTGCGCTTTTTTCATCGGCATTGTGATGGGCGGCATACAATCCCTGTCGCGCTCCACCTACGCCAAGATGATTCCCGCAACTGAAAACAACGCGGGATTTTTCAGCTTTTACGATGTGTGCGAAAAAGTGGCCATCATGCTGGGGCTGCTCATGTTCGGCACATTGGACCAAATGACCGGCAGCATGCGCACTTCCATTTTCGCGTTGGGAATATGGTTTGCCGTCGGCCTTGTTTTTTTGTGGCGTGTGCATAGGTTGAGAATGCAGACATTTAACAAAACTATGGAGTAAATTTGCTCGCCGCTTTGTGTTCCCCTTCCCGCAAAGCAACGTCTAAAGCCCAAATGTTTTGAATTACCTCAAAAAACGGAAGTGCATGAGCTTTGTGTTCGTCATTATTACTTTGATATTGCTGCTGATATTGCTGGGGTTTTCAGTGGAGCGTATGTTGTCGAGGCAGATTTTGCCACAACCGCTGCTCTTGTCTACCAGTTTGGTTGCGGGGCTGTGGAGCGGCCTGATGGTTGTTTCCTGGGATATGTTGGGCGCCGCCGTATTGGCAACGGGCGCTACGGCTCTGATGCTTGTACTGTTGAGGTGGTATAACCAGCGGATGAAGCACAAAAATCGGATTTAGAACAGGCTTAGGTTAACTGTGTATTAATTTTTTGCACGTTTCTGCCTACGCTCCAACGGGAGTAGCTATCTTTCGGACTTGTATATAAAGGCCCTCACCAATCCGGCATGTATGATTGAGTTTTACATTGTTATCGTAGTACTGTTGCTCATTTTAGCGGCAACCGACCTGATGGTAGGCGTAGCCAATGACGCCGTGAACTTTCTCAATTCTGCCATCGGCGCCAAAGTAGCACCCCGTCACATCATCCTCCTCGTAGCCAGCCTTGGCGTTTTTGTGGGCGCCACGTTCTCCAGCGGCCTCATGGAGGTGGCCCGCAAAGGCATTTTCAACCCTGAGCTTTTCGTTTTTGCCGATGTGATGGTCATTTTTCTGGCCGTGATGATTACCGACATCATGCTGCTCGACCTGTTCAATACCTTCGGGCTGCCTACCTCTACTACCGTATCGCTTATTTTCGAATTGCTGGGCGCGGCGGTAGCGGTAGCGCTCATAAAAATAGTAAAGTCGGGGGCATTGCTTTCTACCCTGCCTGATTATATCAACACATCCAGCGCCACCGAAATTGTTTCGGCCATTTTTTCTTCGGTGGCCATATCCTTTGTGGTAGGCAGCCTAGTGCAATATTTCTCACGCCTGCTGTTTACCTTCCACTACGAGCGGCGAATGAAATGGGTGGGCGGCATCTGGTCGGGTGCAGCACTGGCACTTCTGACCTACTTTTTGCTTTTTAAGGGCATCAAAGGGGCTTCTTTCGTTTCGGAAGGATTCGTCAAATGGGTGGGTACTCACACGACCCAGTTACTGGTGATATCCTGTGTCTTTTGGACGCTGATCATGCAAACGCTCATTACGGTATTTCGGGTGAATGTACTGAAAGTGGTAGTGCTGTTTGGTACTTTTTCGTTGGCCATGGCCTTTGCCGGCAATGATTTGGTCAACTTCATCGGGGCGCCCATAGCGGGCCTGGAATCCTTCATGGCCTGGCGTTCGTCGGGAATACCGGCAGACGAATTCAATATGGGCGTACTTGGCAAACAGGTAAAAACCAACACCGTGCTGTTGCTCATTGCCGGCGCCATCATGGTACTGACCTTGTGGCTTTCCAAAAAAGCGCGCTCTGTGACAGATACAGAAGTGAGCCTCGGCCGGCAGGATGAGGGTATAGAAAATTTTGCCCCCAATTTTCTGGCACGCGGCATTGTCAATGTTTTCGGTGTAGTGGGCATCGGCCTGCGCCGCATCTTCCCCGAAAGCTGGCGCACCAAAATGGAACAAAGTTTTCAGCCGGTCAGCCTCGCCTCTATGACCGTTGCCGACCGCCCGTCTTTTGACTTGGTGCGGGCTTCCGTCAATCTCACCGCAGCCAGTATGCTCATCGCTTTTGCCACCTCGCTCAAACTGCCGCTTTCCACTACTTATGTGTCATTTATGGTGGCTATGGGTACTTCGCTGGCCGACAAGGCCTGGGGCCGCGACAGCGCCGTGTATCGCGTAGCCGGCGTGCTGAATGTGATTGCCGGTTGGTTTTTTACGGCCATCATTGCCTTCACAGTGGCAGCTACGGTAGCTTGGTTCATACACACCTTCGGCCCCTGGGCGGTAGGCGTGATGGTACTGGCGCTCATTTATTTCTTCTACCATACCTATACCGTGCATAAAAAGCGGGAAAAGGCCAAAGCCGAAATTCAGGAAGCTGTGCAGGAATCTGTAGCCATACCGGCCACTACCTTGGTGGACGATACCTCGCGCAAAGTGGGACAGACCGTAAAACTGATTTCCGATATCTTCAGGCATGCCATTACATCTGTGCTCAAGGACAATCCCAAAGGGCTGAAACAAGCCGGAAAAGAAATGGCTGAGCTGTTGCAACAAAGCGAAACGCTGAAAAACAAGCTTTTCTTCGCCGTCAAACGCATTCAGGAAGAACGCTCCGAGGCCAGTCGCCTTTACTTGTTGGTATATGATTTGGAGCAAGACCTTATTCAGTCCACGGACGAAATAGTAACTGCCTGCCGCAATCACGTGGAAAACCGCCTCTCGCCTCCGGAAAAAGCACAAACCAAATCCCTTCTGACAGCGCTCTCCAAGTTGGACGACTACTTCAAGCTCCTTTCCCAGCGCATGAAAGACCGCAATTTTGCCAACATAGACGACATCACAGCCCTGCGCCAGGGAGCATTGAACCACTTGGAAGAAATGCTCTCCATACAGATCGCGGGTATCAAATCCTCCAAATACGGCTTCCGCAATACCTCTCTGATGTTTACATTGCTGCTGGAAACCAAAGACCTCGTGCAAATTTCTTACCGTTTTGCAGAGTTGTATCACAGCCTGCACCACAACGGCTATTTGGGCGATTACACATTTTTGAATGAGCCGTCTCAAACCTGATACCTGGGGCAACCTTGATGCCTGATTCCTGTTCTTTGTGAAGATTTTCTCATTGATACAGTGTCATGCAGCATCATTTCACAGAGCGGCTCTATCTGTCGCATCGCGAATCCAAAAACCTGCCCGCTCCTTCTTTGGTATGCGACTGGCTTGACGGCATACTGAAACTACTCTTTCCAGAATTGGCCGACCGCCGTTACCGCCACCTCCGGGAGTTTCAACAACATTTTCAGGATGTCAAATTAGAACTATTTACCATCCTCGAAACCCTTCAGGATGCCCTGCCGGCTCCTCCCGACCAAATTGAGGAGGCATTTTTAGAGCGCCTGCCGGTGGTACACGAGTTGCTGCTCAAAGACGCGGATGCCATTTTGCACGGCGACCCGGCCGCAGTGAGCGCCACCGAGGTGATTCGTACCTATCCCGGCTTTTACGCCATTGCTGTGTATCGCCTGGCGCACGAGTTTTACCAGCTCGACGTGCCCTTAGTGCCGCGCATTCTCACCGAACACGCGCACAGCCGCACCGGCATTGACATTCACCCCGGCGCTTCCATCGGCGAGCGGTTCTGTATAGATCACGGCACCGGCGTAGTCATCGGCGAAACAGTGGTCATTGGCGATGAAGTGAAAATTTATCAGGGCGTGACGCTGGGTGCGCTCAGTGTGCGCAAGGAACTGGCCCAAACCAAACGCCACCCCACCCTGCAAGACCGCGTGGTGGTGTACTCGGGCGCCACCATTCTGGGCGGCCAGACAGTCATCGGCCATGACAGCATCATCGGCGGCAATGTGTGGCTGACAAAGAGCGTGCCCCCGTTTTCCAAGGTATATTACGATCATACAGAGACGGGCCGCGAGTAAGAGGGGGAATAATAGGCTCTTTTTTAACACACTCTTATCATCTTTTTCAGCACATCCGTCGTTTATAGTGGCTGAAACAACCAACCTGCGATGAAAAAGAACCTTGTTTTTGCGATTCTTGTACTGAGTTTGGGCGCCGCATTTTCCGCACAGGCCCAATCGCCCGAAAACCTCTGGAAAACACTGGGCAAAATCACCTTCAAAAAACAATACGACGAACTGCTGGGCTTCAAGGTGGACGTGCCTGTGTTCAGCCAGGAAATCCTCGGCATGGAGGGTAAAATTGTCACCGTCAAAGGCTACATCATCCCTGTGGAGGGCTACAAAAGCCACAAGGAGTTTGTGTTCTCGGCCTATCCTTATAATATGTGTTTCTTTTGCGGCGGCGCCGGCCCCGAAACCGTGATGGAGGTGTATGCCAAAGAAGCCATCAAATACACCGCCGAACCCGTCACCATCAAAGGGCGGTTGGAACTGAACTCTACCGACGTCAACCGGCTCATTTACGCCCTCAATGACGTGGTGTTGCTGACGGGTTCGAGCAAGTAAGCGCCTGCTTTATCTCGGCGCATTGGAGTTGTGCGTCAGCACCCCGATGATGCGGTCGTAGCGCTCGCCCAAGGGGCGGTAATAGATGAGAATGGTGTAATCATTTTCCGTTTCGAACCAATCGCCTTCCATTTCAGAGGTGTTCGGGCGCCGGTCTTTGCTTTGCCTGGGCACCAATGCGTACATGTAGTTGTGAAAGCCCTGCTTGAGCAGCAACTTCGCCACATAAGCATTGACGGCAGGGTTATAAACCATCCGGAACTCCTCTTTGGGCTGCCAGTCCGTCAGTTTTCCGATGATATAGACCTCGTGATTAGGGTAGGGTTCGGCAGCATTCAGCGAAACCAATACATCCAGATACTCGGCAGAGAGCGGGTTGCGCTGATCGCGGGTTTCGATCACAAATTGACCGTTGATGTCCTCGTACTGTATATAAGGCGTGCCGCTGCGCACGGCTTCGCGCTCCATCACGACTTCGTAAGATTTGCCCACCTGCTCAATGGTAGCTACGCCCGGCATCCGCGAGCGCAGGAGGCGAAAATCGAAAAAGCGAAACTCCTTACCGCCAAGAAAAACGATCTTGTCCTGAAAGTCAAATACCAACTGGTCTTTCCGCACAAACATAGGCGGGATGCCCGTGATAGCATTGTCCCAGCGGCCGTTTTGCAGTACCGTTGCCCACACTTCCTGCTGCGGTGCGCGGAGATTGATGCGCTCGTAGTCCACCGTAAAATCAATTTCCTGATGGGTTTTGATTTTGCTCACCTGCGCCGGGTTCATTACTCTGGCCGTGATGCGGGTCAGCGGTTCCACTACCATGAAACGGCGGGTGATGGCTAAGGTTTTATCGCGTTCGTCTTCATACACTTTGAGCAGGTAATTGCCCGATTTGGTGATGCGCATGTCGTTGTGCGGCAAGCGAACGGTGTACTGCGTGTAGGGCTTGAGGGTTTTGGCCGAAAAGCTCCAGTCAATGATGCGGTCTTCGGCAAAGCCGTCCACATATTCCATTTCGGCCAGGGTAGAGGGCGTCCAGTCTGCGTTGCAATGCACAATGGCGTAGGTGTAATTTTTGGTATCGGCGTCCATGTCGTCAAAAGTGAGTTGCAGCGCTACGCCGGTACTGAGGTCAATGATGGGCTGGGTGAGTACCAATCCATTGACGTGAAAAAGGACGCTGCGAATATTGCTTTTGTAAATGCGATCTTCATACGCCAAGCCCTCGTCTTGTGCCGGGAGCAGCAGCGAAAAGGACAACAGCGCGAAGAGGAGAGATAGACGGTACATGGTAATAATTTTTGGGTGGTTTAGTGAAGGGGTGACTCTGCCAAGATCACAATCCGTAGTCACCCCTTCACTATGCACAGTATAAGACGCAAAACTAACGCAGAAAGCGCGGGTTTTGGGATGCAGGCGGAGAGATATTTCCTACGCCTTCCGCCACTTCCTCAGTTGATTCACCGCTGCTTTGAGGTCTTTGGGCAGCGGGCAATCCACCGTCATGCGTTCGCCGGTAGCCGGATGATCGAACACCAAACGCCAAGCGTGCAGGGCTGTGCGGTGGAGCAGGGGCGCTTCTTCCTGCAATTTGCCCATGCGGAAGTCTTTGGATTTAATTTGCGACAAAAACAAGGCCTCGCCCCGACCATACAGCGGGTCGGCTACCAATGGATGGCCGATATGCGTCAGGTGTACCCGCACCTGATGCGTGCGGCCGGTGTGTATCTGAGCCTCCACTAAGGCATAGCCCCGAAACGTTTCCTGCACACGGTAATCGGTGAGGGCGTATTTGCCTTTTTTCACCACCATCATCTGGCCGGGCTTGCCGGGGTGCGGCGCCAATGCCTGCTCGATGCGCCCCGATTCGGGGGTGGGGACGCCCTCGGTCAGCGCCAGGTAGGTTTTTTCTACGGTGCGGTGTTCAAACTGTAAGGAGAGCGAGCGGTGCGTATCTTCATCAAGCGCAAAAATGATGGCGCCGCTGGTTTCGCGGTCCAAGCGATGCACCGTCCATACGCGGGGAAACATGGCCGCCAGCGCGTCCTGTAGATTGGGCTTGGAGGCGTCAAAACGGTCGGGAATGGTGAGCATGCCCACGGGTTTGACAGCTACGATGAGCCACTCGTCTTGATGGATAATTTCCGGCTTTTGATGCATCTGTTATGTATTGTGATCTGCTTCGCAGTTGATCGCTTGCCCGCGCCTTGCGCGGTAAACGAGGGGAAACCCGGTAGCCGCGCCTGTGGCGCGGGGTAGGCGGTGCTAAGCATGAGAGTACCCGAAACCTTAAACCCGAAACCCGCCTTCGCCAAGGCTTCGGCGGATGAAACCCGAAACCTTGAACCAGGAACCTTGAACCCTAAACCTTCCCCCTCCTACCTCTTCAACTTACTGAATTGGTGTACATTGCGTGCATAATACTGCCACACGATGCTGCCCCGGTAGCGGCCTGTCTTATCTGCCGGCACATTGATGCGGTTGGCTTCTATGCGCTTCTGAGCTTGCGCGCGACGGTGCATAAGGCGGCCCCATCGAATGTAAACGGCAAAGTGCGCCTGAATGATGGAAAGAATATGCCGCCACTTGCCCTGCGACAAAAACAGCAGCCCGGCCAGCCCGTCAAGTACCAATCGGAGCGGAAACAACCACCACAAACGCGCCGCGCGCTCATTTTTGAGGATGGTGTAAAGGCTGTTTCTGAAATTGAGATAGGTTTTGCGGGGCGTGTTGTACGCCAGGGTGCCGCCGCCAAGATGATATACCACCGAGCGGGGCTGCACTACAATGCGGTAGCCGGCTTTTTTGAGTCGCCAGCAAAGGTCAATTTCTTCGGAATGAGCAAAAAAACTGCCGTCGAAGCCGCCCAACTGTTCGTACAATGATTTCCGAATGACAAAAGCGGCGCCGCTGGCCCAAAAAATGTCTTCCACTGTGTCGTACTGGCCTTCATCCAGCTCTGTTTCGGCAAAAATGCGCCCCCGGCAAAACGGATACCCCAGCGCATCGAGCCAGCCGCCGCAGGCCCCGGCGTACTCAAAGCGGCTTTTGTCGTTCAGGGACAATATTTTAGGTTGCACGGCGGCAATGCTCCGATCATGCTCCATGAGTTCTATGATGGGATCAAGCCAGCCGGGCGTCACTTCTACATCGGAATTGAGCAGGACGAGGTACGGCGATGGAATGGTTTTGAGCGCTTGGTTGTAACCTTCGGCAAAACCGAAATTGCGCCCCAGGTCCAGATGTTCCACTTCCGGGTAGCGCTTTTCCAAAAAGGCTATCGAATCGTCGGGCGAGCCATTATCGGCTGCCACCACCCGCATATTGGGATAACCGGAAGCCAGCACCGAGGGGAGAAAGCGCTCTAAATGCGAACGTCCGTTGTAGTTTAAAATGACGATGGCTGCTTCGGGGTGCTTGCGTTGGGTTTGTACGGAGTCTTTAGACCATCCATGACGAGCCAGAACAGCCTGTGCCGCCTCCTGATCTTTTTGCAATTGTTGTCGCAAGGCGTCCAAATCCTGAAATGCCTGATCGTCGCGGATGCGCTCTACCAATTCCAATTGCACCTCTTGTCCGTAAATGCTCTGCTTGAAATCGAAAACATGCACCTCAATGGTGCGATTGTGGTGCGTTTTGAGCGTAGGTCGGCTGCCGATGTAGAGCATCCCGCCGTAGCGGATGCCGTTGTGATGGGCAAAAACCGCATAAATCCCGTCGGGCGGAATGAGCTTGTTTTTGGCCGGAATATCGAGGTTGGCGGTAGGAAATCCTAGTTCCATTCCGATGTTCTGCCCCCGCACTACCGGCCCCGAAAGCTGAAAAAAATGCTCCATCAGGGTGCGGGCGACAGGCATATCGCCTCGCTCTACTGCCGCTCTGATTTTGGAAGAGCTGACGGCATTGTTGTCTATGATCTGTTGTTCAATTTCCACCACCTCGTAGCCGCCCTGTTCGCCGTGCCAGCGCAGGAAGTTGATGTCGCCCTGCCGGTTGAGGCCGAAACGATGGTCGTAACCAATGACGATGAACTTGGGTCGGAAGGATTCGATCAGAAATTTTTGAATGTACTCGTCGGCGCTTTGTTGCGAAAACTCGACGGTAAACGGCACCACCACCACATTGTCTATGCCGTATTGTTCCAGCAATTCGATGCGCTCGCGGATGGTAGTGAGCAGCCGCAAGGGGCGGTCGTCCTGAGGATAGACCACCTCTCGCGGATGCGGATGGAAAGTCACTACAATGCTCTCGCCCTTGTGTTGGCGGGCCAAACGAATAACGCGGCGCAGGATTTCCTGATGCCCTGCATGAACGCCGTCGAAAGAACCGATGGTTAGCACCGCATTCCGAAACTCCGGCAGGGCATTCAGTTCAAAAAATACTCTCATAGCACCGCAAATAAGTCTGTATTACATTACCTCCTCCACCGGAGTGTAGGGCAAATCGAAGGCTTCGGCCACCCCTTGGTAAACAACTTTTCCGCCCACTACGTTCAGGCCGAGCTTGAGGGCTGCATTGTCGCTGCAAGCCTTCTGCCAGCCCTTTCCGGCCAGTTCGATGGCATAGGGCAAGGTGGCGTTGGTGAGCGCAATGGTAGAGGTATAAGGCACTGCGCCCGGCATGTTGGCCACGCAATAGTGTACCACGTCGTCTATAATATACACCGGATCGGCGTGGGTGGTGGGCTTGCTGGTTTCGAAAGCGCCGCCTTGGTCAATGGCCACGTCCACCATCACGGTGCCGGGGCGCATTTCTTTGAGCATATCGCGGGTGATGAGCTTGGGAGCTTTGGCGCCCGGTATGAGGATGGCGCCCACAATGAGGTCATGGTCGCGGATGAGGCGGCGAATGTTGTACTCGTTGGAATACATGGTGATCACATTGGCGGGCATCACATCGGAGAGGTAGCGCATGCGCGGCAGGCTCACATCGAGAATGGTGACCTGTGCACCGAGGCCTGCAGCCATTTTGGCCGACTGTGTGCCTACAATGCCGCCGCCGAGTACCAACACTTTGCCGGGTGCTACGCCGGGTACGCCGCCGAGCAATACACCACGACCTTTCTGCGGTTTTTCCAAATATTTGGCGCCTTCCTGAATGGCCATGCGCCCGGCTACTTCCGACATGGGAACGAGCAGAGGCAGAGAGCGGTCGGGCAGTTCCACGGTTTCATAAGCCAGACACACTGCGCCGCTTTGAATCATGGCTTTGGTGAGCGGTTCATAAGACGCAAAGTGGAAATAAGTGAAAACCAATTGATTGGGGCGAATCAGCGGATACTCCTGCGCAATCGGCTCCTTCACTTTCATAATCATCTCGGCCTTTTGGAAAACCTCCTCCGCAGTGGGCAAAATGACGGCTCCGGCCTGCGTGTATTCCGCATCGGGGAAGCCGCTTTGGAAGCCGGCATTGGTTTGCACATATACGGTATGGCCGCGTTTGGTCAGTTCACGAGTACCCGCCGGCGTCAGCGCTACGCGGTTTTCGTTGTCCTTAATCTCCTTCGGAACTCCTATAATCATGACTTGGTGTTATTTTGGTTAAGAAAATGTATTGTTGCCCGGCAAAAATACGCTTTTCCTCAATGCTGCCAAGTGATTTTGAGCAGTCAACCTGATTCATTAACGCCTCAATTGGGCAGGTATCCATAAGCTGTCGGTCAAATATTGACGCGCAAAATATTTGGCTTCGTTAGGGAGGTCATCAAAATCGTAAAAAAAAATACTCTGCCGACATAGGCTCGGCTTCTCCTATTGAAACCTCTATTGTCAATGACAAATAATCAGAATGTGGCGTGTCCAAATATGTGTCACCTCTTTTAATCGTGCCATGAACAAATGCCTCGTTGATATTTGTCAGTATGGAATCTGCCAGTATAAAATCTATTGGCCTTTTTAAATATTTCCCATCCTCTGCGGTTCCATAATGTGTTAATGAGTATGAACGCTTGATGATATCGTACACCAAGGTGTAGGAGTGGACCAACCCTGTCGCCTTGTGAAAACCCGTTATCCTGCCCCGTGACACCAAGTCCTCCCCCGAAAAAGGTTGCTGACCCGTTAAATAGTAGTGGTCTATTGGTGGAAATGGCGCAGATAAATTCTTATCCGCTATGTCCTTTCCTCTATCAATACAAGCAAAGAGTGCCACCATTGACAGGAGTAATAAAAGCTTAATTTTTAACATCATGGTCTAACGTTTTACCCGCTCCTACCAAATACTTCCTAAAAGCTGGTTCTGCTGTTGCGTCATCCTGAATCTCATTATCCTCCCATCTCCCGCCGGCGCTGAACAGAAATCCTCACCCCAAACTTCTCATCAAACCCTTCATCCTCACCCTTATCTGCTCATTGCACAGCCGCCCGATGCTGCCCTCATGGGTATGATTCAGTTGTGCCGGAGCGTGGAATTCGCCTTTTTCAATGGCTTGCCCCACTTGCCGGTACGCATCGCGGAAGGGCAGGCCGGCCAGCACCAACTCGTTGACCGCCTCCACGCTGAAGAGGTGCAGGTATTTTTCATCGTCGAGAATACCGTCTTTCACGATGATATGGCGGAGCATGAACTCCGTCATTTCCAAACAATTGTCCATTTCGGCGATGGCGGGAAAGAGAATTTCCTTGCTCAGTTGCAGGTCGCGGTGATAGCCGGAGGGCAGGTTGTTGGTCAGCAGCGTGAGTTCGTTGGGCAGGGCCTGTATGCGGTTGCACTTGGCGCGCACGAGTTCAAATACGTCGGGATTTTTTTTGTGCGGCATGATGCTGGAACCCGTGGTGAGCGCATCGGGAAAAGTGATAAACCCGAAGTTTTGGTTCATGTACAGGCATACATCGTAGGCCAATTTGGACAAGGTAGCCGCCACCGAAGACAGGGCCATCGCCACTGCTTTTTCAGCTTTGCCGCGCGTCATCTGGGCATACACTACATTGTAATTGAGGTCGGAAAAGCCGAGCAGTTCCGTCGTCATTTTTCGCTGAAGCGGAAAGGAGGAACCATACCCCGCGCCCGAACCCAGCGGATTTTTGTCGGCAATGCGAAAGGCCGCCAGCAGCAGCTCCATGTCGTCGCACAGGCTCTCGGCATAAGCCCCGAACCACAGCCCGAACGAGGAGGGCATGGCGATCTGAAAATGCGTGTAGCCCGGTAGCAGCCGCTCTCGGTGCGCTTCGCTCAGCGATTGCATCCGCTCGAAAAGCGCCTGAATGTGCGCAGCCGTTTGCCGCAGCGATGCCCTCAAAAAGAGCTTGATGTCGAGCAAAACCTGATCGTTTCGGGAGCGGCCGCTGTGAATTTTTTTGCCGGTTTCGCCGATGCTGCGGGTGAGTTGCAGTTCCACCTGCGAGTGTACGTCTTCCACGCCCGGCTCCAGCGAAAACCGCCCGGCGCGTATGTCTTCGAGGATGGCGTTCAGCCCCGAATGGATGCTTGCCAGTTCTTCCGCAGTCAGCAGGCCGATGCTTTGCAGCATTTGCGTATGCGCCAGCGAGCCGAGTACGTCATGTTCGGCCAGTAAAATGTCGAACTCCAGATCGCGGCCCACGGTGAATGTTTCCACAATGCGGCTCCATTCGCCGGCCTCGTTTCCTTCTTTTTGCCAAAGTTTCATCATCCTTAATTATTTAGGGTCATCCCAAAAGCTGCAAGCTGTTAGCCCCAAGCCATTAGCTTTAAGAGATATACTGAATAGCACATTATAATACCTGTTCCAAGAGCCGGATGTAGCCGGCAATGCCCTGTTCTATTTCGTGCAAATAAACAAATTCATCGGCGCTGTGCGATCTGGCCGAATCGCCCGGCCCTATTTTGATGCTGGTAAACGGCATCAGGGCCTGGTCCGAACTGGTGGGCGAACCGTAAGCACTCAGCCCCATAACCAATCCGGCCTGCACAATGGGGTGCTCCATCGGTATGGCCGAGGGGCGCAATCGCATAGAACGGGGCACGACTTCCGCCCGGACCTGGCTGCGAATGATGTCTAACAATTCCTCGTGCGAGTAGGCGTCGGTGCAGCGCACGTCCACCGTGAAGCGACATTCGGCGGGTACCACATTGTGCTGCGTGCCGGCCTGGATGACGGTGACGCTCATTTTGACGGGGCCGAGCGTGGGCGAGACTTTCGGAAAACGGTAGCTGCGAAACCACTCTATGTCGGACATGGCTTCATAAATGGCGTTGACACCTTCTTCGCGGGCAGCGTGCCCGGCCTTTCCCTGTGCAGTACAATCCAGCACCAGCAAGCCTTTTTCGGCCACCGCCATCTGAAAAAGCGTGGGTTCGCCCACGATGGCCAGCGCGATGTCGCCCAATTCAGGCAGGATGCTCTCCACTCCGTTGAGACCGGAAATTTCTTCTTCGGCGGTGGCGGCAAAGAGGAGATTGTGGGTCAGATTTTCCCGCTTGTAAAAGTGCAGAAATGCCGCCAACAGCGATACCAGCGCGGCCCCGGCGTCATTACTGCCTAATCCGTACAGCTTGCCGTCGCGCACAAGCGGTTCAAACGGATCGAGGGTGTAGGCCGAATTGGGCTTGACCGTATCGTGGTGAGAATTGAGCAAAATGGTGGGTTTGGCCGGGTCGAAATGAAGATTGGCCGCCCAGATGTTGTTGTGCTTTCGCCGAAAGGCAATTCCCTGATTGTGAATAAAATCCGCCAGCAATTCAGCCGTAACGTGTTCTTCCCTGCTGAAGGAAGGCGTGGCAATGAGGCGGCTGAGTAGGTCGGTGAAAGTGGTTGAAGTCATTCCTTGCTACTTGCTTTCGAAGCATCCGACTGCTCCACAATTTTTACCATTTTTTGCAAAAACAGCGAGGTGGGTACCGTGATCGTTTCGCCCGGCGTCGTTTCGATGTGAATAAAAAAAATGCCTATTTCCCGAATGAGGCCCTGAGCAGAAAAGTCCTTGTCCAAAATCATAATGGTATCGCCCACTTTAGCCGGATGGTTGACAAACAAAATCAGGCTGGAGGTGATATTGGAGAGCAAGGACCATTGCGCAAAAAAAGCGATGCCGAGCACCGTCAGAAACGAAGAAACGAACAGGAGCAATTCCTTTTGGTCAACGCCCCACACAATAAAGACCAGCACCGTACTCACTGCGCCCAGTATCAGGTTCAGGATTTTTCTGAAGCCGTCAATCCTGTTTTTCTGCGCAGGAAATATGCGGTTGACCCGAAGGAAGAACTTCGACAAAATCAATCTGGCGACCAAAAACGCACCAAGAATCAGCGCCGTTTCCAATAATTTAATCTCGTATGCCTGCATCTGCGAAGGTTTGCTCCCATGACCTCAAAGTTCCTGATTTGGTTCACGGTTCAATTTCCGACATCTCCCCGTTTGGCGGCTTTTTTCAGCTTTTTATTGGCATAAATAGCCACTTCCACGCGGCGATTGGCCTGTTTGCCGGCCGCTGTGGCATTGTCCTGCACCGGATAATTTTCGCCCATGCCCATGTCGTACATTCTGGAAATGACGATGCCCTGCTGCATGAGGTAACTCTTCACCGAGCGGGCGCGGTTTTCGGAAAGCGTCTGGTTGAGTTCCGTGCCGCCTGTATTGTCCGTATGGCCTTGTATCACGATGTCGGTATCGTCGTATTTACCCAGCACCTTGGCCAATTCGTTCAAATTCTGGCGGGTAGTGCTGCGCAGTTCATAAGAATTGACATCAAACAGCAGCCCCGAATCGAAGGTAATGAGGATGCCCTCCCCGACGCGCTCTACTTTGGCGCCTTTCATATCCCGGCGAATTTCTGCGGCTTGCTTATCCATGTAATTGCCGATGAGTGCGCCGGCCGTACCGCCGATAGCTGCCCCAATGATGATGCCCACCGCCGTATTGCCCGACTTCTTACCGATGGCGCCGCCTGCCACGCCGCCCACCGTGCCGCCAATCACGGCGCCTTTCACGGTTCGGTTGGTTTTGCAGGAGGGGTAGGCAATAATGGAGATGGCCATGAGTAACCAGAGGATACGAGTTGCTTTCATAGTTGTTTTTTTTGGACAGTAAAATTAGAGAAAAAATCAGATGCAAGCCATAAGCCGCGAGCCTTTGCAGGTTGGAACGGCTGCCGGCTTTTAGCCGTAAGCCACAAAGTCCCTCGCATTCGCGGAAATTCGCGCTCTTCGCCAAAATTCGCGTTAAAAAACTCGCGTTTCGGGCAGGAACGGCCACAATCTACTCCGAGAGCAAATCCTCTGCCCGGATGACGCGCTCGCGAATGGCCGGGAGATGTTTGCGCAGTGCCGCGCCATGCCGTTTCAACAGCGCCCTGTCGGTTTCGGAGAGCTTGGGCAGTGCATTGTTTTCCTGTTCAAACGCTGCAACGGGCAGGATGCGATAGTGCCTTTTGCCGGTGGGCAGGGTTTGAATCCAGACCCAGGTGGGAATAAAGGCGATGTCGGTGAGCGCAGTGGGGCCGGCGGGCAGTGTTTTTTGCAACTCTACCTCCAGCATCATACCGCCGTCGGTGTTGATTTTGCGCTGACCGGAGATGTAATTGCCCAACGAATAAGCCGTCCACACTTTGCGTCCGGTACTGTCGGCGCCTGCGGCTGTTTCCTGCCTCACAGGTTGCACGACGTGCGGGTGCGCTCCAATGACAAGGTCGGCGCCCCAGCCGATGAGTTTGGCGGCCAGATCGCGTTGGGTTTTGTTTTCGATGATCTGGTATTCGTCACCCCAGTGCATGATGACGATGATGAAATCGGGAGCCATTTGCCGGGCGGTTTCCATATCGGCGGCGATGAGTTGCTCGTCAATAAGGTTGACCACCGAGGGCGGCTTGGTAATCAGTCCGTTGGTGCCGTAAGTGTAATTGAGGAAAGCGAGCCTGAAATCGTTTTTATACACAATGAGCGGATAGAAGTCGTTCCGCTCCAGCGAATCCCGGAAGGTGCCGGTGTGGTAAAAGTTGTAATTATCTAAGGTGTTGAGTGTGTTGATGACCCCGTTCAGGCCGCCGTCGTTGGAGTGGTTATTGGAAGTGACCAACAGGTCGAAACCGGCATGGCGGAGCGCCAGGGCCAGTTCTTCCGGGCTTTTGAACATCGGATAGCCGGTGTAAGGAGGTTTGCCGGGCAGCGTGAGTTCGAGGTTGCCGATGGCCAGATCGGCTTGTTTCAGGATGGGCGCCACATACTCGAAGCAGGGCGTATAGTCGTACAATTTGTCTTTTTCCACCTCGGCGGCGCGAATTTGAGTTTCGTGCCCCATGATGTCGCCGGCAAAAATGAGTTTGAGGCGGCGTACATTGTCTGATTGAGCCTGTAAAAAGAGCGGGAACGCAACCGCAATGAAAAGCCAGAGCGCGTTAAGGCTTGGTTTTCTGGAATTGGAGCAAATTGGCATCGAGCATTCGTTTTTCTAAAAATTTGCGCGGCGCGCTGATTGTGTCGGTCAGGTATTTTTCCACCATCAGGCTGGCGATGGGCGCTGCGTAAGTGCCCCCGAAGCCCGAGTTTTCTACATACACGGCAAAGGCAATCTTGGGATTTTCTTTGGGGGCAAACCCAAAAAATACAGAGTGGTCTTTGCCATGCGGGTTTTCGGCAGTTCCTGTTTTTCCGCAAATGGGAATGTGCGGAATGAAGGCCGAGCGCGCCGTACCCGAAATAGTCACTTTTTCCATACCGTTGATAACCGGGGGAAAATGTTGCGCGTCTATGCCGACGCTTTTCTTTTCGCGGTACAATTCAGGTATCTCGCTGCCTCCGCTTTTAAATCCTTTCAGCAAATGCGGCGTGATGTAATAGCCTTTATTGGCAATAATCGCCGCCAGATTGGCCATTTGCACGTTGGTCATCAGGTGTTCGCCCTGTCCGATGCCGTTGGACCGAATCCAGACGGAATTCCACTTGCCCCCGCTGTTGGCGTAGGTCTTGTCGTAATAGGCTGTGGTGGGATAATAGCCGCCACGTTCGCCGGGCAGATCAATGCCTAAGGGTGCGCCCAAACCAAAGCGAACCAAGTATTCGTTCAGCTCGTCCAATCCTTTAGCGGGATTGTAGAAGCCGTATTTATCAATCAGTTCCCGGTAAACGGTTACAAAATAAGCGTTGCAGGAATGCTGGATAGCCATCTCCAGATTGCTGCAATATGGATGGCCGTGGCAACCTACCAATCGCTGCCCGTTTAAGACATACCCTCCGCCACAACCTACGCCTCGATTGATGTTCCACACGCCTTCCTGGGTAGCAATAAGACCTAGAATGGATTTGAAAACGGAGCCGGGCGGATACTGAGCCATCGTCGTTCTGTCAAACAACGGCTTGAGCGGGTCGCGGTTGAGGGCGGCAAATGCCACGCCGCGCTTTTGTGTGATGGTGAGCAAATTGGGATCGTAAGACACCGAGGTGACCATCGCCAGAATTTCGCCGGTAGAGGGTTCTATGGCAATGATACCGCCGATTTTGTTTTGCATCAACAACTCGCCATAAGCCTGCAAATCAATGTCCAATGAAGTAATCAGGTCGGCGCCGGATACCGCTGCGGAGTCCAACTGGCCATCTTTGTACGGCCCCATGTTGCGCCCCAGATTGTCTTTGAGGATGTAACTGACGCCCTTGGCGCCGCGCAGCAGGGTTTCATACGATGCTTCCAGGCCCGACGCGCCGATGTAATCGCCGGGAGCATACAAGCCTGGGTATTTTTCTAAGTCGCGGCTGTCCACTTCTCGAATATAGCCCAACACATTGGCGGCATTTTGGTGTGGATATCCCCGAATGCTTCTCAAAACCATCTGAAAACCAGGGAAATCGAACATATTTTCCTGAAAGCGGGCGTAAGTCTCTGCGCTGACTTTGCTGAGAAAAACAAAGGGTACGTTTTTGGAAAACCGCCCGCTGCGCCAGTCTTTTGTCAGATTCTCTTTGAAATATTCCGGCGTGATGCCCAGCAGTTGGCAAAAATGGGAAGTGTCCATTCCCGGCTTGATCTGGGAGTAGGTCACCATCAGGTCATAAATGGGGTTGTTGTGAATGAGCAGCTTGCCGTTGCGATCGTAAATGAGGCCCCGCGCCGGATATTGAGGCGCTCTGACCACAGCCGCCGCACCTGCCTTTTTGCGAAATTCCTCATCAAAAAGCTGTAAGTGCATGGCTTTCCCTACCAGCGCAATGGCCGCCAGTATAAAAATGGCCTGTATGACCCGTTGCCGCCCTTTGAATAAATCTGACATTTTGGCTAACTCTCCGGATTAAAAACAAACATCACCGCAAGCACAAATCCCATGGAAACCACGAAACTGAACAGCGTTTTCAGCAAAGTATCTGCAAAGTACGCAAATGTAAAGGCTTCCATAGAAAAATAAAAGAAAAGATGCCCGGCCATGAGCACGGCGGCATATCCAGCAAACCATCGAAACCCCATGCGCTCTTTCGTCGGGCTGAAGTTGACATTGTACCCTCCGCGAGGTTCCATGTACCCCAGCACAAGGCCCCGCAGATAGCCCGTAAAAACACTGGCAGCGGCATGAACCCCCGGCGAATCGTAAAAAACATCCACCATCAGGCCCAGCATAAACGATAGCCCCAGTGTCAACGCCTGCGGCGTGCGCAGCGGCAACAAAAGGATAAAAAGCGGATATAATAAGATATGAATGTAGTTGAAAGACTCTATGCCCGGCGACAATCGTTTGAGTACCAATACCTGAACGATCAGAAGTATCAAAAACCGAATGCCGTTGGTAATGACTAAGCCGCTCATTTCCTGTCCTCCTCTTGTTTTTGTACCTGCTTATATTCTTCCAGCCATTTATTCTGAACAACATATACGCGTCCCGTACGACTCATATCGGAAGCCAGCGCTACCTTGATGTTGTGGAAATTATCTCCGGGATTCTGAGTGACCGACTCTACGATGCCAATCAGAAGGCCGGCAGGAAACACACCTGAAAAACTGCTCGTTACGATGGTATCTCCGGCGGCAATTTCGGCATGTTTGGGAATGGCCTCCAGTTGCATGTATCTGGGATCAGGGCCGTTCCATACCAAAGCGCCGAAGTAGCCTTTATGCTTTACGGTAGCCGATACGCTGATGTCGGAATGTAAAACAGAAACTACCGATGCGTAATGTTTCGACACCGTTTTGACGATGCCGGCGATGCCCTGCGGCCCGATTACTCCCATTCTTGGCGCTATCCCCTGCGATGTGCCCCGGTCTATGGTGAGGGTGTTGTTGCGGCGGTTGATGGAGTTGGAAATGACGTTGGCCTCTACGTAGGCATATATCTGAGTAGCCATAGAATCCTGTTTTTGCAGGGTGTCTCGCACAACTACGCCTTTAGAGTAAATAGAATCCTGTGTTCTGACCGTAAGCGAAACCGTATCCACATCGTAATCAGGAGCGTAATAAGACTCGGCCAACTGCTCCCTCAGTCGTTTGTTTTCTTCTTGCAACTGATCCAATTCCCCGGGAAGGGAAAAATAGTCTGCCACGGCATCATACTTTTTGAGCATATAGCCGGCCACAGCATTGGAAGAACTGAGGAAAATTCTGTTTTTATCGTCGTCAAAACGAACGATCAAAAAAAAACTGAGTGCTTCCAGTATCAGAAACAGAAAAAAACCACCAAACCTGGCGAGAAATTCGAGCAGGTTGCGCATAGCGTTTGCAGTTTATCCGGGAGGCCGATGCGCCAGAGGGCTGCATCAGACGCTCCTCCTGTCTATGAGGAAGGCGAATCGGTCTGTATTTTTCAAGGCAATTCCCGTGCCGCGCACTACTGCGCGCAGAGGGTCTTCGGGAATGTGTACATTGAGTTTGGTTTTGGCAGAAAGCCGCTTGTCCAAACCGCGCAACAAGGCCCCGCCCCCCGTGAGATACAAACCCGTGAGATAAATATCGGCGGCAAGTTCGGGTGGCGTCAGTTCCAATGCCTTGAGTACGGCATCTTCAATTTTGGCAATAGACTTGTCCAAACAATGAGCAATTTCGGCGTACCCTACTTTTATTTGCTTGGGGATACCAGTCATCAGGTCGCGGCCATTCACGGCATAATCTTCCGGCCCGTCTTCCAATTCAGGCAGCGCCGAACCGACGTTGATTTTGATTTGCTCGGCAGTGCGCTCACCGATGAGAATATTGTGCTGGCGCTTCATGTAGCTCACAATGTCGTTGGTGAGTTCGTCGCCGGCAATGCGGATGGACTGGTCGCAGACGATGCCGGAAAGTGCAATGACTGCAATTTCAGTGGTGCCGCCCCCAATGTCAATAATCATGTTGCCTACCGGTTCTTCCACATTGAGGCCAATGCCCAGCGCGGCGGCCATAGGCTCATGGATGAGGTAAGTTTCTTTAGAGTCCACATGGTCTGCGGAATCGAACACTGCGCGTTTTTCCACTTCGGTGATGCCGGAGGGGATGCAGATGACCATTTTGAGGTGCGAGAAAAATCGGCGCCGCTTGCCGATCATACCGATCAAGCCTTCGATCATGCTTTCGGCAGCCTGAAAATCGGCAATGACGCCATCTTTCAGCGGGCGAACGGTTTTGATGTCCTCGTGGGTTTTTTCGTGCATTTGCATAGCCCGTTTACCCACTGCGATGGTCGAGTTGGTTTTTCTGTCTATAGCTACGATGGACGGTTCGTCCACCACTACTTTGTCATCCTGAATGATGAGCGTATTGGCTGTCCCTAAGTCAATCGCCAATTCCTGGCGAAAAAAGCTGAATAATCCCATGGAAGGTTCTTCCCTGTTTTAAATACCTGCTTCCGGGTTTGTTTCCCGTGCAAAATGTGTTTCTGATGAGGCAAAAGCAAGACCTTCGCTCATTTCCAGCGCAAAGAACGGAAATTCTTCGGATTGTTGTATTGTCGCGGAGTTTTTATTTGTTTCTCGGCGCCTGCACAAAAAAAGGAGGCAATCCTTATTGAATTGCCTCTTGTATAACCCCAAAAAACCAAATGAAAACAATCTTGTAATTCTTGATCCAACTGTGGATTTTGACTTTTCCTTTCTTTCGGCTACAAAAGTAATCAGCTTGCGCGAAAGCAACAAATCAACTGTGGCGAAAAAATATTGAATAAGTTATGGCTTTAAGGTCAATTTTCCCCTTCCAAATACATGAATAATCCTTGTTACTTACATAGGTTTTTCGATCATTTAGCTTGGTTCACGGTCTTTTCAAAAGTTAATGCTTTAGCACTGGTATGCTTCGGGTTCATACTTATTCAATACAAAATTACTTCCCTTGTGAGGGGGCTTCCTGCCCATCTGATTTTTTCAGAATCCGCCGTTCCAATCGTCTGGCGAGTTCATCAGACAGCAGGGATGCGTTCGAGACCTCATCGTCTTGCTGCCGGGCATTATTGTGTTGGATTATTTGACGTCGTTGAGGCTCCAGTCATAGTCTATAAAAGTGATTTTGCCCGTGTCTTTAACCTTGACTTGGGCATACTTGTTGACAAACGCTCTCACGGAGCCTGCGTCTCGTTTGAAATCGCCGCCGAACCAATTGAAAATAGCGGAAAGCTCGGCTCTGTCGGCCTTGATTCTGTTGCGCAGCGGATCATTCACAAAACTGCGGGTGACGGCCTCCAATTGCTGCTCCAATTTTGCGGCAGTGAAGGCTTCGTTGTGCAGGCGCGGGCAGGAATAAGAAGCGCAGTTGATGGCGGCGTGTATGCGGGCGTCTTTGAACTGCGGGCGCAGGATGTCGTGCTCAATGTTGTTCAGGTCGTAGGTTTTGTCCTGAATGTGTATGAACTTAATATCCCACACACTATTCACCAATGGGATGCCTTTTTTGATGTCTTTGATGCTTGCCACCGGATAGTGTTGCACGATGAGCTTGACAGTGAACGCATTGTAAGCATTGATCCAGTACGCCATTTGCTCGGCCCTCGACCAGGATGATTGCGGGTGCGCCGACGACAAGACCTCCAAATACTGGTTGAGCCGGGCGCTGTCTTTCACAAAGCCCTTGTAGTCCACAAAACCGTCTTTGCGCACATGTTTTTTGAGCAGCGCGTCCCAGATATCGTGTTGCACCGGCTTTTGAGCGGCCAGATTGGCGGAAGCCACCATGAAAACGACCAGAAAAGAAAGTGTTTTGAACATTTTTCGTGATTTGAAGATAAAAAAACGACCATGTGTAAATTTATATTGAGTCCGCAACATCCCATAGTGCCACGCATCCGTTGCCGGTAATGGGTGGCGGCAGCTGGTCATTCCTGACAAATGTTTTCACTTTTTTTTCGACGATACGCTCTCCGGCCGATCAAATTATTACAAAAATTTCACGCGATTCCTGTCAGGTTTTACTTTTCTTCGCCACCAAGTACGCAGTGTTTGCAATAACAGACGCACCGGTTTTTGTCTCCCGGCCTGTGTTTTTATTTTCCTTACAAAACTCAAAAACAACGTTTTATGCGACTTTTTTTATGGATGATCCTGACACTCTTTGTCACAACACTCCTCGCTCAGGAAGACCTCACCGTTTCCGTCCTCGACCCTCAAAACCGGCCGGTAGCCAATGCTCCGGTTCAACTGAAAAATGCTACATGGGGGATTGAACAAACCACAGAAACCAACGCTCAGGGCCGGGCCGTTTTTCGCTCGCTGCCCGTGGTGGACGGCTACAGGGTACTGATACCTGATTTTTTGCCTTATCAGGCCGCCCAATCCGACCTCATCAACCTGCGCTCCAACGAAAACCGCACCGTGCAGATGGTACTCTCTGAAACAACGGTATCTCTGGGAGAAGTGACCGTCAGGGCGGCATCCTCCGCCAAAATCAACCGCACCGATGCGGAGGTCTCCTTCGAGCTTTCCAAAAAAGAAATCGAAGCACTGCCCATTGAAGGACGAGACATCACACGAGCGCTGTATCGCCTGCCCAATGTTTCGCAGGCTACCGGCTTCTACCCCGAAGCGCCCAACGTGAGCATCAACGGCGCCAATCCTTTGTTTACCAGCTACTTGATTGACGGGTTAGACAATAATGAACGCTTCCTCGGCGGCCAGAAATTTGCCATGCCCGTCGGGTTTGCCAAAGACATCACCGTACTGACAAACAACTACTCTGCCGAATACGGCCTGACCAACAACGGCGTCGTCAACATCACCACCCGCTCCGGTGGCAATGAGTTCAGCGGCGAGGCATTCATCGTCAACCGGCCCGGCCCGGCCCTCGATGCGCGCTCGCCCTTTGCACAGCGAGACCTGTCGGGCAATTTTGTCAAAGACGGCTTCCAGCGCTATCAGGCCGGCCTGGGATTCGGCGGCGCCATCCGTAAAGACAAGACCTTTTACTACCTCAATCTGGAGCATACCACCGACCTGAAAGACAACCTCCTGAACTCGCCTGCCCTCGGCGTGAACGAGACGGTGCGCGGCAAAAACCGCTTCACCTACCTGTCGGGTAAAATAGACCAGATTTGGAGTTCCAAATTTCGCTCCTCCATCCGGGCCAATGTGGGCATGGTAGCCATAGAGCGACAGGGCGGCGGTTTGGAAGGCGGCGTGGGATTTCCCTCCTCCGGCAATTTTCAGGATAGAAATTCCCTGCTGCTGGCCTCCAAAAATACTTATGTGAGCGGTCGTTTCAGTTCAGAAACCAATCTTCAGTACGCCCGCTTCCGCTGGAATTACGGCAGAGCGGCCAACGAAGGCAGCCCACAAGTCGTCGTGCTTGATCCGTCCGAACAGGCTGTAGCCGTGCTGGGGCATCCGGGTTATATTTTCGACGCCACGGAAAACACGGTGCAGTTGTTGCAAAAATTCAAATACTACGCCCGTCGCCACACCTTGAAGGGCGGTTTCGGCATCGTTTCGGCCCGTCATGGCTTGCTCGGCGGCGGAAACGTCAACGGCAATTACACCGTGAAACTCACCGCACAACAACTCTCGCAACTCCGGGAATCTGCCCTGGGCAGCAATCTCAATGTGAACGACATTCCCGCCGATGTGCAGGTTTTGAATTACAATGTGGAACTGCGACCGGCCTCTTTCGGCAAAACGCAAAATATTTTGTCCCTTTATCTCGAAGACCAGTTTACCCTCTCTGATCGCCTGAACCTTACGCTGGGGCTGCGCTACGACTACGACAACCTCTCCAAAGGCGGCAGCGAGCAAGGCGACCTGAACAACCTCGCGCCTCGTTTCAACTTCAACTATCAGTTGGGGCGGCGCAGTTCGCTGCGGGGCGGCTACGGCATTTTTTACGACAAAATCCTCTATGCCGTTTACAGCGATGCTTTGCAGCAAAATACGACCTCGGCAGATTACAAACGTCAGTTGGAGCAATTCGTCGCCCTCGGCCTCCTGCCGACAGATACCAACATAGACCGCATCACCTTCGACGGCAACCTGAGCGGCAGCACGGCCAACGTGGAGTACCTGAAAGGGCCTGGTTTCGGGAGTCTGCAAGGGCAGCGGGAGGGCGTGTTCAGCAACGAACGCCGCATCCTCAATCCCAATGGCTACGACAACCCGCTCACCCGGCAAATGGCGCTGGGCTATCAGTTGCAATGGAATGAAAAACGGCTGTTTTATGTGGACTTGGTACACAACCGCTCCCAAAATCTCTTCCGCCTGCGCAACCTCAACGCCGCAGCAGCCTACCCCATTGCCAACCCGGATAATGTAACGGTGCGCACTCCCGCCGAGGCAGATGCCACACGCCCCATCCCCATCATCAACGGCCGCTACGCGCTGATAGACGGCAGCCAGGTTTTCGGCGTGGCTCGCAATGTGGTGATGTCCGAAACCGAAGGCGAGAGCAGGTATTATGGCGCAAGTTTCAATTTGCAACAGGACCGGGGCGATGGCAAACTCGCATGGCGCATCAATTACACTTTGTCGTATCTGGAAAACAACACCGAGGACATCAACTTCCGCGCCATGGACGGCAATGACTTTGAGGCCGAGTGGGGGCCAAGCATCAACGACCGGCGCCATATTTTCAACGGCATCCTCAGTTGGTTTCCAACAGGCGGGCTGGGCGTTACGCTGGCCGGTTTGGTGCAAAGCGGGCAGCCCGTCAATCGCATCCCCGACGCACTGCTCTACGGCACTACCGACCTCAACGGCGACGGCGCCTCCTTCGGTGATGCGTATGTGGGCAACAGCGACCGCCATCCCGGCGAAAGCCGCAACAGCGACCGCCTGCCCTGGTCGAAGGTGTTCGATCTGGGTTTGCAATACAAGCTGCCGGTGGGCAAACACCAATTGGAATTGCGCGCCGATGTTTTCAATATCCTCAATACTGTCAACCTGAGCGGGTACAGCAACAACGCCACCCAAAGCAACCAGATTCAGGTGGGCGGCAGAGCGCGGGGCATCGTGGAGAAAAACGCCGGAGCGCCGAGGCAATTCCAGTTTGGGGCCAGGTGGTTGTTTTAAAATGCGATATTTGGGGCCGATGATGCTTGCAGCCTGCGGTGCAGCTACCTGCCAAGCTCGATTTCTGGGTTTAATTTTTTACTCATCATGCAGCGATTCCTCCTTCTTGCGCACCTCTTTCTGACAGCCTGCAACAATCCGCAGCCAAGCCACGAAGCCGATCCTACCCGCCTCCCCTGGGAGCAAGTGATCGAACAAGCCAAAGGCAGCACCGTCCAACTGATGATGTGGCAGGGCGACCCGCTCATCAACGCCTACATGCAGCAGTATGTGGCCCCGGCAGTGAAGCAGCAGTTCAGCATCACGCTCGAAATCGCCTCCGGACAGGGCAACACCATCGTGCAAACGCTGATGACCGAAATGGAAGCCGGGAAATCTGTCGGTGAACTCGACCTGATGTGGATCAACGGCGAGACCTTTTATCAGCTTCGCCAGATTGACGCCCTGTTCGGCCCCTGGACCGAGCGGCTGCCCAATGCTCAATTCATTGATTTTCAAAATCCTTTTATCAATACCGATTTCCAGCAGCCCGTGAACGGCTACGAATGTCCCTGGGGCAACGTGCAGATGACGCTGATTTACAACAGCGAGTTCGTGAAAGACCCGCCCCGCACCCGGGCGCAACTGGCAGACTTTGTGAAAGCACACCCCGGAAAGTTCACCTTCGATACGCAGTTCACCGGACTGACCTTCCTCAAGTCGCTGCTCATTGACATTGCCGGCGGCGGCAATGCCCTCGACGGCCCATTCGACGAGGCGAAATACGGGCAATACAGCGCTCAACTCTGGGACTACCTCCGGGACATACAACCTTATCTCTGGAAACAGGGCAAGACCTTCCCGGATTCCCGCTCCCCCATGCACCAGCTTTTTTCCAACGGCGAACTCTGGTTCACCCTCACCAACAACGACAACGAGGTGGACAGCAAGGTGGGGCAGGGTTTGTTTCCGCCCACAGCAAGGGCTTATGTGCCCGATTTCGGCAGCATCCAGAACTCGCACTACATGGGCATTCCCAAACTATCGGGCAACAAAGCGGGCGCCATGATAGTGGCCAATTTCCTCCTTTCACCGGAGGCCCAATGGGAAAAACAAAAACAGGAGGCATGGGGCGACGGCACCGTGCTCGACCCAAGCAAGCTGCCCGGCGACTGGAAGCAGCGCTTTGAAAATCTCGCCGCCAGAAAATACGCTCCATCCCGTGCCGAAATGCAATCCCGCGCACTCAAGGAACCCGCTCCGGAGTACATGATTCGGCTGGCCAAGGACTTCCGCGAGCAAATCATCGAACGGTAAGCCATGCGGGACGCCCTCATTATTTTCGTTAAAAATCCCGTTCCCGGCCAGGTAAAAACCCGCCTCGCTGCCACGATGGGCCATGAAACGGCTTTGCAGATTTACCGTGCCCTGCTCCACCGCATCCGGCAGACGACGGAGCCGATGCCCGTAGCCAAGTACCTGTTTTACAGTGACTTTATTGAAAAAAACGACGAGTGGCCGAATGACCTTTTTATCAAAAAAACACAATGCAACGGCGACCTCGGCGAGCGCATGGGCAATGCTTTTGAGGAGGTTTTGCGGCTGCACCCACGGGCAGTCATTGTGGGCAGCGACGTGCCGGGCATCACTTCCGGTATCGTTCAGGAGGCGTTTGAACAATTGGCCGGCCACGATTTCGCCATCGGCGGCACAGACGACGGCGGCTACTACCTGCTGGGAATGAGCGAGTACGAGCCGAGCCTTTTCACCGGCATAGAATGGAGCACGCCGCTTGTTTTTTCACAAACAATGGAGGCAATGGGCCGGCTGGGTAAGTCCTGCGCCCTGTTGCCCGTACTGCCCGATATTGATTACGAAGAGGATTGGACAAAACATGGCTGGGATATATAAAGGCAAATACGCAAGTCTGGGGCTGTTCCTTGCGCTCACGGCGCTGCCCATTGCTTTGGGCATCGGCTACGCATTGCTGCGCAGCATGGGGCTGGCCGGCTTGGGAGCAGAGGGCTTCACGCTGCGCCATTGGGAGGCGGTGCTCAGCGGCGGCGAGTTTTGGCGTTCGCTGGGCCTCAGTTTCCGGGTGGCGGGGTGCAGCATCGGCCTGGCGGGGGTATTGGCGCTAGCAGCCGTACTGAAGGCACCGGAGCGATGGCAACGCGGCGGCCTGTCTTGGCTGATGTACCTGCCGCTGACGCTGCCCGCCATGGTGGTGGCCTTTGTGGTGTTTCAGATGCTGTCGGGAGCAGGTCTTGTTTCCAGGCTGGCGTATAAGCTGGGACTGACGAGCGGCATTCAGGACTTTCCCAACTGGGTGAATGATTCCTGGGGCATAGGCATCATCGCCGCGCATGTATTCATGGCCACGCCGTTTTTCATCATTCTTTTTGCCCAGCTTTACCAAAGCGAACGCCTCGGCGAATATGCCCAATTGGCGGCTACGCTGGGCGCAACGGCGCGGCAATCGGCAAGGCGGGTCATCGTGCCGGTGTTGCTCCGGCAGTCGTTCCCCACGCTGGTGCTGTACTTCATTTTCGTAATGGGCAGCTACGAGATTCCCCTGCTTTTGGGCAGTCAGTCGCCGCAGATGGTATCCGTGCTTACCATCCGAAAGCTCCAGCGTTTCGATCTGGCAGACATCCCGCAGGCGTATGCCATCGGAGTGTTGTACATGGTGTTCGTAGCGGCAGCGGCGGTATTTTTGCTGCGCAACAATGCCGAAAAAACGTCATCAACATGCTGAAAACGATGCTCAAATACACCTTCGCCGGCGCGGTGCTGTTTCCCTTCGCCCTGCTGCTGGTGTTTTCTTTTGGGCAAAACTGGCGCTTCCCGGCGCTGTTTCCTGCCCTGTGGACGATGGACAACTGGCAACTGCTGCTGACTTCGCAATCCGATCTGGCGCAAAGTCTGCTGCGTTCCCTGAGCATTTCGGCGGGCATTGCCACAGCCGCTACCGGGCTGGGATTTATCACGGCAAAGCATATTGCGTACCATCCCTGGCGGCAGCAATGGCTGACGCTGGCTTATTTGCCCTATATTTTTGCCCCCGTCATTCTGGCCGCTACCCTGCAATTCTTCTTCCTCCGGCTGGGCCTGGCGGGCAATGTCCCCGGCGTGCTGTTCGCGCAGTTGTTGATTGCCTATCCGTTCGGGGTCATTTTTTTTACGGGTTTCTGGAACGACCGGATGCGGGCCATGGAGCAGCTATCGGCCACGCTGGGCGGAAACAAGCGGCAGACCTTCCTTCGGGTGTTGTTACCGGCAGCCCAGGGGGCGCTGTTGGTGTGCTTTTTCCAGGCCTTCCTCATCTCTTGGTTTGAATACGGGCTGACGACGCTCATCGGCATCGGCAAGGTGCAAACACTGACGGTGAAGGTGTTTCAATACATCGGCGAGGCGAATATTTTCCATGCGGCGCTGGCGAGTTTGTTGCTGGCACTGCCCCCGGCGGGCTTGTTGTGGGTGAATAAACAGGTGTTGTTCAAAACTTCGTGAGTATGTTTCTTCAGGTAAGCAATCTATCCAAAACCTTCGGCAAGGAGCAAGTACTCCGAAACCTGAGTTTCGCGCTCGACGCCCACCGCATGATGAGCGTTCTCGGTCGTTCCGGCAGCGGCAAGACAACCCTGCTGAAAATCATCGCCGGACTGGAATCGCCCGACAACGGCCGGGTAGAACTCGAGGGCAAGGCGATGAACGAAACGCCCGCCCACCTGCGCAACATCGTTTATCTGTATCAGGAGCCGCTGTTGTTTCCGCACCTGAATGCCTTTGAAAACATCGCCTTCGGGCTGCGGCTGCGCAAATGGACTGAGGCCGACATTCGCCAAAAAACGGAGACCATGCTCGACCATCTCGAACTCAATGGACAGGCTAAAAAAATGCCCGCACAACTTTCCGGCGGGCAAAGGCAGCGGGTCGCCTTCGGCAGGGCGCTCATTGTGGAGCCGAAAGTGCTGCTGCTCGACGAGCCGTTCGGAGCGCTCGACACCGAAACCCGCACTGCCATGCAACAACTGCTGAAACGCATGGTGGCCGGCAGTCAGATCACGACCATCTTCGTCACGCACGACCTGAAGGAGGCCCTGCTCATGGGGGACGAAATAGCCCTGATGCAGGACGGCCTTTTAAAAAAATATGAAACCAAAGCCGATTTCGTGCAGGATGCCCGCACCGGCGTTCAGGAGGAAATAGGTTTTTGGACAAATATCCAATCAAGATGAAAACGGATTTCAATCATTGCGAAAGCCTCTACTGGGTGTTCACGCAGCTTTGCAACGATCAATGCGACCACTGCTACAACCGGAGCAGCCCCAAAGGCGCCCGCATCAGCGAGGAGGAGTGCATGACCATCATAGAAAATATGCCCGACCGGGTGGACCGCCTCATCCTCTCCGGAGGCGAACCTTTGGCAGATCGCAAACTGCTCTACGCCATCCTCGACCGCCTGCGGGACCGCTACGCCGAACGCACACAGATCATGTTGCAAACCAACGGCGACCTGCTCACAGAACCCATCCTCGCCACGCTCATCGAAAAAGGAGTCTCCCGCTTCGACATCGCCAGCATTGACCGCTACCATAAACATGCCGGGGCAAGACTGGAAGTATTAGCCGAGCTTTTTGAAGCCCACGGCGTGCGCGGCGATCACAAAGACCCCCTCATAGACAAGGATAGCTATCTCATTGAAAATGAGTTGAGTTGGGGTTATTGGGGCGCTACGGAAGACATGTGGCTGGGCGGCAACTGGGCCAGGGGTATGGCGCTCGAAAAAGGCATCTGGAAACGCGACCCGCAGCACAATTTCTGTACCATCCTTTCCGGCGCCCGCAACTTTCTGGGCGGCTACGACGATATCCCGCAGGAAATCAGCATTCAACTCTGGCGCATCAATCCCTGCTGCCCCGGCACGAAATTCCCTATCGGCGACGCCCGCACCGAACGCGTAGCCGATGTATTGGAGCGCGTATCGCAGCATCCTGTTTTTAAAAAACTCAACGAGGGCGATCCCTGGCGCATGGGCGAACACCTCGGCATCAGCGAGGCAGAAGCGCGCAAACGAACGGAGGTTCTGCAAAACGTTTGCCTGTATTGTGATGCGTTTTTTGAGGAAAACATGCAGGCCTTGAACCGCGAGCGCTTTATAGAACTACCTGTTTTGCAATGAAAAATGGAAGTTCATCTGCGTTCAGGAACAGGCTCCTCTCGCTTCCGCCATTCCCACAGCAGCACGGCCAAAACGAACAGGTACTCTAAGCCGACCAGCCAACGGTTTTCGGAAAAGGGCGTTGCGGCGTAGGCCGAATAGCTAAAGAACACTGCAAAAGACCATACCATCGGATAGCGAAAGGACGTAAAAACCGACAGTGCCAAAGGCGTAGCGATGTACCAGGGATGTACGGTAGTTCCCAATAGATAATACGCCGTCATGGCTAAAAGCAGGGAGGAGATCAGTGTGCCGGGAGCTTCGTTTTTGCGAAAAAAAGTGAGATAAAAGATAATACCCAAAGTCACTACCGACAAAGCCGGACCAATGACGGCGATCATATTGCGACCGCTGAACCAGTAGCCCAATTGTTTCAGTCCATAAAAGATACCGGCATTGAACTCAAAGTTATTGAAATACAGTCCAATGCTTTTAAAAAACCCCTCCACGCCGCCCAACACCGGCACCGGCAGGAACAACAGCAGCGTGAGTCCGACTGTAACAGCAGCAAATGCCGTCCATTTGCGGAAGCCGAAAAAACGAAAAAAAAGGGGGATTAACATCAAAGGCGCCAGTTTGACAGAGGCCGAAAGGGCAAGCGCCGCGCCGGCAGACAAGTGCCGTTTCCTGACGGCAAAATGGAGCGCCGCCACGAGAAAAAAGACCATCAGCGCCTCGAAATGCAAATTGCCGGCCAACTCGACCACCACGAGCGGATTGAGCGCGAAGTACAAAACATCGCTTTCGGGCCGACCCAGCGCTCGCAGCACCCGCAGGCCCAGCAGCGCCGTACCCAGATTGGCCGCTATGATGAAGAGCCGCATCAGCACTACATTGGCCAAAATGCTTTGCGGGAATATCCAGGCCGGCAACACAAAAAACAACTCATTGAAGGGCGGGTAGCAGGTGTAATTGCTTCTTTGCAGTTCGTTCAGCCGGGCAAAAAGCTCCTCCGACATGGGCGCTGTGGGCGCAATGACATCCAGCACCTCCGGCGGCAGGGCTGAGTAGGGGTTTATACCATGAGTAATGAGTTGGCCATCCCAGATGAAACGGAAATAATCGTCAGAGAGATTGGGCAGATGAAACAGCAAAACTAATTGAAGTACAAGCGAGCAACCGATGCCGAACCGTACAGCATCTGCCATCTTGATTTGCCTTACCAGCAAAAGGAACAAGACAAACAGGACGATGTATAGGGCCAGCAGCGTAGAAAAATGTGTGCGCCCCGTTTGGCCCAACGCAAAATAGCCCGCCGCCGAAAGAGCCGTCAAAAGGTAAATACGGTATGCGCCTTTTGTTTTTTTCATGTCAACAACAACCAGACTCGGGCGCGGCACATCGTTTTCGGGCGCCGCGTTCGGAGGGCATTTACATGTCGGTCAGCAATTGAAAACCCACGCCATGCACGGTTTCCAATTTGATGGTCGGATCAGCGCCGAGGTACCGCCGGAGCCTGGAAATAAACACATCCAAACTGCGGCCCAGAAAGTAGTCGTCTTGCCCCCACAGTTTTTCCAAAATCAGAGAGCGTTTCACCACCTGGCCTTTTTGCTGCACCAACATCAACAGCAGGTCGGATTCGCGCTGGGTGAGGCGGCGCGAGTCGCCGGCGCGTTCTATCGTAAGATTTTGAGGATGAAATTCATACTCCCCGATTCGATACAAAGTCGGCGCGGAGGAAGTAGCGCCCTTGCTGCGCCGCAAAAAAACCTCGATTTTCAGAATCAGTTCTTCAATACTGAAGGGCTTGGTGATGTAGTCGTCGGCGCCGATTTTAAGTCCGTGTATGCGATCTTCTTTCAGTGATTTGGCGGTCAGAAAAATGATGGGCGTGTGCTGGTCTAAGCGGCGGATTTCGCGGGCAATATCAAAACCGTCCACTTCGGGCAACATCACATCCAGAATACAGAGGTCGAAGCTTTGGTTGCGCAATACCTCCAGCGCCTCGCGGCCGTTGGCGCAGTGGGTGATCCGGTAGCCCTTCATTTCTAAGTTGTCGCGGGTGACGAAGCTCAGGCTTTCGTCGTCTTCCACATAGAGCAGGTGTGCGTTCATGGCGCTAAAGGTATGGAAATTTGAAAATCGGTGCCGGCGCCCGGAGTGCTTTCTACGCGCAGTTGCCAGCGATGGGCCTGGCAGATGTTGCGCACATAGTACAAGCCCAGGCCAAACCCTTTGACGTCGTGGACGTTGCCGGTGGGTACCCGATAAAACTTGTGAAAGATTTTTTTGGTGTTCTCTTTGGCGATGCCGATGCCGTTGTCTTTGATGGAAAGCGTTACGCGGCCCTTGTTGCAGATTGTGGTAACGATGACCTGCGGCTTATCGGCACAGTATTTAAGCGCATTGTCCAGAAGGTTGTTGACGACATTGGTCAGGTGCAGACGGTCGGCCTGAATGATGCAGCCGGATGCGTGGAAGAGGCCGGAGATGGCGCCGCCTTTTTGCTCGGCCTGTATTTGCATGCCCTGAATGGCCTGTTCCAGAAAAGCATCCAACTCCATTTTTTCGGGTTTGATCTGAAAATTGCCTTTTTCGATGCGGGCCAATTGCAGCACTTTTTCCACCTGATGGTTGAGCCGCTGATTTTGTTCCTTGATGATTTTGGCGTATTGCAAAAGGCGGGGTTCGGCCTGTACAGCAGGCGAATTGAGCAGCACATCCGCAGAGATGCCCATGGTAGAAATGGGGGTTTTGAACTCGTGCGTCATGTTGTTGATAAAGTCTTTCTGGGTTTCCGAAAGTTGTTTTTGCTTCAGAATGACCGCCATGGAATAGGCAAAAAAGATCACCGCCACGAACAGAATCACCGAAAATAAGATGGACAACTGAATGCGGTTCAGCAAATAATCCGTTCGCGTAGGGAAGCGAACACCGAAGTAATAGGTAAACTCGCTGTGCTTGGGCAGTTCACCGGTTTTGGCTTGTGAATTTTGGTTGGGCGAGTAGCTGACGTAGTCTCCGTACATCATCTCATCGGTTTCACAATCGAACACGGCATACTCGAAGTCAATGTTCAGCGCCAGTTCCTCCAGTTCCCGCTGTAAAAAAAACTCCAGGTCTTCTGTGTTGATCTCGTAGGCAATATTCACAACAAAATAATTGCCGCTGCGCTGCCGCACCACGTTCCGGGCCGGCAAGGTATGCCCGTTGAGGTCGGCCAAGCTGCGGGCCGTGTTGTACAGGGCCAGATTTACTTTTTTCTGAAACTCATCTTCATTGAGATTCCAGGAACTCATTACCCAATAGGATTGTATGGCGATGATGCCGGCAATGGCCACAACGCCCAACAGGATGACTCGAAAAATGGTACTGTTTTTCATAGCAGAGGCAACATAGACGGCAAATTAACGGAAATTGTATCTTTGCAGCAATTTTTAAAATCAATCCATTGAAAGCATTTGCCTGGATTTTAGTCTTAACGCTGGCAACGATCGCTCCCGTATGGGGTCAGGGCATGCTGAACCCCTTCGAGTTGAAGCCCCGGCTGGCCCCTTCCGAAACGGCGCCGCCTGCCTGGAATACCGGCAACCCTTTCGACGTGGCACATGCGGTCAACCCTGTCGCAGCGGGCGCCGTGCAACCGGTCAACAAAGCAAAAGCCAAACCGGCGGCCAAGCCTCCACGCCCCCGGCTTACCACGCAAGAGCAATACAAAACCTTTCTGTTTGCCATTACCGTAGCCAATCTGGCGCTGCTGACGCTGCTGATTACCATTTTCAGAGGCGTTTATCAAAAAGCATATCGGGGCTTTCTCAACGAAAACATGCTCAACCAGATACACCGCGAGGCGCAAAGCTCCGGCGCATTGGCCTATTACATTTTGTATATCATGTTTGTACTCAATGCGGGCACCTTTGTGTTCCTCGTTGCGCGGCACTTTGGCGCCACCTTCCCCTGGGGGCTGTGGCAAAGCTGGCTGATGTGCGTGGCGGGAACGGCGGCATTGGTACTGGCCAAGCACCTTGTTTTGACGTATATCGGCGCGGTGTTTCCGGTGGACAAAGAAACAAGCAACTACCAATTTACGATGGTGGTTTTCGGCATTTTGCTAAGCTTGGTTTTAGTAGCCGCCAACGTATTTGTTGCTTATGGCCCCTCCGAAATGACCACCCCCGCGCTGTTTGCCACGTTTGGCATAACCGGCCTGCTCTACGCATTTCGTTCGCTGAGAGGTCTCCTTATAGCCAACAATTTTTTGGCCACTCACAAGTTCCACTTTTTTCTGTATCTTTGCGCCGTCGAAATCGCTCCTTTATTGGTGTTTGTCAAACTGATTCAGAATCAGGCTTGAAGCATCTGTGGAGGGGTTCACCTTCAAATCTTTAACTGAATGTCTGCAACGATTCAAGCGAAGGAAGAAACCTACAAAAAGGTGAAAACGATCTTAGTTTCTCAGCCCAAACCAGAAAGATCGCCCTACTACGACCTGGAAAAAAAATACGGACTCCAGATTGACTGGCGCCCGTTCATCCACGTTGAGCCGGTATCGGCTAAAGAGTATCGCAAGCAACGGGTTTACCCCGACGAGTACACGGTGATTATCTTCACCAGTAAATATGCCGTGGATCACTTTTTCCGGCTTTGCGACGAAATGCGCATCAAGATGTCGCAGGAAACCAAATACTTCTGTGTCACGGAGGCGGTTGCCAATTACCTCCAGAAGTTCATCATCTACCGCAAGCGCAAAGTTTTTGCCGGCAACAAATCCATCGAAGACCTCACTTCGGCGCTCAAAAAACATCGCAACGAAAAATTCCTGCTGCCCTGCAACAACCTCGGCAGCCAGGACGTGACGGCTTACCTCAAAGAACTGGGCATTCAATATCAGGACGCGCTCATGTATCGCACGGTGAGCAGCGACCTGTCCGACCTGTCCGACGTCACCTACGACATGCTGGTGTTCTTCAGCCCGCAAGGCATCGAATCGCTGTTTGACAATTTCCCTGATTTCAAACAGAACGAAACGCGCATTGCCGTGTTCGGCAACAGCACCCTCAAAGCGCTGGAGGAGAAAAGTTTGGTGGCCAACGTGAAAGCGCCGGCCCCCGAAGCGCCGTCTATGGCTACGGCTCTGGAGTTGTATCTCCAGAAGTCGAATCCGCTCACCTGAAATAACCGCTCATGGTTTTTTTAGACTTTGAAAAACCGCTCGAAACGCTCTACGAGCAACTCGACAAACTGCGCCAGGTAGGCGAGGACGGCGAATTGGATGTGACGGAGCAGATCAAAGAGCTGGAAAGCAGAATCCGAAACAAGCGCAAGGAAATTTATTCCAACCTCAACGGCTGGCAGAAAGTACAGCTTTCCCGCCACCCGGAGCGCCCTTATACGCTGTTCTACATCAACCAGATGTGCAAAAAGTTCGTCGAACTGCACGGCGACCGCTGTGTCAAAGACGACAAAGCCATTGTGGGCGGTCTGGCCTCTCTCGACGGGCAGCCGGTGGTCATACTCGGCCATCAGAAGGGCATCAATACCAAGATGCGCCAATACCGCAACTTCGGCATGGCCAACCCCGAAGGCTACCGCAAAGCCCTGCGCCTGATGAAGCTGGCCGAACGTTTCAACTTTCCCGTCATCACGCTCATTGATACGCCGGGCGCTTATCCGGGCATCGAAGCGGAGGAGCGCGGACAGGCCGAAGCCATTGCCCGCAACCTCATTGAGATGGCTCAGTTGCGCGTGCCGGTCATTTGCATCGTCATCGGCGAGGGGGCATCGGGCGGCGCCATCGGCATCGGCGTGGGCGACCGCGTCTATATGTTGGAATACACCTGGTATTCGGTGATCTCGCCGGAATCCTGCTCGTCTATCCTCTGGCACAGTTGGGATTACAAAGAGCAGGCAGCCGAGGCGCTCAAACTCACCTCCGACCACATGCTGGAGTTCGGCCTCATTGACGGCGTCATCAAAGAACCCGTCGGCGGAGCACATTCCGCCCCCGAAGAAATGGCCCGCCTGCTCAAACGCCAGATCAAAAAAGCATTGGCCGAACTGTCGGAAATGACACCCGAAGCGCGCATTGCCGCCCGCATCAACAAATTCGACAACATGGGCGAGTTTGAGGTAGCTGCACCCGTAGAAGAAAAACCCAAGAAGCGAAAGTAAGCGGCGTTTACAAGACATGCCGACCTGCTTGTGCAGGTCGGCATGTCGTCTCAATAGTTATAGACAATACTCTCCATCATCAAAAACTACCATCCATGAAACTTTCTCCCTCTGCCGTCTTGCTTCCGGCCTTGATGCTGTTTGCTACCGTTTTCCTGTCGGCTCAAAAGCCATCCAAACTGCCCCTTGCCAAGTACTACGATGCGGCCGGCAAAGAGCTTTCCAAAGCAGAATTCGATCAGACAGAGCGCACTCAGAATTATCTGTCGGTCATCGTTGATTCCTCGGCCAATGCCCATCAGCTCGTCTGGAGGGAAGAGTGGGGCACACTGCCTTCAGCGGAATTGATCTATTCAAAGATAGAAGCCGCCATCGGGAAACCCGTTGACCGGAATAAGTACCTGCTGATCATGTACTATCCAGGCAAAGACCCTTGTAACTCAAGCGGCATGGCTACCCCATCTGACTATGCGCACAATGACGCTGAATTGACGAGGCATATACAAAAAATTGCTCCCACTCAAGTCATTCACATTTATAAAAGCCCCACAGGCTTGAAGAAGCTGTACGGAAGTTTATCAAAGCATCACCAAGACCCCGAGGCCCTCATAGAGCGCACTTTTTTCAAATACCACTATCCCTGCGGCAGCTATGTCATCATTCGGCCCGACGGCGCTTATGGCAGCTACTTCGGAGAATACGCGTATGAAGATATTTTGGAGCGGGCTAAGGCGCTGAAAAAGAAGGAGTAAGCCCGGCTTTTTACCCATCACCCCAGCCCCGACTGGTCCAACACAATCTCGTCCACAGCTTTGCCGCTGGGTACCATCGGGAACACATTTTCCTCTTTTTCTACCCGGACGTGGAGCAGGTAAGGGCCGTCGTGGCCGAGCATTTCAGCAATGGCCGCCTCCATCTGGTCGGGCTGGTCAATGCGGCGCCCCGGTACGCCGAAGCCCTCTGCAATTTTGATAAAATCGGGATTCACCAAGTCCACCGACGAGTAGCGGCGCTCATAAAAGAGTTGCTGCCACTGGCGCACCATGCCGAGAAATTCATTGTCTAACAACACGATCTTGACCGCCACATTCCACTGCGCGCACAGGCCCAGTTCCTGCAAAGTCATCTGAAAGCCGCCGTCGCCAACAAACAAGACCACCTGCTTATCGGGGCGCCCCACTTTGGCTCCGAAAGCCGCCGGCAGTCCATACCCCATCGTGCCCGCACCCCCCGAAGACACCCACTGGTTGGTGTCTTTGAATTCGTAATACCGGGCGGAGATCATCTGATGCTGGCCCACATCGGTAGCCACGATGGCCATGCCTTCTGTCTGGCGGGACACCTCCTTCACCACCATGCCCATGGTGAGGCCGCCGGAGGGCGTGGGGCTTGTCGCGCTCAGAATGACGCGGTCGTGTTCTATGCGGTCGCAGGCGCGGAAGCTCTCTACCCAATCGGGATAAGATTTCGGTTGCACCAAAGGCAACAGAGCTTCCAGCGTGACTTTGGCGTCGCCGGGCAGCGCCACATGCGCCTTCACGTTTTTGTTGATTTCGGAAGGATCAATCTCTATGTGAATAACTTTGGCCTGGCGGGCGTACCCGTCCAATCGCCCGGTCACGCGATCGTCGAAGCGCATACCAATGGCGATGAGTACGTCGCATTCGTTTTGTTTGAGGTTGGGGCCGTAATTGCCGTGCATGCCCAGCATCCCGGTGTGCAGCGGGTGGTCGGACGGGATGGACGAAAGGCCGTGTATGGTGCAGCCCAGCGGAATGCCCGTTTTTTCTACAAATGCCTTAAAAACCTCCTGTGCGTGCGCAATTTGTATGCCGTGCCCGGCCAGGATCATCGGTTTTTCGGCGGCGTTGATGAGATCGGCGGCGGCCTGAATCGCCTCCTGCGTGGGCTTGGGCACGGGGTGGTAACTGCGAATGACGGGCCGGGGGTGGTAATGAAATTCCAACTCCTCCATCTGGGCATTTTTGGTGATGTCTATGACTACCGGGCCTGGCCTGCCGGAATTGGCAATGTAAAAAGCCTTGGCAAACACCTCCGGTATTTCGTGTGCCGAGGTGATCTGATAGTTCCACTTGGTGATGGGCGTAGTACAGCCGATCACATCCGTTTCCTGAAACGCATCCGAGCCGAGCAGGTTTTTTCCCACCTGGCCGGTAATGCAAACGAGCGGCGTAGAATCGAGCATGGCGTCGGAAATACCGGTAACCAAATTGGTGGCGCCCGGCCCTGATGTAGCCATGCACACGCCAGTCTGGCGGGTCACGCGGGCATACCCCTCCGCAGCGTGGATGGCGCCCTGTTCGTGGCGCGGCAGGATGTGCCGGATGCGGTCTTCGTAATAATGCAGGGCATCATAAACGGGCATGATGGCGCCGCCCGGATAGCCGAACATGGTATGAACGCCTTCTTCCAACAAACAAAGCAGGACGGCCTCTGCGCCGCTCACGGTTTTGCCGGCCATGCCGGATTTGTTGCTGGTTTCGGGCTGCGTTGCGCCGCTGCCGACGACCTCGTTGATGTACACCTTGGATGCTGTCATTTTGTGGTGTGTTTTTTTTCTAAATGGATAAGATGATGCGTTGCGCGTTCAGGAGGAGACGTTGCATGAAACGTCTCTACATATCCGTTACGCAACCTTGGCTGGCGGAGGCTACCATTTTGGCGTATTTGGCCAAGTAGCCCGACTGCACGGGCAGGGAACGCGGCGTCCATTGCGCTTTTCTTTGGTTGATTTCCTCCTCGCTGAGCAGCGCCTCAATCTTATTTTCCACGCTGTCTATGCGAATGTGGTCGCCGTCCTGAAGCAAGCCTATGAGGCCGCCGGTTTGTGCCTCCGGGGTGATGTGGCCCACTACAAAGCCGTGCGTGCCGCCGGAAAAGCGCCCGTCGGTGATGAGCGCCACGCTGTCGCCCAGTCCTGCGCCGATGATGGCAGCAGTAGGTTTGAGCATTTCGGGCATGCCGGGGCCTCCTTTGGGGCCGCAGTAACGAATGACGATCACATCGCCGGGGCGAATGGCGCCGTCGGCAATGGCCTGATTGGCCGCCGCTTCGCCGTCGAAAACGCGCGCCGGGCCGCTGAAGACCTCGCCCTCTTTGCCGGTAATTTTGGCCACCGCGCCCTCTTCGGCCAGATTGCCGTACAAAATCTGAATATGGCCGGTAGCTTTGATCGGCTCACTTAAAGGCCGCACCACGTCCTGTCCGGGACTGAGTTGCGGCGCATCCGCGAGATTTTCGGCGAGGGTTTTGCCGGTCACGGTCATACAATCGCCGTGCAGGAAGCCATTGTCGAGCAACATGCGCATGACCGCCGGCACGCCGCCCACGAGGAAGAGGTCTTCCATGACGTATTTTCCGCTGGGCTTGAGGTCGGCTAAGAAAGGCGTTTTGTTGCTGATGCGCTGGAAGTCGTCTATGCTCAGCGGTACGCCGGCTGCTTTGGCCATGGCGATGAGGTGCAAAACGGCATTGGTGGAGCCGCCCAGCACGGTGAGTACCGTCATGGCATTGTCGAAGGCCTGCGGCGTCATGATGTCGCTGGGTCGGAGGTTGATTTCCAACAGATGGCGCAGCGCTGCCGCCACGCGGGCGGGTTCGGCGTCTTTTTCGTGGGAGGCTGCCGGCAAGGAGGAGTTCATGGGCAGGCTCATGCCCAGCGCTTCGATGGCGGAGGCCATGGTATTGGCGGTGTACATGCCGCCACAGGCGCCGGGGCCGGGAATGGCGCGGCGAATGATTTCGCGGTATTCTTCTTCGGGGATGCTGCCGGCGGTTTTGCGGCCATAGGCTTCGAAGGCAGAAACGATGTCCAATTTTTTATCGCCGTAAAAGCCGGGCCGGATGGTGCCCCCATACACTAAGAGCGAGGGCCGGTTGAGGCGGGCCAGTGCCATCATCGCGCCGGGCATGTTTTTGTCGCAGCCCACGATGGCGGCCACCGCGTCGTACCACTGGGCGCCGGCCACAGTTTCGATGGAATCGGCGATGATTTCGCGGGAGGGCAGAGAGTAGCGCATGCCGTCGGTGCCCATAGAGATGCCGTCGCTGACGCCGATGGTGTGAAAAATGAGTCCGACCATATCCCGGGTCTGCACTTCCTGTTTGAGCCGGGCGGCGATGCCGTTGAGGTGCATATTGCAGGGGTTGCCTTCCCAACCCGTGCTGACGATGCCGACCTGGGGCTTGCGAAAATCGGCTTCGGTGAGGCCAATGCCGTGCAACATGGCTTGTGCGGCGGGCAGGCTTTCGTCTTCGGTGAGGGTGCGGCTATGGCGATTCCATTGTTCCATGATGCGTGTGTTTTTGACAATTTTATATACAACAAGAGCCGCCTCACTTTAAGAAGAACGGCTCTTGCTGCGGATGCGACCCTTGTCGGAGCCTATTCTCCCTCTCTGTGTCGAATGATTTCGACGACTACATTGGAAATGTGCGAACGGAGAACAGACATGACGGCGCTGGTTTTTCGATTTGTTGATAAGCGGAGCCAAAGTTGGCGCGCATTTTCAGAGGGTGCAAGTTTTTGGGCCTTTTTTTGAAAATGAGATAGAGATCGCCAAAGATTATTGTCTTTTTGGCAATAAAAAGAGGCTGGAGGGCAATTTTTGGTAGCTGTTGGGTGCTTGGCAGTGCGCCAGGGGTAGTAGCGGTATGCCGCAGAGGGCATAGAGCATAGCGGGCAGACAAGCGAAGCGCAGTCCCGGATAGCCTGGGGGAGAGACCCAATGCGGCATGAGAGTGGATGACCCCTGCCTGCCGGCAGGCACGGCGACCCGCCGCCCTGTCTGCTACCCTCCTTTGGAGGGGCTGGGGGTGGCCCCCTGTGGCGGGTGGCGCCATAATGGTTCGGAAAACCCATGTCTGCACCATCTCCCATTTTATTTCTAACTTCGCCTGAGCTTTCCGTACGATCATGGCAGAATGGATCAACAGTGCTTTCAGGGTATATCTGCGCCAAAGGTACCGGCAGATTGAACGCTTCATGCAGCAGCCGCACGAAACACAGCGCCTGTTGTGGCGGCAACTCATGCAGTACGCGCAGCACACCGAGTGGGGGAAGCGCTATGACTACGGCAGCCTGCGCAGCCCGGAGGACTATGCCCGACGGGTGCCTGTGCAAGACTACGAAAGTGCGAAGCCCCATATACAGCGCATGATGCACGGCGAACGCGACGTGTTGTGGCCCGGCCGGGTGAAGTGGTTTTCCAAATCGTCGGGTACTACGAGCGACAAAAGTAAGTTCATACCGGTGCCGGGCGTGAACCTGCGGCAGTGCCACCTGATGGGCAGCCGCGATGCGATGGCCTTGTTTTACCACCGGCGGCCCGATGCAAGTATGTTTGCGCACTCGGCGATGGTGATGGGCGGTAGTTGGGAGCGGTTTGCGCCATACCCGGCCACCATGTTCGGCGATGTATCGGCCATTATGATAGAACACCTGCCCTGGATAGCGCGGATGAATTTTTTCCCGGACATTGCCACTGCCCTGCTGCCGGATTGGGAGGTAAAATTGGAGCGTTTGGCGAAAGCCGGCCTGAGCAATCCCGATGTGGTGATGATTGGCGGCGTGCCTACCTGGACGGTGATGCTGTTCAGGCGGATGCTGGAGATGAGCGGCAAGCGCAATATGCTGGAGTTGTGGCCCCGGTTTCAGTTGTATGTGCATGGCGGCGTCAGTTTTAGTCCGTACAGAAGTCAGTTTCAGGATTTTTTCCCTTCGGGGGAGGTGGAATATATGGAGGTGTACAACGCATCGGAGGGGTACTTTTCGGCGCAAGACACTGCCAATGCCGAAGACGGAATGTTGCTGCTGCTGCAAAACGGCATTTATTACGAGTTTCTGCCCATGGAAGAATGGGAGCAGGAGTACCCGCGCGCCATCCCGCTGTGGGAGGTGGAGGCGGGCAAGAACTACGCTTTGGTCATCAGTACCAATGGGGGGCTGTGGCGCTACCTGCCCGGCGATACCATCATGTTTACGAGCCTGCATCCGTACCGCATCCGGGTGACGGGGCGCACGAAGCAGTTTGTGAATGCCTTCGGCGAAGAGGTGATGGTGGACAATACCGACCGCGCATTAGCCGAAACTTGTATGGCTACGGGGGCGATGGTGTCGGAATATACCGTGGCGCCGGTTTACCTGCAAGGCGGACAAAAAGGCGGGCATGAATGGCTGATAGAGTTTGAGCGCCTTCCGGCAGACATGGAAACATTCAATGCGCTGTTGGACAGTAATTTGCAAAAAGTAAACTCAGATTATGAGGCCAAGCGCTATGGCAATATCGCCTTGGAGAGGTTGATGTTGCAGGCTGTTCCGCAGGGTACCTTTTACCGGTGGATGCGTGCGAGGGGCAAGTTTGGGGGGCAGCATAAGGTGCCGAGGCTGGCCAATCACCGGGAGTATGTGGAGGAGATCAAGGAGTTGTTGAGGGAGAGTGCGTAATCTGCTGCCGCAGTTAATCAAGTTTATCGGCTTTAGAAGGGTTTAGGGTTTCGGGTGGGAACGGACAAATTTCGGATTTCTGAATTTACAGGTTGGAGCGGGTTTTATTTCTGATTTCTGATTTTTCGGATAGGAACGGGCTAATTTCTGATTTCCTCACGTTCGCGGAAATTCGCGCCTTTCGCTAAAATTCGCGTTCTGAGTTGCGCCACGACGTAGGCGGGTTTAGGGTTCGGGTTCATTTGCGGAATGTCAAACAATATAAAGTAGAATCATCTGTAGGTGTAAAAACATGAAATACAGGCATTATCTGGTAGTAATTTGTTGGTTGGCTCTTGGTTGGGCGGCTTACGGCCATTCCTGCATCAGCGTGGACCGCAGTTTTCGGGGTTACTGTTTTCTCGATCCCAACATCATTTATTACAAAACCCCCTCCGCGCCGGTCTTCCTTTCGTTTGAATCCCTGACAGAGGCTTACGGCAGTCGGCATCAGGCGCAACTGAACGAAAATGTGCAGGAGTGGCGCGACCGCATCTGCAATCAGGCTACGGTGCAGGACATTTACGCGCTCATTTACAAATCGAGCCTCAACGACATACAATACCTCTACACGGCAGCAGCCGGCAAAAGCAGAGCCTTGGATGCCTTCCAGCGGGGCAATTCTTTTTCGCGCTATTTAGTCAGAAACAAGTGCGTGGAAACCATTGCCTACCTCGATTTCGCCAAGCGTTGCGAACCGCATGTAGTGCCCGCCGCCGACGCATGGAGCACTCCGCCCCGCGACACTTTGGCCATGAAACGGCTGATAGAACAAGCCCGCGGGCAGTTTCTGGAAGTGAAATCCGACTACATCCGGCTGCGCTATGCGTATCAGATGATCCGGCTGGCACATTACGCCAAAGACTACCCGATGGTGGTGGAGTTGTACAATTACCTCATGCCCAAAATTGACCACGATCCGAGCGTGGTGGAGTACTGGATCAAAGGGCATTTGGCCGGAGCATATATGGCGCTGGGGCGCCATGTGGAGGCCTCGTACCTGTATGCACAGGTATTTGACAACAGTCGGGGCAAGGCAGAAACCGCCTATCGCAGCTTTCGCATTCGCAGCGACGAAGAGTGGGAGCAGTGCCTGTTGATGTGCCAAAGCGACCGGGAACGCGCCGCGCTGTATGTGATGCGCGCCTCGGCTGCCGACAGTCGGGCGGTGGAGGAAATGGAAAAAATATACGAATTGTACCCCAACAACCCGCATCTGGAGGTGCTGTTGGTGCGGGAAATAAAAAAATTGGAAAAAGATTTTCTGGGGCTTTCGTTCAATGACAACCGGTTGCACAACAAGCGCTATCAGAACCTTCCGAGGCCGGAGGCAGGCAAGTACCTCATTCGTTTACAGGATTTTGTACAAAAAGCGGCCCGCGAAAAACAAGTCGCCCGCCCCGATCTGTGGAAAATCTCCGAGGGCTATCTCGAATTGCTGGGCGGCAATTATTACGATGCGGAGCGCACGTTCCGGCAGGCCGGCGAGATGGTGAGCAACGATACGCTCCGGGCGCAGCTCAACGTTTTTCGACTGGCACTGCGCATCAGTCAGTGGCAAGATGCGACAGACACGCTTGATCAGGAGGTATATGCCATCAGGAGCAAAAATCCGTATTACCAGGCATTTGAAGACTTCACCGATTTTCTGAACGACAAAATGGTGCAATTGTACACCGCCAAAGGCCAGGCGGGTAAGGCATTCTTGGTACAATACCCCCTGCGCGACCTCAAACCCAATCCGAGAGCGCAGGAGTTGGAAGACCTCATTGCGCTGTGCCGGAAACTGACGCCCACCCGCATTGAGCAACTCATGGTAGCCAAAAACGACACCGCCACCATGCTGCACGACCTCCTGAACATCAAAGCCACCATGCTCATGGCGCGAGGTGATCCCGGCGCCGCCCTCGAAACCTGGAAGGAAATGCTGCCCATAGATGCCGAAACTTTTGGCTTTTTCAATCCCTTTCCGGAGCGGCTGGGCGACTGCGTGCATTGCCCTATAAAGGATGCGGGCGCCTCGCTCACCAAACGCCAATTGGCCGAAAAGCTATTGGAAATGGAGTTCAGAGCCAATGCCGGGGTACCGGGCGCCGACACTTTGTATTACGAACTGGGGCTGGCCTGGTACAATATGAGTTGGTTCGGGCATGCCTGGCGCGCCACCGATTTTTTCAGAAGCGGCGGCAGTATGGCGGTGCAAAGGCGTTTGCAAACCAAAGATTTTGTGATGCCGCACCGGTATTTCCACCTCGGCAACCGCGAAAATATGGACTGCTCGAAAGCGCAATTCTATTTTGAAAAAGCCCGCCTGCTGGCCACCGACCCGGAATACGCCGCCCGCGCCGCCTTCATGGCCGCCAAGTGCGAGCGCAACATACAAGATGTAGCCGGACTGCCTTATGGGGCAAGACAGTACCAGTATTTTGAGCTGCTCCGAACCAAGTACAGAAATACCGAATTTCACAACCGCATCATCCGCGAGTGCAAGTATTTTGCGACGTATTCGGCGCGGCGGTAGCTGTGGCAAGCAAACGAACCAAGGTCCAGGTCGTGTTTTGAAAACTCCTCAAGTGGTAACGATACAGTCGCCCTGCAAAAAGCTGCGAGCCGCGAGCTGCGAGTCACGAGTTTGATTTTCCAAAATGAAAAAGGGCCTTTTTTCAAGATGAGATTTTGAAATTTTCCCAAATGGAAAATCTAATTTTACAATGAATAAACAAACTCATAGCTCGTGCCACGCCTCGGCGTGGTCGTAGCTTGGGGGGACTGGCTGAGTAGTAACCTCAAGTGGAAAAATCAGATTTTTCCACAAAAAAACAAGCTCAAAGCCGATACCTTGAAGCTTGTGGTATTTGGATATTGCCAAATAGTTGCCAAAATCCCTATATTTGCGCCGCCAACCAAACTGCTGTTTATCATGCAAGAAGAAGTTAATCATTATGTGGACCATGCCCGGGAGTTGATGGACAAAGCCATCGAACACCTTTCGCATGAATTGATCAAAGTGCGTACCGGCAAAGCCTCTACCGCCATGCTCGAAGGTCTGATGGCGCCTTATTACGGTTCGCCCACACCCATTGGTCAGATCGCCAACATCTCTACCAGCGACGCCCGTACCATTGTCATCCAGCCCTGGGAAAAAAACATGCTGGGGCCGATTTCCCGCGCCATCATGGAGGCCAACCTCGGTTTCAACCCGCAGGACGACGGCCAGGTAGTGCGCATCAGCGTGCCGCCGCTCACAGAGGAACGCCGCAAAGACTTGGTAAAAATGGCCAAAAACCTTGGCGAGGATGCTAAAGTAGGTGTACGCAATGCCCGCCGCGACGCCATCGAACACATCAAAAAGGCCATCAAGGCCGGTTACCCGGAAGACTCCGGCCGCGACAAAGAAAAAGTGGTGCAGGCGCTCACCGACAAATACATCCAACAGGTGGACCACCTCATTGAAGTGAAGGAAAAAGATATTATGACGGTGTAGCACAGGTTGTCACCGTCTAGCACCCAATGCTCGTCCGATCGAAATTTCTGGTCGGACGGGCATTTGTTTTTTTAAGACATTTTTAACCCCAAATGTCATTTATCCGGCCAATTTTCAGCCGTCTTTTAAAGTATGTTGTTGTTGTAACGAAACACAATTTTTATTCTATCCCAAACCAACACTTGTGAGCCATGAGAGCATTAACCGTATTGATGATTGCCGCGCTGACGCTGGGCGCCGTTCATTCCCTCGAAGCGCAGTATTTCGGGCGCAACAAGCCCAACTATGAAAAATTCAACTTCAAGGTACTCGAAACGCCCTCTTTCCAGATTTACCACTACATGGAAAACCCGGAAAAGGTGCGCGCTTTTGCCCAGGATGCCGAAACCTGGTTCAAGCTGCATCAGGCCATCTTGGACGATACCATCAGAGGCAAAAACCCGCTGATACTGTACAACGACCACGCCGACTTCCAGCAAACCAATACCATCATGGGCGAAATCGGTGTGGGCACGGGCGGTGTCACGGAGGCGTTCAAAAACCGGGTTATCCTGCCTTTCGCCATGTCGAATCAGCAGACTCACCACGTTCTGGGCCACGAATTGGTACACGCCTACCAGTACAACATGATCCTCAACGGCGACTCCACCTCCATCCGCAACCTCGAAAACCTGCCGCTGTGGATGGTCGAAGGCTTGGCCGAATACCTCTCCATCGGCAGCATAGACCCCAACACCGCCATGTGGATGCGCGACGCCGTGCTGAACGATAAGGTGCCCACCATTCGCGACTTAGTTAAACCTGATTTCTTCCCCTATCGCTACGGGCAGGCTTTCTGGGTCTTCCTCACCGGCATGTTCGGCGACGAAGTCATCAAACCGTTTTTTGTGGGAACGGCCAAATATGGCTTCGACAACGCCTGCCTGCTCATCCTCGGCATGAAGGAAAAAGACCTCTCCAAGCTCTGGGTGGAAACACTGAAGAGCCATTTTGGCAAACAAATCGGCGAGGGTAAGGAGAAAGCCCCCGGTTCCGAAATCATCAGCGGCAAAGGTCCCGGCCGACTCAACATAGGCCCGGTGCTCAGCCCCAACGGCAAGTACGTCATTTTTCTTTCCGAGCGCGACCTGTTCTCCATTGACCTTTATGTGGCCGATGCCAACGACGGCAAAATCCTCCGCAAAATAGGCGGCACCATGAAAGACGGCCACTTGGACGATATCAGCTACATTGAATCGGCGGGCACCTGGTCGCCCAAAGGCGATGAATTTGCCTTTGTCGGCGTCAGCAAGGGGCGCAATGTTTTGGTGGTCAAAAATGCTGAAAACGGCAAAACCACGCGCACCATCAGCATTCCCGGCGTACAGGCATTCACCAATCCCGCCTGGTCGCCCGATGGCCGAAAAATTGTAGTCGCCGGCTTGGTGCAGGGCCAGGTGGACCTGTACGCCTACGAACTCCGCACCGGTAAAGTAGAACAACTGACCAACGACGAATACTCTGAAATCATGCCGGCCTGGTCGGCCGACGGCACGCAACTAATCTATTCTACCGACGAACTGAGCATGAGACGGGGCCGCACCAACGGCAAATGGAAGCACAACATCGCCGTGATGGACATTGCCGGCGGACGAGTGAATCAGATTGATGTCTTTCCCGGCGCCGACAACCTCAACGCACAGTTTGATCCCAATGGAGACATCCTTTTCCTTTCCGACCGCGACGGCTTCCGCAATCTCTACCGCTACTCGGTGTTGGACAAAAAAGTATTCCAACTCACCAACTCCAAAACCGGCATCAGCGGCATCACGCCTTTTGCCCCCGCTTTCAGCATTGACCGCAAGCGCAACCGCGTAGCCTATACCCACTATATGGGCGGTGCGTACAGCATATACAAAGCTCGCCCGGAGGACTTTCTCAATCAGGAAGTGGATCCCAACACCGTGGACTTTACCGCCGCTACCCTGCCCCGTGTCAACCGGCAGGCTTCCCGCATCGTGGACCCCGTGCTGGCTCAAATCGGCGCTTTGGAAGACAACCTTTTTGCGGCAGAAATGGTGGAACGCCCCTACAAAGCCAAATTCGCCCTCGACTATGCCGGCGGCAGCGCAGGCGTGGGTATGGGTACCAGCAACCTCTTCGGTGCCACTACCGGGGCAGCCGGCGGCGTGGATTTGCTGTTCAGCGACATGACCGGCAACAACAAGATTTTCAGCACCTTAGCCCTGAATGGCGAACTACAGGATATCGGCGGCGTGGTGAATTACCTCAACTCCAAAAGCCGCATCGGCTGGGGCGTGGGCATCTCGCACATACCGGCATTCTTTTTTGAAGGATACCAATTGGCAATAGATACCATCAACCTCGGCGGACAGCTTACCGAGGTGTTGCGGGAGTCCATCACCGCGCAGCGCTTGTTTGAAAGTCGGGGCGGCTTTTCGGCGCAGTATCCCTTCTCCACCACCTTGCGGGTAGAAGCGAGTACCAGCTTCACGCGCTACGGATTCAGCCGCCGCCGCTACGATTCATTTTACGATGCTTTCGGGCGATTTTTGGGGCAAGACCGCGAACGATTAGAAGCGCCTGAAGGGTTCAGTTTGTACAATGTAGGTACCGCTTTGGTGGGCGACAACTCCGCATTCGGACTCACTTCGCCCTTGGCCGGGCAGCGCTTCCGGGTGGGCGTCAATCAGTTTTTCGGGGCCATTACTTTTACCAACATCACTGCCGACTACCGGCGTTATCTGCGGCTCAAGCCCGTCACCTTCGCCGTCCGCGCCATGCACGACGGGCGCTACGGCGGCGATTCGCAGTTTTTCCCGCTGTTCGTCATCAGCCCTTGGTACATTCGCGGCTACTCCGATTTCCTCGGCGCTACCAACACGCAGGAAATCATCAGTCGCTACCAATTAGATGTGGAAGACTACCGAGCCTCTAAAGTGATGGTGGGTAATTTTGAGGTCAGGCTGCCCTTCACCGGCCCCAAGCGGGTAGCCCTCATTCCTACCAGCTTCCTGCTTTCCGATATTGCCTTGTTTGCCGATGCCGGTTTTGCGTTCAACAGCCTCGACCAGGTTTTTGGCAATGTAGAGGAGGCGCTGCGGCCCCGCGTATTGGCCAGTGTAGGTGCTTCGTTGCGCATCAATCTGTTCGGCGCCATGATCGTTGAGCCGTACTACGCCATTCCGGTGGGCCAGACCCTGGCGCCAGGCCACACGAACAAGGGGACGTTTGGGGTGAATTTGATGCCGGGGTGGTAGGGAATTAGAAAAAACAAGAACGCCCGATATGGAGAGTATTTCCATATCGGGCGTTTTTTTACCCCATCGTATGCGACTCCCTACCATTCACCTTTTCACCACGCACTTCGTCCAGTACTTCTCGCCGATGCGCACCCGCAGCCACAGCGGACCGGAAACGGCAGGAAGCGCAATCCGGGCTTGGTATTGACCGCTTTCCTGCATCTGAGATCGTGAGTGTAGTACCCGCCCGGTAGCATCGTACAAGTCAATGCGCACGGTTTGCGGTTCCACCACAGCGTATTCCACCGTGACCTCGTCCGAAGCCGGATTGGGAAAAATGCGCAATGGGGCAGCCCCGGCAGCGCTCTCTTCGGTACTATTGATGGTGCTGCACTCGTAAGTGGCCATCCAGCCAGGAGCCGAAACGCCCACATCTGAACGGAACCGGAACGTGAGACTGCCGCCCGATGCCTGTATGGCGCCGGGGCTGTTGCTTGCTGTGAAAGCCCCAATTAGTGGTGCGGCGGTGCTGCTGCCGTCGTAAATCCAGAGCGTATCGTAGCCGTTTTCGAGTTGGAAGCTGTGGAATTGCACGCTTAATGACGTTGCTCCCGGCGGCGCTATGGTGTAAGTCGTATTTTCATTGTGGTAATAATTCCAAGCCGGGCCGCCGCTGTCGTAGAGGGTATCGGCGCAAGCCTGCATGGCGCAGGTACTGAAGTTGTCGCGTATCAGATTCCACAAATCCTCATAACCGGCATCGTAGCCCAATGCCCAGATGCCGATGCCTGCCAGGCCGCGCTGCTGTACCTGCTGGTAGCGCCTGCCCAGCGTGTGTTCTGAGTTGATGAAACATTGCCGCCATAGGCTGCCGCTGGGATAAACGTAATAATTGGAAGTACTGGCCGGGTGGTAATTTCCCTGGGAATAGGTAGCGCTGTTGTCGCGTACCGTTTTGTAAGTCCGTGAGGAGTGAAAAGCGCCGGTGGTATTGGCAGGCGCCTGATTGCTCACTGTTTCCCATTCGCGACCGTAGTAAGGCAGGCCCAGCAGCAGTTTTTCGCGGGGTACGCCGGCGTGCAGGTAGTATGAAATGGAGCGCGAATGGTTGCGGTCGTAATCGGCGCCGAAGCTGTACAAAGGATCGGTGGGGCCGGCCTGCGAACTGCCGCTCCAGTAATAATCGTACCCCATGATGATAAAAATATCCACATACGGATTCATGGCCGATACGTTGAAAACCGTGCTCCAGTCCACTGCCGGCAATGCAATGGAAAGCTCGGCGCCCGGAATGGCCGCGTGCAATTGAGTGCCCAGTGCGATGATGAACTCGGTGAGATTGGCGCTTTGGGCCGCCGGCACCGCCTCAAAATCAATGTTGACGCCATGCGCGCCGCGCTGCTGCACCAGCGTGATGAGGTTGTTGATGAGCGTTTGCCGGGCCGTGGGGCTGCCGAAAAAGGTAGCGTGGTTGCTGAACAAAGTAGCGCACAGATGCACCCGCACACCCTGAGCCAATGCCTGATTCACTACCGCCGCCGAAGACCAGCTATAAGTATTTAGCGCCATGCCGGTAGTCGCGTTCACTTCATACGCAAAGTAAGATAAATCGCTGAGCATCTTCCAGTTGTACTGACTTTCCAGGCCGTTGCTCCAGTAGGGGTGCCAACCGAAAACGCGCTTTTGAAGGCGGCAGGTGTCGTCGGTTTTGGGGCGGGCTGCCGGCAATTCCTGTTCATTGCGCCGCTGCCAGTCTTCGGGACTGAGGGCCATATTTTTATATTGCTCCAACTGCTCCTGGTGTATCGAGGGCGCTTGTTCTGTTTGGGCTTGTACGGCGGCCATGCCATACAGCAGGATCAAAATGGAAATGGCGAATCGCTTCATGGATTTGTTGTTTGGGGTAAAAATACGAAACCGCCCTGAAAAACAGTCTGAACCTGTATGATTTTGGAGCAATTCAATCAGAATCCGACGCGTTTTTATACAAACATTGCCAAGCATGACAACACCTGCCAACTTCACCTATTTGATCGGATTATTGCTGTTCGGATGGGGTCTAAATTCTTGCGCTCCACAAACATCCGATTTTGTCGGGCTGTTCAAAATGCAGCCCTTGCCGGATACTCTGGCTTTTGCCATCACCGATTCTGATGCCGCCATTGGTGCCGATACCATTTCCAATCAACTCTTTTTCAGTCAATTGCCTGCCGACATGTACGCCGACATCGAGTATGTAGCCGATTCCTCTTCATCCGTCACACTCGCCAGAGGCAGTTTTGAACTCAGTCCGCCATACCTGCTCCTTTGGGCGGATGTACGCTATGCCTGGTTTCAGCATCAGTCGCTCTTGCTGTACGATAAGGAGGCCAAACGCATTACCGACCGAATCACCGTGGCAGAACTCTACGGCGGCGAAAGCGGACAGATCATTACCGGGGCCTGGCTCCTGAACGGGAACGAGATCGTGCAGCGGCAAGACTCGCACAGCTCGCGCCTGACCGAGACCGATGAAGTAGAACAAAGTACCGAGCGGTATGTGAGTGGGTGGAAAATAGAGGGTGGCCGGTTTATAGAGCAGCCGGTTCAGGATTCAGCCAGATGGATTCGGGAATTTCCGATGGAAGATTGGTGATTATTGCGCTTCCGCCTCCAATGCCTCCCAATACTCTACCGCCCGACGGGTATGTGGGATACAGATGGAACCTCCCACGAGATTGGCAATGGCAAAGACTTCAAACACCTGATCGCGGGTGACGCCCAGTTCGTAACAAGTGCCCAAATGGTAGCGAATACAGTCGTCGCAGCGCAGTACCATAGATGCTACCAAACCGAGTAATTCTTTGGTTTTGGTATCTAATGCGCCGTCTTGATAAGCATTGGTATCGAGATTGAAAAAGCGCTTGAGGACCTTGTTGTCCTGGGCAAGGATTTTTTCATTCATCAATGCCCGATAATCGTTGAACTCCTTTACAACCGACATGATGCAGGATTAACGATGAATGCTTCTGAATGGGAGTGAAGGCAGCGGCTCGATGCAAACATAGCGCTCTTCGGCTGCCTGCGGAGTGATGAGTATCTCTTCGGCTTCGTCTAATTCGTCCAGATCGCACTCGGCGAAGGCATCCAGCACTTCCTTGATCTCAGACAATTGCACGTTGATGACGCGGCGAGCCTTGAAGAATTTGGGCCGCCAATAAGCTGATTCCAACAGGTTATCAATCACGATGCCACGCGAATTGGTGCTGTGGATGATGTGAATGCCTTTTTCGTCATTGGAATAAACCATGGCCACATGAGAGACGCGGCTGCGGGCGCTGCGGCGGAAGAACACCAGATCGCCGGGCTGCGTTTCGCTCAGCTTTACCGGTTCGCCTTGCGTAGCTTGTTGTGAAGAAGATGGGGACAGCTTGATGCCGAATGTGCCCATCACGAAATGGGTAAAACCAGAGCAGTCGAATCCCGTTTCGGGAGCGCGCCCGGCATAGCGATATTTTAATCCGAGATAATTTTGGGCATATCCCACAATGTCATTGCGGAGCGCGAAATCAACGCCGGCAGGAGCCTTGGCGGCGATGGAGGAGGAATCGGAATCAGCAACCACAGCCTCTGAAAATGCTGCTGCGAAAGTGCTGAAAAATGCTGAAAAAGCAAACAATAGCAAGACCTTGCGGCCTAAACTGTAACTGTCATTCATGAGCGCGACCTATTAAAAATTCAAAACAATGTTGGCAAAGGTATAAAGCACTTTCATAAAACCAAAAATCTTGCCAAAAAAATTGAAAAAAGATTGTTGAGGGTTTTCACAGCACTTGTATTATAAAAAAGCCAATGTATGCCGGTCTTAAATATCTTTTTTGCCAAATAGTATTCTATTGCCGTACCCCTATTGCCACAGTTTTTGCACCTCAAACAGCCGTGCCAAAGACACCAAAACCACCGCCACCAACAGCCTGTGCGCCCACACATTGGCCCCCGGCAAACGCGAGGCATAGTGTGCCGTGACGTAGCCGCCCGCCGCCTGCCCGATGGCCATAATGCCTCCGATGCGCCAGTCAATGAGGCCCTTCCATGCAAATATCAAAATAGCCGCCGCCTGAATAACGCCCACCACAATGGACTTGAGCGCATTGGCGTCTATCATGCTGTACCGGGCGCCCAGCACCATCGCGGCCAGAAAAAACAAGCCCATGCCCATCTGAATGAACCCGCCGTAAAAACCCAGCGCCACAAACAGTGGCCCGGCCACCCACCAGTTGGGCCGGCGATTGGCCTCGGTTTCGTGGAGCCAGCGTTCGGGTTTGAAGAGAATGAGAAAAAGCAGAAACACCATCAAAAAACGAAACACCACCCGAAACTGCTCGTTGCTGATGCTCACCGCAAGGATGGTGCCTGCTATGGCGCCTATGACGGAAAAGATCAGGTACCACTCGCTGCGCCGCAGGTCTAAGCGGCCGTTTCTGTAAAAGGCGATACCTCCGGCGGCGGTTTGCATGAGAATGCCTACCCGGTTGGTGCCGTTGGCCAGATTGCCCGGCAGGCCCAACAACTCCGTCAGGATGGTGAGCGTAATGGCGGAACCGTTGCCTGCCAGGGTATTGATGGAACCGGCAAAGAAAGAGCCGGCGATGACGATCATCCAGATGTACCACTCCACGGTCATAAGATTTTGTTTTGCTCCAAAACGCCCAATCCAAACAGGGCAAAATCATATTTCACCGGGTCTTGGGGATCGAATTGCCGCAGCGATTCGGTGAGTTCCAGCACAGCCGGCCAGTCGGAAGCAGGGCGATGCAGCAGCCCCAGTCTGCGGGCTACGCGGTCCACATGCACGTCCAAAGGAATGAGCAGTTGCGAGGGCTTGATTTGCCGCCAAAGGCCGAAATCCACACCGTTGTCGGATGGGCGCACCATCCAACGCAGGAACATGTTGAGGCGTTTGCAGGCTGAATTACGCGCCGGAGTCGCAATGTGCTTGCGGGTGCGCTCCGGGAAATCGGGCAAAGAAAAAAACAGCTCGTGGAAACCGGTTAGCGCGGGTCCTGTGTGTGGCGAGCCGGGCGGCAAATGAACGGCGAAAGCCTGCTCTAAGCTGTCGTGGTGTTGATACCAGTGTTGTAAAAACTCCAAAAAATAGAGCGCATCGGTGGCATTGAAAGTGCGATGTTTGAAATCGAGGAAGCGTTTTCGGTCCTGCTCCTGATGCTGCACGATGAATTGGTGAGGCGCCTGATCCATCAGTTCCATCAGGCGCTTGGCGCTGTTGATGATGGTTTTGCGTTGCCCCCAGGCCAGCAGGGCAGTCCAGAACCCGGCAATTTCAATGTCTTGCAAACGGCTGAAGCGATGCGGTACGGCGATGGGGTCGTCGGCCAGAAATTCAGGTCGCAGAAAACGATCTACGGCGGCATCCAAAACCGCTTTTATGTCGTCCGGCATTCCAAACAAATTAAACTGTGAGACAAAAAATGAATCAAAATACCGTTTGCTTTGCAGTTGTTTCCTGAAAATCCGAACCAAATATGACCGCAACGCTCATCTACACACTCTCTTTGGCCGTAATATTTCTATTGAGAAAAATCATACTCCTCTCGCCGCCACGCTGGACTACGCGCCGCGCGGAGCATACAGTTTTGATTTGGCCAGGCCCCAAAGTTGTAGGCGATGCACCAAAGAAACCCGCAGCACTCCCAAGCCGTAGATGATGCTTCGGCGCAGGTTGATGGACGAAGCCTCCTCAAAATACTTGGTGGGGCAGGTGACTTCGCCAATCTGAAATCCGGCATAGATGATTTGCGAAAGCATCTCGTTGTCAAACACAAAATCGTCTGAATTAGCGCCGTAATTGATCCGCCGGAGCACCTCGCCGCTGAAGGCCCGGTAGCCGGTATGGTACTCCGACAGCTTGGCGTTGATGACCCAGTTTTGGAAAAGCGTCAGAAAACGATTGGCCACATATTTGTACAACGGCATGCCGCCCAGCAGCGCGCCCTTGCCCAAAATGCGCGAGGCCAGCACCACCGGATACAGGTCTTCGCCGATGATGTTCACGATGGCCGGAATGAGTTTGGGCGTGTATTGGTAGTCGGGGTGCAACATGATGACAATATCGCCGCCAATAGACAATGCCTTGTCGTACAGTGTTTTCTGATTACCGCCATAGCCTTTGTTGCGTTCGTGTACCAATACATGCTCAATGCCGATGCTGCGGGCCAGTTCGGCTGTATTATCGCGGCTGGCGTCGTCGCACAAGATGACTTCATCCACCAGATCGAAGGGGATTTCCCGGTACGTTTGCTCCAAGGTGAGGGCTGCATTGTAGGCAGGGAGCACCACCACTACTTTTTTTCCTTTGTACATAGGCGCTGAATTGCGGCGCAAAGATATTTGTTTTCACAACATCCCAACGCAGAGAGAGAAGTCGTGTAGATAGCAGAACCTATCACTTCAAATGGAGACAGGATGAGCCGGGACATCCAGCAACTTCCTGCACATCCTCTATATTTCGTATCTTTGCCGTAAAATTCTTCCGTCATGCCCAAACTATCGCCACTCGGCCTGTCCGATTTCAGACAAGTCATAGAAAGAGGTACTTACTATGTGGATAAAACCGCTATGGTGCGCGCCGTAGTGGATGGCGCAGGCGTACAACTCCACTGCCGCCCGCGTCGCTTTGGCAAAACGCTGAACCTCTCCACGCTGCGCTATTTCTTTGATTGTCAGGGCGAATACCAGCATCTTTTTGAAGGGCTGGCCGTAGCCAATGATGAAGAAATGATGACCCGGCATCAAGGTAAGTACCCGGTCATTATGCTGTCGTTCAAGGATGTGAAAATGAGGACTTATACCTCGGCCATGCAGGCTATGACAAAGCTGCTGTACGAGGAATGGGCGCGTCACTCCTCTTTGGCAGGCATTTTTGAATACGATGATCATCTGGCCAATATGGCGGCGATGGTAAGGGTGGGAGAAGTCAGAGAGTTCCTTTTTCGGGATGCCATCAAAAAATTAGCAGACCTGCTGCACGCACACCACGGCGCCCCGGTGCTGTTGCTGATAGACGAGTACGATACTCCTTTGGTGGAGGCTTGGCTGAAAGGCTACTACGATGATATGATTGAATTCATACGCCCGCTCTTGGGCGGCGCGCTCAAAGACAACCAAAGCCTTTTCAAAGGCGTACTCACCGGCATACTACGAGTGGCCAAAGAGAGTCTTTTCAGTGGGCTGAACAACTTCATTTCCGACGCCGGCCTCAAAGTTGGGCGCTACTCTGATAAGTTCGGCTTCACAGAGCAGGAAGTAAAAACCCTGCTGGCCCATTACAGCCTCAATGGCCGCGAAATGGACGAAATCACCGCCTGGTACGACGGCTACCGATACGGAGGTATTCCGATCTACAACCCCTGGTCCATACTCAATTATGTAGCTGAAGGCGGCCAGTCTCCCAGTCCTTATTGGGTGAACACCGGCGGGCATGACCTGCTCAAACGGCTTTTTTTTAACCCGCAGTCGGGTATAAAAGACAAGTTGGAAGAGTTGCTGCGCGGCGATGCCATTGAGATATATGTGGATGAGTTTCTCACCTTCCGAGGTTTGGAATCTAACCCCGACGCCGTGGTCAGTCTGATGTACTTTGCCGGCTACCTGCGGGTGGTGGGCGAGTTCAGAAGAGGAGATAGAATCATTCGAGAGCTTTCCATCCCGAACCGAGAGGTAAAGTTAGCTTACGAAGACACCCTCATGGCCTGGTTCAACGAGGACTTGAGCCGGGCCTTCAACGACAGGCTCTTGGATGCCCTCACTACCGGCGATGTGCTGACCTTCGGCGAGGGCTTGGCCAAATTCGTCCTCAAGGTGGTCAGTTTTTACGACACGGCAGATAATCGCACCGAGCATTTCTACCATGCCTTCCTGCTGGGACTGCTGGCCCGCTTGGATTCGGCCTACCTCATCCGTTCCAACGGAGAGAGCGGCTACGGGCGCTACGACATCTGCCTGATTCCGAAAGACGCCTCCCGAAAGGGCATTATAATGGAAATCAAGGCGGTGCGCTCACGACGTAGCGAAACCATGCCGGGCCGCCTCGCCGAAGCTCGTACCCAGCTACTCGCCAACCGGTACGAAACAGAACTCCTCGCCCATGGCGTGACTGACATCCTGCGCTTGGCCATTGCGGTGGAGGGGAAGGAGGTTGTTGTGGAACAAGTTTGATACCCTTAATACACCTGCCGCCAATATGAATCAGAGAATTTACCAAATAGACGCCTTCACCGATCAGGTTTTTGCCGGCAATCCGGCCGCAGTTTGCCCGCTCGAACACTGGCTCGACGATGGCCTGATGCAACAAATTGCCTCAGAAAACAACCTCTCCGAAACGGCTTTTATTGTAAAAAACGGAGAACAGTACGACATCCGCTGGTTCACCCCAACGATTGAAGTGGACCTTTGCGGGCACGCTACTCTGGCGGCTGCTTACGCTTTGCTTTTCTGCGAACAGCATCCCGGCGACTTCATCCGGTTTTACTCCCATCGCAGTGGAATGTTGACCGTTCAGCGGCAGGGCGACTTGCTCACATTAGACTTTCCTGCCGATGTGCCGACGCAAATCCAGAATCTGCCTGCCTGGGGTAAGGGATTTGATATGCAGCCGATGGAAGCATGGCAGGGCAAAACAGACCTGCTGCTGTTGTTTGAATCAGAGGCTCAAATCCGCGAACTGCAACCACAATTCGACATCATCGGGCAGTGGGAGGTTCGGGGTGTCATTGCTACGGCTCAGGGCGTTTCAACGGATTTTGTTTCCCGCTTTTTTGCGCCGCAATCGGGCGTACCCGAAGACCCGGTCACCGGCTCGGCCCATACTACGCTCACACCGTTTTGGGGAGAAAGATTACAGAAAAAAGAACTCTCCGCCGCTCAGCTTTCGGCGCGCGGCGGCCGGCTGCACTGCCGCTGGAACGACGAGCGCGTAGCCATCAGCGGGCAGGCGCGATTGTACCTGCGGGGAAGTATTGAGTGGTGATATCCTCCTCAATCATCGCACACCACCTCCTCTATATCCGACAAGCGGTCCAACAAAATATGACCGTTGTAAAACCGCTTATTCATGTCCTCATATTCTGCCGCCAGCAAGATGTGGGTGTAGTTGCTGCGCGGCTTGAGAATAAATTCGTATTCCATCCATTTGAAATGGTTCACCGGCGCAGTTTCTGCCAGAAGTTCCAGTTTGCTGCACGACGAGGTTCCACCATATACGCGCAGTACTGTCGGAACGGTAAAATCGGCCGAGTCTATAAAGCTGGAAGTAAGACTTCTAAAAACATTTGAGCGGCTCAGCATAGCGCTCATCAGATAGCAGCGCCCGGTGCGCAATGTATCGCTCAACTGCTGGCTGACAGATTCACGGGTGCCGTCGTCTCGCACCACCATTCCCAAATAAGTATTCCCGTCAAAAGCCTTTCTGGTTACTCCAAAGTAGCCGGGCTGCGTATCGGGTGGAGACTGCCTGGAGAACCCACAATCCGTCCATCCATCGGGTAATGTTCCCGGCCTGGGCGTACCCTCAAACGACGGATTCGCCAAACGAATAATGCTGCCCGGCTGGCACCAGGCCCAAGCAGGCAACAGTATGGCTGCTATCAACAAGAGGTTTTTCATAAAAAACTGGTTTTGAGTATAATAACTGTGAAGAATGAGCAAGTTTCGGAGAGTTTTGACTGGTCTGCATGGCATCGGATGGCTTAGGGGCGATAAAAAAATAAAATGAGCATTTATTTTTGCCCCACTACTTACGCTGTTTTACCAATCATCACACGCTGTCCATTTTAAATTCGACAAATGATCTACCAGAATGTGCCCGTTGTAAAACACATTGGCCTCCCTGTGTTCCGCCGCCAGAAAGAAGTATGTATAGCTCTTGAGGGGCTGTAAAACAAACGCATATTCCTTCCAGTCAGGATGATCTATCGGCGGGGTTTCTGCCAGCAATTCCACTTTATTATAAAGCGAAGTGCCGCCATATATCCTCAATACTGCCGGTGTCGTAAAATCTGCCGAATCTCGAACATTGTATGAGTTGGTAGGGCTGCGCAAGGCATCTGAACGACTCAGCCAGACCGTCAATTGATAACAATTATTGGCTTTCAGGGCACTGCTTAGCTTTTGTCCTACGGATTCCGCTGTGCCGGTTTCCCGCACCACCATGCCCAGATAGCTTTCTCCATAGTGAGGCGGCTGAGTCACCCCGAAACAATAAGGCTGCGTATCGGGCGGAGATTCGCCTTCCGGGCCGCAGTTCGCCCAGCCGCCCGGCACATTTCCCGGACCGGGGGCGTCCCCCTCAAACGACGGATTCACCAAACGAATAACGCTGCCCGGCTGGCACCAGGCCATACCGGACAGCGTCATGGCTGCTATCAAAAGCACGATCCTCATTACGAGAAGGCATTGAGGCCCGTCACATCCATGCCCGTGATGAGCAGGTGAATGTCGTGGGTGCCCTCATAGGTCAGCACCGTTTCTAAGTTCATCATGTGGCGCATCACCGGGTACTCATTGGTGATGCCCATGCCGCCGTGTATCTGGCGCGCCTCACGGGCTATTTCCAGCGCCATCATCACGTTGTTGCGCTTGGCCATCGAAATCTGAGCCGGCGTGGCTTTGCCCTCATTGGCCAAGGAGCCGAGCCGCCAGGCCAACAGTTGCGCCTTGGTGATCTCGGTGATCATCTCGGCCAATTTCTTCTGCGTCAACTGGAACTGCCCGATGGGCCTGCCGAACTGCGTGCGTTCCTGCGAGTAGCGCAGCGCCGAATCGTAGCAGTCCATCGCCGCCCCGATAGCGCCCCAGGCTATGCCGTAGCGGGCTTTCGAGAGGCAGGAGAGCGGGCCTTTCATGCCCTGCACATTGGGCAACACATTGCTTTTGGGCACGCGCACGTCTTCAAACACCAATTCGCCGGTGATGGAAGCGCGCAACGACCACTTGCCTTTGATTTCGGGCGCCGAGAAGCCCTTCATGTCTTTCTCCACAATCATGCCGCGCACAATGCCGGCCTCGTCTTTGGCCCACACCACCGCAACATCCGCCAGAGGCGAGTTGGTGATCCACATTTTAGCGCCGTTGAGGATGTACGCATCGCCGTCGTCTTTTACGTTCGTCACCATGCCCGACGGGTTCGAGCCGTGGTCGGGTTCGGTGAGGCCGAAACAGCCGATGAAGTCGCCGTTGCCGAGCTTGGGCAGGTACTTGCGGCGCTGCTCTTCCGAGCCGAATTTGTAAATCGGAAACATCACCAACGAGCCTTGCACCGATGCCATAGAGCGGATGCCGGAGTCGCCGCGCTCCAATTCCTGCATGATGACGCCGTAAGCGATCTCGTCCATGCCGCCGCCGCCGTATTCAGCAGGCAGGCTGGGGCCAAATGCGCCGATCTCGGCCAGCCCTTTGAACAAATGCGTGGGGCACTTGGCCTTGTCGGAATATTCCTCAATGATGGGCGTCACTTCCTGTTTCACCCAGTCGCGCACAGCGGCGCGGGCCAGCAGGTGGTCTTCGCTCAGGAGTTCGTCCAGCATATAATAATCGTGGCCCTGAAAGCGGTCTTCTTTGGCCTTTTTGGCAATCATCGTGCCGTTGCTGTTATCTTGCATTTCGTCCGTATATTTGGTGAGCTAAATGTGGCGCAAAGGTATCGTTTTTTTGGTCGGATGCGGGAGAAAATTGTGCAGGGAAAAGGGGGCGTGCCGGCGCTCTCGCAGATACCCATGCGCCGTCGGGTGCTTCGGTCGTCCTCCTATCGTCGTCCTTCCCTTCGCCCCCTCACGCAAACTACGCAGACACCCGCTGCCGTCCCGAATAGACATTGAAGCGCCCGTTTCTCAAAAAACCGATGAGCGTCATACCATAAGCTTCGGCCAATTCTACGCAAAGGCTGGACGGCGCGCCCACTGCCGCCAGCATTGGAATGCCGGCCATGAGCGCCTTTTGGCCCAGTTCAAACCCTGCCCGGCCACTCACCAACAGCAGATATTGCGAAAGCGGAACCTGCCCCTGCTGCAAGGCCGCGCCGATGAGCTTGTCCACCGCATTGTGCCGCCCCACATCTTCCCGCAGCAGCAGCAGGCTCCCCTCCGCGTCGAACAAACCGGCAGCGTGCAGGCCGCCCGTGTGGGAGAATACATCTTGCTGCCCGGCCAGTGCCTGAGGCAATTGGTGTAAAATTTCGGCCGGCACCACAGGCTCTTTCGGCAACAACGAAAAGCAGGTATGTAGATTCACCAGATCAATGGACGCCTTGCCGCAAATACCGCAACTCGATGTAGTGTAAAAATGGCGGCTCAGCAACTGCTCGCTCACCTGCACATCGGGGCGCAGTTCGGCCAGCAGCACATTCGAGGGGGCCGCAGCCTCCGAGGGTTGCTGTACATAGCGCAGGAGCGTCACCTCTTCGGCCCGCGCAATGATGCTCTCGGTGAACAGAAAGCCCATCGCCAGATCGAAATCGTGGCCGGGAGTGCGCATCGTCACCGCAATACTGTGGCGTCGGCGGGCAGCAGCAGGGCCGCAGGCTACCTGTATTTCCAAAGGCTCCTCCACCGCCAGCACGTCGGAAACCACGCCGGCTTCGCCGCCGCCTACTCTCAGTATTTCGCAGGTTTTTAAGCCCGCGTCGGGATGTGCTGTCATGGTTCGGAGATGTGAAAAGACAAATATACGCCCTCCTCTTGAGAAAAAACGTGTACCTTTCTTCGCAAAAGATGTCGCACATGAGTTGTAAAATATGGATGGCCGCAGCTTTGGCGCTGTTGTTGATTTCCTGCAAAAGAGATCGCTCTTCGTTTTTTGCTGATTCTGAACCAGATACGCAAACCTACAATCGCATTCAGGAGCAATTGCTCGATGCCCGGCCCGGCGATACCATTCGTTTGCCGGAAGGCGTATTTGAGTTCGACCGCCCGCTCTCGCTCGACGGCATCAGCCGCGTGACCATCGCCGGAGCAGGCATGGACAAAACAGTGCTGTCATTTAAATATCAAAAAACCGGCGCTGAAGGTATCAAAATTACCGCCGACTCGGTCACGCTCCGCGATTTCACGGTACAAGACACCAAAGGCGACGCCATCAAACTCCAAAACTGCACGGGCGTCACCCTGATCCAATTGAAAACCACCTGGAGCGACGGCCCCGATGCAAGCAACGGCGGCTACGGCTTGTATCCGGTAGCTTGCAAAAATGTGCTGATTGACAGTTGCGAGGCTTCATTTGCCTCAGACGCAGGCATTTATGTAGGGCAGTCACAGGATGTCGTCGTCAGAAATTGCTACGCTTACGGCAACGTGGCGGGCATCGAAATCGAAAACTGTATCCGCTCAGAGGTATATGACAATCGCGCAGAGAACAATACCGGCGGCATTCTCGTATTTGACCTGCCCGATCTGCCCCAAACCAACGGCCATACCTGTCGGGTGTATCGCAACATCATCAAAAACAACAACCACTCCAATTTTGCGCCCGAAGGCAACATCGTCGGCATTGTTCCGCCCGGCACCGGCATCATTCTGCTGGCCGCCAAAAACGTGGAAATTTTCGACAATGAAATCACCGGCCACAAAACCATCGGCACGGCCATTGCCAGCTATCAGATCACTAAAAATACCTGGGCAGATACCACCTACAATCCTTTTTCCTTCGACATAACCATCTACAACAATACTTACCAGCGCAAAAAATCGCTGCCCGACCTGAGCAAGGACTTCGGCAAAATGGTCAACATTCTCTTCGCCGGCAAACCGCAAGACATCCTCTACGACGGCATCATTGACAGCACGCGCACCCTGGGACCGAATCCCATGAATCTTTGTATTCGACAGGATACCAGCCAGTTGCGATTTGCCAATATAGACGCCGCCCACGATTTCGACAAAGTGAGCAAGGTCATTGCGCCCTACCTCCTCTGCGAGGGGCGCACCTGGCCCAAGGAAGAGAAATAACGCGGATGCCTCTTTTACCTCTAAAAAACCTACTTTTGCACACATGACAGTACCACCTGAAAACTATCTGCTTGTTCCGCTCAGCGTAGGATTTGCCGGCTCCCTGTCGTTCGGGCCGATCAACCTCTGCGTGGTGGACACTACCGTGCGGCACAATCTGCGGGCCGGTATCTGGTTTGCATCGGCGGCGGCATTGGTGGAAAGCCTGCAAGCTTCCATCGCCCTCTATTTTGGAGAATTTTACCCCTTGTTTTTGCGCAAGTATCCCTGGGTGCATTTGGTCATTCTGGTCTTTTTTGTGGCGCTGGGAATTGCCTTTCTCAGGCGGAGTTCATCCGGCGAATCAAAAGTAAAGGAAGGCACCGGCAGGCATTTTTTTCACGGCTTGGTCATTGCACTGATGAACCCGCAGGGCATTCCCTTCTGGATTTTTGTGCTGGCCTATCTGCAATCGGCGCAGATGTTTGAAATCAACAGCACTGTGAGCCAGACGGGACTGATCCTCTTTTTGAGCGGCGTGGTATTGGGCAAATTTGCCGCCCTCTCCCTCTTCGGCCTGCTGAGCAATGTCATCAACCGCCGCACCGCCTTCCTCCAGCAATGGACCGACAAAATCACCGGAGGCATCCTCATCGCGCTGGGACTGTTGCAGTCTTTTCAGTTTTTTCTCAGTCCGTAACGACGGAGCAGTTACCTTTTTTCTCTCCCTGCCGAAGCAGCCCGCCCTGTTCAACTCCGCCCTGTTTTTCATACCTTTGCAGCCCGGAAGTGCCCGCAGCCTGTTGCGCGCGCCGAACCATATTGCTCAACTATTTCAAAACCAATAACATGAATACGGATTTTTTGCAACAACTCGGCCTTGCGCCGCATAACCCCGGTACTTTCACCGGCATGGAATCTTTCAGCGGCGGTGAAAAATTGGAATCCTACTCGCCCGTCAACGGCGCGCTCATCGGCTCGGTGACGCAAACCACCCGCGAGGAATACGAACAGGTCATCCGCGCATCAGAAGCGGCCTTCAAAGTGTGGCGCGAAGTACCCGCTCCCAAGCGCGGCGAAATCGTGCGCCAATACGGCGACCTCCTACGCGAATACAAAGACCCGCTCGGCCGCCTCGTTTCTTACGAAATGGGCAAAAGCCTCCAGGAAGGCTGGGGCGAAGTGCAGGAAATGATTGACATCTGCGATTTCGCCGTGGGACAATCGCGCCAGTTGTACGGCCTCAGCATGCACTCCGAGCGCCCGCACCACCGCATGTACGAACAATGGCACCCGCTGGGCATCGTGGGCATCATTTCCGCCTTCAATTTCCCGGTAGCTGTGTGGAGTTGGAACTCCATGATCGCCCTTGTTTGCGGCGATGTCTGCGTGTGGAAACCCTCCGAAAAAGCGCCCCTTTGCGGCGTGGCCTGCCAGTTGTTGTTCCAGCGCATTCTCAAAGCCAACAACCTGCCCGAAGGCATCATCACGCTGGTCAACGGCGACTACCGCATCGGCGAATGGATGACCAACGACACCCGCGTGCCGCTCATCTCGGCCACCGGCAGCACCCGCATGGGCAAGATCGTGGGCCAGACCGTAGCCGGACGCATGGGCCGCACCCTGCTCGAACTCGGAGGCAACAACGCCATCATCATCACGCCCAGCGCCGACATCAACATCGTACTCACCGGCGCACTTTTCGGCGCAGTGGGCACCGCCGGCCAACGCTGCACTTCTACCCGCCGCCTCATCATCCACGAGAGCATTTACGAGGAAGTGAAGGAAAAACTGGCTCGCGCCTACGGGCAATTGCGCATCGGCAACCCCTTGGACCAGCACAACCACGTCGGGCCGCTCATTGACACCGGCGCTGTGAAAGCCTACCTGCACGCCATCTCCGAAATTGGGCGCGAAGGCGGCTCCATGTTGGTAGAAGGCGGCGTATTGGATGGCCCCGGCTTTGAAAGCGGCTGCTATGTGAAGCCCTGTGTGGCCGAGGCCCGCCCCGAAATGGCCATCGTGCAGCACGAGACCTTTGCGCCAATACTTTATCTGTTGAAATACAAAGACTTGGACGAAGCCATCGCCATCCAGAACGGGGTGCCGCAGGGCTTGTCGAGCGCCATTATGACCAACGACATGCGCGAGGCCGAAAAATTCCTCTCCGTGGCCGGCTCCGACTGCGGCATTGCCAACGTCAACATCGGCACCAGCGGGGCTGAAATCGGCGGCGCCTTCGGCGGCGAAAAAGAAACCGGCGGCGGTCGCGAAAGCGGCTCCGATTCCTGGAAAGCCTACATGCGCCGCCAAACGAATACGATCAATTACAGCAAAACGGTGCCGCTCGCGCAGGGCATCCAGTTTGATTTGTAAGCCTGAAAACTCATTGCTTCGATTGCGAAGCCTTTCAGGATTCGTAATCGTAACCTTCGCTTTCCCGTTACGTTTACGAATCCTTTTTGTAGGCTTCGCAAATGTACGGACCGCTCCCGCTGTGATTCCATTTTCATGTTTACCTGATTGTGCCTGGATCAGCTCCTGCCGAGATTCCATCTCGTGCGAGTATTATGCGGGTTCTACCCGCCTGTAAAACGCCCGATTTCAGGGCAATGTCGCTCTACGTTTTCCTCTACGGTCCCCTCTACGTTTGTCATTCCGTAACGCAGTGGAGGCATCTGTACCATCTCCGCAAGCAGCCAAGCGCGGCTGCTAAGCGCGGTGGTGCAGATTCCTACGGAATGACAAACGGAGAGGGGCGTAGTGTGGCAGGCGGAGAGCGACAAACGTAGAGGGTTCGCAGTGTAGCCAACGCAGCGCAACAATCGCAGCCCAATCAAGGAATCTTGCGCCGGCGCTGTGCCTCTGCGAAAAGACGCTGCATGGTTTCTTTCCGGTGATCTTCTGTCGCCGGTACGATCCCCGCCGCGCATTTTTTTCCTCCTTTTCCGCCTGCATTTCCTGCAAAAGCCGTTACTTTACCGATTCATTGCACAAGCAAGAACCACATATTGTATGGCAAAAATCATTTCGCTACTCAATCATAAAGGCGGCGTAGGCAAAACCACCAGCTCCATCAACATCGGTGCGGGCTTGGCGCAATTGGGCAAACGCACGCTCCTCATTGACCTCGACCCGCAGGCCAGCCTCACCATTTCGCTGGGCATCCCGCGGCAACCGGTCACCATTTACGAGGCATTCCGCGGCGAGGCCGAACCGATGCCTTATGCGGCCAAAACCAACTTGGACGTCATCACCTCCCGCCTCGAATTGTCGGGCGCAGAAACGGAACTGCTCAACGAAGCGGGCCGCGAGTACATCCTGGCCGAGCTATTAGAGCCGCTGCGCGACGACTACGAGTTCATCGTTATTGACTGCCCGCCTTCGCTGGGACTGCTGACGCTCAACGCCCTCACCGCCAGCGATTACGTTTACATTCCCATGCAAACTGAGTTTCTGGCTTTGCAGGGATTGGCCAAAATCAAACAGGTGATTGACAAGGTGCGCTTCCGGCTCAACAAAACGCTGGAAATCGGCGGCGTGATTGCCACCATGTACGACAGTCGCAAAATCCTCAACCGAGATGTGTTGGACATGATCAAAAAATATTTCGGCGAGAAGGTCTTCAATACCATGATTCGCGACAACGTGGCATTGGCAGAAGCGCCCTCCACCCGACAGGATATTTTCAGCTACAGCCCGTCCAGTCCGGGGGCGGAAGATTATCTCAACCTGTGCCGGGAAATGCTGGAGCGTTTCGAGCAGCCTTCCGCCAGAGAAATCAGCAGAGAACAGCGCGTATGAGCAAAAAAAAATTCACCGACGGCTGGGAGGGCCTTTTTGAGTCTGCTTCGGATCATGCTTCGGGCCAGACGCTGCTTTTGTTTGATCTCCCGGAGTCGGAAACGGCCAAACCCCAACGCGGCGCCAAATCTCCAGTGGCCGAGGCTGCTCCCGAACTGCCCAAACACAGTGGCAAGAGTTTCGCTTCCGATCTGGAATCCTTCCTGCAAGAGGCGTTTGAAGACTCCTTCGCCGAGCAAACCCGGCAGCGCACCGACGCCGAGCCGGAACCCAATGCCAAAACCCGCCGTCGCCCCGCGCCTGCTGCCCGTGGTTTGGATTCGCTCATCCGCAATACGATGGAGGAAACGCAGGCCGGCACGGATCATTCCACCGCAGGGGTTCGTCGCTTGGTGCTGTTTTTGGACGAGCAGAAAATCGCGCGACTCAAATCCATTGCCCGCACTGAAAAAACCGTACTCCGCAGCATCGTAGATCAAATAGTGGCCGAATACATTGCCGATTATGAGCGGCGGCAGGGGGAGTAGGTCGTTGGTCCTCAGAACTATTTAGCATCCCCAAAAAAGCTACGAGCCGCGAGCTATGAGCTACGAGTCTGTTTTTTTGTTCAGGATGGAGATTTTCCGCTTGGGGAAATTTCACAATGCGAGTCCGAAGACAAGCCCTTTATCTATTGTTTTCTAATTTTTCCAGAAGCCAGTTGCGTTCAGCCAGCATGGGCGTGTCGCGTATTTTTTGAGCCAATCGCAGGGCGGCTTCGCGGTCGTGCGGAGGCAGGCGCAGCAGTTGGCCGGTGAAGCGCGCCAGATTGCGGTACATTTCCCTTTGGTATCCGATTTCACTGTGGCGGCGCAGCCATGTGAGCAGGTTTTCGAGCAACGATTCGAGCGCGTCGAAAGCCTGTTGTTCGTAATAAATTTTGAGCAGCATCTTGCGGCTTTCCAGGTTGTACATGGGGTCGGGGAAATTGACATTGCGCAGCAGTTCCAGCGCCTGATCGAACTCGCCTTTGCGAAAGCGATACACGGCCATGTTGTACCTGAAGAGGTTGTCCTGTTCTTTGGGAGGCAACTGCGGGCGATATTGCTCCAGAAATTCCAGCGCCTGTTCCCACGCTTCGAGGGCCAGGAAAGTCATCAGCACATTGTTGTAAGTAAATTTGGACAGCAGGCCATTTTCGTCCAACAGCAGTTTTTGGCGCAGGCCCAGCAGGTAGAAATCCAGCGTGCGTCGCAGAGCCTCGCGTTCCCCCGCATTGATGCGCCGGATGCCGTGGTTGATGGCCAGCAGCAGCAGTTCGCGGGCTTCGGAGTGCGACAAGCGGTCAATATGTTGCTCCAATAAATCCCGGAAATGCTCGGCCAGGGCGCTGTTTTCAGGGGCTTTCAGCATTTGCAGACCGCCATAATACAAGGCTGTTGCCGGATCGCGGAGCTGCGGGGCATCGGGCAAAGCCGCCAGCACGCCTTCTACCCAATCGGCGAGCCGGTGCGGAGCTGTGCTGTTGTGTTGCAGGGCAGCCTGTGCCATCTCGCTGCAGGCCATTTGGAGCAATTGCCCGGCGTACCAGATGTTGAGATGCCCGGCTTGCTCATGGAAGGAAAAATCTAAATATCGCTTGGAGCGGATTTCCCACTCGTACAACTCCGTTTGCAGGTAATAATCCAGCAGGCTGCGCTCGGCGGCGGCGGTTTCGAGGGCCGGGCTTGTCTTTTGCGCCTCCCGAACGGCATGGCGGAAGTTTTTTTCCAAGCCGCGTTTGCGCAGCGCCCGCACCTGCGCGAGATGTCGCTGCCAGGGTGTTTTTTCTAATTCAACATCCGTGAGGTATTCGCGCAACAGGGCCAGCAACTCGCTCATTTCGTGTCGCAGCCGGGCCGGCGAGCTGACTTCATCGGCGCCGACAGTAGCCATCGCGCCTGTCTGACTGGGCGTGGAGTCGGATGAGCGGCATTGCCACAAATACTCGAACAACTGCAACAGTGTTGGTTTGTGATTGAAAAACGGAGATTGCAGGCGCAAGCGGAACCGCCGCGCTTCCCAGGCATCCAGCGATTGTATGGCTTCAAAAAGTGCGGAATCCTGCATTGCTCGCTGTTTTAGTCATGATCTACCAGCAGATACGCCGCCGGACGCCAGAAGCCATCGGTTTTGTTTACCGAACAGAAGCCGCTTGAGGCCATGCAGGGAGGTGATGGTGGCAATCATGTGTACAAAGGATTGCGAAAATTCAAAAATCAAAGATAAACCCGGTCTGAAAAATTATCTGACTTTTGTTGGAAATTCCTGATAGCTATGTGATGGATTGCCTTAAATACAGAGATTTTATCCGCATCTTTTAAAAAAGCTTACCGACAAATTCCCGAAAATGATTTTGCCCGGCTCCTGTTTTGCCCGCACTTTTGTACCGTATCAAAACCAATACGCGCCATGAATAAGAAATTTCGACTTTTTGCCTTCCATTTCTGGGCATGGATTTGCCTGTTGAGTGCGGGCGTTTTGCAGGCACAGCAGCAAAACACCAAAATACTTTTTCCACATCCGGCGGGCTTCAGCCAGTCTTCGGGTCAATTTGTGCGGGCCACCAACGACGGAGGCTACATCCTGTTGGGGTCGGCCACAGCCTCTTCCAGCAACTCTTACGTTCAATTGCCTCGCGCCATTCGCCTCGATGCCGGGTTGCAGGTAGTCTGGGATGAGACTTATTTGCCTGCTCCTCAGCCTTATATCATTGCAGAAGCGAGCAGCGCCCCCTTGGAATTGCCCGACGGAAGCTTTGTGTTTGCCGTTCAGGATTCTACCTCTGATTTCGATCTGGTGCGCATTTCCGGCGCCGGCGAGTTTTTGTGGGGCATTGATCTGCCCGGCTTTTCCTCTGCCACCTACCCGCTGGGGGTGTTGCCCAATGGCCATATTTTTGTCACACACTGCCGGTTCCAGTTTCCCGGCAACTCCTGCGGCACCCTCGAAATTGATCTGGACGGCCATGAAGTGCAATACCAGCCCATCATTTCGCTGCCCAATCTCGCACATTCAGATGTGTTTCCCAACGGTGATGCGCTCACATTGCATTTTTCGCAAGGCAAGGCCGTATTTTCACGAATTGCTCAGAACAATCAGGTGATCTGGCAAAGCCCTTTGTGGAACAACCATACCACGGTAATGGCCACCGCGCCGGACGGCAGCTTCGGCGGGGTCATCAGAGAGGGCAACAGCACATACCGCGTACAATTTTATGACGGCAACGGCACGCCTACTTCACTGACACCGGCCCTGGCGCTGCCCATCCAATGGATACATTCTTTGGATTTTTATGAAGACGGCTCTTTTCTCATCAGCGGCACAACGCTCACACAACGGGGCTTTATGGCCCGCATTCAGCGCGACGGGCAGGTGCTTTGGTCGGCAGAATCACCGGAAGACGGGCAGGAACACATACAAATCAGTTCCGGCATAGCCACTCCCGACGGCTGGGCACTCGGCACGGGGTACAGCGCTTCGCCGAGGTTTGCCGCGCTGAGGGTTTCCGAAAATTCAGGCATTGTGGTCAATACCCTCAGCGGTCGCGTCGGGCACGATCAGGATGAAGATTGCACCTTGCAGAGCGACGAGCCGAGCATGTTTTACCAGCGCGTGGAAGCCCGCCAGGGCAACTCGGTTTTTTATGGTTTCACCACCAGCACCGGCGAATATGAAATGTTGTTGCCGGCCGGCCATTTCACGATGAGCGTAAGTTCCAATGAGCCTTTCTTCGAACTTTGCCCCGATGCGACCTGGGAGGTCAACTTTCCCGCCGGCCAGAACAACGAACTCACGCTCGACCTGCCCATGCAGAGCGCCGATCTGGTACACCACCTCAGCGGCTATGTGAAGTGGGACCAAAACGACAACTGCACCAGCGAGACCTCCGATACGCCCCTTGAAAACTGGTGGGTGCGGGTAAATTTTGGCGGGCATTCTGTTTCCAAGCGCACCAACGCGCAGGGGTACTATCAGCTTTTTCTGCCTTCGGGCGAGTATCAGGTGAGCGTATTTCCTTTCAATCACTTGTTTGAGACTTGTGCGCCGGAAGTACAAAACGTCGTTTTCAGCGGCAACGACCCACAATCTGCCACTGCTGATTTCACCGCCACCTCCGACAACGACTGTGCGTACATGCATGTGCGAATCGGTGCGGGAAGCGTTCGGCCTTGCGTAAACTCTACGTTTCCGGTTTATTACAAAAATGAAGGCGTCCGCAGTGCCGAAAATGTAAGCGTAGAAGTAACACTGCCGCCCAGTCTGGAATTTGTGAGTGCCGAGCCTGCCCCGACTTCAGTCAACGGCAATGTGCTGCGCTTTGAATTCGATGAGGTGCCGGCCTCTCCCGGCGGGTATTCCAGCATGATTCTCATCACCGTACACCCGGATTGCAACCTTCAGATCGGCGATCAGGTATGCCTGAACGCCCAGATAACGCCTGCCGAAATGTGTGGCGACGCACCTGGCTGGAACGGCGCGGTGACAAGCCTGAGCGCCGAATGTGTGGGTGACAGCGCCGTGTTTAAAATCAAAAACATCGGTACGGCGCCGCACTCCGGACAGCGCAACTTCCGCATCGTGGAAGACCAGATTGTGCTCTTACAGGGTACGTTCCAACTTGATCCTCTGGCAGAAGACCGGTATGCTATTTTTATCGAAAATGATTCCATCGCCTCCTTCACCATGATCGCCGATCAGGAGCCTGGCTTCCCCGGCGACCCGGAAGTGGTACTCACGCTCGGCAATTGCACGACGTCGGGCGGCAACCCCTCCGGTTTTGGCGGCAATCCCGGACCGTTCTCTGCAAGTGGATGCCTCTCGGTGCGCAATTCTTACGACCCCAACGACAAGCAGGCATTCCCCCTCGGCTTCGGAGAAGACAAGGCCATTCGTCCCGGCACGCCCATAGATTACACCATCCGTTTCCAGAATACGGGCAACGACACGGCCTATGTGGTAGTGCTGCGCGATACGCTCTCTGAGCATTTGGATTACACGAAAGTGGAACTTGCCGGCGCCAGCCATCGCTTCGAGTTTGCTCAATTGGGCGAGGGCAATGTACTGCACTTCCGCTTCCCCGGCATTAACTTGCCCGACAGCACTACCAATCCCGCAGGATCGCAGGGCTTCGTACAGTTCAGGGTTTACCCCAAAGCCGACCTGCCTTCAGGTACGGTGGTGGACAATTCGGCGGCCATTTATTTCGATTTCAATCCGCCGATCATCACCAATACAGTCCGTCGTAAATATCAGGAATTTACTTTGGTACAAACCCTCGAACCGAAACAGCCGGGCTTCCTCAACGTGCGCGTATTTCCCAATCCCTTCATGGAACGCGCCGTTTTGAGCCTGCCCGATGAGGCCCCTGATGGGAACTACCGATTGGAACTGTTCGACGCGGCGGGCCGACTCTTGCAGCGGAAAGACTTCCGCGAGCGCCAGGTAGAAATCAACGGCGAGGCGCTGCCTTCCGGGGCTATGTTCTGGACGGTTTCTTCCGAAGGAAGGGTTGTGGCCACAGGAAAAGTGCTGAGGTAAGGGGCGATAAAAAAATAAAGTGGTTCTTTTTGCCCCACTACTAACGGCCTGTGAAAATTCAGCAAAGCGTCGTTCGGAGGTATCTCCGGGCGACGCTCTTTGTTTGGGGGGCTTTATCAGGCAGGAATCACGGGGTCCTGCGAGGCTTCATCGGGATCGGAGGAGTCGGCCGGATCGTTTTCTTCCGTCGAAGTGTCTTCAATTACAGCGGTTTCCGCATTTGTTGCATGCGTAACAAGAGCCGGAGCAGGCATGGGATGAATCATTTTGGAAAAGAAAACATGCAGAATGAGCACTAATGTTACACCGCAGGAGATGGCCATATCTGCCACATTGAACACCGGGCGGAAAAACTGATACGGCTCGCCGCTCCAGAACGGAAACCAGTCGGGATAATAGCCCTCGGCAATAGGGAAATAGAGCATATCCACTACCTTGCCATGCAAAAATCCGGCATAGCCGCCTTCATCCGGGAACAGGATGGCCGGATCGCTATGATAGGTGGATTCCGAAAAAATCAGGCCGTAAAAAGCGCTGTCTATGATATTGCCCAGCGCGCCCGCCAGAATGAGGCCAAAGCCCGCCAGCAATATGCCCGCCACGCGCTCTTGATACAGCCAACGCAAATAAAAACCCAACAAAACGACCGCTACGATGCGAAACAAACTGAGCGCCAGCTTGCCGTACTCGCCGCCGAAGGTAAGCCCGAATGCCATGCCCGGGTTTTCAACGAAGTGAATAACGGCCCATTTCACGCCCAGGGGATACATTTCTTCGCCAATGCTCATGTTGGTTTTAATCCAAAACTTGACGCTTTGGTCCACTAACAAAACGGTCATCACGACCGCAGCCAGTAATCTCAATTTCCTTTTGTCTTCCATGCTGTGCTGCATTCAGGCTTTACTCTTGCACGATCTGAGATTCTTCCACTTCGGCGGGTTTTTCGCGTTTGCGCAAGGGGTTGGCGCGCATTTCGAAGTAGTTGCGGCGATTTCGGATAGCATCTATGGCTGTAAAAAGCGCCTGCCGGAAAGAAGAGGGATCGGCTTCGTTTTTGCCGGCAATATCAAACGCGGTGCCGTGGTCGGGCGAAGTGCGAATGCCTGCCAGGCCTGCGGTGAAATTGACCCCGGTACCAAAACTCAGCGCTTTGAAAGGAATCAGGCCCTGATCGTGGTACATGGCCAGAATCCCGTCGTATTTGTGGTATTGGCCGGAGCCGAAAAACCCGTCAGCGGAGAAGGGGCCGTTCACTACGATGCCTTTCTTTTTGCACTCCACAATGGCCGGGCGAATGATTTTTTCCTCCTCTTCGCCCAACATGCCGTTTTCGCCAGCGTGCGGATTGAGACCCATCACAGCAATGGTGGGGCGGTCTTTGTCGAAGTCAATCTGGAGGGTTTCATGAAATATCTGAATTTTTTTCAGCAATACTTCTTTGGTAATGGCGCCCGCTACTTCTCTGATAGGCAGGTGATTGGTGGCCAAACCCACGCGCAGCGCATCGCTCACCATCAGCATAAGGCTTTCGGGAGCGCTCAGCTCTTTGGCAATGTATTCGGTATGGCCCGGAAACGGGAAACCGGCCATTTGCATGGCTTCTTTGCTGATGGGAGCCGTGACCAAAGCGTCAATGAATCCTGCTTTGAGTTCGCCCACCGCCATTTCCAATGCTTTGAAAGCGTATTGACCGCCTTCGAGCACTACTTTGCCCAGAGAGATATTGACCACTTCATTCCAGCAGTTGACTACATTGACCCGCTCCGGCGTGATGCGCTCGGCGCTGCGGATGGGCACAAACTGAAAGTCGTCGCCTACGATGTTTTTGTGATACGATACCACCTTCGAGGAGCCATATATGACCGGCACGCAGTAGTCTAAAATCTTCTTTTCGCTCAAGGTCTTAATGATGACTTCCAGCCCGATGCCGTTGATATCGCCTACGGTGATGCCTATTTTGGGTAATTCCATGTTATTTGTTTTCACAAGATGGGCAAAGGTAGTTATTTTGCGCGACATTTATACTCGATGGCCAGTGGTTTGCGAATTTAGATTTTGCAAACCACTGGCTATCAGTTATCCCGATGAAAAATGGTTTATATTGTTTTGCAAACCATTTTTCATCGAGTATAGAACATTCAACCCGATTGCGTTTGAAAGCGAAAAAATCTTACGGACAGCATTTCCTGCACCGCGACGACATTGCCGCCCGCATTGCCGCCTCCCTCACGCAGCCTTACGAACGGGTACTGGAGGTAGGGCCGGGCAAAGGCATGCTCACCAAACATTTGGGCGCGCCCGGCAGAGCAGTGGTGGCCGTAGAAGCCGACCGGGACATGGTGGAGTACCTTGATGCGCGTCCGCCATTGGAAGGCTTGCGGGTTATTTCAGCCGATTTTCTGCAGGTGGACTTGTCTAAAACCTTTGACAATCAAACTTTTGCGCTCATCGGTAACTTCCCGTACAACATCTCTTCTCAAATTCTTTTCAAAATGCTCGACTACCGCGACCTTATTCCGGAGATGGTGGGCATGTTTCAAAAAGAAGTGGCGGTGCGGGTGGTATCGGGGCCGGGCAACAAGGACTATGGCGTCATCAGCGTATTGCTTCAGGCATTTTACGAAGGGAAATACCTGTTCAGTGTGGACAAGAGCGCGTTTCAGCCGCCGCCGCAAGTGCAGTCGGGCGTCATCCGCTTGTTGCGAAAACCGCAGCCCTCTCTGCCTTGCGATGAGGCCCTGTTTCGTTCGGTCGTAAAAATAACCTTCGGGCAACGGCGCAAAATGTTGCGCAATACGCTGCGTCCGTTTTTTTCACAGCAGCCCGAAGCGCTGCAAGATGATTTTTTTCTAAAAAGGCCGGAGCAACTCTCCGTACAGGATTTCATCGAACTGACCCTCCGCGTGCAGGAAACTAAAAACCGCACATGAGTGGTTACAGCCCGCAACTCGCGGCTCATAGGGGCGATAAAAAAATAAAGTGATCATTTTCGTCAAAGGATTAGATAAGTAAACGTTTCATTTTAAGTGTCTTATCTAATCCTTTGGCCTAAAGAAAATGAACATTTATTTTTGCCCCACTACATAGCTCGCGGCTCGCAGCTTTTTCATGCTTATCATTCACTTCAATAACCGTTCAACCATGAACCTCGAACAACGCATCAAACAAGACCTGGCGGAAGCCATGAAAGCCCGCGACGAAGCCTCCAAACGCGGCCTGCGCGCTGTGTTGGCGGCCATTCAGTTGGCCAAAACCGACGGCAGCGGCGAAGCCATAGAAGGCGACCGGGAGATCAAACTGCTCCAAAAGCTCGTCAAACAACGCCGCGACTCGGTGGAAATTTACCAAAAAGGCAATCGGCCCGAACTGGCTGCCGTGGAATTGGAGGAAATTGCCGTCATTGAAAAATACCTGCCGCAGCAAATGAGTGAGGCTGAGTTGGAAATCGCTCTCCGCGAGATCATCGCGCAAACCGGCGCTACCTCCGCCCGCGACATCGGCAAGGTGATGGGCGCGGCCAACAAAGCCTTGGCCGGCAAAGCCGAAGGCAAAATGATTGCGGCTGTCGCCAAGCGCCTGTTGGAGGCTTGAGGCATTTCAACAATATGGAACCGGAAGGCCGGAATATCTCATCCAATACCATAAGGGCTGCGGTATTCCGGCTTTCGTTTTAATCTTATATTACAAAAAAATTAAATATATTTTGCCATTCCAATAAAAGCTATATCTTTGCCCCGAAATCATTCCCAAAACCGCCGGAGCATTCTTTTGACCAGCTCCAATCATCTGCATACCAACAACAAAACAGTTCTGTGAGAACCCGCCTGCGGCGAGGATTCTTTTATATGGTCATTCACTATTCTATGTGAATGCAAAGGCTGTTTGTTTTCAATTTTGACACACTATTTGATCCAAGCCTGATATACAGGCGATATGCAATGCTCCGGCACGGCGGGAATCGGGATGTACTCTGGATGTATTTATGGTAATCCAAGCGTTGGTTTAACAAAAAACGAAAGAGGCGTTTCGGCCCGACCGTGTCCGGGTTTTTCAACCCCATTTTTGCAACGAACCTCCTTTGGCAAATAAGGCATCTACCCGTTTCGATATTTCGGCATCCGTTACCAATGGCGGCGCGTGGTGCGGCTTGATGCGCGCATCTATGACCAAAGGCCCACGGCATCCCCAGTGTTTATGCTCCACGAAGCTGGCCACGCCGTGCAAGTCGTGGCTGGGATTGGCCCTGGTGAAAGTCACCCAAAGGAAATTGTTGAGCGCGGCCGCCAAAAAATCACTGTCTTCAGTGAGTACAATGAGCGGAATGCCCTCCGTTTGTGCCTGGCGCAAGTGCTCGGTCAGGGTGGTGCAATCGGCGTAAGCTCCATATTCGGCAAAAGCCGGCGCCTGAACGGCCAAAACGCCCGGCATCACAAAGCGAGGTCGTGAGAAACCTGCCGGCAGACTGAATCCGTCGGGTAATGTGTCGGTCAGTGTTCTGCGTTGCGGCCCGCAGCAAGCCACCACTACTTTAGAGCCTTCGTTCCAGCCGGTGCCGGAATAGTCGAGCGTATCAATGGTGGTGCGGGTATGGAAATGCAGGTCGCGGCGCCAGTCCACACGCGACAACACGTGCTGAAAGAAGCTGGCCATATCGTGGGTGTTCAGTTCCGGCGCGTCTCCCTGCGCTGCGATGAAAAGGAATTTGGCCAAAGAGGTTTGCCCCGAACCGAGAATGTGATTGGCTTGGGTGAGAATTTCCTCCGGTTTGCGTTCCCGGAAGGGCATGTATCTCTCGCTGCCCACGGCCAGCAAGAGCGGGTGTACCCCGGCGGCGTCCACCGCGTTGATTTCCACGATGCCCGGAAACTCTTGCGGCGTCAGTTTTTCCACCACTTTGTGAATGAGGTAGCCGAAGCTGGAGTCCTCAGCCGGCGGGCGGCCCACTACGGTGAAATGCCAGATGGCGTTTTTGCGATAATACACTTTTTCGACCTCCATGACGGGGAAATCGTGGGCAAGGCTGTAATAACCGAGGTGATCGCCAAAGGGGCCTTCCGGCTTTTTGATGTCTTTGCTGATAATGCCCGTGATGACAAAATCGGCATCGGCAGACAGGACATGGCCGTTGCGGTGCATGTAGCGAAAACGGCGGCCACCGAGCATACCGGCAAAAGTGAGTTCAGACAGCCCTTCAGGCAGGGGCATGATGGCGGCAAAGGCGTGTGACGGCGGCCCGCCGATGAATACAGAACAGCGGAAGGGTTCATCGCTTGTATTGTACTGCGTATGGTGAACGCCTATTCCCCGGTGCAACTGGTAGTGCAGCCCCACCTCCTTATTGGTGATGTACTCGTTGCCCGTCAGTTGAATGCGGTACATGCCCAGGTTGGAGTGCATGATGTTGTTGTCGCCGGGCGGCAATGTAAATACCTGTGGCAAGGTGACGAAGGCGCCTCCGTCCATCGGCCATGATTTTACCAAAGGCAATTGGTCTATGGTGGTAGTTCCATAAGCTACGGGGCCGGAACGCACGCGCATGGGCAGTGCAGAGAGCGCCGTAACAGGAGCGGAGAGATAACGCGTAGGCTTTCGCAACAAAGCGGCGGGGTCGGCTTTGAGTTCTATGACTTTGGCAACCTTGTCTAATGTGTGGCGGAAGAGAAACTCGGTGCGCTCAAAAGTACCATAGAGATTGGACAAGGCCCTGAACGGACTGCCTTTGACGCGCTCGAAAAGCAGGGCCGGGCCGCCCGCGTCGAAAATGCGGCGATGGATCTCGGCCACTTCAAGATTGGGATCAACTTCTTCGGAGATGCGAATAAGATGGCCGTGCTTCTCCAGATCAAGCGCGGCAGATTCAAGGCTCGGATATGCCATTACAGTTTTTTGCAAAAGTAACAGCTACCGGAAACAATGGTTTGGGAAAACCGCCCCGGCTCAGGGCAATGTCACCGTTTTTTTGATGACTCCGGTGTACGATTGTAGTTCGATGTCGTAAGTGCCAGGCGACATGCGGCTCAAATTCAGCTCGTAGATGGTGTCAACGGGCAAATTGGCCACTTCATCTTTGAACACCACACCGCCCAGAATGTCTTTGACGACGATGCCGCTCAAATTGACGTTGATGCGCTCAAAGTCAATGAAGAAAGTTTTATTCGTCTGGTCGGCGAAAATAACTTTGTCATCCTGATTGACCTGAGCGGTTTTGGCGTCGGAGCCGGTAGTGTGAGACAGAGATTGCGCACCGAGAAAAGTAGCGCCGGAAATCAGCAGGACTACTGCCATTACAAACTTCAGCATGTTGTCGGTTGTGTTTGGATATGTTATCATGAAACCGGGTGCAAAGTTACGGCAAGCCTGAGTGTTTGTAAAGATTTTGCCAATACTTTCGTCGAAAAAAATTAATAATCAAACAAACTACCTGTTTGAAATTTTATTTTTAAAATAAAATAAATAGAGGTTAATTTTTGATTTAAATTTTGTTGAATTCTATTTGTAAGATATCCCGAATACTTTCATAAGCCTCCCACCCAAGCTCCAAAAAGTGTTCGGGACTTGTCCAGACGGCTTTTTCGATATTTTCTTCGGTTTGCGGCGTCAGTTTGGTTTCGGGCGTGTGCATGTAAAACCAGTGCGAAGGCTTGAGCGCCCGTCGCTCGTCGCGGTCTCGATAGGTATGATAAGTGGTGAGTGCAAAACCATCGGAGTACAATTCTACCACGCCTGTTTCTTCGCGTACTTCCCGGAGCGCAGCCTCTTCGGGTGTTTCACCGGCATCAATTTTGCCTTTGGGCATATCCCAGTAGCCAAGCCTATGGATGAGCAACAACTTTTTGTCGGAGTTGTAAACAATGCCTCCTGCTGCCTCAATGATGCGATGGTGCGCGCAGAAGTCGCTAAACAACTGCTCCACATCCGGAAACCAGAGATTGACCGACCTGAATCGGCGGCCTTTTTCCATCATGTCTATATAGTTGAGCAGGGTTTTGGGGCGGCCGGTGTAGCGGGCCGAAAGACAATGCTCTTTATCTGCTGCAACCTCGGCAAGGGGTTCTGTACTGAGCAGCAACGGCGTCTGATTGATATAGACTTTATACATTTGCACTTGTTATTTCTCAAATAATCCAGCTTTATGTCTATTGCATCCGAACTGGCGAACAAACTGCTGCAAATAAAAGCAATTCGGCTCAGCCCGCAAAACCCTTTTACCTGGGCTTCCGGTTGGAAATCGCCGATTTATTGCGACAACCGCATCATCCTCTCGCATCCTGCCCTGCGGCGCTTTGTCGTTCAGGGATTTGTGGAACTGGCTCGCTCCATGCCGCCATTCGATGCGGTGGCAGGCGTAGCAACGGCAGGGATTGCGCACGGCGTCTTGTTGGCCGAAGCTTTGGACCTTCCCTTCGTGTATGTGCGGGCCAAGGCCAAAGAGCATGGCCGGCGCAACATGATAGAGGGCGAATTGCAGCCCGGTAGCCGGGTATTGGTGGTGGAAGACCTGATTTCTACGGGCGGGAGTTGCCTTGCTGCGGTAGAAGCTTTGCGCGATGCAGGGGCGGAGGTTGCCGGCGTAACGGCTGTGTTTTCTTACGGATTTGCGGAAGCAGATGCGGCTTTTGCTGCGGCAGGCTGCCCCTGGGCTACCCTCAGTCATTACAATGTGCTGATTGAGGCTGCGCAGGAACTCGGCGTTGTTTCGGCGGCTGATATGGAAATGCTCAGAGACTGGCGAAGCCGGCCGACGGAGTGGGGGAGGTAGAGGACGGGGAGGAACGGCGGTTGGCTGCTGGCTGTTAGCTGCTGGCTCTTGGCGGGTAGGAGCGGCGACAAGCTGTGGGCCGCAAGCTGCAAGCGGCGGGGCAGGAAACAAATTCTCTAAAATAATGCGCTTTAAGGTCGTACTTTTGCAGCGCTTTGAGGCGTTTCATAACGTTCGTTTTCCCAATACCGATTTTACAAACACGATAAGGATATCTCATGATCAGATCATTTCTCCTGTTTCTTTTGCTCTTGCCCGCAGCATTTGCCGCTGCCCAGATGCCGCGCAACATCACCGTAGCGCCCGGCGCACGCGTAGAAAGCGAATCGCCTGCCCGCCCCAAATCGGCCATGATGTGCAACAATGCAGGCACCGTCACCTTCGGCAGCATCATCGGCCAGAGCAACGACGGCGCTCCCGGCGTCATCTATCTCTGTTTCGGCGATACGCTGCCCATTATTCACAACGGCGATTTTGTGCTCAGCGGCGACCCGCAGCCATCCACACCTCCCGGCATCGGCTATGCTTTTTACGATTGCCCGCCTACGGTACATGGCCCTACGCTGACGGACATCCAGGGCGATGCCTGTTTGAACAACACCAGCCCGATCATCATCAACGGAACGCCGGTGCCGCAATCGGCCAACGGGATGTGGGTGGCCTCCCAACAGATCAACGGCAATGCCATGTTTGCCAACAACGGCATTCTTCAGTCGGCCTTCAACAACGGCATAGCGCGGCCCATACAGTTTTGGTTTGCGCCTATTACGCTTGATAATTTTGCCACTCAAGGCTTCGAAGCATCCGGCGGCGCTGCCGGACCTTGTGTGAACGTCAACACGGCCGCGGCCTTTTCGGTAGTATATCTCAATGCCATACAGGCTGCCAATTTCAATACTACGGCGGGGGTCAACGGCTGCGAAGGCTCGTTTACCATTCGCGGCGGCTTGCCTGAGTTTGATCCCAATACCTCTTACACTTTTGAAATCACACTCAGTACCGATCCCAATATCAGGGGCACTGTGACCAACAACCCGACCCACAACGGCACGGTAGAATTTTCAGTACCGCAACCCGGCACTTACAACATCTCGGTGGAAGACGGCAAAAGCTGCGGCGTTTCTTTTCAAATGGACATGAGCACTTGCACGGCTGTTACCTTCAGACTGCCATTTACCAACGCACTGCCGGGCACTACCGTGTGCTTGGATGTGCGGGTAGAAGACTTCAACAGTGTGGGCGCCATGCAATTTTCGATGCAGTGGGACCCCGCCGTGTTGCAATATTCCAGCGTGCAAGGCTTCAACCCGGCGCTGCTCGGCTTCGATCAGTCGGCCTTCAATGTGACGCCGCCGCTGACCTCCACCGGACGCCTGACGGTTTCATGGGCCGACCTGAGTTTCACAGGTGTAACCCTGCCCGACGGAGCGAGTATTTTTCAGGTTTGTTTTACCGTCATCGGGCCATTGGGCAGTTTTTCCGAAATCAACTTTACCGATGCGCCCACCGATATAGAAATTGGCGATGCGATGCTCAACCCGTATGGTTTTGTGGGGCGGGCAGGCATTGTGGATGTCAACAACAGCCAGTTGTTTGTGAACATCACACAAGACAGCGTTTCCTGCGCAGGCATTGCAGACGGTTCGTTTACGCTGACCGTAGCCAACGGCACGCCGCCGTATGTGTTCAACTGGAACAGTTTGGCGCCGCTGCCTGTACAGTCGGGCGGTGATGCCATTCCCAACTCCGGCGGCTCCTTTACCGTGAGTGGCCGGGCGGCAGGTTCGTACCGCGTGGTCATTACAGACTCCAGCGTGCCGGCACTCAGCCGAACGGATACCGTAATCGTATTGAGAGGGCCGTTTATAGGCGTGAACCTGGAACCCACGCTGCCATTATGTAATGGAGACAGCAATGGTTCGGTAACGGCGCGTGTCAGCTTGGATGGCGTGGTGACGCCCAATCCGCCAGGATTCTCTTATGCCTGGAACGTACCTGGCTCGCCCAATGCGCCCTCGTTGTCCAACCTGCCTTTTGGGTTCTATTCTGTTACTGCTACCGCAGCCGATGGATGCAGCGGCACTGCTTCTCTTACGCTCACACAACCGGCCCCTATCAATATTACCGAAACCATCACCGCTGCGGCGTGCAGTGGTTCTGCTAATGGTTCCATCACGGCAAACGTGAGCGGCGGCACGCCCAACAGCGGCAACTATACGTTTGCCTGGAGCGGCGGCCTCGGCACGGTGATTTCTTCCAGTTCTACGGTGGCCAATCTCAATCCGGGGCAATATTCTCTTACCGTTACGGACGCTAATGGATGTTCTTCCACAGAAACTTACACCGTGGGCGCCGTTAAAACGCTTAATATCAATGCGGCTGTGACCGACATCACCTGCAATGGCTTGTGCAACGGAGCTATTTTGGTAAACGGTACCACTTCAGGCGCGCCCGCGGCTACTCCTTATACCTTCACCTGGAGCGGCGGCCCTGCGCCCACCAATACGCCCACATCGAGCAATATAATGGGGCTTTGTGCCGGCACTTACAACCTCACCATGAGCGATTCTGATCCGGCCGGCTGTCGGGTGACGCGCACTTTTACATTGGCGGAACCGGCTCCCTTAGTGGCTTCTTTGATAGAACAGGTAAACGAAACCTGCGTGACGGGCAACGACGGCCGCGCCATTCCCGGTGTCACCGGCGGCACTTTTCCCTATACTTATCAATGGAGAAACGCTGCGCAGGCGGTCGTTTCCGGCGACTCCATCGCTACCGGTCTTTCGGCAGGAGCCTATACCCTCTCTGTGACCGACAGCCGCAACTGTACTACTACGCTCAATGTAACTATTCTGGCGCCCATGCCTCCGAGCATCGCGCCCATACAGAACGACACCGTATCTTGTGCAGGCAGCACCGACGGCGCGCTGAGCGTTTCGGCTACCCCCGGCAGCTCGCCCATTGCGAGTTATGTGTGGAGCAACGGCATGAACGGCCAAAACATCAGCGGACTCAGTCCGGGGTCTTACACCGTGACGGTGACGGCCCAGGATGCCTGCTTCAGCGTGGCTACTGCACAGGTCATTTCGCCGGCGCCTTTGGTCATAGACAGCATCGTGGCCATATCGCCCACTTGTCCCGGTCTCAGCAACGGCAGCCTCACGGTATTTGCCAGAGGTGGCACCGGGCCGTATCGCTATATTTGGGCCAATACGCCTCAAAATGACACGCTGGCATTCAATATATATCCATCACTGAGAGCCGGCAACTACACCGTAACGGTGGTGGATGCCAACAACTGCCCTGTGGTGAGCCAAACAGCAACGGTGAACGACCCGCCGAGTATTCAGATCAATTTCAGCAATGTTCAGGGGGTAAGCTGCTTTGAAGGAACCTGCAACGGCCGGGCTTTGGCTACGGCTCAATACAGCAACGGAACGCCAGGCTCATTCAATTTCAACTGGGAATCCGGCTTGGTGGCTCTGGGCGTCAATTCTTCCAATGCAACCAATCTCTGTGCAGGCTTCCAGACATTAGTGGTTTCGGATGTCAACAATTGCTTCACGGTAGATTCTATTAATATTCCCACACCGCCCGCCATCGGAGTTTTTGTAGATGCCCAACCGGTAAGTTGCAACGGGTTGAGTGATGGTACAGTGACGCTCAATGTGAATGGAGGCACGCCCAACTACCAGTTCCTCTGGCTGGAAACCGGCGCGGTAACACCCACCGTCAACAACCTCGCCGCGGGGCAGTACAATGCCGTAATTACAGACGCCAATGGTTGTATCAAAACCCAGCGCGTGGAAGTGACGCAGCCGGACCGGCTCATTTTGTCGGTTGATCTGGCCAACTCTACCTCTTCGGTGTCTTGCGCGGGCAGTACCGACGGCGTCATTCGGGTGTTCTTCAACAGTGCCGACAACATCAATCCGGTCGGGCCGAATCCGTATTCCTGGTCGAGTAATGTAGCGCCCGCATCTTCACCTTTAGCTTCCAACCTGAGTCCGGGCATGTACTCCGTGACCATCACCGATACCAAAGGCTGCCGCGACAGCCTGAATTTCAACATCACCTCGCCGCCGCCCATTGTAGCTGTGATACCGCAACCCGACGAACCGCTCTGCTTTGGACAGTCCACACTCATTATTATTGAGAGTATTTCCGGCGGCAACGGCACTATGTTGTCGGATTATACTTACATGGTGGACAACAACGGCTTGACTTTCTCGCCCGATCAGCCGGCCACTGTTTTTGCCGGCCCGCATATTGTCACGATCATGGACGCGGCAGGATGTACGTTTGAACAAACACTGACCATCAATCAGCCGCAGGAATTGCAGGTGGTATTCAACCCGGACATTGTAGTGGTAGAGCTGGGCGATTCCACCACCCGCCTCAATCCTTTGGTCACTTCTTCGCTTCCAATTGCTACCTTTACCTGGACGCCGACGGATTATCTGTTGGACTCCACGACACAGCGACCACTGTTGTATCTGCCCTTAGAGGACACCGAATATACGCTCACCATCACCGATGTGAATGGTTGTACTGCTTCCGGCTCAGTATTGGTGGAAATTGACAAAAACCGCAACGTCTATATTCCAAACGCATTCTCTCCCAATGGCGACGGCCCCAACGATGAGTTCAGGGTGTTTGCCTGCCGGGGCGTTTCGGATATTACTTTCGTTCGCATTTTCGATCGCTGGGGCAATTTCCTCTTTGAACAACAGAGCATTACGCCCGACTGCATCGGCGGCGCCCGCCTCTGGGACGGTCGTGTAAAAGGCAAGCCGGTCAATGAGGGCGTGTATGTATATATGGTACAGGTGCAATTCCTCGATGGCGTCACCTTGTTGTATCGCGGAGATGTAACGATACTCCGATAAGGGGCGAAAAAAAATAAAGTGGTCATTTTCGCCAAAGGATTAGATAAGTAAACGTTTCATTTTAAGTGTCTTATCTAATCCTTTGGCCTAAAGAAAATGAACACTTTATTTTTGCCCACTACTAAGAAGCGAGGGTTTCTGTTTCAAAAAAAACTCCGCGTCGTCATCCGGCGCGGAGTTTTTTTTATTGTTGAAATAATACTACCTCGAACCCCGCCGTATATCACCGGAAATGATGTGGCGCACATCGCTTTGTTCGGGGTCGCCCTGATACTCAATGGAGCCACCGGTATGCGCAGTGGCCTCTAATTTTTTCAGTGCTACGACCTCGGCCTGCCCGCCCAGAGAAGCCCGCACATAAGTGTTCCGGCAATCTAAGCGAAATGCCTCGTACCTGCCGCCAGTAGTGGCGTTGGCATCCTGCGACTCCGCCTTGCCTCCCACACGCAGCAGGCCGCCTTCGGAAGCATACGCCTCCAGAGAGCGAACTTCCACATTCAACTCCACCTGAGCGCCGGAACCGGCCCGGAGTTCCAACCGATCGGCTGTAATGCCGGTTTCGGAACCAATGCGGGCGCCGGCATTGCCACGAACAGCGCGGAGGCTTTTGTACCACACGGTCACTTTGACCTCAAAATTCTTGTAAATCAGCGTATTGAGATAATTGATGCGCAGTTCGCCGCGCACCGTTTTGACGCTCAGTTCGTCCTTGGGAGCGCCGCTGATTTCAATGACGGCTCGTTCGACATCGCCGGGAATCAGCACGACTTCCAGATTGCCCGAAGCCAAAATGGCATCGAAGGCATCTAATTCAATGGTTTTTTGAGCGTGGAGATTGGACAGCAGCAGGCACATCGCCGCCATTGCCATCATTCGGATGTTTTTCATAACTTGTTTTTTCCGGTAGATGCAGGAAACGAAGGTTTACCCCTACTCCATCCGTACATCAGGCAGAAATACAAGGGGAGAAAAAAACGCCTCTGCCCTGGATAAGACCAGAGGAGAGGCGTTTGGAAGAGGAAATTGGAAAGAGAAAGTAATCTTATTCCATAAGCCTCTATTTGCTTTGGTTATCAAGGATTTGGTCGGGAGTGACTTCCTCCTGTGAAACCGCTTTGATGATGTCGAAAGTAGTGAGAATGCCCACCAATTCATTGCCCTCCGCTACGATGGGAATGGCGTGAAAACGGTTGACCATGAACAACTCCAGCGCTACGTTGATGCGATCGTTCGGATTGAGCTTGGCCAAGCCGGTAGTCATAATATCCTGCGCCGTGTAGGCACGCATACGCGCTTCATTGACAAAACGGTCTTCCTCGTTTTGGTTGAAACCGCGAATGAAGTGCAGGAAGTCTGTTTTACTGACCAAGCCGATGATCTCCTTGAATCGGACGACGGGGAGGTGGTGGATGGTGTTTTGGTCAAAAATTTCCTGAATCCGGGAAAGTTTGTCTTCCGGGTTCACGGTAATGAGTTTGCTGCTCATTATTGATTTAACGGGTGCGAGAATGTTCATTTGTAATCAAGTTTGGTTAGTTATGTGTGAAATAAGACAATGCTAAATACAGGGACAATTTGGCCCTTATGTAGTCGCGCAGCCAATGATGCCGGTCAGTGCGGCGGCTGATTTTCATCATAAGAACTTATGCAGCGGCAAAAGAAGTGAACCTGCGCATGGCAGGAGAGTGAAAAGCAGGCACAAAGTCATCGGGAGCAATTCCCATGTCCAATAATTCCTGCCCAATTTCCAAATCGGTACCGTCGTATCTCAACCACACCTTGCCGTCTTCTTTTACTTGAATATGAACAATGGGGCCATAGTTGCGCGTACCGTTCTCCCATCCATCTGCCATAACAAGGTAGTGGCCATGATTATCATCTACCACGTTAAGTGATTCATAGTCTTTTACCTGAGCCAGCTTTTTCAATACGCTTTCGATGATTTGTTTAGCAATTTGCTTGTAATGAGTCAGTTTATCCATGATACAATTTTTTTAATGAGCGCACTCCGCACAACGCCCGTTGATAATGACATGCGTACTCTCCACCTCAAAGCCGGGAGGCGCATCCAAGGCCGGCGCCTGCACGTCTTCGATGCAGAAGGTGCGTTCGCAGGTAACACAGTGGAAATGAGCATGATGATCGTGGTGGGCATGCACGTCGCAATGGCCGGCGCAGAGGGCATACTTGAGGCGGTCGCTGCCGTCTATGGCCTTGTGAATGAGACCTTTTTCCTCAAAAGTTTTGAGCGTGCGATACAGCGTGATACGGTCCGATTCGTGCAATTGCTCTTCGAGGTCTTTTTGCGAAAGGGCGCGTTCGTACCGGAGGAAAATATCCAGCACGCGCTCCCTGAACTGGGTTTTCCGCAGTTGGTGGTTGGAGAGCAATTGAATCGAATTCATACGCACGGTTAGTTGGTGATGCGGGCAGAATATATGATGGGGGGCGCCGCATTGTTGACCCCGTCATAAGCCCAAACCGTGACCACATAATCGCCATTGGCCGCCGTATTGGGCACGGGCAAAGTTAAGGAAAAGTCTTTGTAATCATCATCAGCGGCAGTAAAAACCAATGGGCTGCCCCAGCGGAAAGTATTGCCGGAGGCGTTGGAGCGATAAAAAATTTCCACTTTGCCGTTACCGCCCTCAGCCAGCGGGCGGTTGTCGGCCACATTGCCGCTGAAAGTGATGTTCTGTCCTTTGCGCAAAACGAGCATATCGCCGGAGTTGACGATGGGGCTGCTGATGTTGAGGGCAGGTGGCGTGGTGTCGGCGGCGTTGAGCACTTTGATCGCATAAACATAAGCAGTAGGATTGTCATTGCCGGCTTTGTCGAGCACCTGAATTTGGAAATGGTAATTGCCGGCGGTCACATTGGCAGGTACCGGCAGCCGGAGTTGGAGCAGGTATTCTTTGCCGCTGAGGTTGCCGGTTTGCAGCACCAACCAGTCTTCGGTATCCATTTTGTGGCCATGGCAATCGAAATTGGTGTGAATGTCCACTTTGTACTGCGACAATTCCACGTCGTCGCTCAGGCGCAGGTCCAAAGAGAGCGTATCTCCGCTGCGAAGATGAAACACGACCTGCTCTTCGGCGCCACAAATAAAATCGGGCGTGGGTTCGGGCGACAGGGCGATGAAAGCCAAAGTAGGCGCTGTATCGTCCACATTTTTTGGCCCGCAGGACGATAACAACCCGATAAAGGCTGCCAGGATGAGTAATGTATGGCTGTTAATTTTCATTTTTAAGGTTTTCCGGTTAAACAAGAGACTGCGAAGTCAACGTTTTTAAGTGCAACATTGTTGCGTGTTGGTTATTCACTCATACCATGCGACTGTACATCACCCTCCTTTTCCTCCTCTACACTCTCCTCGCGCAAGCGCAAATCAGCGGCAAGGTAGTCTCCGAACGCGGCGAAACCCTGCCCGGTGCATTGGTGTTGCTGCTGCCCGACTCCGCTTCGACCATCACAGACGCTAATGGGAGTTTTGCATTTTCCAACCTGCGCCCCGGTCGTTACGCACTGGAAGTGAGCTTTTTAGGCTTCAACATCTGGCGCAGCGAACTGACGCTGGAGCGAAAACCGCTGCGGGTAGAGGCGGTGTTGGGCAGCCGGGATCAACTGCTGGAAACGGTGGTAGTGAGCGCCGACCATGCCAAACAGGAGAGCACGCTTTCGCACGAGCACGTTTCGCTCAATTTCATCACGCAGCAGCGGGGCGGCACCCTGGCCCAAGCCATAGAAAAACTGCCCGGACTGAGCGCCATCACGGTGGGTACGGGCATTGCCAAACCCGTTATTCGCGGCCTGTCGTTCAATCGCATCATTGTCAACAGTCAGGGTATCAAGCAGGAAGGGCAGCAGTGGGGCGCCGATCACGGCCTCGAACTCGACCAGTTTGACGCCGAGCAGGTGGAGATCATCAAAGGGCCGGCCTCGCTGCAATACGGCTCCGACGGGCTGGGCGGCGTCATCAACATACTGCCGGGCGCCATTCCGCAAAAAAACTCCTGGTCGGGCAGCCTGATGGGCTTGTACAAAAGCAACAACCATCACTGGGCCGGCTCGGCTTTTGCGGCCCTCAACCGCAACGACTGGTTTGCCACAGCGCGTTTCAGCCGGCAGGACTACGGCGCGTTTCGGGTGCCTGCCGACCGCTTTGTTTATAATGGTTTCGAGTTGCCCATACTCGACAACACGCTGACCAATACCGGCGGTCGCGAAAATAATGTCAACCTCAATCTGGGGCGCAAAACAGCGAACAGCATCACGCGATTCACTTACAGCCTGTACGATCTGGAAGCCGGCTTGTTCCCCGGCGCGGTGGGCATTCCGCGCAGTTATACCATCGTACCCGGCCTCGATCCGCGTGCTGTGAGCGTGCCCAAACAAACCGTCTCGCACCACAAGGCATCGCTGAGCCGGCTGATGTTTTGGAATGAAAATCACGCCGAAGTCAACATCGGATACCAATACAACCTCCGCCGGGAGTTCTCTTTCCCGGAAAATCACAACCGCTTCCTGCTCAGCGATCCCAATGACCGGCTGGCCCTGCAACTCGACCTGCAAACCTGGTCGGCCAACGGCCACATCCAATTGCAGGCCTCCGAAATCTGGAAAACCACCTATGGATTCAACGCGCAATACCAGACCAATCGCCGGGCCGGATTCGAGTTTTTGCTGCCCGATTTCAGCTCGTTCCGAACCGGCATTTTCAGCATTGTGGAAGCCGAGCCTACTGATCGAATGGTCTTTACCGGCGGTGTGCGTTTGGATTTGGCGGGCAATGCCACGCAATTTTTCGAGCAGCCGTTTTTCGACAGCCGGGGCAATGTGCTGGGCTATCAGCGCGCCGCAGCCACCGATCAGTTGTTCTTCAATGTGTCCGCTTCCGCGGGATTGAACTACGAGCTGATTCCTGAGAACCTGACCATCAAGGCCAATGCCGGCAAGAGTTTCAGGGCGCCCTACCCCAACGAAACTTCTTCCGACGGCGTGCACCATGGCAATTTTCGCCACGAACTCGGCACGCCTGATCTGCGCTCCGAACACGGCTATCAACTCGACCTCGGCGCCGAATGGGAAAGCCCGCATTGGGAAGTGGCCGCCGCCGCTTATGTCAACTATTTCGACAATTTCATTTACCTCCAGCCCAGCGGTCGTTTCGTTTTTCGGCCCGATGCCGGCCAGACCTACCAGTATGTGCAGCACGATGCGGTTTATACGGGCTTCGAGTTGGACGCCACCTGGAAGCTGAATCGGGCCTGGACCCTGCACGGAAATGGCGAATATGTGTGGAATCTGAATTTGGACGAACAGCGAGCCTTGCCTTTTACGCCGCCGCCCTCGGTGATGCTGGAACTGCGCCTGCAGCCAGCCCGCAGCGGTTGGCTCCACGACCTGACCGCGCACGTCAGCACGCATTATTTCTTTGCCAAAACCTCAGCCACTGTAGCCCAAAACGAGGCGACCACGCCGGCCTACAACTTGGTGGAGGCGGGCATCAGCGGCAGTCTGCCCTGGGGCAAGCATCCTCCGCAATGGAGCCTGATGGTGCAAAACTTGCTCAATACGTCGTATTTCAATGCGCTGAGTCGTTATCGCATCCTCAATATACCGGAGCAGGGGCGGAATGTGGTGCTGTCGTTGCGGGTGCCGGTGGCAGGGGTGAGTAGGTGAGGGGTGAGTAGGTGAGGCCCGCCTGTGCCAAGGCTTCGGCGGGTGAGAGAGGTGAGTAAAAAAGACGGTTTATTCAAAAACAGCTACCTTCGCCTTTGCCAAAGCAGGCTGCCCAATGATGACCAATTCTATTTTACATGCCTTCCAACAGGCTCGCCTCGGCGGGCAAAAACAAATTGCCGTATTGGTGGATCCCGACAAAACCAGCCCGGATTCGGCGGCTGTATTGGCTCGCAGGGCATCGGAGGCGGGCATTCATTACCTGATGGTGGGCGGCAGTTTGGTGGTGGACGGGCAGTTTGAACTTTGCGTAGAGGCTCTCCGGGTACATTCCGATTTACCCGTTATTTTGTTTCCCGGCGATACCATGCAAGTGAGCGCGGCCGCCAACGGGATGTTGCTGTTGTCGCTCATTTCCGGGCGCAATGCAGAATTGCTCATCGGGCGGCATGTCATTGCAGCACCAGCACTCAGGCGCAGCGGTTTGGAAATATTGCCCACCGGCTATATGCTCATTGACGGCGGCGCACCCACATCGGTATCTTACATGAGCAACACCATGCCCATACCGGCCAATAAGCCCGATATTGCTCAATGCACGGCCATGGCTGGCGAAATGCTGGGGCTGCAAGTGCTGTACTTAGATGCAGGAAGCGGCGCCCGAAATCCCGTGCCGGCCCGGTTGATTGAGGCCGTGAGAAAGTCGGTGCGCCTGCCGCTGATGGTAGGAGGCGGCTTGCGCAACCCGGAATCTGTGCTGGGCGCATTCAATGCCGGAGCCGATATTGTAGTGGTAGGAACAGCCATAGAACAAGAGCCGGGTATGTTGGAGCGCATGGCGGAAGTGGTGCGCCGGACTTAAATTTCTATATGTAGTGAAGGGGTGACTACGAGCTGTGTTCTTGGCTGAGTCACCCCTTCACTACACTAATTGATATGCAAATACAAAAACGAAGACTTTGCAAACAGGAATCATCATAAAGTCAACAGGCAGTTGGTATCAGGTGCTCGCTCAGGATGGGCGCCGGTGGCAATGTCGCATTGTGGGAAAACTGCGCTTGGAAGGCATCAAGCTCACCAACCCCGTAGGCGTGGGTGACGAGGTGCAAATAGTGCCCGAAAACGAAGCTGAAAACACCGCGCTCATCAAAGGCGTGCAGCCCCGCCGCAATTATGTGGTGAGGCAAAGCCCCCGCCGCAAGCACGATCTGCACCTGCTGGCGGCCAACATTGATCAGGCCGTCGTTATCGTCACCATCCGAGAGCCGCACCTCAAGCAGGGCTTCATTGATCGCTTTTTGCTGATGACCGAACCTCAGGACATTCCCGCCGTCATCATTTTCAACAAGGCCGACCTGTACGATGAAGACGATCTGGCGCTGTTTGGATACCTCAAAAACATTTACGAGGCCATCGGCTACGGCGTCATGCTCACTTCGACAGCCGACGGCACGGGCATAGAGGCGTTCCGGGAACTACTGCGCGATAAGGTTACACTGGTAGGTGGGCAGTCCGGCGTGGGAAAGTCCAGCTTGGTCAACGTCATTCAGCCGCAATTGGACCTGCGCACCGGCGACCTCTCCGATTACAGCGGCAAGGGTATGCATACCACGACTTTTGCGGAAATGTACGCGCTCGATTTTGGCGGCCACCTGATTGATACGCCAGGCATTAAAACGCTGGCATTCAATAATCTGGAGCAGTTGGATGTGGCGCATAATTTCCGGGAGTTTTTTCAAATGTCGGATGATTGCAAATTTGGCGGCTCCTGCCTGCACCGTTCCGAACCGGGCTGCGCCGTGCGGAAAGCCATTGAAAGCGGTGCGTTGAGCGAGTTGCGCTACGCCAATTATTTAGCCTTATTGGATGAAGTAGAGGATCAGAACTACTGGGAGCGGCACAAGGATATGTGAAAATCTTGTACCTTGCGTTCGCTTTTTTGTGGCAAAAATCATACTGATATGACCTTGCAGGAATTCTTCGATATGCTGGGCGAAAACCCGGTTTATGTGCTCTTCTTTTTCTTTATGCTTCCGTTCACTGCCTTGCTGGCAGGCTGGTTGGGCAAAGGCGAGGGTCATATTTCCCCGTGGAAGTATTTGTACTCCGCGCTGATTTATCTGGCATGTGTGCCGGGCATTTTTGCGGTCACACTCAGCATTTACTTTTTTCTCTTTGAACGCCGCAGCATTCTCGATACCAACCTTTATACGCAGGTGTTGCCCATCGTTTCTATGTTGCTCACCTTGTTCCTGATTCGCAAAAACGTGAACTTGGACCGCATTCCCGGGTTCGACAAAATAGGCGGCCTGATCACCATGATTTCCGCCACCTTAGCCATCATGTGGTTCATAGATCGCACCCACATCTACGCCATCACCTTCCTGCCCTTCCATGTAGTGCTGCTCATTTTTGCAGGCTTGTTGCTGCTCATCCGTTTTGGATGGTCGCGGTTCTTTGGTAGGTCGTCTTCGGCCGGTCGTTAACGCTTCTTACCCAATTTGGCCCCCAGTTGAACCTGAATTTTCTGGTTTGCCGATACTTTGATGGAATTGGCGCCTCCGTTGGTGGTAGAAAAGGCCGTGTTGACCAATATCCTGCGGGCCGATTTGATGCGGGCCAAGCGTTCCTCCGAGAAGGGAATGAGCGTGGATTTGGTGGAAACGCCGGTTGAAATCCCCTGTCCATTGACCGGAGCACCCTGAACAACAAGCTGTTGCGTCTGGAAAAGTGAATCGAGTATTTGGTTGTTCTCATCCAAAAAATAGCCCTGTAACTCTACCGCCAAGGGCAATTCGTTTTTGGTAAACAGCTTGAACTCGGCAAAGTCCACCTCGTTCAAATCCCCCAAGTTGATGTCAAAAGTATCCTGCGCTACAAAGCCGGAAGCCCGGCCGTACAAAGGCAGCTCTACCTCTACACGCACTTTGTAAAAGCCATCTTCACTGATAAAGCCCCGCGTTCCTTCACTTTGTGGCGCCGTTGCCGCGCTGATGTCATAATCTACTGCAACCGGGCCGGCCCCCAACACCACATCAATATTCGAGTTGCCCTTATTAAAAACAAAACTTCTTGTTTTCACCTGCCCTACCTCGTTGATGGAGGGATATGGAAAATCTATGCCGTTGGTGATGTGCGGGCTTTGCAACGGAAGCACTTCGCCATTGACGGTAATGATATCAAAAACACGAACCAGAGAACGCGTCGGAATACCGAAGGAGTTTTCAATGTGAAATGTAACCGTAGGGTCTTCAAAATACACATCGCCGCGCGTCCAGTTGTCAAAAAAGTCTATTTCTATCGTATCTCGGTTGCCGGCAAACTGATAGTTGGAAAGGCTCCCCTCGGCATAGCTGAATGTAAGATTTTGGATAGACACCAGGACGCTGGCCAAAGTATCGCTGATGCCGGAAGCGCGTATGGCTTCATATTCGATAAAAACAGAGTCAATATCCGACTCAATGATATAGCCTTCCACCGAGGCCGGAGAAAAAATATTAGTAGAGAACGGAGCATCTCCGGTACCGCTGTAGGGAGGCAGTGTCATCTGGAATCGCAGGGGCTGGCCGTTCTTTTTTACATCGGGAAAGGTGATGGTGGCATTAACGCTTTCCGGGTGGCGATTGGTCACATAATAGGTGAATGTGCCGGTTTTGCAGTCAATGCGATCCAAGGCCAAACCGCCTGGGGAAGAAAACGGCAGCGACATGCGTCGGCTTGTAATGGGAATAATCGGAAATTGAGCGAGCGTGTGTTCGATGGCGTCGAAAAAAAACTCGCTGGTTTGGGTGATTACATCGCCGCTGTAGTTGAAGCGCAAAGTGCCGTCGGGATCAATGGTGAGCGAAGAGTTCTCATATTTCCCCAAAATGTCGCCCAATGAAATACTGGTATTCACCAATGGAATGGCGTACTCAGCGGTGCCTGAAACCGAATCGAAGTCGGAAAAATCATCTAATTTGGAACAGGAAACGAACAAAAGGAGCGCTGCTGCTGCCGTGAGAAGAAAGAGTCGGAAAAAAGTATGCATGCCAATCGTTTTTGGGCTGAACAAGAAAATGTTGCGTCGTTGAGATAGAGGAGACAGTCGCTGTAATGAACGCCTCAAAAGTCGAAACAGGTGCAAATCTGTGCATTTTTTTGGAAAAATCCTGCATTTACGGGCCTTGGCAAACACAGCCTCATTTTTTTCAAAATCTTTAAAGTAAAACCCCGGCTCGTTCGTCTTCCCCTTTGTGCGGCAAAATCATCAAGACCGATGCCGCCGAAAGACAAAGCATTTATTCACTTTAAATCACCTTCACATGAGGCGTTTCCCTTTTTTTCTGGCCCCTTTGCTGGGCATAGTGGCCTTGTTCTTCCTTATTAAAGTGTTGTTCGTGGCACTTGTGGGCTTAGCTGTTTTCGGACTGGCATTCGCAACTGTGCGGGCCATAGCTGCACGGCGGTTTCACCATGCGTACTCCATGACGGCATCTTATCAGCGGCCCACGCCCTTAGACGGCATGTACCGTGAGCAGGGCTTCGCGGCTGCCGCATCACAGCAGCGCATCGTCGAAATCATCTGATAATTTTTTTCAAAATGGGCGCAGCGGACTTACCCTGCCCCGCCAAAACCAATTGAATCATGTGTTACAATCATCATCATGGAATGCACGGAGGCTGCGGATATGCCTCCAAAGGAATGGGACATCATGGCGGCCATTGGGCGCAACGCTATGCAGGCCAAGGGTTCCGGCCACCCGTCAATATTGAAGAGTTGGAAGACCGCTACGAAATACGGCTTGCCGCACCGGGGCGCAACAGTGCCGATTTTCAAGTCAAAGTACAGGCCGGCATATTGACCATCTCCGGCGGACGCCAGCACAACGAAGACGCGTCGGCTCCGCGTTGGGGTCGGCAGGAGTACCGCATGGAGTCGTTCGAGCGGCAATTTCAACTCAACGATAAAATTGACGCCGAGGGCATCACGGCAAGCTATACCGATGGCATTCTGGTAGTGACGCTGCCCAAGCACCCACATGCGCACACGCCGTTGAAAGACATTTTTGTTTCGTAAAGGGAAGTTTTACGGCGTTGACGGGGAGGCTCGCTTCCTCCATAAAGCGGGCCGCAACCGGTCACGGGAATATTCAGGGGAGGCGCTCCGGCTTGGGGCGTCTCTCTTTTTTTGTATTTTACCCTTCCCAGTCCTTCAGTGCTTCGAGGTCTTCGCGGGTTTTGGCCAACACAGAATAACTCGTTTGCAAGGTCTGCCGGTCCTGGGCAGAAAGTCGTTTGCCGGGAGCGAGCAGCGCAGGGTCGAATTGCAGTTTGCGCAGCAGCATGGCCCAATAAATCAGTTCGGCGGTAGCCGGCAATTTTTTCAGCTTGAGATTGCGGTCGCTGCGTATTTTTTCAAAATGAGCTACGACGGGCTGCAATTGAGCCTGCTGAAAGCCCGCCACTTTGCTGTTCAGGATGAGCAACAAAGCCTCCGCATCGGGGAAGGGAATGTGGTAATACACCACCCGGCGCAGGAAGGGGTCGGGCAGGTTTTTTTCAGAATTGGACGTGAGTACAATGATGGGGCGGTTTTCGGCGGTGGTGCGGAAAGATTTGCCGATTTCGGGCACCTGAAACTCCAGGTCCTCAATGGCGGCCAGCACGTCGTTGGGCAGGTCGCGGGGGGCTTTGTCCAACTCGTCGAGCAGCACCACATGCCGCTTGTCCGACTGAATAGCGGCTCCCAGTCCCTGGTACCGGACGAAGCGGCGCTCTATTTCGTCGGGGCTGAGTACTTCTTTGTTGTTTTGGGTGTATTGAAAATGACTCAGTGCATCGTATTTGTAAAACAGGTCGTTGGCCGTTGCCGTCGTCTGGATGTTGACGACCAAAGGCTTACCCAATTGAAAAAACCATGCGATGTGGTAGGCCAATTGGGTTTTGCCGGTGCCGGGTTCGCCGGTGAGCAGAAGCGGCTGCCCCAGCGACAGCGCCACGTTGACGGCGTCGGTGAGCTGCTGCGAGGGCCGGTACAGTGCCGGGTTGTTGAGTTGTGTGTTCGGCTCGAAGGGTGGCAATTGACCCTGGCCTTCCGCTTTGTAGGCAAAGAAGCTCATGTTGGCTGTTTTTATCGTATTTATTTTGCATTTCTCATGGGCTGTTAGCTTATAGCTATTAGCCGCCAGCTTGATTTTCGAAGAAAGGAGAAAAATTCATTTTCAAAAGTGCGTTTATAAATTTCCCCATGTGGAAAATCTTCTTCCTTAAAAAAAACAACCACGCCACGGCGTGGCAGCAGCTTGTGGCTTTGAAAAAGATGCTACATTTTTTTTTACCTATCCCCCCTTTCCCGCGTGGGCAATTTTATAAATCAGCGCCTGAAAACGCTGTATGTCCGTCATGTCCAACAGCTTATCCTGTTGGAATTTGGCCTGCTTTTCGGGCGACAACTCCGCCACGATGGCCTTCACCACGTCCTCAATCCGACTTTGGTTTTGCTCCCCTAAATCCCGAATCCAGTCTTCGAGCAGGGCAGAGGGCACCGGCACCAACTCCGAAATCAGGGTAGCGCGGTGCAGGTTTTCACCCACGATGCCGCCGATGTCTTCAAAAACCGCTTTTTCGGCGCCTTGCAAGGGTTGTACATGCACGTTGCGCAGGAAGATAACGAAAAAAAAGACGAAATGAGGCACATTGGCCGGCGTACCGGAAAACATGTCCATGATCCAGGCGAGGTACTCCTTCATCAGGGCGGCATCCCAGCGGCCGGCGTTGAGGTCCAGCGCGGTGGCCACATACTCGTACTGGAGCTTGGGCAGGCCGGTTTGCAGGTACTCCTCGAAGGGCGTTTCGCTGTCGCCGAAGCCGAACCTGCGGCTGAAGTACTTTTTAAATTCCCGCTGCGAGTTGGCTAAGTTGCGCCCCAACGGCAGGTCTTCTATTTTCATGCGGCGGCTGTCGGGGCGGCGCACATAGTGCATGGCGCCTACCTGCTCTTCCAATTCCTCGATGATGAGTTCATACACCATGCGCTCGGCAAAGCTGTCGGGTTGTTGTGAAGGACAGGCCACGATGAAATAAAACTGAAAACGGTTGTTGCGCCCGGTAAACTCGTCGAAAGCCTTCCAGAAAGCGCGGGCCGGCGGTTCGCGGTCGCAGTTCACCAAGTGTATTTCACCCACATCCTGATCTATGGTCAGTTGGCGCACCAAACCTTCCAGAATAGAGGACTCTTCGAGCATTTCCAGCCCGTAGGCATCCTTGAGCTGGAGGCGCAGCCCGGCAATCTCCTTGTCCAACTGCCCGATCTGGGTTTCGTAAGCAAAGCGCTGGTTGGCATCAAAAGCAATGGCGTAGGCTTCCCGCAATTCGTTCTGACGGCGAATGGTGAGTTCCAATTGGTTTTTGATTCCTTCGGCAATGCTCGACATAACAACACTCTGATGAAACGAAGGGTAAAGATAGAAGTTTTTTGCAACTGTGGCCGCGCCTCCTCTCACCCTGCCTTCCGAAAATACCCCAGCTCCCGGCGCACGGTAAATCCGGCAAATGCCAGCAACAGCAGGGTTTTTATTGCCAAAGCCGACCAAAACCGCTCGCCGACCATATACTCTACCCCCATGCCGGCGGCCAACAAAGCCACTGCCAGGCCCATGTACAAGCCCATGCGCGCCACGGGGTAAGGAATCGGGTAATGCTTTTGCCCGGTGTACCAGGCCGCCAGCGCCATGAAGCCGTAGCAGGCCAGCGAGGCCCAGGCCGGCGCGTAGTAGCTCATCTCCGGGCGGGGAATGAACATGAAGTTGATGGCTAAGGTGATGCCCATGCCGATGAGCGCGATGTAGCTGCCGAATTGCGTGCGGTCGGCCAATTTGAACCAGATGGAGAAGTTGTAATACAGCCCCAGAAACAGATTGGCCAACAACAAAATGGGCACTACGCCGAGGGCTTCGCGGTAGTTTTTGCCCAGCAGGTGCTGTATGATGTCCATATAAAACACAATGCCGAGCAACGCCACGCAGCCCACTAAGGTGAAGGCCAGAGCGGCCTGTCCATATACTTTTTTATCACTGGAACTGCCGGAATGCCGGAAGAAAAAAGGTTCGGCGGCGTAGTTGTAGGCTTGGGTGAAGAGGTTCATCATCACGGCAAATTTAGTAGCTGCCGCAAAAATGCCCGCCAGCGCCAGATTGTATTTTAAATCATTGGAAGCGAGGGATTTAATCATCGGCACCCCCACCAATTGGTTGATGATGGCCGCCACTCCGGCAGGCACTAAGGGCAGGCTGTAAACGAGCATCTGTCGCCATAATTTTTTATCAAAACCGCCGGCAAGCGCCCGCACATATTGCGGCAGGAAGTAGAGCAGCACCAAGCCGCTGGCCAGCAAATTGGCGATGAACACATAAGCCACCTTATTGTCGGAGCGCCATATATTTTGCGCCCAACCCTGACCTTGTTCTGCGAGGATGGGGAGCCATTCTAAAAAAAAGAAAATGAAGGCGATATTGACGGCGATGCTCCCTATCTTCAACAAAGCAAACCGCAGCGGACGGCTCTCCAACCTCAGACGGGCAAAGGGAATGGCCGTGAGCGTATCGGCTGCCACGATGAGTACAAACCACAGAATATAGTCGGGGCGCCCCTCGTAATGCAGCGCGCCGGCAATGGGTTGCAGCAACAGCGAGGCAAGCACCGCAAAGGCTGCCGTAGTGAACAGCAGCGATACCGAGGCCGTGGAAAAAGCCCGATGCAGGTCTTCCTTTTGGCGGCCAAACCGAAAAAATGCCGTTTCCATGCGGTAGGTGGTAAACACCAGCAACAGCGCAATCCAAAAGTAGAGATCGTTGATCTGTCCGTACTCGCCCGGCGCATCGGCGAAAGCCCGGCGGGTGAAATAAGGCGTCAGCAGAATCCAGTTGACCAAGCGCGTCAGGATGCTGCTCAACCCGTAAATGGCGGTTTCTCCGGCTAATTTTTTCAGTACAGACATGTTACAAGGTGCTGATGATTCGAGGTGCTAATACATTGATTGCCAATTCCGATGTTTCGTAAATCGCGTAAATTGAGTATTGTGAATATTCAGTCGCTTTCCCCAAAAGCCATGAGCCGCGACCACGCCACAGGCGTGGTACGAGCTTGATTTCCCAAAATGGAATAGGGACTTTTTTCAAGATGAGATTTTGAAATTTCCCCAAATGGAAAACCTAATTCCTGAACGAGAAAACAAACTCATAGCTCGTGACTCATAGCTCGTAGCTTTTAGATAGCCGCTGAATAGTACCGAAGTATCTACGAAGCTGCAATTTTAAGAAGAAAGCGGCACGGGCATAGGAAATAGTGGTATTTTCACCGCTCGAATTTTTATGAGATAAAATTACACGCTATCGTACTATGATTGACACCGCACTCCTGAAAAAGATATGCGAAACCCCCGGAGCGCCGGGTTTCGAGCAGCGCGTCCGCGAATTGGTCGTCCGCGAAGTCCGCCCTCTGGCCGATGAGTTGAGTATTGACAACATGGGCAACGTCATTGCCGTCAAACGGGGCACGGCGCGCAAAAAAATTATGGTGGCCGCCCACATGGACGAAATTTCGTTCATCATCACGCACATTGACGAAGACGGCTTCCTGCGCTTTCACCCCCTCGGCGGATTCGATCCCAAAACACTCACTTCACAGCGCGTCATCGTGCATGGCCGCCGGGACATCATCGGCGTCATGGGGTCCAAGCCCATACACCTGATGAAGCCGGAGGAACGTACCAAGTCGGTGCCCATCAACGAATATTTTATTGATACCGGCATGAGCAAAGCCGAGGTGGCGGAAATTGTCTCCGTAGGCGATCCGGTGACCCGCGAGCGCGAACTCATCGAAATGGGCGAGTGCGTCAACAGCAAATCTATTGACAATCGGGTGTCGGTTTTTATCCTCATCGAAGCGTTGCGGGCCTTGCAGGGCAAGCAGTTGCCTTACGATGTGTATGCCGTGTTTACCGTACAGGAGGAGGTCGGCATCCGGGGTGCTATTTCGGCGGCTCACCTCATTGATCCCGATTTCGGCCTCGGCCTCGACGTCACCATCGCCTTTGATGTGCCGGGCGCGCAGCCGCACGAAATGGTGACCCGCTTAGGCAAAGGCGCCGCCATCAAAATATTGGACGGCTCGGTGATTTGTGATTATCGCATGGTCAATTTCCTGAAAAAATTAGCAAGCGACCACGACATTCCTTGGCAATTGGAAATTCTGCCCGCAGGCGGCACCGACACGGCGGGGGTGCAGCGCTCGGGCAAAAAGGGCGCCATTGCAGGGGCCATTTCCATCCCGCTGCGCCATATCCACCAAACCATCGAACTGGCCCACAAACGCGACATCCGCAATTGTATTGATCTGCTGACGCTGGCTTTGGAAAAAATGGATCAGCACCACTGGGGTTTCGGGCCGGAGGGCGCCGGCGGCAGCGAAGATTGGATGTGATCAAAAGGTAGAACACGACTTATTTGGCAGTGACCAATGTGTGTATGATAAAACGTCTGCCCATCCCTTTTTCATCCTGACAAAAATATCCCGTCATTGCATATCTTTGTTCCCCTGCGCCATGCCAACAGGCGTTGGTTTTCTGATATGATACAATTCATCCTCAACCAGACACTCATTGAAACCAATAAGCCGCCCGGACTCACTCTACTCGACTTTGTGCGGTACGAGGCCCACCTCTGCGGCACCAAAATCGGCTGCCGGGAGGGCGATTGCGGCGCGTGTACGGTGCTGATCGGCGCTCTGCACGGCGGTGAAATGCAGTACCAAAGCGCCACTTCCTGCCTCACCCCGCTGGCCAATGTACACGGCCGGCATGTAGTGACCGTGGAGGGACTGAACCTGCCCGGCAAGCGGCTCAACCGGGCGCAGGAAGCGATGGTGCAACACTCGGCCACGCAATGCGGATTTTGCACGCCGGGCTTTGTGGTGTCTTTGTGCGGCTACGCGCTGAACGTCCAAAAGGCCGATGCAGCAGGCGCTGTCGGCGCCATAGACGGCAATATCTGTCGTTGCACGGGTTACAAATCCATTGAGCGGGCCGCCGGTGATCTGGCCCTGCACTTAGAAAAAAAAGACGCCGCCCATGCGCTGCCCTGGTTGGTTTCCGAAAGGTTTCTGCCCGATTACTTTACAGGCATTCCCGAACGCTTGAGCCAATTGAACAACAAGGACCGGAAACTGCATTCCGGCCACACGCCCATCGGCGGCGGCACCGACCTGTATGTGCAAAAGCACCATGAAATTCCCGACATGGAATTGCAGTTCATGGCGCGCCAAAAGCCTGCCGATGCCATCCTGTTCGATGAAAATAGCTGCACGCTGACGGCACAGGCCACCGCCACCGATCTGATGGAAGCCGCGCCACTGTCGGAAGCGGTTCCCGGCTGGAGGCAGTTTCTGAAATTAGTCTCCTCCACGCCCATCCGAAACATCGGCACCGTGGCCGGTAATATTGCCAACGCCTCCCCCATCGGCGACCTCAGCATCATGCTGCTGGCCGTCGGCGCGCGCCTGACTTTGGTGGATGAAAGTTTGTCAACGGAGCGGGAAATCGCCTTGGACGGCTTGTATCTCGATTACAAAAAATTGGACAAAACGCCTGCCGAAATCATCCGCCGTATCCGGTTTGACATTCCCCGAAAGGGGCAGTTTTTCAACTTTGAAAAAGTGTGCAAACGCCAATATTTGGACATCGCCTCGGTGAATACGGCGCTCTTGGTGACGGTTGAAAATGAAAAAATCACCACCGCCCGTTGCTCCATAGGCGGCGTGGCCCCGATTCCCAAATACCTGCGCGAGACGAGCCGTTTTCTGGAAGGCCGTTCACTGTCTGCCGAAACCGTCCGGCAGGCCCTTGCCGTGTTGCAAACCGAAATCTCACCCATCAGCGACGTGCGCGGCACAGCCGAGTATAAACACCTGTTGGCCAAACAGTTATTCTGTGCGCATTTCGTGGAGTTGTTCCCGCAAACCATCAAAATGGAAGACCTGCTATGATCAATATAGATGCTGAAAACCATGTGCGGGGTCGCTCTGTCTATCTCGACGACATTCCCGAACTGCAAGGCACTTTGTACGCGCTGCCTTTCGACCTGCCGACCGCGCACGCCCACATCACGAGTTTGCACTTAGACAAAGCCCGCGCCCTGCCCGGCGTGGCGGCCATCCTCACGGCAGCCGATATTCCCGGCGAAAACCAGATCGGCGGCATCCTTCCCGACGAGCCGCTTTTCGCAGAAGGCGAGGTACATTTTTGGGGCCAACCGGTCGGTTTGATCGTGGCAGACTCCGATCATATTTGCCGAAAGGCCGCCCGGCTCATCGAGGCCGAATACGAGGCATTGCCTGTGGTGACCGACCCCAGAGAGGCACAGCAACTGGGGCGCCTCATCTGTCCGCCGCGCACTTTTGTCATCGGCGATACTGCCGGGGCCTGGAGCCAATGCGCGCACATTTTTGAAGGTCAAACCGCTGTGAACGGGCAGGAACACCTCTACATCGAGGCGCATGGTGCGTATGCCCGCATGAAGGAAGACGGCTCGGTCATCATTTCTTCCTCCACGCAGGGACCAACGGCGGTGCAGCGAACGGTGGCCAAAGTATTAGACCTGCCCATGCACAAAGTGGAAGTGGACACCGTGCGGCTCGGCGGCGGTTTTGGGGGCAAGGAAGATCAGGCAACGGGCTGGGCGGTGATGGCCGCATTGGCTGCCCAACACCTGCAAGGCCCCGTCAAATTGGTGCTGCACCGCTTGGACGACATGCGCATGACCGGCAAACGGCATCCCTACGAGGCCGATTTCAAAATAGGTTTGGACGAGCATTTGCGCATCATCGCCTGGGAAGTGACGCATTATCAAAATGCCGGGGCTGCCGCCGACCTCTCCACCGCGGTGATGGAACGTACACTGTTTCACTCCACCAATGCCTACCACATACCCAATGTGCGCGCCACGGCCTACAGTTGCAAAACCAACCTGCCGCCCAACACGGCTTTTCGCGGGTTCGGCGGGCCGCAGGGCAAGTTCGTCATCGAGGCGGCCATAGCGCTGGCTGCGGAACGGATAGGCGTCAGCGCGGCGGAGATTCAACAGGCCAATCTGCTGCGCGACGGCGACGAAATGCCTTACGGCCAAATCATGCAGCAAACACAGGCCCGCAGCACTTGGGCAGCCTGTATGGAACGCTATAATTACACCGGACAACGGGAGCGCGTGCAGGCTTTTAACGAACAAAACACCCGTTACAAAAAAGGCATGGCCGTGCAGCCCATCTGCTTCGGCATTTCGTTTACCAACACCATGATGAACCACGCCCGCGCATTGGTACACATCTATCAGGACGGCAGCGTGGTGGTCAGTACCGGCGCGGTGGAAATGGGGCAGGGCGTGAACACCAAGTTGGTGCAGGTGGCCGCGCAATCGCTGGGCATCTCGCCGGGCAGAGTGCGCATTGAATCCACCAATACCCTGCGCGTGGCCAATACCTCGCCTACGGCAGCCAGCGCGGGCGCCGACCTCAACGGCAAAGCGCTCCAAACTGCCTGCGCCGCTTTGATGGAAAGACTGAAAAAAGTAGCCGAAGCCGCTCTCGGCCACAGCGATGTTGCCATCCAAAACGAGGTGGTCATGGCCGGCGGAAAGCCCTCGGAACTTGGCTGGGAGCAATTGGTACTGATGGCGCACCAGCAAAGGGTATCGCTGAGCGAAAACGGGCACTATGCCACGCCGCTTATTCATTTTGATAAAAGCAAGGAAAAGGGCCATCCCTTCGCCTATCACGTTTACGGCACGGCCATCACCATCGTCACGGTGGACTGCCTGCGCGGCACTTATACCTTTGACAGTGTGGACGTTGTACACGATTTCGGGAACAGCATGAATATGGCGGTTGATCTGGGGCAGATTGAGGGCGGCTTGGTGCAGGGCATCGGCTGGATGACGCTGGAAGAGGTGGCCTACAATGCGCAGGGCCGCCTGTTGTCGAACGCGCTTTCTACCTACAAAATCCCCGACATCTATTCTGTTCCAAAATCCATCCGCATTGCGTCCTTGGAAACCGAGGGGCACGACTTGGCCATTCTCAAATCGAAAGCTGTGGGCGAGCCGCCGCTGATGTACGGTTTGGGCGCATATTTCGCCATTCGGGAGGCCATTCGCGCCTTCAATCCGGGAGCAGACCTGAAGGTGGACGCGCCCTACACGCCCGAAAAAGTGCTGTTGGATTTGTATCGTTCCCCAAGCTCGCAAGGCACATGAGCGAACGCTGGAAGATCATTTTGAAAAACCACCTCGGCGGCGGCCTCATCTATATGTGCGGCGATGCGGTGGCGGCGCTCATTACCGGGGAGTTCGGTATGCTGCGGGCGTTGGGCGTGTTTGTCATCGGCGCCGGGCTGTATGGCTTCGAGATACCCCGCTATTTTCGCTGGATAGAATCAAAAATGGCCGGCGTGCCCGACAAGCGCAGGGCGGCACTCAAAACGGGTCTGGCATTGGTGTATTTCAACCCCCTGTGGATTGCGCGCCATCTGTGTTTAGTGTATTTGGTTTCGGGCAAAACGGGTGAAATCGGGTGGCAGCTATTGCGCATCAGCGGCCTGTCGTTTTTGATCAATATTCCGGTGTCTATTGTAGCCAACTACCTCATTCAGAACAAAGTACCCCTGCGATACCGCTTCTGGGTCAGCGCCCTGTTTTCCGGTTTGATGGCCATTTATTATTCGATGAGCAGCGCATGGTTTTAGCATTTTACACCTCTCTGACGGAAGCGCTGCGCCGCGAAGGCCGGGCTGTATTGATGGTCGTGACGGAGAGCACCGGCAGCAGTCCGGGCAGGCGCGGCTTCAAAATGTGGGTTTCCCCGACGGGCATGAACGGCACCGTCGGGGGCGGCATCATGGAACACAAGTGGGTGGAATACGCTCGCAGTCTGTTGTCGGGGCCGGCGTTTGCGCCTTTTTCCAAGTTGCAGATACACGATAAATCGCCCGGCACCGACCGCTCCGGTTTGATCTGTTCCGGGCGGCAAACCATTGCTTTTTACGATGTCGGCGCGGGCCAGATTCCGTTGTTGGAATCAGCCGGGCAGCCGCCGGGCCTGGCGCTGACTTATACGGAGGCCGGCATTTTTGCGGAAGCGCCTTTTGCTTCGGGCGCCGGGTGGCAATACACCGACGCGCCGGCTCCGGCACACCGGGTGTACATCATCGGCGGGGGGCATGTGAGTCGGGCGCTGTGCGAGGTGTTGTCGCGGCTCGATTTTGAAATCCACGTTTTCGACAACCGGGAGCAACTCAACACCCTGATGGACAACCCTTTTGCGCATAGCCGCACGGTAGTGGAATACGAGCGATTGGCCGATCACATACCGCCGGAGCCGCACAGTTTTGTAGTCATCATGTCGTTTGGCTATCGCAGCGACGAGGCCGCACTGCGGGCTTTGTTGCATCTGGATTTCGGCTACATCGGCATGATGGGCAGCAAGGCCAAGGTGAAAGCCATGTTCGATCAGTTGTTGGCAGAGGGCATCGCGCCGGAGCGCCTGCAACGCATTTTTGCGCCCATCGGATTGGACATCAAAAGCGAAACGGCAGAAGAGATAGCCGTCAGCGTGGCGGCGCAGTTGATAGCGGCGAAAAACAGGCCGGTTTTCCGAGACAGTTGATCCTCTTACTGCAACACCATCAGGCTATGGGTTGGTTGAGTAACGACATGCCGATGCCGGCTGTTTTTCAAGATGGCAGGCGCAGGGAAGCGGCGATTGTTTTCTTTATTTGATGGGCAATGAAGAGATTCTCTTCGGTTTTCCTTTTTCTAAATTAGTGTGTGTAAATAATTTGCCGTGTCGTTCAGCCCGTTTCTTCTCAGGCAATCTAAAACTTCGTATTCGTCTAAATCAGGATTCCGTCTGTTTAAGACCAGTTTTCTGAAAGAGTTAACTGCTACTTTTGGGTTCAGGTCTATTGTTTCAGTCAGAAAATCATCTGCATTTTTAGCTGACAGTCCAAAGGTTGAGAGATAATCTTCTGGGAAATCTTTCAAATTATTAGTGACGATAATGTTCGCATTGGTCTTGATTGCCGCTGCAAGAACATGACGGTCTTTTTCATCGGGCAATGTCAACCCCTCAATCAGAACTTCATAATTTTCAACCATCGCGTCTGGAAAAGCCAACTTTACCCAACCTATCCTTTTCTTTATCTCTTCTTCGCTAACATTTTTTCTTCTCATTACTTCTTCCCATTCATCAAAAATGTGTTTGCTCCATTTTGGAGTGTACAAATCATCGTGTGCAAACCAAAAAAGCAAATCACGGATTTCGATGGGGATAATTACATTCGTGTCGAGGACACATGTAAATCGAATGCTATGTATCATACAAACCAGATTCTTCGTCCGCGTTCATTATTTTGATAAGGAGTTCCTGCTGCCGTGCTTTCATCTTTTTCTTATATGCCATTACATCCTCAAACTTTACCCTTCTGTGCTTTCCAATTTTTGTGTACTCGATTTCTCCTTCTTCAAGCAACTTTATCAAATGAGGCCGGGAACACCCAAGCAAGTCCGCAGCAGCTTGGGTAGTCATTTCGGTCGCTATCGGGACTATTGAAATAGGCTTTCCCTGACTTGTGACTTTCAGGATTTTGGCAAGCAATTTCAACGCATTAAGAGGTATCCGAATCTTCTCTCGTGTTTCTTCTATTTCTATTTCAGGATTGTCTTTTCGAAGGCCTTCAAGGATTTCTGCGAGGGCGTTGTAAGATTCCATTGCCACCCTCTGTTCTTCTTTCGAAGGTTTGGTAATATCTGCTAATTGTTCCATGACTTGAATGATTGATTACAACTGCAAAAATAATCGAAATAAACGAAATTATCAAAATAATCGAAACGTTTTTTTTTCTAATTGATGAGAACGGTTGGCTTGCTGCCCTGCGTTGGGTTTGTGGGCTGACTGTCCGGCGGCATGGACAGCAAGGCCGTTGTTATATCATTTTTATCCTCCAATATTTTTCAAGGCTTCAATAACCAGATATTTAGTTTCCTCAAAGTCTTGGCTGTCCTTTATGTTCAATTCAAAATCTCCTGTGCCAAAGTGACCGATGTTTGTCATATCTCTTCCTTGCTTTGGCATTAGCGTTATCTCTGCCGGGCTTAGTTTCAAATATAGGGTTATTTTATTTTTGTACGTTTGGAGGCACACGAAGTTCTGACTTGTTTTATAGGCAATATAATGTTTCTTTGGTGTCTCTTCAATCGAATTGTCCAATTCGATAATGAAATCTCGAATTTCATTAAAGAGTTCCAGCATCGTTGTACTTAAACCTTCTGTGTGTTGCTCAATTGTATAGGTTGCTGTCTTTCTTGTTATCGCAGCCTTTCTACTCGCCTCAACCATTACTGGGTTTTTCAGGGTGCTTTCTGTTATGTCTTGTTGCGTTACTGTCTTTGTCCGACGGTAAACTTCATCAATACTTAGGATACCATTTTCATATATTTTATATTGCCAAAGTTCAATATTGGCCCCCATTACTTGTACAGCATGCAGATCATATTTTTTATATTCAGGGGCGAGACAGATAACACGAATGTCTGACCAATCAACTTCGACTTCTTTACCAAATGCTTTGTTAGCTGCAATTTGAAAATCTCCTTTATGGTCTTTAATCCAATGCAAGTAATACAGACTTTGGTTTATGAGTTCTGAAGATGCTACTTTTTTATATTCTATAATTACTGGATTGGAGTCCTCGGATATTGCTAATGTATCAATTCTTCCAGAATGGATATTTCCTGTCGAAAACTCAGAGGCTATCAATTTGCAATTAAATATAGTTATGAGATTATTTTCGACAAGTCTTTGCAAGTCCTTCTCCACTTTAAAATCAATCGGTTTTACCCGCTTGACTACGCCTTTGTCAATTTCAAAGATTGCCATATTTTACTTTTTATAATTTGTTGTACCCCCATTTGCCGTAGGCGCCCCTTCCGCCCCTCTACCTTCTCTCCAACCGCAACCGCCCCCCGCATCCAGTTTTTTTCACAAGACTCCACACCGGATTCGGCTGTGCAAAACTAATGGAAATTGGAGAGAAAGTCAACTGCGCTATACAAAAACTTTTTCACAGGTTGAGCCTGTCAAAAGGGCTTGGCGCCCGGTCAGCCCCGATTCGGGTAATGAGCGTATATGTTCCTGCTGGTGTAAGGTCTGGACGGGTACAAACCAGCACCGTTTACAGCCCTCTGCTCCTTGCGAAAATCAAAAAACGAGAAAAAATTAAAAAATTAGTTGTATAACGTATTTTTTAGTTATACCTTTGCCACATGAAGCGATGGATCGTCGGCACGGCAATGATATGGATGAGCGCGGCACTCTTTGCCCAGGAGGCCGGCGTATCTCAAAAATATGCGCAGGCACAGCAGGCCATGCAGCAGTTCCAGTACGAGAAAGCGCTCGAACTGCTGAGTTTTTGCTACCATGCCGAACCGACACAGGCCGACTACCTGCTCCAGATAGGGTATTGCAATACGCAATTGGGCCGCTTCAAAGACGCCAAAATGTTCTATCAGCAGGTCTTGCGCTTAGATTCAGCGCACATCGGCGCCATCAGTGCATTGGCCGGCATCAGCGAGCGCGAGAGCAATTACCGGCAGGCATTGGACTGGTACTCCCGGCTCATCGCATTGGACTCGCTCAATAGTTATTACCACAAAAAAGCCGGCCTCGCCCGCCTGCGCCTCGGCGATGGTATGAGCGCAGTGTTCAGCCTGCGCGAAGCATACCTGCTCAATGATTCCGACTTGGAACTGATGGACCACCTGAGCAGCCTGTACATGGAACTCAACGCCGACAGCAGCGCGGAGATCATCCTGCGCCGGGGCTTGCACATAGACCCCGGCAATGTGCGCCTGCTGCACAACAGCGCCCGATTGTACAGCAAGCGCCGCAATCATGCAGCCGTCGTAGGAGCCGTAGAACGCAGCCGAACCGAAGGCGACAGCAGCCATTATTACCAGATGGTGCTGGCTGTGGCGTATTTGCAATTGGATAGTTTGGAGGCTGGTATTGCCCTGCTGGAAGATTTGGAAGCCCAGAATAAAGGCACTGAACATGTGTACGCCTATCTGGGAACGGCCTGGCGAAAGAAGGGCCATGCCGAACGGGCTGAATTTTGGTACAACGAAGCCATCACTGCCGCCATATCGCCCAAAACGGGCAGTTATTACGCCGATATGGCCGCCATCCGAGCCGAGCAGAAGGATTACAAAAAAGCCGCCGAGCTGTATGAGAAAGCATATTCCTACTCCAATCTGCCCAAAGACCTGTTCTTCTGGGCGCAATACAACGATCTGTATTTCAAAGACAAAACGGCAGCGCTGCGCTTGTACCAACGCTACCTGAGCACCAACGACAAGGAATACCGCGAGCGCGTGGAAATTCGCGTGCAGCAAATTCGGGAACAACAACATTTCAACAAATAACCAACGATGACAACACTGACCAAAGCCGAAGAGGAAATCATGCAGATCATCTGGCGATTGGAACGATGCACCGTGAGCGATGTACGCGACAGCATAGCCCAAACCGAGGGCAGCAAGCCGCCGCATAGCACCATTTCTACCATTGTGCGCATCTTAGAGGAGAAGGGGTTTCTGGGGCACAAAGCGTATGGCCGCACCTACGAGTATTTTCCGTTGGTGCAGAAGGCCGATTACACCAAGCGCAGTATCAACAAATTGGTCAGCGACTACTTCGATGGCTCTGTGAACCGGCTCGTCTCCTTCCTCGTGGAAGAAGAAAAGCTCAACGCAGAGGAATTGAACCAACTGCTGAAACAATTGGATGACAATCAATAGCTTGAGGCTTGATACAGTGTAAAAGTTGATTCGACAGGTTAGTGAAGGGGTGACTCAGCCAAGATCACAGCCCGCAGTCACCCCTTCACTACGAATACTATACTTATAGCTTGAGGCTGATTACAAAAGCAAAAACAACTCGCCATGCTGGAATACGCCGTTCTCACCACCCTGTACTGGGCCGCGTTTTATGGTCTGTACATGTTGGCCCTCAGACGCCACACCTTTTTTCGGCTCAACCGGAGCTACCTCCTCGCTGCTTTGGCCGCCGGTTTGATACTGCCCCTGCTCGACGGCATACAGTGGCCGAGGCCGGAAACAGCAGAAGCACAGGCATTTTATGTGGCGCCGGTCGTGGCCGGTTTCGACGCCATCAACACCTGGGAGGCCGTCATCACCGCAGCGCCTGTGGAGAAAGCATTTCCCTGGAAAACGGTACTGCTCATCATCTATCTGATGGGCGCCGTCTTAGGAACAATACGCCTGACGACAGGATTGGGCAAGCTATGGAAACTTTGGCAATCGGGCGAACGCACCCGCATCGGCGGACGGCGCGTGGTGCTCACCCGTAGCCCGCACCTGCCCTTTTCTTTTGCACACACCATCTTCCTGTGGCGCAACGAGCAATGGACGCCCGAAGAAGAGGCCGACATCCTGCGGCACGAACAGGCACACATCAGCGACGGGCATACGGTGGATGTGTTGCTGCTCGAACTGCTGGGCATTATTTTTTGGTTCAGCCCTCCGCTGTATCTGTATCGCAAGGCCCTCCGCCTGGTACACGAATACATTGCCGACGCGGAAGTCCTGCGCACCCGTCACCGCAGCGAATACGGGCGGCTGCTCATTCGGCAGGCCGTTCCGGGCTTGCAAATTGCTATTGCACATTCATTTCATTCATCTTTAAAACAGCGAATTTCTATGATGACTAAAACAAAAACCAAAGCTGCCGCCCGTTGGCAGTACCTCGCAGCCCTGCCTCTGGCACTGGGGCTGATGCTCCTGTTCTCGCAGCGCAGCGCCATTGCGGCGGCATTGCCGGAACTGCCGGCCATCACGATGGAGATCGGCGACACCACCGATGTTTACAAAGTGGTGGAGGAAATGCCACGCTTCTCAGGATGCGAGGAGGAAGCCACGGTTGAAGCCCGCAAAGCCTGCGCCGACAAACAAATGCTGGAGTTCATCTATAAAAACCTAGACTACCCGACCCAAGCTCGCGACAAAAAAATAGAGGGTACAGTGGTCGTTTCCTTTATTATTGAGAAAGACGGCTCCGTTTCTGGTGCAGAGATTAAGAAAGAAATCGGCGGAGGCTGCGGCGACGAAGTATTGCGGGTAGTGGGCCTGATGCCCCGCTGGATTCCCGGCAAACAAAAAGGCGAAACGGTGCGGGTGCAGTTCATGCTGCCGGTGCGGTTCAAACTGGAAACTGCCGCCGACCAAAAAGAAGTCATAGCCGATCACAGCATCGTTTATGATTTTGAGAAAAAAGAGTTGAAAACATCCGTGAAGGGCACACCGTTGGTCATTGCCTTGCGGGATGAAAAATCCGACAACAAGCCCTTAGTCTATGTCAATGGCGAACGGCTTTCCAATGGGGAAACCGATTTAAATCAAATCAACCCCGACAACATCAAAGAAGTCAGTGTGCTCAAAGGCGAATCTGCCATTGCTTTTGCCGGACAGGAAGGCAAAAACGGCGTCATCCTCATCACGCTGTACAAGCCGGGCGAAAAACCGGTGAAAGTGCCGGTTAAAGAAGGTGACAAGCAATTGGGCGCCCTTTCACCCCTGTCTGCACAAAATACCGGCGAAGTGGAGCTTTTCAAAATGGTTGAGGAAATGCCGCGCTTCCCCGGCTGCGAAGACAACAACAAAAGCTGCGCCGACAAAAAAATGCTGGAGTTCATCTACCAAAACCTGCGCTACCCGGCACTGGCCCGCGAAAACGGCGTGGAAGGCACCGTGGTGGTGAGTTTTATCGTAGAGAAAAACGGTAAAATCACCGAGCCGAAAATCGTGCGCGAAATCGGCGGCGGCTGCGGAGACGAAGTAATGCGCGTGGTAAACCTCATGCCTACCTGGATTCCCGGCAAACAAAGAGGCGAGGTGGTGCGCGTGCAGTATAACCTGCCCGTGCGCTTCCAACTCGAAAGTGGGGAAAAGGCCGGCAATGCTGCCAATGCTGCTCCCAAAGTGCTCCCGGTGGAAAATTTCAAAATTTTCCCCAATCCGAGCAAAGGCCGTTTTACCATGAGCTTCAGCGCGCCGCAGAAGACCACTGAAATTCAGGTGCTCAACACACAGGGCAGCGCTGTTTTTTCACGAGTTCTGAATGATTTCCCCGGCACTTTCCGCGAGGAGATAGACTTGGGCAAAGCGCCCAAAGGCAACTATGTGATCGTGATATCGCAGGGCGAGTTGGTGCATACCGCCAATTTTGTGAAACAGTAACGAGGATTTTGTTCTGACCTAAAAGGAGCCTGTTGGTACATCACCGGCAGGCTCTTTTTGTTGGGGTTGATTGAAGGGTCTCATCAAAAAAAAGGGCGAGTGCTCTACATTTTGTTCAACAAGATCACGCTGATTTCAGGGTCGGCCAACACGGTTTTCAGGCTTGGATTGGGAGATTGAATGATGTCTTGCAGCATGGCCAATCGAAGGTCGTTGGGCAAAAACGGCATTTTGATAAAAGAGCGGATATTGGCCACCTCGGCATCACTCGGCTTAGAATTTCGAACGTTGAGAAAGTTAACCAATCGGGTACACAAGGTTGCCATAATGTCCACCCGGAAGATGTCTTGCCTGACGGTTCGTTCAATGCGCTGTTGCACTTCCGTTTTAAAATTATCGGCCTTCAGGATTTCCTCCGGCGCAATCAGTTCGCTCAGATTGTGCTGAACATAAGTCAAAAAAGAGACCGCAGTTTCATCGTCCAAACACGAATCGGCCAGCATTTGCACTAAGGCCAATTCGTCTTTCAGATTGGGAATCAGCTTGATGGCCTCAAAAAACTGCACCAATGAACGCGGCGTACTGCGCCGACCGGAAGCCAGCTCCGGATAAGTGAGCACAAAATTGATGCCGCGTGGATCCACGCCGCTTTGTTCGGCCCAAAGCGCCCAGACCTTTACATCAAACCTCATGGTGACGTGCATCATGCGGGTGAGCATGGCATCGTCCATCGGCGTCACGGAGTAGTCGCCGCCATCCGGGTTGGCAGTCAATATGATTTGCCAGAACGGGGGCAGTTTCCAACTCACCAACTCGAAGTTTTGCAACAACTGCATGATGCCCCGCAAAATGCGATCATCGGCCCGGTTCACGTCGTCAATGAGCAAAATGCCCGGCCCCTCGCCCTTCGGCGCCCAATCCGGCGCTCTGAAAACCGTATGGTCGCCCACTATGGCAGGCATTCCGATGAGGTCGCCCATTTCTTCAAACTGCGCCGGCGCGATGTAGGCAAAGTCATACTTGTTCTCCTCGGCGATGGCTCTGACCAACTCCGTTTTCCCGATTCCGTGCGTCCCCCAGATGCAAACGGGTGTTCGGCGCCCGCCTGATCGTTCATTTTCTATATTGGCACGAATGACGTGTTCTACAAATCTCCTGACCTCCCCTGCATGGGCCTCGGTGCCGTAGTAGATGTAATCGTGCGCTGATTTCGCCATGCTGCCTGAATGTTGATGTTGCAATTGCAAAGATACATCAACGGTCGTAGTCGTGCAGGTCCAATTCGCGAATCAGATTGATGAGTTTGCCGGCGTAGTTGGGGTCGGTGGCATAGCCGGCAGTTTTCAGCCCCTTTGCCCAGGAAACATAATCGTCGTCTCTGTATTGGTACAAAAACTTGTATCTGGAACCTTGCAGTAAAGTACTGTGCGCCTTGAAGCTCTCTGAGGGCGATTTGTATTTTCTGAAAAAATCCTTGTGCGTGTCGTCTGTATAGTTGGAACAATGGCCTCTCTTGCAAGTCCGGGAAAAGCATTTGATACCGAAATGATTGTTGTTGTCCACTGCTAAGCGGCTTTCACCGGCGTCGCTTTCCAGTAAACCCTGCGCCAGCGTGATACTGGCCGGGATGCCGTGTTTGGCCATTTCGGCTTGCGCATATTTGGCATATTGCTTCACATAAGCCTTCATTTTTTTGATCTTTTCCGCCTTCTTAGCCTCCGAATCCAATTCGCCGTCAAAAGGCATGTTGGAAAAAGTGTTGGCCGCGTTAGAATCGGTTTTCTGCTTTTTCGGAGCTTTTTTACGGGCGGGTTCTTCTTTCAGCGAGGTGTTCACGGCTCTGGGAGCATCGGAAAACGCATTGCCGGCAGATGCAGCGATGTGTTGCGCCGATTGTGCGGCATCGTTGGTGAATTCCAAATCTATGCTGATGTCTTTGCAAAGAAAGATGTAGGCGATGATGACCGCCAGGCCTATTTTTCCCCAGAGATTTTTCCTCGTCGGCTTTGCCATTGCTGCCAGTTTGTGCAACATGTCTGAAAAAGTACCGGGCACATAAGGTATCGGCTTGCTCATGACTTCTGTTTTTTATTGGTTCAAACAATGATGGCACAAATATAAAACAAATTGTTTTTTAAAAACAAATTAAAACAAAAATTTTATTTAAAAATACACATTCCTCACCCCTCGATTTTCTTTTCCAATAAAAAACCTCCGACAAGAACTCCCCGCAATAAGTTTGCTACCTTTGTGGCCCATCAGAAACAACCTTCCAACAACTGATGAGCGATATTAAACTCTTTTCCGGCGTTTCTTCCCGACATTTGGCTGAACGCATTGCCTTTTATTTTGGCAAAGAATTGGGAAACATTCAGGTCAACCGTTTCAGCGACGGCGAGATGCAGCCTGTGATCAATGAATCTGTCAGGGGCGATTTCGTTTTTTTCATCCAGTCCACCATTCCGCCATCCGACAACCTGATGGAATTACTGCTGATGATTGACGCTGCCCGGAGAGCTTCGGCGGGCTATATCACCGCGGTGATTCCCTATTTCGGATATGCCCGTCAGGACAGAAAAGACAAGCCCCGCGTGCCGATTTCCGCCAAACTCATTGCCACCCTTTTGGAAGCCGCCGGCGCCAACCGCGTGATGACGATGGACCTGCACGCCGACCAAATACAGGGATTCTTTGATATTCCTGTTGACCACCTGCGCAGCGAGGCCATTTATATGCCTTACCTCAAGGAGCAAAATCTGGGCAATGTCATCTTCGCCTCTCCGGATGTGGGGGGAGTGAAGCGCGCCCGTACTTACTCCAAATATTTCAAAACCGAGTTGGTCATTTGCGATAAATACCGCGAGAAAGCCAATCAAGTGGCGGGTATGACGGTCATTGGCGATGTGTCGGGGGCGGATGTGATTTTGGTGGATGATTTGGTGGACACAGCCGGCACCTTGTGCAAGGCGGCACAGGCCATCATGGACAAAGGCGCCAACAGCGTGCGGGCGCTCTGCACGCACCCGGTTTTGTCGGGCAATGCCTATGAAAATATCGAAAATTCTGTCCTCACGGAACTCATGGTTTGCGACACCATCCCCATGAGACAAACCTCGCCCAAAATCAACGTGCTCAGTACGGCCATGCTTTTTTCGCGGGCCATTCGCAACATGCACGAACACAGGTCTATCTCTGCCCTTTTTCTGGAAGGGCTTTGACGGGGTTCTGTCTGCCGACGCTGTGTGTTGATCGAACAAAAAAGCAGGGCAGCGCGTAGTTGACTTACCTTCGGCCTGCTCTGTACTGCATCCATCATTGCCTGCAGGGCAACAGTTGGGTCAAGGATTCAGCTTCCTTGACTTTTCACAGGTAAAACATTTCGTTATGACACTGACGGAAAACGTTCGTTTGGCGCTCAGGTCTGTGCGTTCCAATATGCTCAGGGCCGTGCTCACGCTGCTTATCATTGCATTCGGCATCATGGCCCTTGTCGGAATTTTGACCGCCATTGACAGTGCTATTTATTCTCTGAACAACAATCTTTCCTACCTCGGCGCCAACACATTTGAAATTGAACCCGGCGGAGATCGCGCACGCGGCAACCGGGGCGGACGTCAGGATAAGATGGACGAACCGGTCTCCTATCGGCAGGCCATGAATTTTAAAGATCGCTTCGACTTTCCTGCCAAAAGTTCCATTTCCATGTGGTGCAGCAACTCTGCCGCCATCAGATTCGGAGAGGAAAAAACCAACCCCAATGTGTCCATTTTTGGGGTGGATGAAAACTATCTGGACGGAAAAGGATTCGAGTTGGAACTGGGCCGGAATTTCTCTCCCAAAGAAGCGCTGGAGGGCGGCTATTATGCGCTGCTGGGCAGCGACGTGGTGAAAGCTGTTTTTAAAGGCCGGGCTGAAAAAGCCATCGGGCAGGTGATTTCGGCGGGCAATATAAAACTGAAAGTGGTGGGCGTGCTGAAAAGCAAAGGCTCCAGTATGAACCAAAGCGAAGACCGCCGCATCCTCATTCCGCTCCAAACTGCCAAACGCTACTACGGCACGGCCAACACCAATTACCGCATTCTGGTAGCGGTGGACGATCCCAATCAGATAGACCATGCCGTGTCCTGGGCTACGGCCATGTTCAGAAATGTAAGAGGACTCAAGGCTTATGAGGACAACGATTTTGAAATTTCCAAAAGCGACAGCCTCATCGGCATCATCAAAGACAATACCCGTTATTTCAGATATGCAGCCGCTGGTATCGGCATCATTACGCTGCTGGGCGCCGCCATCGGATTGATGAACATCATGTTGGTGACGGTGACGGAGCGTACCCGCGAGATCGGCATTTGTAAAGCCATCGGAGCAACTCGTCAAGGCATTTTGGTTCAGTTTCTCACCGAAGCCGTTGTTATTTCTCTGCTGGGCGGCTTGATCGGTATTTTCCTCGGCGTGTTGGTGGGCAATTTGGTGACGTTGCTCATGGGCGGCAATTTTCTCCTGCCCTGGGGCTGGATATTTGCAGCCGTAGTCACCTGTACCATTGTCGGTTTGGTATCCGGCTTGTATCCGGCACTCAAAGCTGCACGATTAGACCCGATTGAATCGTTGAGGTACGAGTAATAACTTAAATAGTGAAGGGGTGATTCCTCTGTTAATGCCATGAAAATCACCCCTTCACTAAACTTTAAGCCCTCACTTACAAATGACCCTCAGTATATTGTCAAACCAGGTAACCATCGCAATTTGGCGGCCTTTGAATAAATCCATACAGGCTTCTGAGAATTTGTTTTGGTTCAGATATGCCTGACCACGCATGAACAGAAATGCAGCATTGTCGGGAAATAGCGCGACCGCTTCGTTCAATTTGGCCATGCCTCCTTCCTGATCGCCGGCGTTGTACAATTGCTCGCCTTCCTCTGCCAATTTTTTCGCTTTCGCGTAAGATGCTACCCGCGTTTGGCAGGAAGCAGCGGCCGGAGCAAAGGTGATGGTCATATCGTAAGCGGAAGACACCTTTCGGCCATCGAAGGAAGCGGCCTCCCATTTGCCCATTGTGCCGGCGGCGGCAAAAGCTGCTTGAAACCAGAAATCGTAGCCCATGTCGTTGTAGTCTGTCATGTTGAGGATGCGTACATCGCCATTGGGATACACCAAGAGTTGAATGTCTATCTCGCCCAACAGGCAGCTATCCACTCCGGAGGCGGGGTATTTTACAGCTTTGCCCAAATAATCCGCGAGTGCCTGATCGCCCGCTTTGAAGGCCGGGGGCGTGTCGAGTTCGGTGTAAACGGTATCGTAGCCCATCATGATGTAGGGCTTGGCTTCTTCGAGCTTGAACTTGACCGGCAAGTTAAATTTCACCCGTACCGGTTTTCCGGCCTTCTTACCCGGCACCCATTTCAGCCCGGCCTCGTTCATGAGTCCTACTGCCCGAACAGCCTCGTCTCCGCAGCCGCCTTCCACGTTTTTCACGATGGTTGTGTTGGAAATACTGCCGTCGGGTTCTACCACAAAAGCAATGACGGCCGTGCCTTCGTGGCCTTTTTGGCGGGCTTCGAGCGGGTACTCAATGTTGCCGTAAACGAACTCCAGCAAGCGCTGCTGCGAACAACGCTGGCGGGCCTCTAAGCTGCTGTCGGGATTTTCGCAGCCCGGGAAACGCGGCATTTCATCTACAACCGCATAAATAGTGGTATCGGCTTTGGTTTGGGCCGAAGCGGATACGATGGAAAACAAGCTGAGGGCAATAATCAAAAGAGAGATTCTCATAAGTACGGATGATTGATTCTATTCAGGGCGCAAAAGTAGCATATTAAGCAATAACATCCACGCTCCAAGCTTCGGCGCGGGCGGCAAAGAGCGCTTTGGTGCGTTGCCAGGTGCGTACAAAGACCTCCGACTGGCGGTACTCGTCCAGATGCGCCTCCGAATCCCAGATGCTCATGGTGAAAAACACGTTCTCATCGGCCCGGCTGCGCCACAGTTCGAGATGCCGGCACCCCTCAAAGCCGCGAATCTGGCTGTTCATTTCTTCAAAGATGACCAGAAAATCGGCAGCTTTGTCGGGTGCAAAAGTTAGTTTTACAATGCGTTTGATCACGACAGTTTAACTTATTGAATCAACACTTTCCCGTACCAGTTGCCCTGCTCCGAGCGGATACACACAAAATATACGCCTCTGGAGATGCCGTTGGTTTCCACTGGTTGCATGGTGTTTTGGATGCTTTGGCTTTTCAGTCGGCGACCGCTGTGATCGAAAATTTCCAGCATTGCGCCGATGGGAGCATTTTCCACTCTGAAAACGGACCCCGCCGGATTGGGCGAAAGCCTGACATTTTCCAAAACGGGTGTTGCAGTTGTAGAGGTCGTTACGGTGATGCTCTGATATTGGCCAAAGAAAAATGCGGTATTGAATACAGCGGGTTGCACACAGCCGCCGTGATCGGCATTGGTATTCACGTCCAAAGCCTGCACATTGGGAGCGCCGTTGAGTTGCATCATGGAGTCGGCCACGACGCTGTTGAGGTAATTCACCTGATCGTCGGCGCGGCAATAAAACAGGCGGGTGGGAGCTTGCGGCGCCCAGTCGTGTACGTCATTATCGCGCAGGGCCACATTGACCGGATGGTTGGGATTGGCAATGACCGCCGCTACAATGCTGTCTTGCAACATATTGCGCGGAATGGAAGCACCGAAATCTGTGGTGAGTTGCTGTATCAACATGCCGTTCAGTTGCGAAAGCGTGATCTGCCGGTCGAAGTAGTTTTGAGCCATGGTGGCATACGGCTCTTTGAGGAATTGCTGCGTAGAGCTGTAAAGATTATACACATAGTTGTACGACAGCAGCGTGTTGGGCACATAGGCAGGATACAAATACACCTGATCAGACAGAATGGCGTCTCGCATCACCCCTGAAATACTATACGGCCCAGACATGGGCGCGGCGGCGGTGACGGTGAATTCAGCGGCGTGGTTTTCCTGAATATCTTTGTATAAAGCCATAGCCGAGTAGCCGCCCTGCGAATAGCCGGTGATGAAGAGCTGGTTGTTGAGCGAAAGGGCGTTTTCAGCAGCGTATTGTTTCGTCGCGCGCAACATATCCAACGAAGCCGAAGCGGTGGACTCGGCATGCACATACGGATGAAACCCGCGCGACTCGCCGATGCCCAGCAAGTCGGGCGCGGCAGTGACATAGCCCAAACCGCCAAAGACTAAGGCCAACTGATAGCCGCCGGCCAGAGCAGAGGGCGCGTCATTGGGGCCGTCCAAAGTGCCGTGCTGATAACACAACAGGGGCAGGGTGAATCCGGGCCGAATGGGAACAACGAGCAAACCGGAAGCCGTGTCTTGCTGTCCGAAAACATCGGGCGTGGTGTAAGTGATTTTGTACATTCTGACCCCGTTCTGCATCAGGGGGCCGTATTGGAGCGCCAGTTGGGCCTGTGAAACCATGCCTTTGTACTGGCTGCTGATGAGTTGCTGGGCATTGAGATGCACGGCCATTGCCAAAAATGCAAAGCAAAAAGTGATGGTAAAAAGTCGCTTCATGGACGTATGGTTAGGTGAAAGAATGCAAAGAAAACGAGATAATTCCAATACGGTTTATCAGAAATGAAAAATGCGGCCATGTTGGAAAAACAACAAGGCCGCATTTTTTTAAAACAATCAGTCTTTATCTCACTGCTGCTTATACAGCAACTCATTGTACTCCTCCAACATGCGCTTCACCGCGAAGTAGTCTTTGGTGCTCAGGATGCTGTTGCGCATCATTTCCACCCATTTTTCGGGATGATCGTAGTAGGTGGGCAACACTTCCCCGGTGAGTACCCGGTACAGCGCGGCGCGATCGTGGTTGTCGAGGATCGTTTCGTCTTCGCTTTCAAAACCATCGCCGAATTGCCAGCCGTTGACGCCGTGTTGGCAGGCTTCGGGCCACCAACCGTCGAGGATGCTGAGGTTGAGCACGCCGTTCATGGCCGCCTTCATGCCGCTGGTTCCGCTGGCTTCTTTGGGGCGGCGCGGATTGTTGAGCCACACGTCGGAGCCGCGGGTGAGCGCTGCGCCGATGTCCATGCCGTAGTTTTCGAGGAACACCACGGCGCCGGGATATTTTTTCGACATGGCCACGAGGTTGGCGGCGATGCCTTTTCCGGTGTCGTCGAGCGGGTGGGCGCGGCCGGAGAAGACGATCTGGATTTTGCGGTCGCGCAGCAGCGGGTCAATGATTTCGGGCTGACTGAAGATGAGGTCGCTGCGTTTGTACGGCACTGCCCGGCGCGAGAATCCGATGATGAGGTTTTCGGCAATGAGTTCCACGCCGGTGCGGGCTTTGACAAAGTCCACCAAATCTCGCTTGTTTTTCATGTGCGCAGCCCAGAGGTCGCCGCCGTTTTCGGCCGTTTCGATCATGGCCGCATCTACCCAGGTGGGCAGGTGAATGGCGTTGGTGATGCCCACGATTTCGGAGCGGCCTTCTACCTCTTTCCACATGTCGTTGGCGGTCACGGCGTGCAGTTGTGCCACCGCATTGGAACGGCGCGAGAGTCGCAGTGCGCCCACCGTCATGTTGAACGGAGAGCCGCCCAGCGCTTCCAATTGCTCCTCCGTCATGCCCATGTTGGCACCCATGTACATGAGGCGGTCTATGGGGTGCGATTCGTTGCCCTGCACCACCGGCGTATGCGTGGTGAACACGATTTCCTGTTTGCTGGCAGCCAATGCGGCCTCATATTTTGCGCCTTTTTCCACTTTTTCCCGCACCAATTCAAAGCCGGCAAACAAAGCATGGCCTTCGTTGAAGTGATACACATCCACCTCAATGCCTAATGCCCGCAGCGCACGCACGCCGCCTACGCCCAGCACCATTTCCTGCGCGATGCGCTCCTCGCCGAACCAGCCGTAGAGTTGCCCGGTGATCCAGGGGTCTTCGCCGTTTTCGGGCAGGTCGGTATCTAACAGGTAGAGGGGCGCATTGCCGAAACATTCGAGTTTCCAGACCTTGCAGAGTACCTCGCGCTTGCGGATTTCCACCGTCACGGTTACGCCGGTATCTTCCAGAAAATCATACTTATAATTATGGTAAGTATCGTAAGGCTGACCATTGGCGTCAATCATCTGATCGGTGTAGCCCTGTTTCCATTTGATACCGATGCCCACGATGGGGTAGCCGTGATCTTTGGCGCCTTTCATGTAGTCGCCGGCCAAAATGCCCAGACCGCCGGCATACGCCTTGAAGCTGTTGTCTAAGCCGTATTCCATACAAAAGTAAGCCACGCGCGGCTGAGAAGTAGAGGGAGTTGACATGGGTTGTTTTATTTTGTATTGAAAATGAGGAAATTATTAAGTTAGCTGCGAGCTATGACCACGCCCTGCGTGGCGTGAGCTTGGTTTCCCAAAATTGAAAAAGAAAACCTTTTCAAAAATCACCTTAGTAGTGGGGCAAAAATAAATGCTCATTTTCTTTAGGCCAAAGGATTAGAT